>Ga0164290_1001119_pt1 | contig 51921 bp, 53 predicted proteins | sample Micstemetagenome_FD_108782 | JGI IMG/M metagenome (GOLD analysis project Ga0164290, IMG submission 108782) | Contaminated culture microbial community from soil near Moab, Utah, USA - Microcoleus steenstrupii SON62 (Illumina Assembly) | ecosystem: Environmental > Terrestrial > Soil > Soil crust...
GAAGTTCAGAAGCCAGTTCACACCGCCTTCCGCGCCAATGTACACGCCCGGCGACGGTGACTGCGCCTGAGCCATGACCGGCAGCGCAACCAGCGCAGCAGCAGCCATCAAAACCTTCTTCATTCGTTACTCCTTTGGGGGGCCGAAAATCGCGGCGGACTGTACCCGACACTGCCAAGCCGATACCACTGCGTACAACCCCGCCCCATCCGTTGTTTCGTCATGTGTGGCACGCCGGTCACAGCGGCCCGCAGTCGAGATGAAAGTTCGCTGCGGCTCAACGATCGTGCTTGATCGGCAGCAGACGCCACCCGAACAGCCGCAGGTTGGGCCGATGTTTGCCATAGTTCTCCGCGTCGCGACTGCAGCCTATTGTCCTTGATCCAGCACCGTCCGACCGATATCGACAGGCTCTCTGAACGTTCTTCCCGGCTTTGTTTTGGGGGCAGCCGCCGATGAACCTTCCACCGATCCCGCATGCATTTCGCGCATCGTTGCGCGCGACGGCTTCTGTATTTCATCGCTCGGACCGCGCCGTGTCGATGTGACTGCAGGTCCAAATCTCCTCCATCTGCTGCTTCTGGTCCTCGCGCTTCCCTGCGCGCGTTATGCCCTGAGCGAAATGCGCCACCGCCCACTGCCGCGCGGTCGCCTCGCCGCGCCGGCTCTGCTGGCCATGGGCTGTGCACTGGTGTTCCTGCTATTTCATGTCGGCTCGCAACGGCCGCCCTGGATGTTCGGCGCTGCCCTGGCGGTGGGGCTGGCGATTGGCGTCCTGCGCGGGCTCACACTGCAACTTCAGGTCGACCATATGTTCGACAGAGTGAGGCTGCCGCGAGCGCGTGCTTCCTTCTTGGTGGCTATGGTCCTGGTGGCGGCCGTCCTGCTCGACATCGTCGGCGCACTGCTCGGCTCAAAGGGCCTGTTCCTGCGGGTGGTCGCCCCCGAAATTGCTGCGGCCTGTGCCGGCATGCTGACCGGCCGGGCGCTGGCAATCGCTCTGCGGTGGCGAAGGGCACCCCACATCGATCTTCATCGCATGTGAAGTGAATAAGGCTCTGCTAGACTGCGCCCTCATGCGGTCCGCCCTTGTCGCTCCCTGGGTCTCGTTTTCGCTGGCGCTTGCCTTGCCGGCGGCGTCGGCTCTGGCACAGGGCGCCCGGCCTGTTCCCAACCTCTCCGTTCCGCCCGCGCCGCCAAGCGACCAAGGCAGCGGCGCAAGCGACGAGCTCGCCGATCCCACGACCGGCTGCAGGATCGTGCGCGCCGACAACGAGCCCAATGTCAGCATCACCTGGTCGGGCGACTGCTACCATGGGCTGGCCCATGGCACCGGCGTGCTGCAGTGGTACCAGGAGGGCAAGCCGATTGCCCGCTTCGAAGGCGAGATGAAGGACGGCCTCGCCAACGGCCAAGGCAAGATCAGCTACGCCAACGGCACGCGCTACGAGGGCGAATGGCAGAACGGCGAGCGCTACGGCCGCGGCACGTTCACCTTCGCCAACGGCGCGCGCTATGTCGGGGAGTTTCGCGACAACAAGCCCAACGGCCGCGGCACCTACACCTGGACCAATGGCAATCGCTATATCGGCGACTTCCGCGACAACCAACGCACCGGTCGCGGCACGCTCTACTATGCCAACGGCGACCGCTACGAAGGTGAGTTCGTCGACGGCAAGGCACAGGGCCGCGGCATCCGAACCTACTCCGCCGGCGGGCGCTACGACGGCGAATGGCGCAACGATCTGCCGAACGGCTACGGCACGCGTTACACTGCGGACGGACAGAGCTTTTCCGGCACCTGGCAGAACGGCTGCTTCCGCGAAGGCAATCGCTGGGCCACCATCGGCGTCACCGCGCAGCAGTGCGGCTTTCAATGACGCTGGTTGCCAACTTCTACCTGACACACGCGGTGATGCTGGCGTGCGCGTTGGTCGCGACCTACATTGCCCTGCCCGAAGCCATGGGCGAGGTGATCCGCGACTGGCGCCTTCCCACAACGGCGCTGTTCGGCGCTGTCGCAGCTCTTGCACTGATCGCCTACCCGACCTGGGGCGAGCTCAAGAATCCCGGCCTGTGGATGTTCGCCATCGTCGCCGCCGTGATCGGCGTGGCGCGCGGCCACTGGCTGCGCATCGACGTCGATCATGGTTGGCGGCTGATGCGCCTGCACAAAGCGCTGGATGGCCCGCTCGCCGCCGGCGGACTTGCCCTGCTGGCCGCGATCGAGATCGCGCTCGCCATCATGGGACCGAATGACCAGCCGACGATGGAACTCGGCATGACCGTGCTCGCCTCTTTCCTGGTCGGCCGAGCCGGCGCCGTGCTGTTGCGCGCGCGGCACGAGCCGCAAGTGGACCTGCACGACAATTCCTGAGCGGGTGATCCGGCGGCAGGCTACTATGGCGAGCGATGACCCTCCAGCGTGCCGCCCTCTGGGCAATTGTCGTTGCGGCCACGATGTATCTCCTCGTGGCGGGCCGGGGCCTGATCCTGCCTTTCGTCTTGGGGATCGTCCTCTGGTACATGGTCGATGCCCTGGCCGACGCCTTCGAGCATCCGCGCATCGGCCATCTACGCCTGCCGCGGCCGATCGCCCTCCTGGCGGCACTCTGCATCATGGGCGGCCTGCTCTGGGTGGTCGGCCGCACGATCGGCCGCAATGTAACGGCGGTGGTCGCCGCCTCGCCCAACTACGAACGTCGCCTGCAGGGGCTGATTGACGGAGGCGCCCGCATGATTGGTGTCGAGGCGCCGACCATCGGAGAACTGTTCGACCGGATCAGCCTCACCGATACGCTGAGCAGCGTCGCCACCGCGGCCGCCTCCCTCGTGAGCGTGGCCGGCATCGTGTTGATCTACGCCGGCTTCCTGTTCGTCGAGCAGGTGCAGTTCCGCCGCAAGCTTGCGATCGTGCTCGGATCGGGCGAGAACCAGGCCCGCGTGCAGGCCGTTCTCGATCAGATTGACCATGACATCCGGGTTTACATCCGCATCAAGACGACGCTCGCCGTCATCACCTCGGCGCTGGCCTACACCGTGATGGCCTGGGTCGGCGTCGACTTCGCAGGATTCTGGGCGGTCATGGTGTTCTTCTTTTATTACATCCCGACCGTGGGATCGATCCTCGCCATCGCGGCGCCCGCCGTCCTGACGCTCGTGCAGTTCGACAGCATCACGCCGTTCCTGATCGTGCTCTTCGTATTCGGCACGATCCAGGTGGTTACGGCCAACGTCATCGAGCCCGCCATCATGGGCAGCTCGCTCAATCTTTCGCCTTTGGTGGTCATCGTCTCGCTGATGGTTTGGGGGACGATGTGGGGCGTCGTCGGCATGTTCCTGTGCGTACCGATCATGGTCGTGGCCCTGATCGTCCTGGCCCAGTTCGAGACGACGCGGCCGATTGCGGTGCTGATGTCCGCCGACGGTCGCATTCCCGAGCCTCGGCGATGAGGCGGCTCGCCCTTCTCCTCCTCGTCCTGGCCGTCGACGCCGAAGCACAGACGGCGACGCCATCGCCAGGTCAGCCGGCTGGTCAACCGCAGGGGCAGCAGCAGCCGCAGGGCCAGCCGCCAGGACCTCAGGTCATGTACGCCTGTCCAGGCGGCACCGATTTCTCCGCCTCGTTCTCCAGCGACGGCAGCCTCGCGACGCTCAGCGTCCCCGGGCAGCCCGAGGTGGAACTATCGCACCAACCGGCTGGCTCGGGCTTCGCTTTCGGCGATTCCTACTATGAACTGAGCGGGCGGGGTCGGGAGGCCACCCTGACGGCAGGCGGCCGCTCGATGCGTTGCCACGCCGTCGGGCGACCGGGCGAGCCGCCGCGCACCTACCAGGGCGGTGGCCTCACCATTACCCTTTTCCCGGACGGCATCTTCCGCCTGCGCGACACGACTGGCGGCACGCCCATTCTCGATCTCGGCCAATGGGCGCAGGAGGTCGATGGCGGCGTGCGCATGGTGCTGCGCGGCGGCAGCGTCCCCCGCCGGTCGTTCCGCGAGGCCGATGGCGACCGCTTGATCGACGAGAAGGGCAGCGAACTCGAGCGCGTCGCCACGCCCGACCCGATCGACGGTCGCTATCGACTGGCCGGCCTCTATCGCGATAGTCAGGCCGGCGGTCTGTTCACCGAATGCCTGACCGGGCGCACCTTCGAGGTCGCGCCGGCCGGCGCCGAGGCCGACCTCGAACGCGCCTGGACGGAAGCCACACCGTCAAAGGAGGCTCAGCTCTACGTCGAAATCGACGGCCGCTTCGTCTCGGGAGAGATCCATGTCGACCGGTTCGTCAGCCTCAAACGCGACGGCGCCTGCCCGCCGCTGGCCACGCGCGGCGCGGCGCTGCGCGATACCGAGTGGCGCGCCGTCGACGTCGACGGTGACAAACCGGTGTGGGAGGACTGGCGCCTGCGGCCGAGGCTGCAGCTCGACGACCAGGGCCGGTTCACCGCTGCCACCGGCTGCAATACGATCACCGGCACCTATCAGCTCGATCCCAACGGGCTACGCTTTGCGCCCGCGGCGGCGACGTTGTCCGCTTGCACACCCGCGCTTGTGGCAGCGGAGAAACGTTTCCTCGACGCGTTGATGGCCGTGCGCGGAGCCCAGATCGCCGGCACTACCCTCGACCTGTTGGACGACGCCGGCAAAGTCCGCCTGCGCCTCGATGCGCGAGGACGCTGACCTCCCGTCATCTTTGACTCACGGCTCCGCCGTCGGATCGGCCCGCAGGATCACCGTGCGGCCGCTATCGTCGGTCTCGATCCTCAGGAACGGCATCGTCGCGCGCGGCAGGCCTGCGTCGGCCTGCCCGCCGAACTCGCGATCGATGTCGTCGAACAGCCGGACATAAAGCTTCCATTCCACCATCCCAGGTTCGAGCAGCACGCGCGCGGCTTCGCGCCAGTCGAGCGCGCGCACGCCGCTCTTGACCGCCGTCTCGCTCGGCCGATCGCGGAGCAGCGTCGCCTCGAAGCGGCCGATGGTGGCCGTCCGCGCACTGCGCATCACCGGTCGGGCGATCACGGCGATACAGACCTGCGCGGGTTCTTCCGACGGCACGAACTCGACGGATCCGCTGTTCAGCGTCGGGTCGCTGACATCCTCCTGCCAACCCAGCCGCTCGACGATGACAACCCGCAGGCGATCACGGTCGAACCGCCAGCCGGCCGGCGGATCGAAGCAGCGGCGCACCGTGCGTGTCTCACCGGCCGGCGCGCGCGACAGGATCTCGGGCGAGACCAGCGTATTCGATTCGAGCGACGTGGTGTTCACCCGCTGGTCCAGCGCGAATGCGCCGGGCCGATCGGGCAGGACGGTAAAGAGAAGCTGGAACGGCACGCTGCGCGCGCCGCGCCGGATCGCCAGTGTACCGGCCAGGAAAGTGGTGCGCCGCGTGTCCGTGGCGAACGCCGAGCGCGGCACCGCAAACCGCAATCTTCCAGGTGCGACGACGGCCGGGCCACGCCATTTGCCGATCGACAGGACCGGCGGCAATCCGCCGGCGATAGCGAGATGCGAGCCGACGATCTCGATTTGAACCGGCGGATCTTCATCTCCGGCGGCGGTGAAGTCGGGCGCGTAGCGCGGCACGGCCGGCCCGGCGGAGGTCGCCGGAGCGGCCGGCTGACCAGGCGCATCGAGACGCAAGCCGCCCTCGGCTCTCGGGTCAGGCCTGGCCGCCGCGGCCGGCGGCAAGGTGAGCTCGCCAGTCGCGTGTCGGGGCGGCACGAATCGCGGGGTGAACGACAACACCAACGGCGCATCGTCACCCGCCAGCCGGTCGAGCTGGGCGGCCGCGTGCCCGGCGGCCTTGCTAGCGGCGAGTCGCGCACCGGCGCCGGGCCGGTCGAGCGCCTCCTTGAGAGCGGCGTTCAGCGCCTCCAGCTCGGCAAAGGCCTGACGACGAAAGCTCGGCAGCCGGTCAAAACCGCGATCGCCATCGGCCTCCAGGCGCACGGCCAGGGCATCGGTCAGCAGGCTGGCAGTGCGGAAGGCGGTCAGCAGGCCGATGCGCGCCTCACCGTCGGCACGCGCCTCCAGGCTGGCGCGCTCGGAGCGGAGATCCGTGATCTGCTCCTCGACGGTCGGGCCGGTGGGCGCCGCCTCCTCTCGCACCATGAAGAAGATGCCGGCAACGAGCATGAGCCCGACCGTCACCGTCGCCGCCATAACGCGGCGCCGGCGTGCATGGTCGATGGATCGCAAATCCGCGCTCATGCCGCGCTTCTACCACGGCCGGGGCGCCCCGACCGGCGGCGCTTTGTCAGTACGAGAACAGCACCGGCAGCGTCGAGTTGAGGATGAGATGGCGGGTCATGCCGCCAAAGATCATCTGCCGCAGGCGGCTTTGCGTGTAGGCGCCTTTGACGATCAGGTCGGCGCCGCCGGCGACGGCGGTGTCGACGATCGTCTGCCCGGCCGAGCGGTTGCCCGGCTTGACGTGCTGACTGGTGACGTTGAGGCCGTGACTGCGCAACGATTCGGCGATCTCGGCCGCACTCGGACCGGGCACCATGGCGCCGTCGACACTCAGCACGTCGATCGATTCGGCGCGGCCGATCATCGGCATGGCGAGCGAGATGGCGCGCGCGCTCTCGGTCGAGCCGTTCCAGGCGAACAGGATGCGTTTGCCGACCATGCCGTTGAAGCCAGCCGGCACGACCAGCACCGGCCGGCCGGAATCGAACAACGCGGTCTCGAACACGCTCTCCGGCATCTTGGGCAACGCCCCCGGCTGGGGCATCACGATCAGGTCGTAGGCCCGTCCGATCGTGCCGATCGCCGTCGGACCGCTATCGTCAGCCGAGCGCCATTCGGCGTTGAGGCCTGTTGCGCGCTGGTCGAAGGCCTGCTTGACCGCCGCGACCCGCTGGCGCTCCTCGGCATCCTCAGCCAGGCCGCCGCCGATCGGCGCGCCCATGCCGGCGTCCGCCCAAGCCATGCTCATGACGCCGTATGACGGCGGCTCGAGCCCGATCAGCCGTGCATCGAAGGCACGCGCCAGCTTGGCAGCAAGATCGAACGCGGACGGATCTTCTGCCGTCCAGGCCATTGTCAGAATTGACTTCATGACACGCCTCCCCTTGTCTGACGAACGATAACACGAGGGCTGATGACACCGGATGAGCAAAGTGCAGCGGCTGCGCCGGAAGCCTGTCCAGCAACCAAGTTGCTACGGTTATCAACATTTTATTTCGCAGTTCTCAACTATTTCCTGAGATCAGAAGCGCCATACCGCCCCGCGTCGGGAAAGGGCGGTCCTCGAGGACGCCGCCTTTTCTCTTTGCGCAAGATCGCGCGTGACGGCGCCGCGGTTACATTCCTTACCAAAGTTACACCTACAATATTGAGCGCATCGCCCGAACCGATAGGCTCAGCGCTCACCGCCCGGCGTTGCCGCCGGGCATCAGTTCCCGCGGGATCTCGCCGAATGCCGTTGCGTCCGCCCTCCGTCGTTCAGCGCCTTATGAAAAGCTGCGGCGGCGCCACAGTCATCGAATACAGCGTCCTCGTCGCCCTGATTTCGATTGCAGCCGCCGCGGCGCTAAACACGACCGGGCAGAGCATTCAGAACGTCCTGAATGCCGCCTCGAACGCGCTCTTCTGATGAGATCCGGCCCCTTCTGGCGACGGCTGAAGGCCTGCGCGCGCGGGTCGATGCTGGTCGGCTATAGCTCGCTCGCGCTGCTCGTCGCCCTGGCAGCGATCATGCTGCTCGCGCCGCACGACGTAGGGCTGGGCGGCGGCCGTCTACGGCCCGCGATCGGGCCCGGGTCAGCGGATTGAGCCCGATCGACGAATCAACGAACCTTCAACGAATCTCGGTGGCCTTGGGAACGACCCAGGCGAACCGGTCTGACAGCGCGGCAAGGGTGATGCGATTGATCGCATCGGCCGAGATGGTGCTGCCGCCGGTCGCGTCCGGCAGGTCGCGGGTCGCGACGGTGTCGGCGGCAATCGTGCTCATGAAACCATTGTCGGTTGCCGAGCGAACGGTCGCCGAGACGCACATGTGGGTCATGAAGCCGCCGACGATCAGGTTCTTCCGGCCGATGGCGGACAGCTGCTTGGCAAGGTCGGTGCCGGCGAAGGCGTTGGGCAAGGCCTTGTCGACGATCGCTTCGCCGGCTCGCGGCGTCAGCGGCGCCACGATCTCGTAGCCGCTCGACGCCGGATTGAAAGCCTTGCCTGCGCCTTTGTGGCGTACATGAACGATCGGCGCCCCGGCAGCGCGCGCCTTTTCGAGCAGCACGGCCAGGGCCTCGATCGCCGGCTGCACGCCCGACAATGGCATCAGTCCGTCGGTATACTCCCTCTGGGCATCGATGATCAGCAGAATGCCGTCCGCCATGGACGCCGGCGTCGGCGTCGCTCCGGCCATCTGCAGCATGGTCATCGCCATCTCTTCATTCCTTTCGACTACGCTACGGTTGTGTAAGCCTCGCCGCCATCAACGCCCAAGGCGATACATTTTGCAAGACCCACGGCCGCATGCCACAGCCTCGCAGTAACGATCCTGTCATGCGGTGCATCATTTGGAGTGAAAGACAAGGTGCTATCCTTGGATTGTTGGCGTCAGAACCCGCATCTGCGGTGTAAGGAATATAGGATAGAGCCATCTTCTCAATCGTACAATTCTTGTAGACCCCGCCTGCCCCGGCTGACAGGATGGCGCCCCGCATGGACGCTCCCCGCAAACTTCTGGTCGATACCCTGGCGCGGCGCCCCGATCTCGATCTCAAGAACCTCTCGCTGGCCATCGGGCGCAATCATGCCTACCTGCAGCAGTATCTGATGCGCGGCTCGCCGCGTGAATTGCCCGAGCCGGCGCGGCATGGGCTCGCGCCGTTGCTCGGCGTATCGCCCGACGATCTGCGTTCGACAGCGCCGCCACCGCAACCGCCTGAGTTTCGCGGCGGCTCGCTGCGTGCTGCCGAACAGACCGACCTGCCGGTCTATGCCTCGGCCGAGGGTGGCAGTGGCGCCATCATCATTACTAGTGAGCCCATTGACTTCGTGCGCCGGCCCGAGCCGCTGCTGTCGGTGCGCGACGGCTACGGCTGCTATGTCATCGGCGACAGCATGATCCCGGCCTATGAGCAGGGCGACCTGCTGCTGGTTCATCCCGGCCGTCCGGTGCGGGCAAGCGATGATTGCGTTTTCGTGCGCGACCTCGGCGACGGCAGCTTTCACGCCCTGGTCAAACGCCTGCTACGCATCACCCCGGAAAAATGGCGGGTGCGTCAGTTCAATCCGGCGAAGGACTTCGACCTCGACCGCAGCCAGTGGCAGAAGGCGCAGCTCATCGTCGGCAAGTATACCCGCTGATGTCGATTCAAGTGTCGCTCAATAGGAAAAAATCTTATCTATGGCGTCGGCTGGCGTCGCCATGAAGGCGATCGTTGTCGGCGGCGGCGTGATGGGGCTGGCGACCGCGTGGGGGTTGGCGCGCGAGGGCCACACGGTCGAGCTGTTCGAGCAGGGGCGGCTCCCCAACCCCTTGGCCTCGTCGACCGACCAGCATCGCCTGATCCGCCACCCCTACGGCGACAGGCTCGGCTACGCCCGCATGATCGACGACGCCTATGCCGCGTGGGAGCTGCTGTGGCGCGATCTCGGACAGCGCCTCTACGCCGAGACCGGCACGCTCGCCCTGAGCGGCAACGGCGATACCTGGGCGGAGCGCTCGGCCGCAAACCTGGCTCGCATCGGCCGCACGATGGACGAGTTGCCGCTCGCCGACCTGCCACGGCGCTTCCCGCAGATCGATGCGCAGGGCGTCGAGCGTGCCTTCTGGATGGCAAGCGGCGGCGTGCTGTTCGCCCAGGACATCGTGGCGGCGCTCGCCGGACGCCTGGCGCGCCAGGACAAGGTCAGCCTGCATCCCCTCACCCCGGTGAGCGCGGTCGATCTCGAGCGAGGACGTGTCGTCACCGAAGCCGGCCACCAGCACGACGGCGACGTCGTGGTGGTGGCGGCGGGCGCCTGGGTCGACCGCCTGGTGCCCGATCGGCGCCTCGTTCCCTCGCGCCAGGTCGTCCTCTATTTCGATCTGCCGGCCGAGCAACGGCCGACATGGGCGAAGAGCCCGCTCATCATCGACAAGACGGGCGATGTCGGCCTCTACCTCGCCCCGCCCGTCGAGGGGCGCGGTCTCAAGATCGGCGACCACACCTTCAGCCGTGCGGGCGATCCATCCGCCGAGCGCGCGGCTGACGAGCGGGAGATGCAAGCGCTGCTGGGGCGCTGCCGAGTTCTGATCCGCGACTTCGCACGCTGGCGGATCGACCGGCTGGGGGTCTGCTTCTACACGGTGACCGAGGACGAGCGATTCGTGGTCGAGAAGCCGGCCGCCTGCGGTTGGCTGATGTCGCCCTGCTCGGGCCATGGCTTCAAGTTCGCTGCCCTGATGGGCTTGCGGCTGGCCAAAACCATCGCTACCGGCGGCGATGCCGCGGCACATGCGCGCTGGGCGGCCGGTCTGGAAGGCGATAAACCCTCCTGACAAGATGACGACGACGTGAGTTAGGGAGAAGAGACGCCATGGCTTCCCGCAAGCGACGCGCGGCCGGCACGCCGAACGCCACCGGCCAAAAAGCCACGGGACTCCGCCAGGGCCTCGCCACCTATGGCGATGCGGGCTTCTCGCTGTTCCTGCGCAAGGCCTTCATCAAGGCCGGCGGCTACTCCGATGACGCCCTCGACCGGCCGATCGTCGGCATCACCAACACCTTCAGCGACTACAATCCCTGCCACGGCAACGTGCCGGACCTGATCGAGGCGGTGAAGCGCGGCGTCATGCTGGCGGGCGCGCTGCCCATGGTCTTTCCGACCATCTCGATCCACGAGAGCTTCTCCCATCCCACCAGCATGTTCCTGCGCAACCTCATGTCGATGGACACCGAGGAGATGATCCGCGCCCAGCCGATGGATTCGGTGGTGCTGATCGGCGGCTGCGACAAGACCCTGCCGGCCCAGCTGATGGCCGCGGCCAGCGCCGACCGGCCGGCGGTCGTGCTGCCGGTCTGACCAATGCTGGTCGGCCATTTCAAGGGCGAGGTCTTGGGCGCCTGCACCGACTGTCGCCGGCTGTGGGGCCAGTATCGCGCCGGCACCTTCTCGGAGACCGACATCGAGCAGGTGAGCGAGCGGCTGGCGCCGACCAAGGGCACCTGCATGGTGATGGGCACGGCCAGCACCATGGGCTGCATCGTCGAGACGCTGGGCATGGGCCTGCCCGGCAGCGGCTCGATCCCGGCAACGCACTCCGATCGCCTGCGCGTCGCCGAGGCGAGCGGCCGGCTGGCCGCCGAGATGGCGAAGAAGCAGGGCCCGCGCGCCAGTGAGATCATGACGGCCGGCGCGTTCCGCAACGCGCTCACCGTGCTGCAGGCGATCGGCGGCTCGACCAATGCGCTGGTTCATCTGACCGCGGTGGCGCGGCGGCTCGGCATAAACATCGAGCTCGAGGAGTTCGATGCGATCGGCCGCAAGGTGCCGGTGCTGGTCGATCTCAAGCCCTCGGGCGATCACTACATGGAGCATTTCCACTGGGCCGGCGGCAACTCGCGCCTGATGAAGGAGATCCGCAAGCATCTCGACGAGAAGTGCCTGACCGTCTCGGGCCGCAGCCTGAAGCAGGTGATCGACGCCGCCGAGATGGTGCCCAACCAGACCGTGATCCGTACGCCGAAGAATCCGATCAAGCCGACCGGCGGCATGGCGGTGCTGCGCGGCAACCTCGCGCCGCGCGGCGCGGTGATCAAGCATGCCGCGGCCTCGCCCGCGCTGATGACCCACACCGGCCGCGCCGTGGTGTTCGATTCGCTGGAGGATCTCGCTGCGCGCGGCGATGATCCCAACCTCGACGTCAAGGCCGAGGACATCCTGGTGCTGCGCAATGCCGGACCGAAGGGCGCCCCCGGCATGCCGGAGGCGGGCTCCTTCCCCATCCCCATGAAGCTCGCGCGGGCCGGCGTGAAGGACATGATCCGCATCTCCGACGCCCGCATGAGCGGCACCGCGTTCGGCACCATCGTCCTGCACGTGGCGCCCGAATCCGCCGTCGGCGGGCCGCTGGCCCTGGTCAAGACAGGCGACCGCATCACGCTCGACGTTCCCAAGCGCAAGCTCGAGCTGCATGTCGACGCCAAGGAGCTGGCGGCGCGCCGCAAGAAGTGGATGGCGCCGGCCGCGCCCAACGGCAGCGGTCGCGGCTATACTGGCCTCTTCCACAAGGAAGTGCTGCAGGCCGACGAGGGCGTGGACTTCGGCTTCCTGGGTCCCGCCAAATCGTGACCGACGCGCCGCTCCCTGGCATCTCCGTCGTCGTCACCTGCTACAACTGCCGGGACTATATCGGCGACGCCATCCGTTCGGTGGCGCGCCAGACGCTGCGCGATTTCGAATGCGTCATCGTCGATGACGCCTCGACCGACGATTCCGCCCAGGTGGTGCAGCGCACGCTCGACGAGCTCGCCGATCCGCGCTTCAAGTTGATCCGTCTCGACAAGAATGTCGGCCAGACCGGCGCCACGCGGCGCGGGCTCGCGGCGACTCGCGCGACCTTCGTCTGCTTCCTCGATTCCGACGATCTCTGGAACCCCGACTTCCTCGAACGCCATCTCGCCGCGCATCTGAACGAGTCCTACGCCGTGGGCTTCACCGCCTGCAATGCGCGGCTGATCGACGGGCAAGGCAAGCTGATCGCAGGCTGCGTCTACTGGTTCGGCAAGGAGCGCGCCAGCGCCGACCGCGATCGCGCCTTTGCACCGATCGATCCCGCGCGCGTTCCCAAGGTCGACGTGACCAACAACACCGCGCACTGGGAGAAGCAGACGCCCTATCGCCTCTACACCAGGCGCGTCGTGCACTGGGTATGGGTCAGCACCTCGTCGATGATGTTCCGCCGCTCGTTGATCGATCTTGTTTTCCCTGACGATGATGAAACTTTTCGCCTGCACATGGACTTCTATGTCGTGGTCATGGCGCAAATGGTGGCCGGCTCGCTGCTGATCGATGAGGCGCTCTATGCCTATCGCCTGCACGGCAAGAACGGCGCGGCCGACAATCCGGTACTCGGCGGACGCTTGCATTTGTCCAGTCGCAACTGGGGAAACACCTATACGGTGATGCTGGACCGGATGCTTTCCGCCATGCAACGCGGGCGCGAAAGATTCATAGGCGCACTCGGAGAACGCCAGTACCAGTGCATGCTGCTGCGCATGATGGCGGCGCGGGCGGCGTGGCCCCAGTCGTGGCTGCTGGTGGCGCGAAGCTGGCTCGTCTGAGCCGTCTGCGTTACAATAATCCTGGGTGGGTGATTTCTGAGTACCGGGGAGAGCGCACGTGCGTCGTCTCAGGCAGCTCGCTTGCGTGCTGTTGTTCCTGTTCGGTCTGGCCAGTCCCACCCTCGCCCAAGGTCCGGTGAACGCGACAGCCGACCAGGAGCGCGAGTACGACGCCGCCTTCCAGGAGATGCTGCGCAAGCCCGCGGATCTCGATGTCCTGTTCAAGTTCGCCACCATCGCCACCAAGACCGGCGACTATGAGGGCGCGATCTCGGCCCTTGAGCGCATGCTGTTGGTCAATCCCGACCTGCCGCGCGTGCGCCTCGAGCTGGCGGTTCTCTACTATCGCCTGGGCTCGTATGAGATAGCGCGCACCTATCTCGAGACCGTGGTCGCCACGGCGAACATCCCACCCGAGGTGAAAACGCGCGCCGAGCAATATCTGGCGGAGGTCAACAAGCGCAACAGTCGCTCGCGCTTCGTCGGCGAAGTATTCGCCGGCGTTCGTTATCAGTCGAACGCCAACCTCGGCCCGCCGACGTCGAACGTCATGCTCGCCGGCCAGACGGTCAATCTCAACCAGCAGGCCGTCGGCACCGCCGACTGGGGTGTCGTGGGCTCCGGCTACGTTCGCCACATCTACGATCTCGGCACCCAGGATCGGGGCCAGCTCGAGACCCAGCTCACCGGCTACGCCAACCGCCAGTTCCAGGTCTCGCAGGCCAACGTGTCGCTCCTCGACCTGAGCTCGGGGCCGCGCTTCCAGGCCTTTCAGGGCATATTCGAGGACATCAGCATCAAGCCGATGGGCCTGCTGAGCTTCATCTGGGTCAACGATCAGCCGTACTACGGCAGCTACGGCTCCGCCGTCGAGGTCGGCTCCCTGCTGACCAGCAAGCTCCGCAACACGTCGTTGGTCAGCTACCGGCGCCTGCTCTATCAGGACAGCTGGTACCTGCCCGCCAACAACGTCTATACAGGCAATGAGTATTCGGCCAACACGACGTTCCAATATGCGTTGACCGACGTCGTGGCGATCTTTGCCAACACCAACATCCAGCGCTTCCTGGCGGACAGCTTCCAACAGTACAGTTACCTGGTGGGCGGCGTCGGCGGCGGCATGCAGTTCCGTTTCCCCGATCCCCTGTTCAAGAGCGACCTGCCCTGGACCATTTCGCTCTCGGCCAACGTGCAGTGGTGGGGCTACGACCAGGCCGATCCGATCGTCGATGCCACGACCGTGCGCCAGCAGAACGATACGATCCTGAACATAACCCTCGGCATCCCCTTCGACGATCGCACGACTCTGACGATCTCGGGCGGCCGCTTTGTGCGCAACGCCAACATTCCGCTCTACAGCTTCGAGAACAACAGCTTCCTGATGGGCGTGAGCTGGCGCTTTTAGGCGGCGCCAGGCACGCGCGTTGCAGAAATGCAACTATTTGTCATGTGGGGAGACGCCTCCAAGCCCTGCCGGCAAAACGACATATTCCTCGATCTATCATTGTCGGTGCGGTGAATGACGGTTACCGTGCTTGGTAGGGGTATCAAGCTCGCATTCCCACGGGTGGGTGTTGCAGGGACTGGCCGCCAAAACGGTCAGGGATGAGAACCTCATGGTAAAGCCTACATTCGTGCGAGGCGCCCTGTTTGGCGCCACGGCGCTGGCGATCATGACTTCGCCTCTTGTCCTCCGCGACGCCGCGGCCAAGGTCGGCGTGACGTCCGCGACCGACGGCGATCCGCTCGGCAAGCCGCCGCAGGAGGCCGAGCGCGTGCTGCGCATCGGCATCGACGTGCAGGCGAACGAGCTCATCACCACCAATGCCAACGACCGTGCCCATCTCGTCTTCCTCGACGGATCGTCGTTGACGGTCGGCCCCAACGCCCAGATCACGATCGACAAGTTCGTGTTCGACCCCAACACCAAGACCGGTGAGCTTGCGATCAGCGCCAGCAAGGGTGTGTTGCGCGTGGTCGGCGGCAAGATCAGCAAGAACACGCCGATCATCATCACGACACCGTCGAGCTCCATCGGCATCCGCGGCGGCATCAGCATCCACGATGTCAGGGAGCGGCGGACCGATTCGATGTTCGTGTTCGGCAAGGACATGGTCGTGACAAGCGGCGGTCAGACGCAGACCGCGACACGCCAAGGATCGATGATCACCGCGAATCTCGGGGGTCCATTGAGCCCGCCCGTGCTCGTCCCGGTTGGCGGGATGAACGGGTCGCTGGCCCAGCTCGAGGGAAAGTCCACCCCATCCGGAAGTTCGAGTAGCGGCGGTGGAGGTGGCGCAGGCAGAAACGCCGATCAGTCCCTGAGAGCCTCCGGCTTTACCGCCGTCAACTCGAACCAGGCACCGCGCATCATAGCGCCGGGCGTGCCGGACAACTTCGGGTCGGGCCCGGGCCCACGCAATCGAAATGCGAACGAGACGATCGTCACGGCGCTGACCAACGCCAATCTGTCGGTGCACCAGCAGGCCATCCAGCAGCAGCAACAGGTGCAGCAGCAACTGGCGCAGCAACAAGCGCAAGATCAGCTACTGCAACAGCAGCTTGCCGCAACGTCGCTGCCACCGGCGCCAACCACAATACCACCAATCAACACCGCGGCAACGGGAGGGCCAGCGGCCGGCACACCGCAGACATTCAATCTGCCGCTCACAGGGACGGTGACCTACACCGGCCAGACGCTCTTCTCCAACGGGGTTGTGGCGGGAACCTACCAGAGTTCCTGGGACTTCGCCGCTCGCAGCGGCCAGTTCGCAGCATCGTTCGACGGAGCGCAGTTCCGGGGTGGCACGGTCGGCAACGGCAACAGCGGAACGTTCAATACCCGGGGCCCGGTGCAGTCGAGCAACACGAACCGCAGCATCACGCTCAACGGCGCGTTCTATACGTTTGGCAATGCGACTGTCCCGCAGTTTCAGGCCGGCAACCTCAATGTGAATGGCCGCGACCTGAACGGGCGCCCGTATAATGCCAACGGTGTTTTCTACGGCCAGCGCTAGCGGCGCAGCAGCGCGCCGACGACGAAGTCCGCGATACTCGTGACGTCATCGCGACGGAACCACGGCAGCTTCTCGTTGGCTGCCGGCGGGTCATCGCAAGCGATGGCGACGATGGTGGGGTCCTTCGGCGCCATCGACTCGCCGCCGGCGCGGACCTCGATCTTGGGATGCGGCTCGCGCTTGTAGCCTTCGATCACCACCACGTCGGCCGGCGAGAGCCGCGCCAGCACCTCCGCCAGGGTCGGCTCCTCCTGCTCGCGCATGATGGCATAGCGATGACCACCGACGACCGCGACCTCGGTGGCGCCGGCCTGGCGATGGCGCCAGGAATCGCGGCCCGGCTGGTCGACGTCGACCGAATGGTGGGCGTGCTTGACCGTGTTGACGCGCAGTCCGCGGCGTACCAGCTCGGCCACCAGGCGCTCGACCAGCGTGGTCTTGCCGGCGTTCTTCCAGCCGGTGACGCCGATGACCTTGTTGCTCACGCCGCGACTTGGCCGGCGTAGACGGTGAGCCGGCCGTTGCGCACGAAGGCGGCGAGCGTGATGCCCGCCTGCTCGGCGGTCTCGATAGCGAGCGAGGTCGGCGCAGACACCGCAGCGATCGCCGCGGCCTGCAGCGCCGCCGCCTTGTGCACCATCTCGTAGGAGCAGCGGCTGGTCACCACCACGAAGCCGCCGGGCGCCACGGGCCCCGTGCGGGCAATGGCGCCGCCGAGCTTGTCGAGCGCGTTGTGGCGGCCGACATCCTCACGCACCGCCACCAGGGTGCCGTCGGCCCGCGCCCAGCCCGCAGCGTGGGTGGCGCCGTTCGCCTTGTTGATGCGCTGGTGCGCGGGCAGGGCGGCCATCGCCTTCTCGATCGCCTGGCGCGACACCGGCGCAGGGGCGGCGGCCACCGTCACGGGCCGCATCGCCTCCTCGATGCTGTCGACGCCGCACAGGCCGCAGCCGGTGCGCCCTGCCAGCGTGCGGCGGCGCTGCTGGAGGCCCGCCATGCGCTGAGCGGCGATGTCGAGGCGCACCTCGATGCCGCGGCCGACCGGCTCGACCTCGATGTCGTAGATCTCCGACGGCTTCGCGACGATGTGCTCGGTGAGCGAGAAGCCGCGGGCGAAATCCTCGAGATCGCAGGGCGTGGCCATCATCACAGCATGGCTGATGCCGTTGTAGACCAGGGCCACCGCCACCTCCTCGGCGACGATCTCGTCGAGCGCCTCGCCGCCGGTGGCGGTCAGGCGTTGGGCGGTGCGATGGATCGATCCGTCGGTCATTGCGCGACTTCGTCGATGCGCAGGTGGCGGCCCTTGCGGTCGAAGAAGCGGCCGCGGTTGAGCGCGAGCGGGTCGGCCTTCACGTCGGCCTCGACCTCGCCGAGCTTGCGCCGCGCCGCGGCATCGGGCAGCGGCCCGCCGGCATGGCCAAGGCCGACGAAGAAAGCGACGCCGTCCCATGCCGCACCGGCGCGGTCGAGCAGGTCCTTCATGCCGCGCCAGTCCATGTCATCGCCGATCAGATGGGCATAGGTCGATTTCAAGGGAACCACCTCGTCGCCGGCAATGCGCACCAGCACGATGAAGATGGTGAACGGACCGGTATCTGCAAACTGGGCGTGAAGCCACTGCTCGAAATCGGTCTTCATCTAGAACTCGACGAGCGGCGTGGGCGGCATGTAGCGCTCGAAGACCTGCAGGAAGGGCTGGCCACGTTCGGCCTCGTACCAGGCCTCGAAGGCGCGGAACGCCGCGATCGGATCGGCGACCGGCGGCTCGGCATCCGTCTCCTCAGCGGCAACGGGATGGGCCTCGGCATGCAACGCCTCGGCAATCGGGCGCAGCCAGTCGAGCAGCGGCCTCGCCCCCTCGCCCAGCTCGCCAAGGTCGTTCTCGATCCAGCCGATGTCACGAAACAGGCTGACGAGCTGACGCTCGACGGCGCGCTCGCGGTCTGGCTCAAGCGCTGCGATACGCGCCATGTCGCCTAACGCGCTCAGCCGGCGCCAGGCAAAGGCGCGCAGGCGCTCGGCTTCCTTCAGCTGGCTTTCGACGCTGGCGCGCACCGCGCGCTCGGCTGCCTCGGCAGCCGTGCAATCGGCTTGCAGGCGGGCGATCAGGCTATCGGCCAATGGTGGAGCGGGGGACGGCATGGCGGCCCAAGTTGGACCGCCCGACTGTCCCCCGCAAGCACCCGGCGATGGCCTATCTGGCGGCCTTACTTGACGGGCTTCAGCTCGAGCGCGCCGACGCCGGCGGCGATGTTCAGGCCGATGCTGCCCTCGACACTGACCGGCTGGAGGGTGACCTGGCTGCCGCTGCCGCCCACCAGAACGTTGGCGCCGGCGCCGACGCCCACAGCGGCACCTGCGGTGGCGCCGGCATAGATGCCCGCCAGCGCGCCTTTGGAAATGTTGCCCGGCGCGAACACCAGCCAGACCATCTGCGCTTCCTTGGTGAAGCCGATGTCGACGCCGTATTTGTTGATGCTGCCGGCATAGCGCTCGGCGACGCCGTCGGTGCGGGTGAACAGGCAGCTGATGTCCTTGGACGAGCCGAAGACGAAGCCCACGCCGCCTGCGACATTGCAGGTCAGCGATCCGACATTGACGCCCGAGCGGCCTTTCGCCTGCGGCGTGCCCGGCGCGGCAGGAGTCTGGGCGCTGGCGGAAACGACAGCGCCAACGAGCAACGTCGCGGCACTCGCCGCAGCCAAAATCGATCGCATCATGAGGATCTCCCTTTACTCAAGAACGCGCCTGCATGTCCGCGGCGCCGACGACAACCTAACCAGAAGGTCAAGGCTGCAAGATGGCAGTCGGCGCAGCGGCTTCGCCCTGGCCGGCTGTGGGTTACTTTTGCGCAGACGGTAAGGTGGTCGTAAGCCACAGCGGCGAGAGTGGCAAGGAAGAACCGGGGAACCCTCTTCCTCCGGTTCGACCGCCCTCCTCCCTGAAGCAACCTGAGGCGGTCGCGACGGCGCGGGATTTCGGTCTCGCGCCGTTTGCGTGGTGGGATGTCGAGGCTTCAGTTCGCAGTCTGGCCGCGAGCCCTCATGACAAAGCCCATGGCGCGGAATTCCGAATCCTTCTGGATGCGGGCGACCACCTTGGGATCACCGTCGCGATTCATGACCTCGATCAGGGCGTCGGTTTCGGGCGTGCAGGCGAGTGCTGCCGCGCTGGCGAGCGCGGCGGTGTCGACGCTCGTCGTCCCCTCGGCGGCGGCGTGCCTGGCAAGACAGGCATCGCGCGCCTTGTAGGCGTCATTGATCCTGCTCTGCAGCCGGCCATCGCTCAACGTGTGATATGCCCCTGCACAGGCTGTGAGCGGCAGGGCGACGAGAACGACAGCGATTCGCATGGACCAGATCCGGCAAGTCATCGAGGCAGGCCATTCTATCCATTGCGACGGCATTGGATATAGGCTTGACGCCGCAGCGCTGCTGTTGAAGGTAGCTTTTGGAGATCGTCGTCCGAGGCCTTGATGCGTGTCTTTCTTGCCCTGTGGAGCCTTTTCCTGCTCACCGCCTGCGAGGGAAGCTTCGTCCGCCCCAGCAGCCTCGGACGCAAGGTCGGAATCGAGCGCAGCTACGAGGCGCGCGACGCCTGCCTCTCGCGCAACGCCGCCGCCGAGAGCACCAGCACGACCGACTTCGCCACCGCTGCCCAGGCCGTCGCACTGGCCTGTCAACCCGAGACCGACAAGCTGATCGTGGCGTCCGACCAGACCGGAGACGCGAAGATCGCCGCCTCCATCCGCAAGGACACCGAGTTCAGGGCGATGAAGTACGTCCTGCAGGCGCGCGGCCAGGCCCTGTTCTAGGCTGGAAGGCGTTGGCTTCCGCCTCCCGCCACGCACGCACACCGTCGGTGACTCGGTCGTAGAAGTTCTCCGGCCCAACGACCGCCTCAATACCGGCAAGCCGCATGTCCTCGCGCACCTCGTCGCGCACACGCGCGAAGGCGAGGGTTATGCCCTGGCTGTGCAACTCATTGAGCGCCTCCCGCAGCGCGTCGAGGGCGGTGCTGTCGGCCAAGTTCACCGATTCGGCATCGAGGAGGACGCGCTTCGCCGGCGGTTGGCTTGCGGCAAGCGCCTTCCTCACTGTGTCCGCGACGTGATCGATGCTCGCGAAGAAGAGATCGCCGCCGGGACGCCAAATCAGCAACCCGGGAAAGGTGATCGCCTCGGGGTGTCGCCTGATGTCGCGATAGGCCTCCGTGCCGGGCAGCTGACCGAGCACCGCGCCTTGCGGATGAGTTGTGCGATAGATCAGCATCATCAGCGACAGCCCGACGCCGAGAGCAATGCCCTGCAGGATGCCGAGCGTGAGTTCGGCGGCAAAGACGATGATGCTGAGACCGAACTCCCAGCGACTGCGGACGAAAAGATCGCGGATATAGCGCGGCTTGGACAGATGCAGCATCGCCGCGATGACGACCGCCGCAAGTGCCGGGTGCGGCATGCCGCGGAACAGCGGCGTCAGGAACACCAGAGTGAGCAGGCAGAAGACGGCGGCGACCAGGTTGGCGAGCTGCGTGCGGGCGCCGGCGGACATGCCCACGGAGGTCTTGGACAAGCTGCCAACGACGAGGAAGCCACCGAACAGGCCACTCAGGATGTTGGCCGGCCCATGTGCGATCAGTTCCTGGTTGGGATCGATGTTGCCGCCGCCCAGGGGCACCGCGGCCTTCGCTCCGCCCAGCGCCTCGGCATAGCCAACCAGCACGATTGCGAGCGCGCCGGGTACGAGTGCCTCCAGAGTTGCGAGGTCGATGCTGGGAAGGACGAACCGCGGCAGGCCTGAAGGCAACTCGCCGACCACGCTGACGCCGGCTGCTTCGCCGCCGGCCAGGGCGACAACGATGGTGGCTGCGACCATGACGACCAGCGCCGCCGGGATTCGCGGGGCGAGCCGATGCAGCAGCTGCATGGCCGCCAGGCTGAGCAGGCCCGTCAGCAGCGGCGCCAGCCCGACGTCCGTGAGGTGACGCAGAACGAACCAGAGCTTGTCGAAGAAGTTGCCCGAGGTGCCATTGATCCCCAGCAGATGCGGCACCTGTCCGATGATGGTGACGCACACCAGGCCCTCTATGAAGCCGCGCATCACCGGCGTCGGAATGAACGCCGCCACCCAGCCCATCCGCAGTGCCCCGAACAGCAGAAAGAACGCACCGATGAGGATGGCGAGGGTCGAGGTAAGCGCATTGAATTCGGCGGTGCCTTGCGTCGCGACGGCGGCGATGGTCAGCGCGGATATCAGGCCGGTCGCGGTATCGGGACCGACCACCAGCACGCGTGAGCTGCCGAGCAGGGCGTAGGCGATCAACGGCGGCACAATGGTGTAGAGGCCCATGATCGGCGGCACGCCCAGGATGCCGGAATAGGCCATCCCCTCCGGCACCATGACCGCCCACAGGGCAAGCCCTGCCATCACATCGGGCAGCAGCCACGCCCGCCGGTAGCCGGGAAGCCAGTCGAGGACCGGCAGAAGGCGCCGCAGGGTGGAGGTCGGGTGGGTCGCGACAGGCATAGAGCACATCTGACTGGCGACAGACAGCTTACGCCCGCACCTCGAATTGGGAAGCGACCTTGAAATTGCCTGCCATCGCGGCGCTTCCTTCGACTCTCCCATAGTTTCAGCGGCTTTGACCCGTTCCGACATAATGTCCCGCCCATCGGTGCGCGATCCGAATGGCAGGCGCGAGCACCCGTCTTCTCGTCGGCGGTGAATCCTCCCAAACGGGCGACGGATCCGGTGGAAGTTCGCCCAGTTCGCTCCTGATCCGCTCGAGGAGGCGGATGTAGGGCTCGTAAATGCCGGCCCGCACCGTCCTTGAGAAAGGTCCCAGATACGACAGGTTGCTGCAAAGATAGAGGTTGGGTTCTTTTTCCCTCAACCCCGAATAATGAAAGAAGATAAGTGGGAACTTGCCATCGACCACGAATGTGTCCTGAGGCCCTTGCTCGATCGAATGCCGACAGACGTTCCACGGCCCGACATTGGTGCCGGGATGCGTGACTTCGATCACATTCGGGAACTTGACATAGATGTGCTCGAGATATTTCTGATCGGCAAAGCGATCGCCATCGATGCATCCGTAGCACCATTCGATGCAGCTGTTGCGCCACCAACTCGCCGCTTCTCTTCCAACAGCGTCGCACCGAAAGCTCACCCAGCCGACGTTGAAGCGGCCGTATTTCTCGAGACGTTTTGCCCACCAGTGGAAACGGTGGCCGATCAGACCGACCGACGCGTTCGCCATCGCCTCATAGATCGGTGCCGGACTCGAGTAGAACAGCAGGTCGGCGTCGAGGTACGTCACGATGTCGGCCGGATCACTGACTCGCAGGATCGATGCAACCAAGCAACTGCCCAGCGTGAAATAATAGTCGCGCGTACAACGGGTGTCCTTGATCGCCAGCACATCGGGATTGTCCCGCTCGAAGTCGGCGAGAGACATCAACGTCACACCGGGTTCGGACAATCGCTCCAGCACGCTTGCACACGAGGGCGTGAGACAAAGTACCGAGATTCGGCAACCGGGCTCGACGCGGCGCAGCGAGCGGATCATCGCCAGTCCACGGTCGAGGAATCGATGATCGAAGTAGGTGCAATAGCGATGCATGTCAGATCAACAATGACCAGGTTTCCCCGAAACTATTCCACGATCTGACCGACCATGAAGACGACTGTATGCGGTTCGACCGCCCCACGAAACCGACATGCGATCGGCAGGCGTTTGGTCGATCAGCTCGACCTCGCGGGGTGATTGGGGGTAGCCGCTAGCGGCCGACCGTGGACAACGCGGAGCACAGCACACGAGAAAAAGTCCTGTATTCCGGGCTATTCTGGGCTTCCCTGGACGCAACCGGCCGAGGATTGGCGGAAGAGAGTGGGAGTCGAACCCACTAAGAACCGGCTAACGGCCCTCTCTGGCTTTGAAGGCCAGCCGCCCCACCGGGAGCGCTTCTCCTCCACGACCGATCTAGCCTCAGAAGCGGGTGCCTGTCATCACCTGTCGACGGCGGCCGCCGCGGCGTTCGTCGGGCCGAATTGCTCGAGCTTCTGCAGCACAGTGCGGCGCAGGTCGCCGCGGCGCACGGTGACGCCGTGGCGATCGAAGAACTCCAGGATCAAGATCGCGACCTTGCGGCCGTTGTCGAGCTTGTCGCGGAACTCCGCCGCCGTGAACTCGCGGCCGAAGTCATTGGCGATGCCGATCATCTCGGCCACCACGGGACGCAGGAAATACTGGTCGGGCGCGACCTCGACGACGCGCCCGATCTTGGCCAGCCGCTGCAGCAGCCGGCGCATCTCGGACTCAGGAACGGCGTAGGCGTTGGCGAAGTCGCGCACGCGTGGCGGCTTGTAGCGCTCGCGGATCAGCTCGGCCGAGATCTTGCGCCATAGCCCCTCATCGCGCGCGCCGAGCGTCAGCGAATGCCCGGGCAGGCGCAGGAAGGCGCCGTCGACGGTGACCTTGCGCGCCTTCACTTCCTGGTCGAGCAGCGCCTTGAACACCGCGACCGGCCAGCGCTTGGCAAGCGCAAGCCGCAGCCGTTCGGGCTGCAGACCGGGCGCATCGGGCTTGGCCTCATGGTGTGCCTTCAGCGTGTCGACGATGTCCTTGCGCGCCGCCGCCAGGGTCTCGGCGAGCAAGGCGAAGCCTTCGAGCTTGGCGCCACCGACCTCCTCCAGCAGGCGATCGACATCGGCCGGCCGGAGGTTCCGCGCGAGGCCGAAGCGGGCGGTCTCGACGAAGCCCGCTTCCAGGCGCAGGAGCTTGGGCAGCACGCCGGCGTCGGGCTCGGCCAGCGCGTCGAGCTCGGCGAGGCGCCGCGCGGACCGGCGATTACGCGGCGGACCGAATGGATCGACCACCACGGCGCCGGCAATGGTGCGGATCGCCGATGGATCGCGAAGGATCACGCGATCGCCGGCGAGCGCTCCCACCTTCTCGTCGAGCACGATCTGGGCGAGTGCAGTATCGGCGGGCGCCAACGCCTCGCCCTCGAGCAACGCCACGCGGCCCATGACATGGGCGGAGCCGAGATGGACGTGGACCGGCGACCAGTGCTTCAGCGGATGGAGCTCTGACGCAAGCAGGCTCAGCCGCACATCGAGCCGGTCGGCCGGCGCGTGCAGCTCCGGGCTCACCACCCAGTCGCCACGCCGGATCGCATCCTTCGACAGGCGAGGACCGGTGAGGTTGAGGGCGCAGCGCTCGCCGGCGCGACCGATCTCGGCCGGGCGATTCTGCGCGTGCAGCGAGCGCACGCGCGCTTCCAGGCCGGAGGGTGTCAGCAGCAGCCGGTCGTCGACCCTGATCTCGCCGGCATGGATGGTGCCCGTCACCACGACACCCGCGCCCGACAGCACGAAGCTGCGATCGACGGCGAGGCGCGCGAAGCCGGTGGCGCCCTTGGCGCTCTCGCCCAAGGTCAGCAGCCGTGCCTTCAACTCGTCGACGCCGCGGCCGGTGATCGCCGACACCGGCACGATCTCCGCGCCCTTGAGCGAAGTCGTCGAGATCAGTGTCTCGACCTCGGCCATGCGCTCCAGCAGCTGATCGTCGTCGACCAGGTCGGCCTTGGTCAAGGCGACCACGCCGCGGTCGAGGCCGAGCAGGTCCATGATCTGCAGATGCTCGACGGTTTGCGGCTTGATGCCCTCGGCCGCCGACACGATCAGCAGTGCGGCGTCGATGCCGGTGGCCCCGGCCAGCATGTTGTGCACGAAGCGCTCATGGCCCGGCACGTCGACGAAGCCGAGCTGGCGGCCGTCGCCCAGGTCGGAGTAGGCATAGCCGAGATCGATGGTGATGCCGCGCGCCTTCTCCTCCTTGAGGCGATCGGCATCGACGCCGGTCAGCGCTTTGACGAGCGCGGTCTTGCCGTGGTCGATGTGGCCTGCGGTGCCGACGATCATTGGCCAATTCTCATGACGGGGCCCTCGCAAGCTTGAGGAACCCGGCCGCGAGCTCGCCCGCGCCGCCGGCCTCGGCCTGCTCCAGCCAGTGCAGCGCCTGGGCGCGATCGCGCGCCACGCCCCTGCCGGCGAGATAGGCGGCGCCCAGCATCGCCTGAGCCTCGGCGTGGCCGAGCCGCGCGGCGCGTTCCCACCACTGGGCGGCCAGCGCAGCATCGCGTGGCACGCCGAGCGCGTTGTGATGGATGTCGCCCAGCCGCGCCATGGCGCCGGCGCGGCCCTGGGCGGCGGCCTTCTCCGCCCACTCGCGGGCCGCCAAATAGTCCTGGTCGCAGCCGCCGCCCAAGAGCCTCATCCACGAGAGCATGTCCTGCGCGTCGGCATCGCCCTGCTCGGCCGCCTTCTGGTACCAGCGCGCGGCCTCTTCCTGGTCCTGCGGCACGCCCCAGCCCTCGTAGTAGCAAAGGGCGAGGTTGCGCTGGCCGCCGACATCGCCTTGCTCGGCCGCGCGCCGCAGCCAGTCGACCGCCTTGGCATGATCCTGTTCGAGACCGCGGCCCTGGAGGAACGCCGCCCCCATGTTGCTCTGGGCCCGGGCGTTACCGCGATGGGCCAGCGGCGCCCACAGATCGAGCGCGACGCCGTGCTTGCCGGCGTCCCAGGCCGCCACCGCCTGCTCGAGACGGCGCTCGGCGCCGAACATCCTACCGAGCCACGACATGGAGCCCGTCCAGCTGGCGCGCGAATGCCGCCTCGTCGTCGAGCGTGCGCAGGTCAAGGATCAGCGCGTCGTCATGGATGCGGCCGATCACCGGGATGGGCAGCCGGCGAAAGGCCGCCGCCAGCCGATCCAGCCCTTTGCCACGCAAGGTGATGGCGAACGACGGCAGCAGGTCGACCGGCAGCGCCCCCGAGCCGATCTGGCCGCGCACCGGCTCGATGCCGGCGGCGACCTCGCGGCCGACGGCCCGCGCGACCCCGGGCAGCAGGCGCTCGGCGAGCGCTCGGACCTCGGTGGCCGGTCGCGCCAGCGCGCGCACTGTCGGCAGCCTCTCGGCGAGACGCGACGGATCGGCATAAAGCCGCAAGGTCGCCTCGAGGGCGGCGAGCCGCACCTTGTCGAGGCGCAGCGCCCGCTTCATGGGATGGCGGGCAATGCGCTCGATCAGTGGCTTGCGGCCGACGATCAGGCCGGCCTGTGGGCCGCCCAAAAGCTTGTCGCCGGAGAAGGTGACGACGTCGATGCCGGCGGCGATCGCCTCGCGCGCCGTTGGCTCGTGCGGCAGGCCCCAGGTCTCGAGATCGACCAGCGTGCCCGAGCCCAGATCCTCGATGACCGGCAGGCCTTTTTCACGCGCCAGCGGCACCAGCTCAGCCGCCGGCACCGTCTTGGTGAAGCCGGTCACCGCATAGTTCGAGGGATGGACCTTCATGATGGCCGCCGTGTCGGGGCCGATCGCCTGGGCGTAGTCCTTGAGATGCGTGCGGTTGGTGGTGCCGACCTCGACCAGCCGGCAGCCCGCCTGCTTCATGATGTCGGGGATGCGGAAGGCGCCACCGATCTCGATCAGCTCGCCGCGCGAGACGATGACCTCGCGGCCGGCGGCCAGCGCGGCCAGGACCAGCAGCACGGCGGCGGCATTGTTGTTGACGGCGGTGGCCGCTTCCGCTGCCGTCAGGCGATGCAGCCAGGGCGCGATGTGATCGTCGCGCTCGCCGCGGCCGCCATCCGCGACGTCGTACTCCAGCGTCGTTGGCGCGCGCATGGCCTCGACGGCGGCCGAGATCGCCTCCTCGGCCAGAAGGGCGCGGCCGAGATTGGTGTGCAGCACCGTGCCGGTGAGATTGAAGACACGTCGCTGCGAGGGCTCCACCAGAGCCGCCAGGTGCCGCTCGCACCAGCGCGCGCAGGCGGCCTCGTCGGCGACGTCGTCACTGCCGCGTTTGGCCTCGGCCCAGGCGCGCAGCGCCTCGATCACCAGGGGCCGGCCGGCGCACGCGATCAGCGGCGCCAGCGCGGGCCAGCCGGCCATACGATCGATGGAGGGTGGACGCCGCACGGGCTTGGCATCGGCAGGGTCGGCACGCGACACAGGTCGTTTCCCAGGACGTCAGGGCCGGGCCCCAGCGCCCGGCAAGACTGAGATTGGCCTTATTGGCCGGCGACGGCAACGCCGATGCGCACCAGAACGAGGATGGCCGACGAGGAAAGCCCGATCATCAGCGCGGTCTTGGTCGTGGCCGAACCCGCGCGATTCTTGAGCAGCGAAACGATGGTCTGCATGTCGATTCCCCAAGTTTCTTCCCAACGATGGCGCCGGCCGGGCGAACCCCTTCGCCCCCGTTTGGCCAGCCCCCTTCCCAGGACGCCCGGGACCCCTCCCGCGCGTCACGGCGCTGTTATAGCGATCTCGCGCGTATCGTGGGTTTCCCGTGGCACGGACATTGGTATCAATTGTTTCCGTCAGTCCCGGACATGACGCCGAGCACGAACGGGTTGGCGACGCGCGAGAAGCCCTCCTCGCCCACCAGCACGTCGAGCCCCAAGGAGGCGAGATCGTCGGCCAGAGGTTCCAGCGCGCGCACGCTTTCGACGTAGAACACCTTGGAATAGCCCCCACAGGCCTCGCAGCATTCGGCCTTGAGATAGGCCGTGCCGGCGAGCTGGCGGAAGGAGATCTTGTCGGTGCTGCCGCAATGCACGCAGCGGGTGCGCACGTAGCGCCACGCCGTGGCGCAGAGCGAGCAATGCAGATGGCGATGGCCGAACTTGGTGCCGCCGGGCAGCACCATGCCGGCGACCGGCGGCGAGCCGCAGGCCGGGCACTGGCCCCCCTTCCCGGAATTGGCCGCCGCGTCGAGGCCTGAGACGTCGAGGAGCGCCGCCATGCGTGTCCAGGCAACCTGCAGGGCCGCCGCCACGAACACCATCTCGGCCGCCTCCGCGGCCCTGACGTCGCCTTCCAGGAAGCGATCGGCCATCGCCTCGAGCTCGGCGACCGGCGCCGCTGAAAGCTTCGCTCGTGCCAACCGCGCCGCTTCGGGCAGCGTGGCCTCGTCCAGACGCTCGAGGATACGGGCGAGCGCTGCGCGCCAGGTCTCGTCGCGCTCGAGCGTCGCGGGATCGAGCGGCGCACGACTGCTCGATGCCGGCAGCCGGCCGGGCGGCAGGTCCGCCAGCGCCTCATGCTGAGCGGCGATGACCTCGGCGATCATCCTAAGGAAGCCCTCGAGTTCGTGGCCGGGCGCCAGCGCCCTGAGCCGCTCGGCGCGCTTGGCGAAGACGGTGGAGAGGTCGGGAAGCTTGACGGGGTCGCTCTCGGCGAACGAGCCGACGGTGTTGTCACTCACTCAGGGTTTACCGATTTCAGTGTTTACCGACTTCCTGGCGGAACCACTTGCGATGATGCTTCCAGCTCCAGCCGCGGGTTACCGTTCCGCGGGTCATGGCGCGTATCGTGCCCTTGACCCAGATCGCGGCATAGACATGCACGATCCAGATCAGGATGGCGCCGATGGCGCAGAGCGCATGGACGACGGCCGCCAACCGCTTCTGGTCGATCGAGCTGAAGGCCGCGAAGTAGACGTCCCAGAGCACCAGCCCGCTGCAGAACAGCAACAGGATCAGGATCGACTGTCCCCAGAAGACGAGCTTCTGGCCGGCATTGTACTTGCCAAGCTCGGGCAGCCCCTCCTCGCGGTCATTGATCACCGCGCCCAGGTTCTTCATCCACACCGTGTCGTCGCGGTTCCACAGATTGAGGGTGAAGAAGCGGAAGAAGAGCCCGAGAAAGCTCACGAACAGCACCACGCCGATCCATGGATGGACGGCACGCGTGGCCTGCCCGCCGCCGAACAGGTTGGTGAGGAAGTAGAGCGAGGGATGGAACAGCGCCATGCCGCTCAGCGCCAGCAGGATCAACGAAACAGCGGTGATCCAGTGGTTGATGCGCGCACCCGTCGTGTAGCGGGAGACGGCGTTCTTGCTCTCGCTCATACCTTATTGCCTCCGGCCAACTCATCACCCTTGCGTTCGTCGGCCTCGCTGACCTCGTTGGGACCCTTGGTAATGTAGTGCAGGAAGCCGAAGGCGCCGGCGAAGGCGATCACGGCCAGCGAGATCGGCTTCATGACGCCCTTCCATAGCCCGACCAGTGGGCTGATCCGCGGGTCGTTCGGCAGACCGGCATAGAGCGATGGATTGTCGGCATGGTGCAGCACGTACATGACGTGCGTGCCGCCGACACCCGGCGGATTGTACAGCCCGGCGTTCTTGAAGCCGCGCGACTTCAGGTCGGCGATGCGATGCTCGGCATGGACGATCATGTCGTCCTTGGAGCCAAAGTAGATCGCCTGGGTCGGGCACGACTTGGCGCAGGCTGGTGCCTGGCCGACCGAGACGCGGTCCGAGCACAGCGTGCACTTGTAGGCCTTGCGGTCGACCTGCGAGATGCGCGGGATGTTGAAGGGGCAGCCCTTCACGCAGTAGCCGCAGCCGATGCAGTTCTCCTGCACGAAGTCGACGATACCGTTGGTGTACTGCACGATCGCGCCCGGCGCCGGACACGCCTTCAGGCAGCCCGGGTCGTCGCAGTGCATGCAGCCGTCCTTGCGGATCAGCCATTCCAGATCGTCGCCGTGCTCGTACTCCGTGAAGCGCATCACGGTCCACGAGGCGGGCGTCAGGTCGGTCGGGTTGTTGTAGCTGCCTTCGAAGGTGCCGATCTCCTGCTTGAGATCGTTCCACTCCAGGCAGGCGGCCTGGCAGGCCTTGCAGCCGATGCACTTGGAGACATCGATCAGCTTGGCGACTTCGATCGGAGACTGGCGGACCTGCGGCGGTGCCTCGGTCGAGGCGGAGCGGCGGCGGATGTCGAGCGATTGCAGCGTAGCCATGATGCCCTCCTCCGCCTATGCGACCGCCGGCTGGGCCGGTGGCGTGGTTTTCTTCACGTCGACCAGGAACGCCTTGAACTCAGGCGTTTGTGCATTGGCGTCGCCGACCGACGGCGTGAGGGTATTCATCGGATGGGCCTTGCGGGCCAGACCGACGAACCCGAAGTGGATCGGCAATCCGACCATGTCGCACGGCTTGCCGTCGACCATGATCGGCCGGATGCGCTTGGTGACGCAGGCCTTGGCCTTGATGGCGCCGCGCTGGCTGGAAACCTCCACCCAGTCACCGTTCTGGATGCCCTTCGCCTTGGCCAATCGCTCGCCCATCTCGACGAACAGCTCGGGCTGCAGCACGGCGTTGTCGTGCACGTTCTTGGTCCAGTAATGGAAGTGCTCGGCCAGCCGATAGCTGGTCGCCACGATCGGGAACTTGTCCGGTGTGCCGAACGACTTCGCATCGGCCGCGAGGATCCGCACGGCCGGATTGGTGCTGACCTTGGGATGCAGCGGATTGGCGATGTAGGCGTCCATCGGCTCGTAGTGCTCCGGGAACGGGCCGTCGGCCATGGCCCCGCGCGCGAACAGCCGTGCGGTGCCCTCCTGGTTCATGATGAACGGGCCGACCGCCTTGTCGGGCGCGATGGTCGGCGCGTAATCGGGCACGTCGCCGCCGGTCCAGCGGCTGCCGTTCCACCACACGTATTTCTTGCGCTCGCTCCACGGCTTGCCGTTGGGATCGGCTGAGGCGCGGTTGTAGAGCACGCGACGGTTGGCCGGCCACGCGAAGCCCCAGTTGGGATAGATGCCGAGCCCGGTCGGGTCGCCGGCGTCGCGGCGCATGGCCATGTTACCGGCCTCGGTATAAACGCCGGTGTAGATCCAGATTCCGCCGGAGGTCTTTCCGTCGGCGCGCATCAAGCCGAACGTCGGCAGAAGCTGGCCGGCGCGCAGCAGCGTCTTGGAAGCGTCAGCGGGATCTGGAATGTCCTCCAACGCGTAGCCGTTCATCTCCTTCAGCACTTCCTGCGGATCCGGATTGCCCGGACGCGTGTAGTTCCACGTCGTCTTCACGATCGGATCGGGGAAGGCGCCGCCCTCCTTGGCGTAGAGCGCCTTCAGCCTGAGATGCAGCTCGGAGACGATCTCGATGTCGCTCTTCGATTCGCCCGGACCGTCCGCCGCCTTCCAGTGCCACATGATCACGCGACTGGAGTTGGTGGCGCTGCCCTCCTCCTCGGCATAGGCCGAGGCCGGCAGCTGGATGACCTCGGTCTGGATTGATTTGGGATCGACGTTGTTGAACTCGCCGTGGTTCTCCCAGAACCGCGCGGTTTCGGTCTCGAGCGGATCGATGACCACCATCCACTTGAGCTTGCTGAGACCGGTCACGACCTTGGTCTTGTCGGGCGCGGCCAGCATGATGTTGAGGCCCTGGCAGAACAGGCCGTTCATCTGGCCCGCCGCCATCATGTCGACCATCTTCAGCACGTCGTAGGACGCGTCGAACTTGGGCAGGAAGTCGTAGGCCCAGTCGTTGTCCTTGGTCGCCGCCGCGCCGAAGAAGCTCTTCTGCTGGCTGACGAAGAACTTCTCGTAGTTCTGCCAGAAGCTGGTCTGGCCCGGCCGCAGAGGCTTGAAGGCGCGCGACTTCATGTAGTCGGCGTAGGTCGTCTCCTTGTCGGTCGGCAGCACCAGGTAGCCCGGCGTCGAGGTCGACAGCAGTGCCAGATCGGTGATGCCCTGCACGTTGGAATGGCCGCGCAGCGCGTTCACGCCGCCGCCCGGCATGCCCATGTTGCCCAGCAGCAGCTGGATCATGGCCATCGAGCGGATGTTCTGCGCGCCGGTCGTGTGCTGGGTCCAGCCCAGCGCATACATCGACGTCATCGTCCGGTCGGGCGTCGACGTCGTCGCGATCATCTCGCAGACCTGCAGGAACTTGGCCCTAGGCGTGCCGCAGATGCGCTCGACCATCTCGGGCGTGTAGCGCTCGACATGGGCCTTCAGGAGATTGATGGCGCAGCGCGGGTTCTGCAGGGTCTCGTCGACCTTGGCCATGCCCTGCTCGTCGAACTCGTAGTCCCAGCTCGACCGGTCGACATAGGCCTTACGGGCAGGATCGAAGCCCGTGAACAGGCCGTCGTTGAAGGCGTAGCCTTCCTTCACGATGTAGGAGGCGTTGGTGAAGGCCTTCACGTACTCCTGGTGGATCTTGTTGTTGCCCAGCAGGTAGCGCATCACGCCCGATAGGAAGGCAACGTCGGTGCCCGGCCGGATCGGCGCATAGAGATCGGCCACCGCGGCCGAGCGTGTGAAGCGCGGGTCGACCACGATCAGCTTGGCGCCGTTGTTGGCCTTGGCTTCGGTGACCCACTTGAAGCCACAGGGGTGTGCTTCGGCGGCATTGCCGCCCATGATCAGAACGAGATCAGTGTTCTTGATGTCGTTCCACGAGTTCGTCATCGCACCGCGTCCGAAGGTCGGGCCAAGACTGGCCACGGTCGGACCGTGTCAAATTCTGGCTTGGTCTTCGAAGCCTAGTATCCCGGTCGACCGCACGAACTTGTAGGTGAGGTATCCCGCCTCGTTGCTAAGCGAGGAGCCGCCGAAGAAGCCGGTGGAGAGCCAGCGGTTGACCGTGACACCATCGCGGTTCTTGGCGATGAAATTCTTGTCGCGGTCTTCCTTCATCAGCTTGGCGATGCGCTCGAGCGCGAAATCCCAGCTGACCCGCTCGAACTTGTCAGTGCCCGGCTTGCGGTGCATCGGGAACTTCAGGCGATTGGCGCTGTGGATGTAGCCCAGCGAGGCGGCACCGCGCGCGCAGAGCGTGCCGCGATTGACCGGATGGTCGGGATCGCCCTCGACGTGGATGATCGAGGAACGCGCGTTCTTGGACTTGTCGCCCAGCGAGTAGATCAGCACGCCGCAGGCGACGGCGCAGTAGGGGCAGGCGTTGCGCGTCTCGGTCGCGCGTTCGAGCTTGAAGGGTCGCACACCGGCTGCAAGCGCTTCGCCCGCCTCTTTGAAACCCAGTGCACCGACAGAAGAAGCGGCGAGTCCCGCAGCGCTCACCTTCATGAATTGCCGACGAGTGACGGCCATGTCTTGTCTCCATCCCTTTCGACGCTTTTTTCGTCCCGTCCCGCCGGGCGTGACTTTTTATGGTGCGTCTCGCGCAGTGAAACCTTGCTAAGTCCCTGAATCAACAGAAATCCGCGCACATCTTCGCGAGGGTTCGGACTACCAGTAGTTGCTTGGGATCGCGGGCAACGGACCGCATGCACTGCAGGCACACCCATATTTTTTGCATTTTTTTGCTGATTTTTGATTAGCCGGCCGATGACCGCCAAGCCGTTGGATCAACGCGATTTTCGAATTTCTTGCATTTTATGCATTTTCTGCAGCCCTCCTGCCGGGCCGCCGCCTGCAAAGGCCGAGCATCACACTTCCAGATTTGCGGCGTTGCCACATCCTCTCATCCTAGCGAAAACTAGTGTTTTAGTAAATGACTTTAGTATAGAAACAGACGCAGCGCGTTGCAGCGAATCCTATCGAGGTTGTCTCAGCTCGCCCAACAGTCGACGCCAGGCGGCAAGTTCTCGGCGAGCGGCGAACAGGGGAGCGCGTGTCCGAAGCGCCGCCGTCAGGCGGCGCGTGAAGCGCGGGTCCGACTCGATCCTCCGCAAGAGGCGCGCAAGCGCCTTCGTATTTCCTACGGGAAAGTATCCCGGATAGTCGCGGCCCAGCAGCCCCACATTGCCATCCATGCGCGAGGCCAGGATCGGCACGCCGGCGACGGCCGCTTCGGAAATGACGTTGGCGCCGCCTTCACTCAGCGAGGAGATCACCATGGCGTGGCTGCGCGCCAGCAGGCGGCTGACCGCGACGCGTGGCACGTCGCCCCGCCAATGGTAGCGCGGGTTGGTTCTCATCTCGGCGCGCGCCCGCTCGGCCCACTCGGAAGTATAGGCACGTCCGACCTGCTCGATGCGGATCCTGCTGTCCGCCGGCAGAAGACAGGCAGCCTCGGCTGCGCGCAGCGGGTCCTTCACGTCGCGCAGATGGCCGATCACGCTGACGACAACATGGCGCACGCTGGGTCGCCGCGGGCCAGCCGGCGGTTCGGCCGACTGGTAGATGACGCTGAGGCGCGCGCGCAGGCGCTTGGGGACAACGCGCCAGGCAAGGTCGTTCAGCGCCACCAGCCGGTCCGCCAGCTCGATCGAGCGCAGGGTCGGCCCGGGATCGGACGTGATGGTGTCGTAGATGTCGGTGCCGCTCAGCTGCAGCACCACAGCTCGATCCGGATGGCGCAACTTGAACGCCTCGATGGCGGCGGCGCTGCGCCGGGCATGGAGCGCCACCATGAGATCAGCTGGCGCGCCGTCATACTCGGACGCGACGCGCACGCGATGACCGAGCCTGCGCAAAATGCGCGCCCAGCGCGAGGCGGCGATGCGGTTGCCGGTATGTGCGGTCGGACCGGCGGGTGTGATAAGGACGATCTTCATGAGCCAGGCCGCACAAGCCCAGCGTCCGACCAGCGGGGCCTCCGCCGGTGAACTGATGGCGCAACTGCGCGAAGCCCGTCATCGCACCGAGCGCTTGACGGAAGATCTGTCATCCAGCGAATTGATGGGACCCTATCTCACCATCGTCAATCCCGTGTTGTGGGAGATCGGCCACGTTGCCTGGTTCCACGAGTACTGGACGCTGCGCGAGGCCGCCGGCCGCGCGCCGCTGATCGAACGCTGCGACCGGCTGTGGGACTCGAGCGCCGTGGCGCACGCGACGCGCTGGCATCTCGACCTCCCCGATCGCGCCGGAACCTGTGCCTACATGGCCGACGTGCTGCATCGGCAGGAGCATCTGCTGGCACGCGGCATCGATGACGAAACGCGCTATTTCTACGATCTCTCGATCCGGCACGAGGACATGCATGTCGAGGCGCTGACCTACATGCGCCAGACCTCGAGCAACGCGCCGCCACCGGATCTCGGCATGCGGACGCGGCCGAGCGCGGGCGCGTTGCCGGGCGACGTCGCCGTGCCGGGCGGCCGCTGGCGGCTCGGTTCGACTACAGGCGAGGGCTTCATCTTCGACAACGAGAAGTGGGCACATGAGACGGTGCTGGCGCCTTTCCGGATCGCCCGCGCCGCCGTCACCAACGCCGAGTTCGCGGCCTTCGTCGAGGACGGCGGCTACCGCACCCGCGCGTTCTGGAGCGACGCCGGCTGGGCGTGGCGCGAGCAGCGCGGCGCCGAGCAACCGATTTACTGGCAAGGCAAGCGTGACGGCGCCTGGGCAGCCCGCCGTTACCGTACCGTCGAGGAACTGGCGCCGCATGCGCCCGTCATGTTCGTGAACTGGTTCGAAGCCGATGCGTGGTGCCGCTGGGCCGAGCGCCGCCTGCCGACGGAGACCGAATGGGAAGCGGCCGCCATCGGGATGCCAAGTGCCGATGGCGCGCGCTTGACAGACCGACGCCGCCGCTGGCCGTGGGACGATACTGGAGGCGATGGCAGACCTACGGCGGCACACGCCAACCTCGACTTCGCCTTCGATGGCCCGGTCGACGTCGCGGCCCTCCCTGCGGGCGATAGCGCCTTCGGCTGCCGGCAGATGATCGGCAATGTCTGGGAGTGGACCTCGTCGGACTTCCTGCCCTTCGTGGGCTTCGCCGCCGATCCCTACAAGGACTACTCCCAACCGTGGTTCGGCACGCGCAAAGTACTGCGCGGCGGCTGCTGGGCGACAAGTGCCCGCATCGCCCGCCCGGGCTATCGCAACTTCTTCACGCCCGACCGCAACGACGTGTTCGCCGGCTTCCGGACCTGCGAGCTCTGACGACGATGGATGCTCTCACTGCTTTCGGCCTGTTTTCCGTGACCGCCATGGTGACCTGCTACGCGTTCGAGGAGCGCAGCCATTGGTTCATCCTGGGCTTCGCCGCGTCCTGCCTGCTCGCCTCGATCTACGGCTTCCTCCAGGGCGCCTGGCCATTCGGACTGGTGGAGGGCCTGTGGACGTTCATCGCCCTGCGCCGCTGGCTGGCGCGCCGAGCACGGGGCGACTTGGCGCAACGCGTCGGTCATTGAACGCATCCTCGTTGCCGGGAGCGCGCCACTCCAGTGGCGCTTCTTTTGTCGATCACAACGCCCATGAGCGGCACTGGAGTGCCGCGCTCCCGGCCATGAGCGGACGGATCGCGGTCTACCGCGACCTTGGAGATCCGCGTCCAGTTCACACGATGTGTCATCGATCGATGTCGCCCAACACGGCATCAATCGTGCAGAGTGAACGACCTGAATCTCAGTCGTGCGTGGGGGAGTACATCGCATGTCCAACCGGTTCACCCAGTACATTCTGTTCGCCATGGGCCTCGGCATCGTCATGGGCACCGTGGTCTACGAGTACATGCCCGACAGCCGGGCCGACATCGCCTACAGCGTCAACCTGATCGCGCTGCTCTTCCTGCGTCTGATCAAGATGATCATCGCGCCGCTGGTCTTCGCCACGCTGGTCGGCGGCATCGCCCACATGGGCGCGGGCTCGCGGCTCGGCCGCATCTTCGCCAAGACCATGGGCTGGTTCATCAGCGCCTCGTTCGTGTCCCTGCTGCTCGGCCTGGTCATGGTCAACCTCCTGCAGCCAGGCGCCAACTTCCCGGGCACGCTGCCCGACAAGGGCCAGTCGACCGGCCTGCCGGTTTCCGCCTTCTCGGTCGAGAAGTTCCTCACTCACCTGATCCCGACCTCCGTCGTCGACGCCATGGCGCAGAACGAGATCCTGCAGATCGTGGTGTTCGCCGTGTTCTTCGCCGTGGCGCTGGGCGCCATGCCCGAGCGCGCCAAGCCGATGCTGGCCCTGATCGAGGATCTCGCCCACATCATGCTCAAGGTCACCGGCTACGTAATGCTGTTCGCGCCGCTCGCGGTGTGGGCGGCCATAACCGCCACCGTCGCCAAGAACGGTCTCGGCGTGCTGTGGAAGCTGGTCCTGTTCATGGGCGGCTTCTATCTGTCGCTCCTGATCCTGTGGGGCATCCTGATCGTCGTCGGCTTCATCGCCATCGGGCCGCGCTACCGCCAACTGCTGCGGCTGATCCGCGAGCCTTTGATGATCGCCTTCTCGACCGCGAGCTCGGAAGCGGCCTATCCCAAGACGCTGGAAGGCCTCAATCGCTTCGGCGCCTCGACCCGCATCTCGAGCTTCGTGCTGCCGCTCGGCTACTCGTTCAACCTCGACGGCACGATGATGTACTGCACCTTCGCCAGCATCTTCATCGCCCAGACCTATCACATCGAGATGTCGCTCGGCACGCAGCTCGCCATGCTGGCGACACTCATGATCACCTCCAAGGGCGTGGCCGGCGTGCCGCGCGCCTCGCTGGTGGTAATCGCGGCCACCCTCGCCCAGTTCAACATCCCCGAAGCGGGGCTGCTGATGATCATGGGCATCGACACCTTCCTCGACATGGGTCGCAGCGCCACCAACGTGATCGGCAATTCGCTGGCCACCGCGGTCGTCGCCAAATGGGAAGGCGAGCTCGCTCCCGAGCACGAGATGACGCCCGCCGATGCGGTGCCGCCCGACCAGGTGCCGGGCGATCCGGTGCGGACATGATGCCCGGGATGACGTGCAGGATGACGGTGGCGGCGTGGCTTCTGGCCGCGCTGGCGCTTCTGCCGGCCCTGCTCGCGGAGCCGGCAGCCGCCCAGGACGTGGGGCTGAGCCCCACGCTCGCCAACATCAAGCGCACGCGCACCGTGCGGCTGGGCTATCGCGAGGCCTCGGTGCCCTTCTCATTCCTCGACCAGTCCAGCCGGCCGATCGGCTACAGCCTCGAGCTGTGCGAGGCGATCGTCGAGGAGATCGGCGCCGAGGTCGACGACGAGGCGCTCAAGATCGAGTACGTCAAGGTGACGTCGGAGAGCCGCATTCCGGCCGTGCTGGAGGGCAAGATCGACCTCGAATGCGGGTCGACCACGGCCAATGCCGAGCGCGCCCGGCAAGTCGCCTTCTCGCCACTGATCTTCGTCGCCGGCACCAAGCTGATGGTGCCGAAGGCCGCGGCGGTCTCGGGCATCACCGATCTCAAGGGCAAGACCGTGGTGGTGACCAAGGGCACGACCAACGAACAGGCGATAGCGGCGGCCGACAAGAAGTTCGCGCTCGGCCTTACCATCCTGACCGCCGACGACCATGAGCAGTCCTACCAGATACTGGCCGAGGGCAAGGCGCAGGCTTTCGCCACCGACGACATCCTGCTCTACGGCCTGATCGCCCGCCACAAGGCCCAGGACAGGTTCAAGGTGGTCGGCGACTATCTGAGCTACGACCCGTACGGCATCATGTTCCGCAAGGGAGCGCCGCCGCTTTCCGCGGTGGTCGAGCGCACCTTCCGCAAGCTCGCCACCAACGGCGATCTGGTGCCGCTCTACAACAAGTGGTTCATGTCGCGCCTGCCGACCGGCGAGCGGCTGCGCGTGCCGATGTCCCTTCAGCTCGAGGAGGCGTTCAAGGTGCTCGACAGCTCGACCGGCACCAAGAACTAGACTAGAGGCGGCTCATCGCTTCAGGAACAAATGAAAGTACTGCGATGAATCGCGTTTCGCCGTTTCGTAACAGGGGCCGATCGCGCCGATGATATCGGCGACCGGCTGCCAGCCGGGGATGCTCTGATCCTCACCTTCGTTCAGCGCTGCCCAACGGAACTGCTCATCACAGAACGCCAGCAACCCGGCAAGGTCTCCCTGCAGGTTCTCGATTCCATAGGGGTAGATCTCGATGACGGCGGCAGCCGCTCGCGCCAGGACGCTGCGGCCACCGGCAACGACGTGTGTTTCCGCCCCCTGGGTCACGATCTTGACGGCAATTGGTCCGGTGCCGTCCAGGGTGCCCGGCGCCAGCACATCGTCCAGCGGTAGTGCAGGCACCTTGATCGTGTGGCAAGACTGTTCGCCGAATGCTCCGTCTGCAGCACTGCGGCAGATCCGATGATCGCCCCTGTTATGATCGCACAGCCGGAAATCGAGACTGCCAGCCGAGTCAAAGAGCGCGAGGTTGAACAGCTCCCGTTCCGATGCGCGCAGTTCTGCTCGACGTTGTTGCGCAGGTAGCGGAAATTTTCCGGATCGGGCTCGAAGCTCAGGCAAGCCACCTCGGGATTGCTTGCGACGGGAATCGCCGTCAAGCCGATGTTGGCGCCAATGTCGATGTAGACGCCGCCGCGGTCCTCGAAGAGACCGCTGAAAAACTGCGCAAATGCCGGCCGCCACGTCTTCGTGCAGGCATATGCCGACAGAATCGCGGTGTCGTGGATCGAGCCTTGGATGAAGCCGAACTCGCCCGGCACCGTGACATCGCGAACGCCGAAGTTGCGGGCGAGAGTCTGAACGGTCGCGAAGTCACCTGCCGGCACCATCATCCGTGCGCCGGCGCGTATTAGCCTGTGCCAGGGTGCACGAACGAACGCCCAGTCCCTGCGCGAGATGCGACTGTCCACCTACCCATCCTCGCCGGCCAAGCTCGGACGTAAGTTGGCCGAGGCGAAGGCACCAGTGATCAGGCGGTGACGGTGGAAGAGCTAGCCGTCGGAGAGAGGCCGAGCTCAGGGCTTCTTCTGCAGGCCCCACGTCTCGGCAAGCTGGGCGGCGATGCGGGCGGCCATCAGGCGGTTGCCGGGGCTCTCGGCCTTGGCGTCGCGCCAGTAGTGGATGTGGTCGGCGTAGATCGTGCCCTTCTCGTTGGCGAAGATATCGCCCAGGTCGTAGATCGCAAGCCCGCGCTCGCGCAGGGTCAGCAGGCCGGCCACCAGCTTGCGGTAGATGTCACGGTAGGAGAGATCGCCCACGAGGCGCTTTTCCTCCTCGGTCAGCACCTTGCCATAGGCGGGTGCCGGCTGGATGAAGAACGCCGACTTCAGGCCGTAGTCGCGCGCCAGCAACTCGGTGGCGCGCAGGTACTTCTGGTAGAGGCCGAGCTGGACGGCGAACTCGCGCTCGTGATCCCTCACAATCTCGTCGGGCATGTGGAAGATGCTGTTGAGCGTGGTCTTCTTGGTCGACTTGAAGACGTCCTGGCCCTTGGCTGCCTGCTCGATGCCGCGCACGACGAGGTAGGCGGCGTGCGAATGGCCGAGCACGGGGTTGGCGGCCAGCGAGCCCGACAGTCTGCCCATCACCCAACCGATGGCGGCGTCGCCGAAGTTCTCGTCGGCGACGAAGGGATTGACCTCGATGAAATTGCTGAGCGGCCGCTCGAGGCGCTCCTCCGCGCCCGGCAAGAAGAAATAGTGCTCGTTGAAGCCGCCGAGATTGACCACCGCGTCGACCGAGGTCGCATACATGGCGAACAGGATGAAGGGCTGCGGCTCCTTCCACGCCCCGTCGCCACCGTTCAGCACCAGCCACGGCTTGCCGTTGGGGCTCACATACTTCCTGTTGAGCTCCTCCTCGAGATAGCGCGGCGCAGGCGGCGCGGAGTTCTGCGCCAGCTGCGAGGCGACGGACCCGCCGCTCAGGAGGACGGTGAAGCGCTCGGGATTGCGGACCGTCGGGTAGTCCGGCCCGAACAGGCCGATATTGTTGACCCAGTACTGGCCGCAGGGCGGATTCGCATGGTGGACGAATCCGACATAGGGATGGGGATAGAGGGTATCGACGTAGCGGCAGGTCGTGCCCTTGGTGGCGTCGCGCAGATAGGTGTTCTGCGTGCGCTCGAACAGGCGCGCAGCCGACGTGTAATGGCCGTCCTCGATGTAGAGCCAGGCGATGGCCGCGAGCTCGATCGCGGCCAACGCCAGCACGATACCGATGAGGGTCGAAATCCACCCGAAGATACGCTGTTTCATTGCCTATAAGGTCCGCCCGAACAGATCGGGCGGACTATAACGGCGAGCGGCCGGCCGACAAGGCGGCCCTATGCCCTACTTAGGGGCCCCGTTGTGGCCCCAGTTGTGCCCTACTTCACCGCTGCAGCGCCGGCCATGGCGACCTCGGCGTCCTGGTTGCTGAGCACGCCCGAGGCGCCGATCGCGCCCACGATCTTGCCGTCTACGACGATCGGCACACCGCCTTCCAGGGGCGTGACTCCGGGTTGCCCCAGGATGCGCAGGTTGACGCCGCCCTGGGCGATGCCGTCTTGCAGCGCCTTGGTCGGACGCTTGAAGTTGTTGGCCGTCACCGCCTTGCCGATGGCGATGTCGACGCTGGCATGCTGGGTGTTGTCCATCTTGGAGAAGGCCACGAGCTTGGCCGAGCTGTCGACGATGGCGATGGCGACATTCCAGTTGTTCTTCTTGGCCTCGGCCTCGGCGGCGGCGAGCGCCTTCTTCGCCGCATCGAAGCCAATGCCCACGCCGTAGGGCGGTGGTGGCGGCGGGGTCTGCGCAGCAAGCGGTGACGCAACAAGGACGGCCGCCAGCGCGGCCGCGATCGTGAGCCTGGTCATGGGTTGTTATCTCCCTGGGTTACCGCCTCTGCGAGCGGACCCGGGGACTATGGACGAGGCGTCGCCGGCGGACAGGATGGCGGTGGTCACATTCAGGTGACCTGTCACCCCGGATTATCGAGGCTGAAGACGCCGGTCGCCTCATCGTAGGCGAAGGCCTCGGCGTAGCGGCCCCAGCCGGTGACGGCGCGCAGCGTCTGGTCGGCGAACTGCTCGGACATGTGATCCTCGAGCTCGTCGCGGAAGCGGCTGGCGGGCGCGCGATGGTTGCCGCGCTCGTCGAGCACGCGGCGAATGTGGCTGGCCAGCGGCACATTGGCGAGCAGGTGCTGGGCGAACAGGCGCTTGCGATCGTCGGGGTCGAGATCGACGAAGCGCCGTCCCGCCTCGGTCAGGCGGATGTCGCCCTCGGCCAGCTCGGCGAAGCGCATCAGGTGCAGGCTCTCAGCCACCGGGAAGAGATCGTCGATCTCCATCTGCAACGTCGCGGCGAGGTCGGGCAGGTCGGCGCGACCGCGATACGGATCGGCGGCGATCGCCTCCAGGAGCCCCGCCAGCAGGTTGCTGGAGACGCGCGGCAGCAACAGAGAGATGCCGCTGCCCGGCAAGGCATGCGCGGGCGGCTGGGCAGCGGGCCGCGCCGTCATGAGGGCATAGATGTCGTCGACCAGCTGGCGGAAGGCCGGGTCGAGCCGGTTGCGCGGCTGCGGCAGGCGAACCGCGATTTCGGCGGCGACGCGGCCCGGGTTGGAGGCCAGCACCAGGATGCGGTCGCTCATCAGCACCGCCTCCTCGATGTTGTGCGTGACCAGCAGGATCGACGAGATCGGCAGTCTCCCGTCGTGCCAGAGGTCGAGCAGGTCGGTGCGCAAGGTCTCGGCCGTCAGCACGTCGAGCGCGGAAAAGGCCTCGTCCATCAGCAGCAGCTTGGGATGGACGACCAGCGCGCGGGCGATGCCGACACGCTGGCGCATGCCGCCCGACAGTTCCTTGGGATAGGCGCTTTCGTAGCCGTCGAGGCCGATCAGGTCGATCGCCTCGAGCGCGCGGCGGCGGCGCTCAGCCGTCGGCACGCCCTGCGCCTCAAGCCCGATCTCGACATTTTCCTGCACGGTCAGCCAGGGAAAGAGCGCGAAGGTCTGGAACACCATCGCCACCTCGCTCGCCGGGCCGGCGACGGGATGGCCCTCGATCGAGACGCGGCCATCGCTTGCCGGCATGAGCCCGGCGATGATGCGCAGCAGCGAGGACTTGCCACAGCCGGAGCGGCCCAGCAGCGACACGATCTCGCGGTTGGCGAGCTTGAGGCTGACACCATCAAGCACTAGCAGGCGCTCGCCGCTGCCCTTGGGATAGGACTGGCGCACCTGGTCGACCTCGACCAGCGGCCGATTCGGCGACGGGTTCATGCCATCCATGTCATTCTCCTCACGTCAGCCGATAGCGCCGCTCGGCGAGGCGATAGAGCGGGCGCCAGACGATGCGGTTGCAGGCCACCACCATCACCGACATCACGGCGATGCCCAGTACGACACGCGCATAGTCGCCGTTGGCCGAGGCATCGGCGATGTAGGCGCCGAGTCCGGCCGCTTCCAGCCTGGTATCGCCCCAGCTTGCGACCTCGGCAACGATGCTGGCGTTCCACGAGCCGCCGGTCGCCGTCAACGCGCCGGTCACGTAGTAAGGCAGGATCCCGGGCAGGATCACCTTGCGCCACCATTGCCATTGGCGCAGGCGGAACAGCGACGCGGCTTCACGCAGGTCGGTCGGGAAGGCGCTGGCGCCGGCGATGACGTTGAACAGGATGTACCACTGCGTGCCCAGCACCATCAGCGGGCTCAGCCACACGTTGGGGTCGAGGCGCCAGTGCACGATGGCCACGACGGCGATGGGAAAGAGCACGTTCGCGGGGAAGGCGGCGAGGAACTGCGCCACCGGCTGGACGCGCGTGGCGACGGCGGGCCGCAGCCCGATCCAGACTCCGACTGGCACCCACAGGAGACTGGCGAGCGCAATCAGGACGACGACGCGCAGCAGGGTGAGCAGGCCAAGCCCGATCGCCTGTCCAACATCGCGCCAGCCCAGCGAGATGTCGACGAACTGCACGATGCGCCACAGCGCCCAGGCGCAGACCAGGAGCACGACGGCGAGCCACAGGCGATCGATCAGTCGTGTGATGTCTGGCCGGACAGTCCCGCCGAGGCGCGGCATGCGGCGCGGAAGCTGGGCGCCGAGCCAGCTGGTGAGCATGCCCGCCAATCCCGTCAGCCGGCGCATCAGGCGAGCGTGGCGCCAGATGTCGTAGACCCAGGAGCGCGGCCGGCGCTGGGCGGCGGTCTGCTCGAAGCGGAACTTGTCGGCCCAGGCGACGATCGGGCGAAACAGCAGCTGGTCGTAGGCCAGGATCACCAGCGCCATGGTGCCGACGGCCATCAGCACGGCGGGCACATCCTTGTTGTCGATGGCCTGCGCCAGCCATGAGCCGATGCCGGGCAGCTTGATGGTGGTGTCGCCGACGGTGATGGCCTCCGACGCCACGACGAAGAACCAGCCGCCCGACATCGACATCATGGTGTTCCAGATCAGGCCGGGCGCGGCGAACGGTGCCTCGAGCCGCCAGAAGCGCAACCAGGGCGACAGCCGGAAATGGCGGGTGGCCTCTTCGAGGTCGGGCGGCAGGGTGCGCAGCGACTGGTAGAAGCTGAAGGCCATGTTCCAGGCCTGGCTGGTGAAGATGGCGAAGATCGCGGCGCACTCCGCGCCGAGCTGGCTGCCGGGAAAGAGCTTCAGGAAATAGACGACGGTGAAGGTGAGAAAGCCCAGCACGGGCACCGACTGCAGAATGTCGAGCGCCGGGATGATCACCAGCTCGGCACGCTTGCTCTTGGCGGCAAGCGTGGCGACCACGAAACTGAACAGGAGCGAGGCGATGATGGCCGCGAACATGCGCAGCACGGTGCGCAGCGCGTACTCGGGCAGGTTGGCGGGATCGAGCGTGACCGGCTCGGTGGTGAGCTGTGCGACCGGTTCCACCATCTCGCGGGCGCCGTGCGCCATCACGACGAAGGCCGCCCCGACCACGATGAAGATCGCAAGGTCGTAGGGATTGGGCCGCAAGCCGTCGAGGCGCAGCGGCAGCAGCGCGCGTTGATCGATGCGAGGTTCAGTCAGTCGTGCCATGGCGGGCCTTTCGCGGGACAGCCATGGCAAGCTGAGATGACGGGGACATGACGGCGGCCCCGATATCGGCACTCATGTTCCTCTCCCCCTTGGGGGAGAGGTTAGGTGAGGGGGTGCAACGCGAAGATCGTCTCCTGCATCACCCCCTCACCCAGCCTCTCCCCCAAGAGGGAGAGGAGCATGAACGGGAGGAAGCACGACTGTGCGACGGCAGCACCGTCAGTGCTTCAAATTCGGCATCTCGGTCAGCGGCACGATGCGGATGCCGGCGGCCTCGAGGCCCTCGCGCACCGCCTTGGAGACCGTGACCGCGGTCGGCCCGTCGCCGTGCACGCAGATCGAATCGACCTGGCAGGGGATGCGCTTGCCCGAGGTCGAGTAGATCGCCTGCTCGTCGACCATGCGGCGCACATGCGCCACCGCCTGCGCGGGATCCTTGATCATCGAGCCCGCTTCCTTGCGGGGCGTCAGGAAGCCCTTGTCGGTGTAGGTGCGGTCGGCGAACACCTCCTCGGCGACGCGCAGGCCATGCCGGCGCGCCGCTTTGCCTTGCTCGGTGTTGGCCTGGGCGAGGAAGATCAGGTCACGGTCGGCCGCCTTGGTCGCGCGGCAGATCGCATCGCACATCTCGGCGCTTTCGGCCGACATGTTGGCCATCATGCCGTGTGGTTTCATGTGCGTGACCTTGGCGCCGTGCAGGGCCGCGATCGCCTGCAGCGCGCCGATCTGATAGGCGATGTTGGCCTCGAGTTCCTTGACCGTGAGATTGATCACGCGCCGGCCGAATCCCTGCAGGTCGGCGAAGCCGGGATGGGCGCCGATCGAGACTCCGTTGTCCTTGCAGAGCTTCACGGTGTCGACCATCACCGTCGGGTCGCTGGCATGGAAGCCGCAGGCGACGTTGGCCGACTTCACGATCTTCAGGACTTCGGCATCGTTGCCCATCACCCAGGGGCCGAAGCTCTCGCCCAGGTCGGAGTTGATGTTGACGAAACCGGCGTTGGTCGCGGCCATGAGAAAACTCCTTAGACGACCACAGGAAAGGTCCCTCGCTACGCTCGGGATCACAATATATCCTAGCAGATGTGAGCGTACGGTATCTTTCCTGCGGCGACACCGCCTTCTCCGTCGAATTCGGCAACGAGATCTCCCCTGAAATCAACGGCCGGGTGATGGCCCTGCACGCGGCCATCGGCCAGGCGAAAACTCCGGGCGTCGTCGAGACCGTGCCGTCCATGCGCGCGCTGATGGTCTGCTATGACCCGATGGCCACGTCGCGCAGCAAGCTCGAGCCCGCGATCGAAGGTTTGATCGCGCGCGGTCTGCCAACCGACATGAAGACCCGGCAGGTGACCATCCCGTGCTGCTACGACGATCCGGAATTCGCGCCGGACCTCAAGGAGGTCGCCGAACGCACCAAGAGGAAGCCGGAAGACGTCATCACGAGCCACCTCACGTCGCGCTTCAAGGTCTATGTGCTGGGTTTCATGCCGGGATTGGCCTACATCGCGGGCCTCGACCAATCGCTCTACCTGCCGCGCCGCAGCCAGCCGCGCGTGCGCGTGCCGCGTTCCACGGTCGCCATCGCCATGGACATGACGACCATCTATCCTTTCGAGAGTCCAGGCGGCTGGCACCTGATCGGCCGCACGCCGCTCTGGATGTTCGACCAGCGCCGCGAGCAGCCGGTGTTCCTCGCGCCCGGCGACTCCCTCACCTTCCAGCGCATCGACCGTAAGACCTACGACCGCATCGCGCGCGAGGTCGAGGCCGGCACGTTCGACTGGGCGAAGCTGGTGCGGCCGTGAGCGCCAGCCTGAAAGTCGTTCGCGCTGGCCTGTTCGACACGCTGCAGGATCTCGGCCGCATCGGCTACATGGCGCTCGGCATGCCGACTGCAGGCGCGATGGACCGCATCGCTCTGACGCTGGCCAACGCGCTCTGCGGCAATCCTGCGAGCACCGCGGGGCTCGAGATCGGCGTCATGGGCCCCGATCTGCTGGTCGACGCCGACAGCGTGCGCGTGGCGCTGGTCGGACCGTTGTCGCCCTCGTTGATCGAGGGCCCGGATGCGCCGCCCAAGCCCATCGAGTCGGACCGCACGCATCTCCTGAAACGCGGCCAGGTTCTGCGCGTGGGCATGGTCGAGGGCTCGAGCACGGCCTATCTCGCCGTGGCGGGCGGCTTCGACCTGCATCCTTTCATGGGCAGCCTCTCGACCTATGCCCGCGCCGGCGTCGGCGGCTATGAAGGCCGCAAACTTGCCGCCGGCGATTCCCTGCCGCTCGTCCACCCGCAAGCCCCTGCCGGCAACGAGAAGAAGCTCGGCCAGCCCTTCGACTACGGCAAGGGACCGGTGCGCGTGGTATGGGGACCGCAGGACGACTATTTCAGCGACAAGGGCCGCCGCACCTTCACCGACTCCGACTATCGCGTCTCCAAGGAAGCCGATCGCATGGGCATCCGCTTCGAGGGACCGGTCATCGAGCATTCGAAGCGCGCCGACATCATTTCTGACGGCATCGGCCCCGGCGCCATCCAGGTGCCGGGCGCGGGCCTGCCGATCGTGCTTCTGGGCGACCGCCAGACCGTGGGCGGCTATTCCAAGATCGCCACCGTGGCCTCGGTCGACCTACCGCGGCTCGGCCGGCTGCTGCCCGGCCAAACGGTGCGCTTCACGGCGGTGACCGTGGAGGAAGCCGAGAACCTGCGGCGCGACCAGGAAGCTCGGCTGCAACGCGCCATTGCCGGCTTCCAGACCGCGCGGCCGCCGGGCGGCATCGACCTGGTGAAGCTCTACGAGGAGAACCTCATCGACGGTGTCGTCTTCTGAAGCGTGGCGCTCAGACCCGCAAGGCCACGAGCACCGTTCCGCCCGCGATCATCGCCACGCCGAGCCAGTTGAGGCCGCTCAGCTTCTCACCCAAAAAGGCGACGCCGAACAACGCCACCAGCACGACGCTGAGCTTGTCGACGGGCGCCACGCGCGCGGCGTCGCCGATCTTGAGGGCGCGGAAGTAACAGAGCCACGAGCCTCCGGTGGCGAGGCCGGACAGCACGAGGAAGAGCCAGCTGCGCGGAGCCACCGAGGCCAGCGGCTGCCACTGCCCGGTCAGCACCAGCAGCAACGCGGTGACGCCCAGGATCACGATGGTGCGGATGAAGGTGGCGAAATCGGAAGCGACATTCTCCACGCCGACCTTGGCGAAGATCGCGGTAAGGGCGGCAAAACCCGCCGACAGCAGCGCCCAGAGCTGCCAGGAGCCGAGCATGCTGTTCATGGGAGACCTCCTACTTCTTCGCGCGCGTATCTACGGACGAGCGCCAGGGCCAGGGCCAATGCGCCGATCGAGCCCGCGACCGAGGCCACGACGTAGGCGACCGACGCCGCGATCTGACCATCCTGCCAGAGACGCACGGCATCGAGCGAGAAGGCCGAGAACGTGGTGTAGCCGCCCAGGATGCCGGTGGTGAGGAAGAGCCGCAGATGCTGCGACAGGCCGCGCCGCAAGCCGCGAATGACGAAGTACTCGGCGATCACCCCCATCGCGAAGGAGCCCGAGACGTTGATCGTCAGGATGTCGAAGGGGAACCACGTCGTGTCGATGAAGTGCGGCATCAGGACATGGACGGCATGGCGCAGGACACCGCCGATGGCCGCCCCGAGAAACACGATCAAGTAGCTCATCCGCGGCCGACCCTAGTCCTGGCCTTTTGTTCCGTCCATCGATCCAGCAGCGGCGAACAGCCGCTTTGGCTATGGTCCGGAGGGGTGACGGTTGGTACGACATCAGAGCTGAAGCAACGGCCTCGAACAGGACGACCGAGATGAGCTGGCAACCGGAAATGGATGAGCTGCGCCGCCGCCAGGAGCTGACCAAGCGCATGGGTGGCGCCGACAAGGTAAAGCGCCAGCATGACGGCGGTCGCCTCACGGTCCGCGAACGCATCGACCGGCTGGTCGACCAGGGAAGCTTCCGCGAGATCGGCAGCGTCGCCGGCAAGGCCGAGTATGACGGCCGCAACGACCTGGTGGACCTGACGCCCGCCAACGCCGTGATGGGCCGGGCGAAGATCGACGGCCGGCACGTCGCCGTCACCGGCGACGACTTCACCGTGCGCGGCGGCTCGGCCGACGCCACGATCAAGGAAAAGGACATCTTCATCGAGCGCTATGCCAACCAGTTTCGCGTGCCGCTGATCCGCATGATCGAGGGCTCAGGCGGCGGCGGCTCGGTCAAGACGATCGAGACCACCGGCCGCGCCAATGTGCCGGGCGTGAAAGGCTGGGAATGGGTGGTGCGCAACATGGGCACCGTGCCGACCGTGGGGCTCGGCCTGGGCTCGGTGGCGGGGCTGGGCGCGGCGCGGCTTGCCGCCACGCACTACTCGGTGATGGTGAAGGAGGTCTCGGCGATGTTCGTCGCCGGCCCGCCGGTGGTGAACCGCCTCAGCCCCAAGCAGTACGACAAGCAGGAGCTGGGCGGCTGGGAGATCCAGCTGCGCGCCGGCGCGATCGACGAGGCGGTCGACAGCGAGGACGAGGCGTTCGACGCGACGCGCCGCTTCCTCTCGTATCTGCCCTCTTCCGTCTACGACGCGCCAGCGCGCGGGCCGGTCACCGACGATCCCGACCGCCGCGAAGACTCGCTGTTCGAGGCGATCCCGCGCGACACCCGCAAGGTCTATCGCATCCGCCCGATCATCGAGAAGATCGTCGACAAGGGCAGCTTCTTCGAGATGGGCAGGCTCTACGGCCGCTCGGTGGTGACGGGCTTCGCGCGCATCGACGGCTGGCCGGTGGCGCTGATGGCATCCGACCCGATGTTCTACGGCGGCGGCTGGACGGCCGATGCCTGCCAGAAGGTGGCGCGCTTCGTCGACATGGCGGAGACCTTCCATCTGCCGGCCGTCTACCTCTGCGACTGCCCGGGATTCCTGATCGGGCTGGAGGCCGAGAAGAGCGGCGTGATCCGCCAGGGCGTGCGCACCATGTCGGCGATGTTCCAGACGACCATCCCGTGGTGCACTTTCATCATCCGCAACGCCTTCGGCGTGGCCGGCGCCGCGCACCAGAACGGGGCGCGGCTCAACTGGCGCTACGCCTGGCCGTCGGGCCGCTGGGGCTCGCTACCGCTCGAAGGCGGCATCGAAGCGGCCTATCGCGCCGATATCGATGCGGCGTCCGACAAGAAGGCCAAGATGACCGAGATCGAGGACCGCCTGAACAAGCTGCGCTCGCCCTTCCGCAGCGCCGAGACCTTCTGGATCGAGGAGATCATCGATCCGCGCGACACCCGGAAGATCCTGTGCGAGTTCGTCGAGCTGGCCGCCCCGGTGCGCGGCAGCGGCCCGACGAGCCATTGGATGCGGCCTTGATCTTGCCGGACCGCGGGCCTCCAGGCCCGCTCATGCTCTTTGTCTTCCGGACCGCGCGCGTCACGCGCGCCTCATGAGTTTGAGCGGGCCTGGAGGCCCGCGGTCCGGCAAGAGCATCATCTCCCCCAGCCGAAGCCTTTCAGCGTCGGCAGCGTCCCGCATGCCGGGTCGAACGGCGGGTTGCTGAGGTAGTCCTTGTCGATCAGCACATAGGCCCGGCCGGGCATCTTGCTGATCAGGGCGCTCATCGCGGGCAAGGTCCAGTCCTGGGCAAAGAGCTTGTCGGGCCAGTCGAGCAGCGGCAGGTCGGCCGCGCGGATGATGCCCTCGCGAGCGTCGACCAACGTTCGCATGCGGGCGAGATACGCCGACCACAGCCGGGTCAGCGCCACGTCAGGCACCGCGCCCGCCAGCACCAGCGCCGTCATGGCGAGCACCAGACGGCGCGAGACGTCGGGCAGGCGCAGGATCGTGAACACCCGCGGCGGCCGCTCGCGCCAGCCGACATAGAGCCACAGGCAGAGCAGCAGAATTGCCAGCAGGAAGCCCGCGGCCTGGCGCGCGAGGTAGTGCGACGGCGGATAGAGGATCGAGTGGTCGTCGAGCAGCCGGTACCACGGCGAGAGCACCAGCCCGACCACGGCGATGGCGATCACGATCGCCGGGCCCATGCCGTGCAGCCAGCGCGGCCAGACGAACGCGATCGCCGCTGCGAGCGCCACGCCGACCATCGGGATGACGAGCTGCAGGTTCTGCCAGAATTCCATGCTGCTCGAGCGCACCTTCACGAAGTGCGGATGGTTCCAATAGTCCGCGATCGTGGCGCCGGCGACGACCGCACCGGCCAGGAAAGCGAGCGCGGCGATGGCGCTGAGGCCCCGGACGGTCGCGTCGCCCGGCTTGGCGAGCGACCACAGGATCGCGGCGGCGGCGAGCGGCCCGAGATAGACCATCGATTCGTAGGAACGGATCGAGAGCAGGCCGAGCAGGCAGAGCAGGACCGCGTCACCCAATCGCCGCTCGGCCGGCATGACGGCCAGGATCACGGCGAGCGTCGTCGCGGCAAAGGCGGCGTTGTACTCGCCGACGATGAAGAAGCTGGTAGGCAGGTAGACCAGCACGACGATGGCGATGACGATCGCCATCGGCACGGCGTCGTGTCGCACCCGCGCCAGCGCCAGGTGATAGAGCCCGACCGGCAGGGCGAACAGCGTCGCCGAGTAGACCATCGACAGAAGATGAGTGTCCCGGACGCCGAGACCGACCAGCGCCAGGACCGGCAGCTGGGTCACCCAGTCGACATGGGCGCGCGCGGTGTAGAAGTCGTGGACTTGGCCAAGCTCCAGCATGTTGACCAGGAAGGACGAGCCGTCCCAGAACAGGCCGCGGCTGGCGATAGCGGCATTGAGGGCCAGCGCCCACAAGAGCAGGACCACCGTTCGGTAGGCTGCTGGCGGCGGCACGACGCCCGTCAGGACAACAACAATCTCATCCTGAGGAGCACGCCGCAGGCGTGCGTCTCGAAGGATGGGCCGCGGAGGCGGTGGAGGCTGCCCAGCCACGCGCGGTTTACCGCGCGCATTCGAGACGCGGCCTGTGGCCGCTCCTCAGGGTGAGGTATCACTCCCGCCACGTGTACTTGCCGAGCGGATAAGGCTCGGCCGGCGGGAAAGGCTGCCAGGCGTGGAAGTCCTTGGGCGGGGCGATGATACCGTCGCCACGCCGGGCGCGCATGGCGAGGCTCTGGCTCGGCAGGATCCAGGCCTCGACCAGA
>Ga0164290_1001120_pt1 | contig 51831 bp, 43 predicted proteins | sample Micstemetagenome_FD_108782 | JGI IMG/M metagenome (GOLD analysis project Ga0164290, IMG submission 108782) | Contaminated culture microbial community from soil near Moab, Utah, USA - Microcoleus steenstrupii SON62 (Illumina Assembly) | ecosystem: Environmental > Terrestrial > Soil > Soil crust...
ATCGCCGACAAGGGTGTTGATCGTCTCGTGACGCATGTCGACGACCACATCGTCGACCGCATCGGCGTCCATGATGTCGACGCGCTGCTCGTAGATCACCTTGCGCTGGTCGTTCATGACGTCGTCATATTCGAGCAGCTGCTTGCGGATGTCGTAGTTGCGCGCCTCCACCTTCTTCTGCGCAGTTTCGATCGCCTTGTTCAGCCAGCGCGACCCGATCGCCTCGCCATCCGCCAGGTTCGAGTTCATCATCTTGGCGAACATCGTGTCCGGCCCGAAGATCCGAAGCAGATCGTCGTCGAGCGACAGGTAGAAGCGGCTGAGGCCAGGATCGCCCTGCCGGCCCGAACGGCCGCGGAGCTGGTTGTCGATGCGGCGGCTCTCGTGTCGCTCCGTGCCGAGCACGAACAGACCACCGGCCTGCCGCACCTTCTCCTTTTCTTCCTCGATCTCGCGCTTGATGCGGGCGATCGCGGCGTCGCGGTCCGGGCCTTCGGGCAACCCCTTCAACTCGTCCTCGATCCGGAATTCGAGATTGCCGCCGAGCTGAATGTCGGTGCCGCGGCCCGCCATATTGGTGGCGATCGTCACCGCGCCGATTCGTCCCGCCTGGGCCACGATGTGCGCTTCCTGCTCGTGGAAGCGCGCGTTCAGCACATTGTGCGGCACGTTCAGCTGGCGGAGATACTGGCTCAGCAGCTCTGACTTCTCGATCGAGACGGTGCCGACCAGCACCGGCTGGCCGCGCCCGCTATGCTCTTCGATCGACTTCGCAATAGCGGCAAACTTGTCTTTGATATTCTTGTAGAACTGATCGTCCTCATCCACCCGCTTGACCGGCAGGTTGGTCGGGATGGTGACCACGTTCAACTTATAGATATCGTGAAACTCGCCCGCCTCGGTGGCGGCGGTACCGGTCATGCCGGCAAGCTTCGGATACATGCGGAAATAGTTCTGGAAGGTGATCGATGCGAGCGTCTGGTTCTCGGGCTCGATATTCACCCCTTCCTTGGCCTCGACCGCCTGGTGGAGGCCATCGGACCAGCGGCGGCCGTCCATCATGCGGCCGGTGAACTCGTCGATGATGACGATCTTGCCGTCCTTGACGATATAGTCGGTGTCGAGCTTGAACATGGCGTTCGCGCGGAGCGCCTGGTTCAGGTGGTGCACTACCTGCGTGTTCTCAAAGTCATAGAGATTGTCGCCCTGGAGCAGGCCTGCCGCCTCCAGCATCCGCTCGGCCTTCTCGGTGCCGTCCTCGGTCAGGATGATCGACTTCTGCTTCTCGTCCAGTTCGTAGTCCTCGGGCACGAACTGCTTCACGACCGCATCGACCTGCTTGTACAGCTCGGACTTGTCGTCGGTCGGGCCGGAGATGATGAGCGGCGTGCGCGCCTCGTCGATCAGGATCGAGTCCACCTCATCGACGATCGCGAAGTTGAAGGGCCGCTGCGTCATGGACGCGCGCTCATACTTCATATTGTCGCGCAGATAGTCGAAGCCGAACTCATTGTTCGTGCCGTAGGTGATGTCCGATCCATAGGCCTCGCGGCGCTGCTGGTCGGTGAGGTTCGGGACGATCACGCCAACGCTGAGCCCAAGGAAGCGGTAGATCTGCCCCATCCACTCGGCGTCGCGACGGGCGAGATAGTCATTGACCGTCACCACATGGACGCCAAGCCCCGGCAGCGCGTTCAGATAGGTGGCGAGCGTCGCCACCAGCGTCTTGCCCTCGCCGGTGCGCATCTCGGCGATCTCGCCCCGGTGGAGCACGATGCCGCCGACCATCTGCACGTCGTAGTGTCGCTGACCGAGCGTGCGCTTCGCCGCCTCACGCACGGTGGCGAAGGCCTCCGGCAACAGGCTGTCGAGGCTTTCGCCGTTCGCCAGCCGCTCGCGGAACAACACCGTCTGGTTCTTCAGCTCGTCATCAGTCAGCGCTGAGATGTTGGTCTCGAACCCGGCAATCCGGTTCACGATCGGCTGCAGGGACTTGACGTAGCGTTCGTTGGACGAACCGAAGATGGTCTTGGCGATCGCGCCGAGCATGGACGTTCCTTGGATAAGCGGCATGCGGCGCGCCGCGGCACGCCTCTGTCAATCGGCGCGAGATAGGTGCGCGGCCAAGACCCGTCAATCAACCGCACGGACACCTCGCCGAGTTAGGCCTTTCTCAACCCCTGCTCCCTAGCTTTTTCAATATGTTCACGATCACCACCGAACCCGCCCGGAAGCTCGTTCGTGTCAAGCTTGCCGCCATGTTGACCAGCGACGAGGTTGCCGAGCTCTACCGGCAGGAGCGCCTGGCCGTGGCAGGCTTGGGGTGCAGACCCGGCGAGCATCTGTGCCTGGTCGACCTTACCGATTGTCCCTTGCAGCTGCAGGACGTGGTCGGCGCGTTTCAGCGCGGCTTGAGCTCGCCGGGCCGATCGCGGCGCCTGGCGGTGTTCACCGGGCGCGCGCTCGCCCGCATGCAGGCGCGCCGCATCCTCCAGCGCCAGGAGGCCGCCATCTTCGAGACAGAAGCCGAGGCGCGGCAGTGGCTGTTCAGCGCGGAGATCAGCAAGGCGGCCTGACCTCCGCTTCAATCGCGTGGCCGGCTGTGGCAACGGCGGCTTATGACTCGCTCGCCCCTCGCCCGCCCCTTTCCCCACCTGGCGAAGATCGCCGGCATGCGGCCGGCCGTCGCCCGCGCACGGTACAAGGACTGGGATCGCTGCGACCTGACCTTCGTGCGCTTGGCGGAAGGCACAACAGCGGCGGGCGTGCTGACCAACAGCAAATGCCCGTCGCCCGAGGTTGAGTGGTGCCGCAAGGCCCTGACCCTTGGCCAGGCACGGGCGCTGGTGGTGAACGCGGGCAATTCTAACGCCTTTACCGGCAGCCGCGGGCGCGCGGCCGTGGAGGCGATCGCGGCTCGCACCGCGGCGCATCTCGGCTGCCAGCCCTCGAATGTCTTTATCGCCTCGACCGGCGTGATCGGGGTTCCCTTGCCCGTCGACAAGGCCGAGGCGGGCCTGGATGCCGCCTTCGACGCACCGGAGTGCGACTGGCTCGCGGCGGCCGAGGCGATCGGCACCACCGACACCTTTCCGAAAGGCGCGGTGCAGCGTGCGGTGATTGACGGCCGAACCGCGACGCTCGCGGGCATCATCAAGGGCTCGGGCATGATCGCGCCCGACATGGCAACGATGCTCGGCTTCATCTTCACCGATGCCGCAGTCGACCCGGCCTTTCTCCAGCAACTGCTCGATCGCACGAACGGCCGCACCTTCTCCTGCATCACGGTGGACGGCGACACCTCCACCTCCGACACGGTGCTGGCCTTTGCGACCGGCGCGGCAGGCAACAGTCCCCTCTCATCCTTCGACGATCCAGGCGCTGATGCCTTTGCAGCCGCCCTCGACACGCTCTGCCTCGAACTCGCCCAGCTCGTCGTGCGCGACGGCGAAGGCGCCTCCAAGTTCATCGAAGTGCAGGTGACGGGTGCAACCTCGGACACCAGCGCGCGCCGCGTTGCGATGAGCATCGCCAACTCACCCCTCGTGAAGACAGCGATTGCGGGTGAGGACGCCAATTGGGGCCGAGTCGTCATGGCGGTCGGCAAGGCCGGCGAACCGGCCGAGCGCGACCAGCTCTCGATCCGCTTCGGCAACACGGTCGTGGCCCAGAATGGCTGCGCGGTTGAGGGCTATGATGAAGGACCAGTCGCCGCGCACCTCAAGGGTGAGGAGGTCGAAATCGGCGTCGACCTGGGGCTGGGCGGCGGCCACGCCACCGTTTGGACCTGCGATCTCACCCACGGCTACATTTCGATCAACGCGGACTACAGGTCATGACCAACTGGACTGGCGGCTGCCTGTGCGGCGCCATCCGTTATCGGCTCGCCTCCGCTCCGTTCGACGCCGGCTGGTGCCATTGCCGCACCTGCCAGCTGAGCTCAAGCAGCCCTGCCATGGCCTTTGCGAGCGTGAAGTCGGAGCACTGGCACATCGAGCAAGGCGCGGATGCGCTCGGCACTGTGGCGTCAAGCAGCTTCGGCCATCGCGGCTTCTGCACACGCTGCGGCACGCCGCTCTACATGAAGGTCAATCACCAGCCGGAGACTGTCGACTTCAGCCTGCCAACGCTGGACGACCCGGACGTAATCCGGCCCGAGTTCCATATCTTCTACGGGAGTCGGATCGGCTGGGCGGAGCCAGGCGACGAATTGCCGCGTCATGCCCGCTTTCGCCCAAACACCAAAGGGCTGGAGGGCACCGAGCCGCCCTCCAGCTAACCGCTCAGGCGAGTTCGCCTTCGAGCCAGCTCTTGAGGTGACTCTTGGGCGCAGCACCAACCTTGGTCGCCGCCGGCACGCCGCCCTTGAACAGGATCATGGTCGGGATGCCGCGCACGCCGTAGCGCACCGGCGCGTCCGGATGATCGTCGATGTTGAGCTTGGCGATGGTGACCTGCTCGCCCAGCTCGTTCGAGATCTCCTCGAGCGCCGGGCCGATCTGCTTGCACGGCCCGCACCACTCCGCCCAGAAATCAACCAGCACCGGCTTGTCGGCCTGAAGAACGTCCTGATCGAAGCTCGCGTCGGAAATCTGCTTGGTGGCCATGCCTTCAACTCCTTGTGTGGGGGCTACTTAGGAAGCGCGGCGGGATCGCTCAACCGGCGAGCCGCGCAAAGATTGTTACGCCTCCGCCAAGCTCGGCTTCAGCGACTCAATAAGCGCATCCTGGATCGGCAGCAGGATCGGTCCAGCAGTGTAAAGCAACGCCGCCTCGATCCGGCGTCCCGGAAACACCACTCCAAGCGCCGCAGCATAGGCCGCCATCTGGCGCAGGTGCGAGGGCGGCGCCTCGTCTAGGCTCTTGGGCGCCCGCCGATTGGTCTTGAAATCGACGACGAGCACGCGCTCGTCCGTCACGTGCAGCCGGTCGACCTTACCGGCGACCACCTGGCCCTCGACGATCGCGGCGAGCGGCACCTCGGCCAGCGCGTCGGGCGCGAACACCTCCGCAAAGCGTGGGTCGTCGATCAGCGCGCAGGCCTGGCCGATCAACGCCGCGCGGAACTCGGGATCGCCGACGCCACCCGATCCTGCCAGCCAAGCGTCTGCCGCCGAGGGGCGCTGGTCCCGAGCGATCGTCGGCAGGCGCTCGAACAGTGCGTGGAGAAGACGTCCCCGCTCGGCAGCGGCCCGCAGGGCTGGACTGGGCGGCGGGTCGGCGGCCTCGTCATGGCCGATCGCTGAAGGAGCGAGCGGGCGTGGCGGCCGCGCTTCTTCGGGAGCAGGCGTACGCGTCCAAATGGGAAGCGGCACCGCGATCCGCTCCGCCTGCGGTCCGGTCAGTGAGCACGCCGGCGTTGAAACCGGCGAGCGCCCGGCCCACTCGATGCGCCCATCCTCGATCGGCTCCGCTCCAAGTGCGGCGAGCCCGCGCCCGACAGCAGCGTGCCAGCTATCCTCCGGCGCCATGCCCTTGGCGCGGGGGCCAAGCGCACCACCGACGTAAAGCCGCTCCTCCGCCCGCGTCATCGCGACATAGAGGAGCCGCCAATGTTCCTCCCGGTCCCGCTTCTCGGCCACCGCCAGATCGTCGGCGAGGGAGCCGGCGAGCTCGTCCTTGCGGGGGCGGAACATCGGCAGGCGATGTTCGAACCCCCTGACGGTCCAGTCGAGCCGATTGCGGCGATTGGCGCCCGGGTCGGTGGTTGCGTCCGCCAGGATGACGACCGGAGCTTGCAGACCCTTGGCTCCGTGCGCCGTCATCACGCGGACGGCATCGAGCGGCTGGACCGGATCGCGCACGATCTCGACATCACCCCGATCGAACCAGTCAAGGAAGCGTTGCAGCGACGGCGTCGCCTGCCGCTCGAAGGCCAGCGCTGCCGACAACAGCTCCTCGATCGGATCGCGCGCTTCCTCGCCCAGCCGCCCGAGCAGCTTGCGGCGGCCCTGCATCGGGCCCGACAGGATGCGATCGAAGAAGCGATAGGGCGTGACGAAATCCGCCTCGCCGAGCAGGCTCGACAGCGCCTCGATGGCGGGCAGACCTCGCGTGCGGAGGTGCCGCCACAGGCTGACGTCGCGCGGGATGGCATGCGCGAGCAGCTCTTCCTGGCTCCAGCCGATCAGGGGCGAGACGAGCAGGCTGGCGAGCGTCAGATCGTCCTCCGGCTGGAGCGCAAAGCGCGCGGCGGCGAGCAGGTCGCGCACGGCAAGCGGCGCGTTCAGGCGCAGCCGGTCCAGCCCGGCGACCGGCACGCCCTCCGCATAGAGGCGTGCCACGATCAAAGAGGCGAGCTCGCCGCGCTTGCGCACCAGGATCATGATGTCCTGCGGTCCGATGGGTCCGCTTCGCAGCATCAGCCCGGATTCGAGCCAGTCCTTGACCTGGCGCGCGAGCCGTGTCGCGAACTCCCGGGGCGCATCGCCGATCCAGCCTTCCTCGCCTTCATCATCCTCGGCCTGTTCGGCGGCGACGGGCGGCCAGAGCGTGACCAGGCCGGGGCCAGGCACTGCGCTCCGGTGCGGCTCGATCCGCACCCCTTCGCCAAGCGCCTGGTCGGGAAGAGCGGCGACGGTCGCATCCACCACCTCCAGAACCGGCGGAGTCGAGCGGAAGGATCGGCTCAGCAACAGATCGTCGAGCGTGCGCGCGCCATCTTCGATCCTGGCTGCAAAGAAGTCACGGGCTGCCGCGAAGAAGACTGGGTCCGTTCCCTGAAAACCGAAGATCGCCTGCTTATAGTCGCCCACGGAGAAGATGGTGCGCACCTTGGCCGCGTCGTCGGGGTGCTCTGCGTAGAACTCCTCCGCCAGAGCCCGGACGATCGCCCACTGGCTGACGTTCGTGTCCTGGGCCTCATCGACCAGGATGTGATCGGTCGACTGGTCGAGCTTGAAACGGATCCAATCACCCATGCCGTCCTGACCCAGCAGGCCGACGGTTGCGCGGATGAGATCGTCGAAATCGACCACACCCGCCGCCCGCTTCGCCGCGGCATAGGCCTCTGCATAGGCGCGTCCGGCCTCCAGTGCCGCCGCGAACAGATCCGCAAGGCGCGCCTGGACGCGCAGCTCGACCAGCGCCTTGCAGCTGCCGTGCAGGCGCGTGGCCAGATCGGCGTAACCGTCGGTCGGTGGCGCCCAGCCCTTGGCGAGTTGCGGTTCGCCCTTGCTGTTCGAAAGGGCACGGTACAGATCGTCGAGTGCCAACGCGCGTTCGCCCGGCGCCAGATGCCGCCAGCGGCCGATCGCCTCAGCCCGGTCGAGGCCGCGCGGCTTGCCCCATTCGCGATTGTGGTGCGCGACATCCGCTAGGCTCGCGAGATCGAACAAGGTGTCGCTGCACTGCTCGGCAAGATGTGCCTCCACGTCGGCAACATCTATTCGGAGCGAGTCGCGGACGAACTTGCTCACATCATCGCCGAGCTGCGCCATTGCCTCGGGCGCCCGGGCGCAGTCACGGAGGAAGTGCTCGGCGCCCTCTTCACCCAGCCGCCGGCTGAGGGCCTGCAGGGCGGAGATCAGTCCGTCGCTGGCACCGGAGACCAGCTCGGCGAGCACGCGCTTGGCAAGTGCAGCCTCTTCCCGCCCCTCCAGTGGGCGCATGCCAGGGGTAAGGCCCGCCTCCAAAGGGAACGACCCGAGCAGCGCCTGTGCGAAGCTGTGGATGGTCTGGATGCGTAGACCGCCGCCCCGTGCGTCGAGCACGCGCGCGAACAGGCCGCGCGCGCGGCGGCGCGTCTCCGGGCCGATATCCTCGCCGAGCGCCTCTAACTCTCCCGCGAGCAACGCGTCGGGCAATCGCACCCAATAGGCGAGCCGCTCGCTCAGCCGGTTCGCCATTTCCGCGGCGCCGGCCTTGGTAAAGGTGAGACACAGGATAGAGGACGGGTCCACGCCCGGCCGGAGCAGCAGCCGCAGCACGCGCGCGACCAGCACCTGCGTCTTGCCGGTGCCGGCAGAGGCCGAGAGCCAGACTTGCGCGGTCGGATCGGAGGCCTGGCGCTGTTCATCCCTGAGCGTCGGGAGCGGCTTCATGTCCGATCCCTCCCATACCACTCGTCCAGCCGCATCAGCTGATCGTAATCGCCATAGGGCGCATGCTCCGGGTGGAGCTTGGCAGTGAACGGCTCCTCGCCCGTCAGCCACGTCTCGACCGCATGCTGGAGCGTGCGGGCGGCCCGTTCGACGAACTCGTCCGTGCGGATGCGATCCCGGGCGCCATTCGGGTCGACCGGCGACACGATCTTGCCGAAGCCATCGTCCTTGTTGCGGGCGAGCGACCAGTATTCAAAGGCAGCGGCCGTGCCGGTCACGCCCTTGAACGCGCCGCGTTCGGCCATCAGCCCAATGAGCCCAAGCTGCTGGGCGTACCCACCCTTCACCTGCTTGGCATTCGGTGCGTTGCCGGTCTTGTAGTCGACGATGGCGAGCGTGCCGTCGGGCATGCGGTCGATCCGGTCGGCGCGGCCGGACAGCGTCACGCCATAGATGTCCAGCTCGCCTTTCTCTTCCGCGACTAGGAAGCGGCGGCCGGCCGCCTTCATTTGCGCCATCTCCGCGGAGATCCAGTCGATCGCCTCGATCAGCCGCGGCTCCCAGAGCGCGCGGACCAGCGGGTGCGTCTCGGCCGCCTTTAGCATCGCCTCGGCACGAGGACGCAGCTTGGCGGGATCGCACGCATCTTCCTTGGCCCAGCATTCCAGGACCTCATGCACCTTGGTGCCTCGCCAGGCGGCACTCGCATCGGCGTCGACCGGGTCGAGCACCGGCAGGCGCAGCACCGCGCGCGCGTAGAACGCATATGGGTCGGCCTTGAGGCGGTCGAGCTCGGTGACGGACAGCCGGCGCGGCCGGTCCTTAGCCGGGGGGCAGGGTTGTGGGCGCGGGCTGGGGCGGGGCATGTCGACCCCGTCAAGCGCCCGAGCCCAGTCGGCGAGCCGCTGAGCCCGCGGCATCCCTCCGGTCAATGCCTCCAACCGCAGCCAGAAGCGCGAGGCGACTGCGGGCCCGCGCGCGTCGCGACGAGCTCGAGTGATCAGAACCTGCGGGGCACCCAGCGCGCCCGCGAAGCCGTGGGCGGCAAGGCCGATGCGCGTTTCCAGCCCGGGCAGCCCGAGTTCCGAGCGGATGCGCGGCGCCAGCCACGGGTCTGGAGAGGGCAGCGCTGGCCAGCTGCCTTCGTTCAGGCCACCCAAAATCACGAGGTCAGCTTGTTGCAGCCGCGCCTCGATCAGGCCCCAGATGAAAATGCGCGGATGCCCACCCTGCTGCGGCCGTACCGCGACGCCGTTCATCAGCTCGGTCAGGAGCGGAGCAAGCGCTCGGGGCTCCACCTGCGCCGGCCCGTCGCCGGCATGCGTCTCCAGGCGCTCGAACAGGTCGGCAGCAGCGCGCCCGGCAGGCCGAGCCCAGACCTCGTCGCCGCCAAGCCGTTGCGCCGCCTCACGGACTGCTGCAAGCAGGCCTGCGAGCGTGCGCGCCTCGCCAAAGCTGCGTTCCATCGGCTCCAGCAGTGGCCGCACGCTCTCCCACCAAACGCCGCCGGGCACCTGCGCGAGGCCAGGCGCCGGTCGCGGTCCGCGCAGCTTGCGGTCGAGCCGGCGCACGCCGTCGAGCCAGATTGTGCGGTCTCCGCCGCCATTCACAAGCGGGTGCTTCAGGAGCGCGAGCAACGGCACCGGCGCGAATTGCTCTGCCGCAGCTTCGACCAGCGCCAGCAGCAGCGTCCCGGGTGGGGTGACGGACAGCGGCGCACCCGCAGAGTCGTCGGCATCGATGCCCCAGCGCTGGAGATGCGCCGAAACGCGCCGGGCCAGGCCCCGGTCTGGAGTGACCAGAGCGGCGGTGCGAGCGGGCGTCTCCAGCGCCTCGCGCAGCGCCAAGGCGATCGCCTGCGCCTCATCGGCGGGAGTGGCGACTTCGAGCAGTTCGACTCCCCGCCGGTCCCGGTCTTTGGGTTCCAATGCTGCCCAATCGGCGGTGAAGCGAGCGGGCGCGAGCGCGTTCGAGATCAACCGGCTCCGCCCTGCGCGCGCCGCATGGCCGCCGCCCCAACGCCACCGCTCCACCTCCCCACGCGCGACGCCCATCCGATCGAGCAGCAGCTTCAGATGGTATTGGGGGTGAGTCTCGACGGCAGGTCGCGCCAGTCCGGTGACCGGGTCACGCGGGTGCGGCCCCAGCGAGTCCCACTGCTCGTCGGGCATGCCGGTATCGAGCGCGTCGAACACAACCCGTCCGTTCGGCAAGTGGGCGATCGTGCGGAGCAGCCCTGCAACGGCGGGCGCCGCGGTGGAAATGCCGGCCGCGACGACGAACCCTGGCGGCGGTGTCTCCTGCCACTGGTTCGCCACGCGCCGGAGCAGCCGATTGCGCCGTTCGCTCAGGTCGATGCGGCCGAGCCGCTCCAGTTCGCGCGGCCAGCGCTCCAGCACCAGCTCGAAAAGGGCGAGCGAGCGCTGCCAATGCGCCGTCAGGTCGCCGACATCGATCTCGCGCAGTCGTCGAGGCGGCACCTCCTCGACATGCAGCTGGTCGAGCGTGCGCGCGAGCTCCGCGGCCAAACGGACGGCCTCGCTCCCGTTCACGCCCCCGCTCTCCTCGATCAGCCGCGCCAGGATTAGCTGCCGCTGCAGCGGATCGATGGCGGGAGGGATCGGGTCTTCCCCGATCGGCTCGAACAGGCTGCCGATCCGCTCGTCGAGCTCAGGGTCGCCGACCGGCACGAGCCGAGGCAACAGCAGCCCACTCTCCGCGCGCCGGACGAACGCGTCCTGAATTGCCCGCACCGCCCGGTTGTTGGGCACCAGGATCACGCCGCGGGCGAGCGCCATCCGATCCCGCCCCTCGCGCGCCATCAACCCGGCGGCTAGTGCGTCGGAGAAGGATCGATGCGGCGGGATGGTGTAGACGGCGGGACGGGACTTCACGGCACACCCTAACCGGCCGGCTCGCGCGAAGTCGAGCCGGGCGCTACTCGTAGCGCAGCATTTCCTCGGTGCGCTTTACCGCTGGCGGGGTGCCGACATCGAACCAGAGGCCGTTGTGCACCAGGCCGAAGGCGCGTCCCGCGGCAATCGCCTGGTCCCACAACACGTTGAGCGAGAATGGCTTGGCTTCCGCGCCTTCGAACAGGCGCTTCGAGACGATCTGGACGCCAGTGAACACGAAGGGCGCGACCCTGCCCGGCTTGCGGCGGGAAAGGCGTCCGGTTCCGTCCATGTGGAAGTCACCACGTCCGTTGTGGCAATTCGCCCGGGCGAGCGGCACCAGCAGCAGCAGCGCGTCCATCGCCGCGTCGTCCCAACGCGCCGAAAGCGCCCGGATCGAGTCGGCCGGCCCGTCCACCCAAAGGTTGTCGCTGTTGACGACGAGGAACGGATCCTGATCGATCAATGGCAGCGCCTTGACCAAGCCGCCACCCGTCTCCAGCAGCTGCTCGCGCTCGTCCGACACTGTGACTTCAATGCCTTGTACGCGCTTCTTCAAATGCGCCTCGAGAGCGTCCGCCAGATAATGAACGTTGACCACCGCCCGCTTCACCCCTCCCGCGCGAAGGCGATCGAGCGCGTGATCGAGCAGCGGCTTGCCCGCCACTTCGACCAGCGGCTTGGGCCGCGTCGCGGTGAGCGGCCGCATGCGCTTGCCAAGGCCCGCGGCGAGCACCATTGCGGTGGTGATCGGCGGCGCCTCCGGCTGCGGCCGCATCGCCAACGGCTTGCGGTAGCGGCTCATGCGAGCACCGCCGCGCCACGCTGGGCCGGCGGAATATTCATATCGAACCAGGCTTTCACCGGCGCCAGGGCCGGCTGGGCAAGGTCGCGTTCCAGATAGCTCCAGACGCGCGGCAGGTAGGACAAATAGCGCGGCTTGCCGTCCCGCTTCCAAAGACGGGTGAAGATGCCGACGATCTTCGCGTTCCGCTGGGCGCCAAGCAGCCAATAGGCGTCGGCGAAGGCCGCCCCAGGCTGGCGCGCCGCGAGATAGCGGTCCAGCATCTCGGTTTCGATCGCCTCGGGCACATCGCGCCGCGCGTCCTGCAGCAGCGAGACGAGATCGTAAGCCGGATGTCCTGCCAGCGCGTCCTGGAAGTCGAGCAAGCCGAGCCCGTCGATCCCCTCCAGCCCCTCGATCAGCATGATGTTCTCGGCATGATAGTCGCGCAGGACGGTCACCGACTGGTCAGCAAGCAGCGGAGCCAACGCTTCGCTCCAGGCCGAGCGATACCCGTCCTCATCCACCTCAAGGCCGAGCGCCGGCGCATACCAGTCGGTCAGGAGCGAGGCTTCCCGGAGATATTCACGCTCGTCATAGGGCGGCAGGTCGGCGGCCGGGTGCAGATGCAGGCGCGCAAGCAGGTCCACCGCATCGGCGTAGATGCGCCGCTCGGCCTCGGGCGCTGCATCAATCACTTCGCGCATTCGGGCGTCGCCGAAATCCTCCAGCAGCACGAGACCGTGCGCCAGATCGGCGGCCAGCGTGCGGGGTGCGGAAAAGCCCAGGCCGATCAGATGGTCAGCGATCGTCAGGAATGGCCGTGGATCCTCATGCGGCGGAGGCGCGTCCATCAGCACCGCACGGCGGCCGGGCGCGATCACGCGGAAATAGCGGCGGAAAGATGCATCGCCGGCAAGCGGCAGAATCTCGGCATCGTGCCAGCCCGCGCCCGTGAGAAAATCGGGCGCGGCAGCCGGCGGAGTCATGTCGGAGGCCATCGCGCCTCCCATGACGGCGGCACCTCGGCTGTCAAGCGTCGCCCGCCCTCATTTACGGCTTGCAGCCGCAGGCGCAGGCCGTCCTGCCACGCCGCTGCGCTCAATCGTTCGGGCCATTCGACCAGCAGGCAGTGGTCGTGGCGCAGATCATCGAGCCCCAGTTCCTCCGCTTCGTCAGGATTGTCGATCCGGTACAAGTCAATATGCGCGACGGGCATGCTCGTCTCTGGCGGCGCATAGGTCTGGACGATGGCGAAGGTCGGGCTCGGCGCTTCCCCTGCCAGCCCCAGCGCCGCAAGCAGCCCGCGCGCCAGCGTTGTCTTGCCTGCGCCAAGGTCGCCGGACAGGGTGATCACATCGCCGGGCCGAACCAGTCCAGCCAGAGCAGCACCCAGCCGCAACGTCGCAGCTTCATCCGCGAGCCGGATCACTTGCGCGGCAGCTCGACAGTCACGGCCGTGCCCTGACCCGGCTCCGACACCAGGCTCAGCGTGCCACCATGTGCCTCCACCCACTGGCGGGCGAGCGGTAGGCCCAAGCCGAGCGAGGCGCCCCGCTCGCGCGCTTCGCTGGTGCGGCTGAACCGGTCGAACGCCCGCGCCTGCTCCTTCTGCGACATGCCCGGGCCGTTGTCCGAGACCACGATCCGGGCACTCGATGCCGTGCCGGTGCCGTGCAGCAGAACGCGCCCGCCGGGTTGAGTGAAGCGGATGGCATTGCCGATCAGATTGTCGAGTACCTGCCGTAGCCGACGCGCATCGCCAGTGACGCTGCCTAATTCGTTACTCAGTTCGGCCACAAGCTCGATCGACTTGTCGCTTGCCGCCTGCTCCGCGGCCTTGGCCGCCTCCTCCCCGATCCGCCGCAGATCGACGGGCCGATTGTCGAGCGGCAGGGCTCCGGCCTGGCTTTGCGTGAGGTCGAGCACATGGTCGATCAGGGTAGACAGGCGCGTCACGGACTCGAGGATCGCGGTGACATATTCAGTTGCGGTCGGCGAAAGCTCGCCAGCATAGCCGCCTGCGAGCATTTCCGCGAAGCCGCCAATCGACGTGAGCGGCGTCCGCAACTCGTAGCTCATATTGGCGACGAAGGCTGTCTTCACCCGGTCGGCGTCCTCGAGCGCTTCGTTGCGGTCGCGCAGCGCTGCCTCAATGCGCCGGCTGTCGCTGATGTCGAGCATGGTGAAAAGCGCATTACCGTCCGGCAACGGGACCGCCGCGAACTCGTAATGCTTACCGTTCTTGAGCGCGACCCGGCCACCGCGCTGCTGCCGTTCCTGAGTTGCCACGCGCACCAGCTCGCGGATGACCGCGGCGCGGGAGGGATTGGTGAGCTGGCGGGATGCGGCCTCGGTAAGCGCATCGACGCGTGGATGGCTGTCGAGAAACGTCTCGTCCAGCTGCCACACATCGCGGAACTTATGGTTCCAGAGCTGCAGCCGACCGTCGGCCGCGAAGACCCCGACCGCCTCGAAAAGCTGCTCGAAGGTCGCGGCACGGACCCGGAGCAGCGTGTCGCGAGCGCTCGCAAGCGCAACCTGCTCGGTACGATCCTCAAAGATGGTGAGGAGCCCGCCATCGGGCAGCGGCTGGGCAACCACGCGGAGGTGGGTGCCGCCGGCCAGCATCCAATTCTCTTCCTGGCCCTCGTCCGTGCTGAAGAACCATTGGCGGCGCTCGTCCCGCCAAGCGCGAAAGTCACGCACCTCCGGGATGCGTCCCGTCTCGCGCATGCGGTCGAGTACGCGTTCGAACTCTGGTCCTTCGGACAGCCATTCCGGCTTCATCGCGAACAGGCGCATGAACGCCTGGTTGTAGAAGCTGAGCGACCGATCGGCCTCGAACTGGGCCACGCCGGCGGAGAGCCGGTCCAACAGGTCGCGCTGCGCCTCAGCGAAGCGCTTGAAGGCGGAGCGGGCCTGCTCCAACTCCTCGACATCGATCGCGTAGCCGGCGACGCCTGCGTCGCCGAGCGGCACGTCGACTACCATCAGGCTGCGCCGCTCGCCCCCGATCGTCGAGGGCAGCACGCGGGAGGTCGGCTGCCCGCTCTCGCGTGCCGCTGCGGCTGCCGCGATCGGGTTCCGGCCCGGGCCGATTTCGACCAGCTCCAGCCCACGCGTGACCACATCCGCAGCACTCGCCGCTTCCACCGCCTTTACATAGGCGCTGTTGACAAGAGTCAGGCGGAGATCGGGGCCCCGGTGCCACATCGGGATCGGCGCCGCCTCAATGAGGCCTGAGAGCGCTTCGAAGGCCCCCGCGAGCCGATCCGCTTCTTCTGAAAGCCGGCTGATCTCCTGCCGGATTTCAGTCGAATCGACAAAGTAGAGAACGATGGTGCCCGCACTGGCAACCCCGGGCGGCGCAGGCCCGCCGCGAACCGAAAGGGTGCGTTTAGAGCCCTGTGGCCGAACGAGGCGGTAGATCGAGCTGCCGGTCGCGCGAGCCTGTTCGATGTCGCCGCGAAGCGCAGCCAGATCATCCGATGCGAGGCCAAGACCCTGCGCCGTCATTCCGTCGATCGAGCCTGGCGTGTCCGCCAGCCCAAGCCAGATCGCCAGCCGCTCCGTCGTCTCCATGCTGTTGTCTGGCGAGATCAAAGCCACAATCGCGGGCGCGGACGCAACCAGTGCCTGCAGTCTTTGGCTGCGGTCTTCGGCTGCATGCGCGGCCCGTCGCAGCCGCAACCCGGTCAGCAACGCCCACGCCGCGGCCCCAAGCCACAGAGCAAGGAGCACACCGAGCGCGGCGGCGATGAGAGGCGTTAACGTGATCACCGGGGCCGATCAGCCCCGGTCAGTCATGCGCATGGCTGAACGCCTTGGTCGCGGCTCCGGCGGTGGCAGAGCCCGAGGCCTCCCACCAATAGGGCTGGCGCGTACGGTTGCCGGTCACGACTTCGTTCATCGTCAACGGATCATACATGCGCCCGCCGAGCATCACCCGATGCACCTTCTCGGTATTGCGGATGTCCTGCGTCGGATCGGCGTCGAGCACGACCAGGTCGGCGAGCTTGCCCTCTTCGACCGAGCCCACGTCACGGTCATAGCCGAGCGAACCCGCAGGGTAGATGGTGCCGGCCTTCAGCGCCTCTAGCGGCGACCAGCCGCCGCGCACGAACGACCACATCTCCCAATGCGGCCCGAGCCCTGCCTGCTGACCGTGCGCTCCGATGGAGACGAGGGTACCCTTGTCCGCCAGCTTGCGGCTTTCCCGCGCGCTGTCATCGTCGACATAGTCCTCGTCGGGCGCGATCTCGCGCCGCGCATTGTCGGCCGCAAGCGTGCCGGGCGGGATGTGCCGGGTGAGGATCGGATGGCGGAACACGTCGGTGTGTGACCGCCAATAGGGGTCGCCTGCCGGGCCACCAAAGGTGACGACCAGCGTTGGCGTGTAGTTGACCTTGGTCTGCGTCCAGAGCTGCACCAGATCGTCGTAGAAGACGTTCAGCGGCACATTGTGCTCGACAGTCGCATTGCCGTCCTGGATCAGCGACACGTCGAGCGAGTAGAGCGAGCCGCCTTCCGGCACGACCTCCATTCCCTCACGCTGCGCGGCGGCCACGACCATCTGCCGCTGTTCGCGCCGCGGCTGGTTGTAGTTCTTGACCGACATCGCACCCTGAGCCTTCAGCCGGCGGACGTGCGCGAGCGCGTCGTCGAAGCTGTTGATCTCGGCATAGACGCCGGCCGCCTTCGCTCCATAGATGATCTCGCCGGTCGAAAAGATGCGCGGCGCGATAATCTTGCCTGCGCGCTGCAGCTCGGCGGCAGCGAAGATCTCCGATGCGCGCGCCGAGGGATCGTGGATCGTCGTCGTGCCCATGGCCAGGTTCACGAGGCTCGCCCAGTTCTGCTGCGGGTTCATCCCGTTCGTGCCCTGAGGACCGTGCGCATGCGCATCCACCAGACCCGGAATGATCGTCTTGCCGGCGAGGTCGACCGACTTGGTGCCGGCCGGGATCGTCGTTGCGGCGAGTGGTCCGACTGAGACGATGCGGTCGCCCTCGATCACCACCACGCCATTGTCGATGATGCCGCCGTCGGCACCCGCCATTGTGACGATGCGGGCGTTGGTGAGCGCAACTCGCCCGGTCGGGCGGTCCGCGGCGATGTCCATCGCCAGCGACACGCCGGTCTTGGGGGCCTGGAACTTCGGCGCGTTCTCTGCGGCGGGAGCGGTGGCGAAAAAGGCGTCGGTGCTCGCCGTGTAGAGCGTCGGGCCAAGGCTCCAGTGCAGCTTGCGGCCGTTATCGGACCAATGGATGAAGTCGGCGCCCTCGGCGCTGACCTTGGTGACCGGCATCGGGCCGCCCTTCGGATCGGCCGACACATCCTGCGTTCCCGGCAGCAGCGGCATGACGAACGCCTGATAGTTCTGGCGGAAGGCCACGAACCGGCCGTCGGGCGACACGTCGAATTCGTTGACCATCTCGCCCGTCGAATGGACGCGCTTGGCCTGGCCGGTCAGGTCGGTGGAGACAAGCTGCCGCTTGCCCTGTGCGGTGGCGACCATGAACACGCGGTCGTTCGATGCGCCGAACTGAGGCATCGAACCTTCCTTGGCGACCCGCACGGGCGTGCCGCCGGCAACGGGTACGCGGTAGACGCCTGAATCGCCGGACCAGCGATCGGAGGTGAGATAACCACCCTCCGCGCGTTCAAAGACCAAGGTTCTGCCGTCGGGCGAGAAAGCGAGATGCGCGTAGTGCCCCGGCTGCGTTGTGACGTCTCGCGCGCTGCCGCCATTCGCGCCGACGATGCGAATGCGGCCGAGGCCCTGATCGGTCCAGTCGACAAAGGCGATGGACCGGCCATCGCGCGACCAGGCGGGATACATTTCGAAGCTGTCCGAACTGCCGCCGGTCAGCCTGCGCGCTGCTCCGCCGGACATCGGCTTGATCCATAGCTTGCCGAGTGTCTCAAACACCACCTGGCGACCATCGGGCGAGACCGAGGCCCAGCGCGGAATCTTGGTCGTGAACCGGTCCGGCGCGACCTCTACCTTCGGGTGCAGCGCGTCGACGATGACGCGGGTATCCTGCACGCGGAACGGAATCTCGGCGGCCCCGGACCCGTCAGCGCCCACGCGACGGATCTTGCCACCCGCCCAGAAGACGACCGAGCGGCTGTCGGGCGTCCAAGCCATGTTGGGGTAGACGCCGGTCACCGCCCAGGTTTCCTGCACGTCCTGGTCAAGCGCATCGTAGATCTTGCGCTCCTCGCCGGAGACGAGGTCCTTCACATACAGCTTCGACCGAGCGCGTTCACGGCGGACAAACGCGATCTTCCTGCCGTCAGGCGATGGCGTCGGCCGCACCGCGCCGCCGGCGCCCTGCGCAGTGGTCGAGGTCTCGCCCGTCTCCAGATCGTAGCGCTCGATGTGGAACAGGTCGCCATTCGAGTTCTGGGCATATTCGAAGATCGGGCCCGGCGTGATGTTGCGGCTAAAATAGATGCTCTTGCCGTCAGGCGCGAAGATCGGCTCGCCTAGTTCCTTCTGGTGCTGTTCGCTGACGCGCTTGACCAGCTGCACGCCGCCGCCGCCCGAGACATGGTACAGCCACAGCTCGCCGGTGCCAAGTGAGCGGCCGGTCGTGAAATGCTTCTTCGCGACGATGAAGCGGCCGTCAGGGCTCCAGCTCGGCTGGTTGAGGAGCCGGAAATCCTCCTTGGTCACCTGGCGCTTGTCGGAGCCGTCCAGGTTCATGATCCAGACATTGTCCCCACCCGCCCGATCGGAGACGAAGGCCAGCCGCCGCCCATCGGGTGAAAAGCGGGGCTGGTGCTCATAAGCGAGGCCCTCCGCCACGCGCGTCGGCGTCCCGCCGCCGATCGGCATGGTGTAGATGTCGCCGAGCAGGTCGAACGCTATGGTCCGCCCGTCGGGCGACACGTCTACGTTCATCCAGCTGCCTTCGGCCACGTTGATCGGCACCTGGCGCGTCGTGAGCCCCGGAGGCGCGTTCACGTCCCATTTGTCTGGCTTGGCGGCCGTGGAAGCAGGCGTCCGGCCGGCGGCCGGCGGCTGACCGGTCGTACGTTGCTCGGGGTTCAGAACCTGGTTCTCGGGCGCCTGCGTCTGCTGCACCGGCTGCGGCCGTGTGGGCGCCTGAGCTAAGGCGGTCGTCGTCAGCAATCCGGACAGCAGAACGAGCTTCTTGATCTTCATCGGGCATCCTCGGGCGATCTTATCCCCTTGCTCTAGAGGCGAAGTCCCCTGCCCCACAAGCGCCGCGCCGCGCCCTATGGTCAACGACCTGTTTACCTTCTTTGCCTAAGCCCCGCGCAAAGAGCGGGAGATTTCGTAAAGTGCAGCACGCCGACACCCAGCAGTTCGCCGAGGTGCCTCAGGAGCAGCCTGAGCTGAGCGCCGTCGAGGCGATCGACATCCTGCTCAGCGTGCTGTCGGACGATCTCGATCATCCGGAAATCTGGGCGGTTCTGCCGCAGTTCCTCGATGGCGTAATCGGGCTCGTGCCTGCCCTTCAGGCGCGGCTCGCGACCGAGTTCGCCAAACCCGTCCGCACCTCGCTTCTGGTGCTGCTCGCCATCTGCGGGGCGCATTTGGGCGAGGCGCGGCTGATGCTGCAAGAGTTGCAGCCGCTCGCGGTCGAGAACAGCCAATCGCCGCTGGTGCAGGGCGCGATCTTCTATCTGGAAGGCCTGCTCGATCCGAAGAACCCGAAGTACCAGCTGCAAGGGAAAATCTGCGCCACGCCCTTCCAACAGCTGGACGTGCTCGAGCGGTCGACGCACCAATGTTGCGCCAGCTGGCTCAAGACCTCCGCCGGGGACCTTTCACGCAACGATTGGCAGGCGGTTTGGAATAGCCCGACCGCCCAGGCAATCCGCGCCAGCGTGATGGACGGCAGCTACCGTTATTGCAACAAGATCGCCTGCCCGCGCATCCAGGCGAGCCATTGGGTACCAGAGACCGACCTCGCGCAGAACCCCGACTGGGCCGAAGCCGTGGCGGAGGGCCGGACCGAGGTCCCGCAGGGGCCGGAGGTCGTCAACCTGGCCTATGACCGCACCTGCAACCTTTCCTGTCCGAGCTGCCGGACGGAGCGCTTCGCCGCCACCGACACCGAGCGCGCACGATTTGACCGAATGCAGGAACGCGCCATCCTGCCGATGCTGAAGAATGCCAAGCGCGTCATGGTGACCGGCTCAGGTGACCCTTTTGCTAGCAAGAACTTCCGCCGCCTGCTCGAGCAGCTCACCCCGGAAGAATATCCGGAACTGCGCTTCCAGGTGATGACAAACGGCATGCTCTTTACCCCGGCGCAATGGGCGAACTTCCCGACGCTGCACGGCCGCACTGCGGTGCTCAAGATCAGCGTCGACGCGGCGACCGGCCCAACTCACGAGCTGTTGCGCCGGGGCGCGCGCTGGCCCGTGGTACTGGAGAACATGAAGTTCGCGGGTGCACTGACCAAGGCTGGCCTGATCGAAAACTTCGATCTGGTCTTCGTGGTCCAGGAGGAGAATTTCCACGAGATGGGCGATGCAGTGGATCTGGCGAAGCAAGTCGGCGCCACCTGCGTGTATTTCGCGCGGATCACGAACTGGGGCACATTCACCGACGCCGAATATCAAGCCAAATCGGTGTTCCTGCCGACCCACCCAGACCATGCCGAGTTCCTGGACCGCATGCAGGACCCGCGCCTGCTCGATCCGATCGCGTTCCTCGGCGATTTGCTGCCGTTCGTCGGAGCGGACCGACTGCAAGACGCGGCGTAAATCTTTCCCATTCTCTTCGAGCGAAGTCGAGAAGCGTATCTCGACTTCGCTCGATACCAACGGGCGCTATCAATACCGATAATGATCCGGCTTGAACGGGCCTTCGGTGCTGACGCCGATGTAATCCGCCTGCTTCTTGGTCAGCTTGGTGAGCTTCACGCCCAGCTTTTCCAGGTGGAGCATGGCCACCTTCTCGTCCAAATGCTTCGGCAGCACATAGACCTGGTTTTTGTAGTTGGCGTGGTTCTTCCAGAGCTCGATCTGCGCGATCGTCTGGTTGGTGAAGCTCGCCGACATGACGAAGCTCGGATGGCCCGTCGCATTGCCGAGGTTCACGAGTCGCCCCTTCGACAGCACGATGATCTTCTTGCCGTCCGGGAACTCGACCTCGTCGACCTGCGGCTTGATCTCGGTCCACTTCATGTTCTGCAGCGCGCCGATCTGGATCTCGCTGTCGAAGTGGCCAATGTTGCAGACGATCGCCATGTTCTTCATGTCGCGCATGTGATCGAGCGTGATCACATCGGCATTGCCGGTCGCGGTCACGAAGATGTCGGCGCGCTTGGTCGCCTCTTCCATGGTCACGACCTCGAAGCCTTCCATCGCGGCCTGCAGGGCGCAGATCGGATCGACTTCGGTGACGATCACGCGGGCGCCGCCGTTGCGCAGCGACTGGGCCGACCCCTTGCCGACATCGCCGAAGCCGGCGACGCAGGCAACCTTGCCGGCGAGCATGACATCGGTGCCGCGGCGGATCGCGTCGACCAGCGACTCCTTGCACCCATAGAGATTGTCGAACTTCGACTTGGTAACGCTGTCGTTGACGTTGATCGCCGGGAAGGGAAGCTTGCCGTTCTTGGCGAGCTCATAAAGCCGGTGCACGCCAGTGGTGGTCTCCTCGGAAACGCCTCGGATCGTCTGCACCGTCTTGGTGAGATAGCCCGGACGCTCGGCGAGGAAGCGCTTCAGCGTCGCCGCGAAGATTTCCTCTTCCTCGTTGGTCGGCGTGAAGAGTTCTTCACCCGCCTCGACGCGGGCGCCCCACAGCGCAAACATGGTGGCGTCACCGCCATCGTCCAGGATCATGTTGCAGGTCTCGTCCTGTCCCCAGTCGAAAATGCGGACGACGTAATCCCAATATTCCTCGAGGGTCTCGCCCTTCACGGCAAAGACCGGCACGCCGGTCTGCGCGATCGCGGCCGCCGCATGGTCCTGCGTGGAGAAGATGTTGCAGCTGGCCCAGCGCACCTGCGCGCCGAGCGCGGTCAACGTCTCGATCAAAACCGCCGTCTGGATGGTCATGTGCAGCGAGCCGGTGATGCGGGCGCCCTTCAGCGGCTGCTCCGCGCCATATTCCTCGCGCAGCGCCATCAGGCCCGGCATCTCGGTTTCCGCGATCTCGATCTCCTTGCGGCCCCAAGGGGCAAGGCTCAGATCGGCAATGACGTAATCCTGCTTTTCGGCGACGGTGGCCACGGGCTTTCTCCGGCAAAAGACGAGCGGCCGTCCACTGATGCAGACGGCCGCGATGCCGGCTCCCTAACGTCAGCCGCGCCCGGAATCAAATATAAAGATATCTTTATATGTCGTCAGGGTCGGGCAGCAAAAGTGAGCGTCGTGTCCTGAGGCGCGCAGCGCTCGCCGGGAATCGCGGGCACCATCCGAGCTGCCTCGACGATCTGGGCCAGGGCCGCTTCGGCCCCGCCTGCTGCCAGTGCCGCCTCGACGATCGATGCCATGTCCTCGCAGGCGAGTCCTTCAGTGCCCGCGCCGTACCGATTGGCGACCGTGGTCATGTAGTTGTCGTAAGCGTTGAGCGCACCCTTCGCGCCGACTTCGCCCGTGAAGTGGATCTTGAGCGCGCCATTCGCCTTAAGCAGCGCGGGGCGGCTCGCCTCCACGAAGCGGTTGTATGTCTCCACGAAGTTGGCCGAGGTCTTACGGCAGCGCAGTGCCTCGACCATCAACATCGTGTCGAGTTCGCGAAGCTGGGCCGCCTTATAGGCCGCATCGCTCCAGCAAGCAGCGTTCGCGCTGCCCGCGCACACCGCAACAGCGATGGATGCGGCAAGCGCCTTCGTGATGATCCCCATGTTCCCCTCCCCCGCACGATGCGAGGCCGCACCGTTGCGACCACAGGCTGACTCTGGCGCGGAGTCTTGTCGAGAAGGTTCTTAGATCTGGTAAACGTTTTCAGAAGTGTGTGTCATTTCAGTCACGTAACCGTTCGAGCAGCATCAGTTCCACGCCCTTGTATGGCCGTTGGTCGAACATCCGGTAGCCGAGCGCGTCGGCCGTGCGGAGGGAGGCGGTGTTCTCCGGGTCGATCATGCAGACGGTGCGCGCCCAGCCATGCGTCGACTCACCCCAGCGCAGCGCCCCGCGCATGGCTTCGCGCGCGTATCCCTTGCCGTGACCGGCGGGGGCGAGCACCCACCCTGCCTCGGGAGCGGTGTCGAACCGGTCTCCCAAGCCGCGGCGCCCTTCGAACAGGCCAATGTCGCCCACGAACTGTCCGGTCTCGAGTTCTTCTACCGCCCACAGGCCGAAGCCGTTGACCGACCAGTGCCCGACATAGCGAAGCAAGCGGTTCCAGCTGTCTTCTGGCAGCGCCGGATTGCCGCCGAAATGGCGGACCACGATCGGGTCCTGCCACATCTCGGTGATGCGGGCCGCGTCCTCGCGGCGGTGCGGGCGAAGGCGCAGGCGCTCGGTGCGAAGTTCGGGGGCGGCTCTGATCTGCACACGCCTCTTATGCCGGTGTGGAGGTCGGTGGCAATTTCGCGGGGTGGAACTTAAACACCCTCGCATCCCGACTCGCCCGGAGAGACCATGCGCCTCGCCATCGCCGCCGATCATGCTGCCGTCACGCTGAAGGACGAGCTTGCCAACTGGCTGCGGGACGCGGGCCACGATGTGCTGGACCTCGGCACGCACGGACCGGGGTCGGTCGATTATCCGGACTATGGCCGCAAGCTCGCCGACGCCGTGGCCCAAGGCGTGGCTGACCGAGGCATCGCTTTGTGCGGCACGGGCATCGGCATCTCGATCGCCGTCAACCGGAACCCCGCTTGCCGGTGCGCGGTGGTCTCTGAGCCACTTTCCGCGCGCCTCACCCGCGAGCACAATGATGCGAACGTGATCGCCTTGGGCGCGCGAATCATAGGCCCCGAAATGGCGCGCGCCTGCATCGAAGCGTTTCTCGCGACCGATTTCCTCGGCGGCCGCCATGCGCGGCGCGTCGACCTGTTATCCCAGAAGGAGCCCGCATGAGCACCAATCCGCAGACCCTGCACGAGGTCCAGTTCGAAGGCTTCTTCACGCGCGATCTGGCCGACGCCGACCCCGACGTCTTTGCAGGCCTCTCCCACGAGATCGAGCGCGAGCGCTACCAGATCGAGCTGATCGCGTCGGAGAATATCGTCTCCAAGGCGGTGCTGCAGGCGCTCGGCTCCGTGTTCACGAACAAATACGCCGAAGGCTATCCGGGCAAGCGCTACTATCAGGGCTGCGCGCCGTCGGACGAGGTGGAAACGCTCGCCATCGAGCGAGCCAAGCAGCTCTTCAACTGCGGCTATGCCAATGTGCAGCCGCACTCCGGGGCGCAGGCAAATGGCGCGGTGATGCTGGCGCTCACCAAGCCCGGCGACACGATCCTCGGCATGAGCCTGGACGCCGGCGGCCACCTGACCCACGGGGCGAAGGCGGCAATGTCGGGCAAGTGGTTCAACGCCGTGCAGTATGGCGTGCGGCCCGACACGCATCTGATCGACTTCGACCAGGTCCGCGACCTTGCCCGCGAGCATCGCCCCAAGCTGATCATCGCCGGCGGCTCCGCCTACCCGCGCCAGATCGACTTCGCGACTTTCCGCGAGATCGCGGACGAAGTGGGCGCCTTTTTTCTGGTCGACATGGCCCATTTCGCGGGCATCGTGGCGGGCGGGCTCCACCCCTCCCCGTTCGAGCATGCCCATGTGGTCACCACCACCACGCACAAGACGCTGCGCGGTCCGCGCGGCGGCATGATCATGACCAATGACGAGGCGATCGCGAAGAAGATCAACTCGGCCGTCTTCCCCGGTCTTCAAGGCGGCCCATTGATGCACGTCATCGCGGCCAAGGCGGTGGCGTTCGGCGAGGCGCTGCGCCCGGACTATCGCAGCTACATCGCGGCGGTCGTCGAGAATGCGAAGGCACTGGCGGGTCGATTGAAGGAGCGTGGCGCCGATCTCGTGGCCGGCGGCACCGACACGCACCTGGCGCTCGTCGATCTGCGGCCGCTGGGCGTGACCGGACGCGACGCCGACGAGGCGCTCGAGCGCGCTGCCATCACCTGCAACAAGAATGGCATTCCGTTCGATCCGCTGCCGCCGGTCAAGACCAGCGGCATCCGCGTCGGCTCGCCGGCGGGGACCACGCGCGGCTTCGGGCCCGCCGAGTTCCGCGACGTGGGCGACATGATCGCGGACGTGCTCGAAGGCTTGCGGGCCAAGGGCGAGCATGGGGACCCTGCGGTCGAGGCAAGCGTTCGGCAGCGTGTTCGCTCCTTGTGCGAGCGCTTCCCCATCTATCCGGAGCTTTGAGCCGTGACCGAAGACACCAAGAAAGTCGTCACTGGCGCCGCGATCGGGGCGGTGATCGGCATCCCCATGCCGTTTATCGGACCGATCATCGGCGGCCTCGTCGGCGCGGGCATCGCGCACTATCGCAACACCAAGCGACGGGGCTGAGTTGCGCTGCCCCTATTGCGGACATGAAGACAGCCAGGTGAAGGACAGCCGCCCGTCGGAAGACGGTGCGGCCATCCGCCGGCGACGCCAGTGCGAGGATTGCGCGGCTCGGTTCACCACCTTCGAGCGTATTCAGCTGCGCGAACTCATTGTTTTGAAGAGCGAAGATCGACGCGAGCCGTTCGATCGCGAGAAGCTCGCGCGCTCGGTCGCCATTGCCTGCCGCAAGCGGCCGATCGAGCCGATGCGGATCGAGCGGCTGATCAGCGGTATCCAGCGTCAGCTCGAGACCTCGGGTGAAACGGAAGTCACCGCCAAGCAGATTGGCGAGCTGGTGATGGAAGGCCTACGCGGTCTCGACAGCGTGGCATATATCCGGTTCGCGAGCGTCTATAAGGAGTTCGCAGAGGCGCGGGATTTCCGCGAGTTTGCGGGAACGGTGGCTGAAGCTGGGACAGCTGACGCCCAACCCTGAGACGGTGAGGGGCTTTGCCTCATCTGAACCGCCACGCCAACCACACCCACCCGACGATCATCGCAGCGCCCCCAATGGGCGTGATCGCTCCCAGCCAGCGCGGCGCGCCGAAGGCCATCGCGTAAAGCGTACCTGCGAACAGCGTCGCCCCCCAGAGCAAGGTCCAAAGCGCGCCCGGCGCCGCCACCCGGACCAGCGCCAGCAGCGCGACCGCATGCACAAGCTGGTAGAAGCCGCCCGTACGCAGCCACTCCGCCTCCTTGCCGGTAAAGCGGTGCGCGCCGAATGCGCCCGCGGCGATCGCAAGGGCCGCCGAGAGCGCGGCGAGCCGTTCCAGCATCAACCGCTCTCCGCCGGGATTGCCACGGGTGCGGTGGGCGCCTGCATGCCGGGGATGATCATCATCTCCTTGCCCGCATGCAGGTCCCCTTCCTCCGACTGGGCCGCGAGGCGGCGGGTGTCGACATCGCGATAGGCCCGCTCCGCGCGGTCGATCTCCTCCGCATCGATCTCCAGCACGGCCATGGCCTGCTTGGCCATGCAGATCGCCGACTCGTACACCTCGCGAACCGTGCCGGCGATCGGCGCGCCGTGCAGACGCATCAGCTGCCGACGATCGAACGCGCGCACGAAGATCTCGGCCTTCGGGAACGCATGGGCGATGATCTCCATGCGCTCCCGATCGAGAGTATCGCCATCGATGCAGAACAGGATCAGCTGCGCGTCCGCGGCTCCCGCCTGGCGCAACAGGTCGAGGCGCAGGCCGTCGCCGAAATAGACCTTGATCCCGAACTCCTGGCTCACGTCGATCTGCGACGCCTTGCGGTCGATCATCGTCACGGAGAGACCTTGCGAGGCGAGCATGAAGCCGACCGTCTGGCCGAACCGCCCCCAACCCACCACGATCGCACTGGCGCCGTCATGCGAAGGTCCGGCGAGATCGTCGCGCTCGGCGGCGGGAGCCTCGCGGAAGCGCTGGCTGAGCTGCATCAGGAACGGCGTGCTCGCCATCGACAGGGTGACGACGGCGCCGAACAGGCTCGCCGCCTCCGGGGCGATCAGCAGCGCATTCTGCGCTTGCGCGAACAGGACAAAGCCGAACTCGCCGCCCTGGCTCAGCAGCAGGCCGATCGCGAGCGCCTCGCGCCACACCATTCCGAACAGCTTTGCCAGCCCGACGATGATCAGCGTCTTGATCGCCACCAGTCCGATCGCGAGCGCAAGGACGAAGAAGGGGCGCTCGGCAATCGCGTTCAAATCCAACAGCATGCCGACCGCGATGAAGAACAGCCCGAGCAGCAGCGAACGGAACGGCTCGACATCGGCCTCCAGCTCGTGCCGGTAGGGCGAGGTCGCAAGCATGACGCCGGCAATGAAGGCGCCGAGCGCGATCGAGAGCCCGAGCGCCTGCATCAGCGCGGCGCTGGCGAGCACCGCGAAGAGCCCGGCAACGACGAACAACTCGCGCTCGCCCAAACCGCCGATCAGCCGGAACAAAGGCGTCAGGATGTATCGTCCGGCGAGCACCAGTCCGACGATCGCGCCGACCGTATAAAGGGCCAGCAGCCAACCTGGAGGCGCGTGCGCAGCTTCCGGCGCTCGCGACATGGCGGCGACAATCGTGATGAGCGGCACGATCGACAGATCCTGCAGCAGCAGCACCGAAAAGGCGCGCTGGCCAAACGGGGTGCGCAGCCTGCCGGCCGACTCCAGCATCGGCAGCACCTGTGCGGTCGACGAGAGCGCGAGCGGTAGTCCGATGGCGAACGCGGCGGCGGCGCTGAGTGGCGTCACCGCATAGACGAAGCCTGCAAGAGCCACGCCGCACAGCACCACCTGCGCCAGGCCGAAGCCAAATATGTCGCGCTTCAATCGCCACAAGCGCTGCGGGGAAAGCTCGAGTCCGACCAGGAAGAGCAGCAGCGCGATGCCCAATTCAGCGGTGACGAGCTTGCCCTCCGCATCGCCAACAAGGCCGAGCATCTGCGGCCCGATCAGCATGCCGCTGATCAGATAGCCGAGCGTGGCGCCGAGCCCGAGCTTGCGGAACACCAGCACAAGCACGAGCGCGGCGCCCAGCATCACGAACCCGTCGCGCAGCATCGTCGCGGGTCCGTGCGCCTCCATCAGCGCAGCGCCTTTTCCGCGGCTTCGGCGACTGCCTCGAACGGCAGCCGGATCGCGGCGTGGCGCCCCGTATGCGGGAGCGCGCGCGCGAGTTGATCGAGGCCGGGCCAATAGCCTGGATCCGCCCGCGTGCCCGCCAGCCAGGCCGTCAGTTCGTCGCGTGCAAGCGCGAGTTCTTGGACGGTTCGGCTGATCGCGTAACGGCTCATCACGCACGCGGATGCCTGACCTAACGCGCAGGCCGAGACCGACAGGCCCAGCGCGCCGAGGGTCTCGTCATCGTTCATCCGCACGTCGACGATCACCCGGCTTCCGCACACCGGGGAGCGGCGTTCCGCCGTGCCGTGCGGCGTAGGCAAGCGCCCCAGGTGCGGGATTGATGCCGCCAGCCGCAGCAACTCGGTATCGTATAGCGGAGCGTTCATGCCGTGCCCGCGCGGCGGCGGTTCATATAGTCGGACATAGCCCGGCTGGTGGCGTTGAGCAGCGGGTAAGTGCGAGCTTCCTTGAGCCACGCCGGACGATTGGTGGGGCCACCCCGTACCGTGTCGATAACCAGGGTTGCGACGAGGAACAGGAGCGAGGCGAGGATCAACCCCTTGGCAAAGCCGAAACCCAGCCCGAGCACACGATCGACAGGTCCCAGCACCGACTGGCGCGTGCGCTTGCCCAGCATGCCCGCGAGTAGACGCCCGGCGAGGAAGGTCAGGCCGAACAAAATAACCACGGCCAACGCCGCAGCGCCGGATGCCGAGCCGACCGGCGAGGCGAGCGCGTCTGTCAACGGGGCATGCAGGAACTTGACGGCCAGCACGGCCAACACCCAGGCGAACAGTGACAGCGCCTCGTGCACGAAGCCTCGCAGGGCTCCAAACACGGCGCCACCGCCGAGCAGCACAAGGGCGATAATGTCGAGCGCCGTCATGCGGCGGCGCTAACCGCGCCCGAGGAGATGGTCAACGAGGCCGCCCAGCCGCGCGAAGCTCGACAACCGGACGCCGCTCCCCTCCTTGACGGTTGCGGGAACCAGCGCTCGCTCGAAGCCGAGCTTGGCGGCTTCCTTGAGGCGCAGAGGCCCATGCGCGACGGGGCGGAGCTCACCGGAGAGCGCGAGCTCGCCGAAGGCGACTGCGTCCGAGGGCAATGGCCGCTCGCTGAGCGCCGAGACGAGTGCCGCCGCCACCGCCAGATCGGCCGCTGGGTCCGATATGCGATAGCCGCCCGACACGTTGAGATAGACCTCGGCGGTCGAAAAGCTGAGCCCACAGCGAGCCTCTAGCACAGCCAGGATCATCGCCAGCCGCGCCGAGTCCCAGCCGACCACCGCTCGCCGGGGCGTTGCGCCACTCGCGAGCCGGACCGTAAGCGCCTGTATTTCGACCAGCACGGGCCGCGTGCCTTCGAGCGCAGGAAAGACGATCGCGCCGGAGACATTCTCGTCACGGTGGGTGAGAAACAGCGCGGAAGGGTTTGAAACCTCATCCAAACCGCCCTCGCCCATAGCGAACACACCGATCTCGTCGGTGCCGCCGAAGCGGTTCTTCACGGCGCGCAAGATACGATACTGATGGCTCCGCTCGCCTTCGAAGCTGAGCACCGTGTCGACCATATGCTCGAGCACGCGCGGACCGGCGATCGCGCCGTCCTTGGTGACATGGCCGACAAGCACCACGGCCGTGCCGCGCTCCTTCGCGAACCGGATCAGTTCGCCCGCCGAGGCCCGCACCTGGCTCACGGTGCCCGGCGCGCCCTCGATCAGGTCCGAATGCATGGTCTGGATCGAGTCGATGACGAGCAGGTCGGGCGGCGTCGTTTGCAGGGTCGTGAGAATGTCGCGGACCGACGTCGCGGCCGCGAGCTGTACCGGCGACTGGCCCAGGCCAAGCCGCCGAGCGCGCAGGCGCACCTGATCGGAGGCTTCTTCGCCAGATACATAGGCCACATTCTTTCCGACAGATGCGAGCTTGGCCGTCGCCTGCAGGAGCAAAGTCGACTTGCCGATGCCGGGATCGCCGCCGATCAGCGTGGCCGAGCCCGCGACGAAGCCCCCGCCGAGCGCCCGATCGAGCTCGGCAATGCCCGTCGGTAGGCGTGGCGGCAGCGCCACGTCCGTGTTCAGCCCGGTCAGGTCGATCGCGCGGCCGCCAGACTGGAGATTATGCTTGGCTTGGAACGGCGTGACGACCCCGCCGCCATCCTCGACCAGCGTGTTCCACTCCTGACAATCGACGCACTGCCCCTGCCACTTGGGCGAGACGGAGCCGCAGGACTGGCAGACGTAGCGTTTCTGAGCTTTGGCCATTGGACTAGCTTAGGAACAAATAGGGATCGCCGCTAGTGTCGCACTGCCAAGTGACGACCTGAAGACCGCGTCCCACCACTCTAGAGAGTCGACAACTCGACTTTCACAACATCATCGGCCGCGATGCCGGCTCGACGGCGCACCTCGGCCTTAATAGGTAGCAGATACCCCTCCAGATTTGCGGTCTGGAAACAATGACGTGCGCCATCGGACGTCACGGATTCGGGCCTCAACTTGAACCGAACCGAACGAGGTTTGGCTGGCCATCGCGTCGGCGCAGAACTCCCCCGCCTGTTCCGCAGGAACAGTGATGAAGTGCCAGCTCCCCTTATCAGAACTCCAAATCCAGACGGAAGCCGAGAGCTTCACGGCTTATCGCGTCAGCTTCTTGTACGCCAACCGCGTCGGCCGGTCCGCCGCATCGCCCAGGCGGCGGCGCTTGTCCTCCTCATACGACTCGAAGTTGCCCTCGAACCATTCGACATGGCTGTCGCCTTCGAACGCGAGGATGTGGGTCGCGAGGCGATCGAGGAAGAACCGATCGTGGCTGATCACCACCGCGCAACCGGCGAAGTTCTCCAGCGCCTCTTCCAGCGCACGCAGCGTCTCGACGTCGAGGTCGTTGGTCGGCTCGTCGAGCAGGAGGACGTTGCCGCCCTTCTTCAGCATCTTCGCCATGTGGACGCGGTTGCGCTCGCCGCCTGAGAGCTGGCCGACCTTCTTCTGCTGGTCCGGGCCCTTGAAGTTGAAGGCGCCGACATAGGCACGAGTCGACATCTCGTGCTTGCCGACCGTCATGATGTCGTGACCGCCCGACACCTCTTCCCAGACATTCTTGTTCGCATCGAGTGCGTCGCGGCTCTGGTCGACATAGCCCAGGCGCACGGTCGGTCCGATGTCCACCGAGCCCGAATCCGGCTGCTCCTGGCCAGTGATCAGCTTGAACAGGGTCGATTTACCGGCGCCGTTCGGGCCGATCACGCCGACGATCCCGCCCGGCGGCAGCGTGAAGCTCAGATCCTCGAACAGCAGTTTGTCGCCATAGGCCTTGGAGACGCCATTCACCTCGATGACCTTGCCGCCCAGCCGCTCCGGCACCTGGATGACGATCTGGGCCTTGCCCGGCGCGCGATTCTCCTGCGCCTCCACAAGCTGATCGAACGCCCGGATACGCGCCTTGGACTTGGACTGGCGTGCTTTGGGGCTCTGCCGGATCCAGTCCAGCTCTTCCTTGATCGCCTTCTGGCGGCCGGCATCCTCGCGCTCTTCCTGCTCGAGGCGCTTCGCCTTCTTCTCCAGGTACGTCGAGTAGTTGCCTTCGTACGGATAGTAGCGGCCGCGATCGAGCTCGAGGATCCAGTTCACGACATTGTCGAGGAAGTAGCGGTCGTGCGTGATCATCAGCACGTTGCCGGGATACTCCCGCAGATGGCTTTCCAGCCACTGCACGCTCTCGGCGTCGAGATGGTTGGTCGGTTCGTCGAGGAGCAGGATACTCGGCTTCTGGATGAGGAGGCGCGTCAGGGCGACGCGGCGTCGCTCGCCGCCCGACAGGTTCTCGACACCTGCATCGGACGGCGGGCAGCGCAGCGCCTCCATCGCAATCTCGAGCTGGTTGTCCAGCGTCCAGCCATCCACCGCATCGATTTTGCCCTGGAGATCGCCCATCTCCTCCATCAGCGCGTCGAAGTCGGCGTCCGGCTCCGCCATTAATGCGGAAATCTGGTTGAACCGGTCGACCATGTCCGCCGTCGCGCGGGCGCCGTCCTTGACGTTTTCGAGCACCGTCTTAGTGGGGTCGAGCTGCGGCTCCTGCGCGAGATAGCCGACGGTGATTCCCTCACCCGCCCAGGCCTCGCCCGTGAAATCAGTGTCGATCCCGGCCATGATCTTCATCAGCGTCGATTTGCCTACGCCGTTTGGGCCGACGATGCCGATCTTCGCATCCGGATAGAATTGCAGGTTGATGTTGTTGAGGATCGGCTTGGGAGCGCCCGGGAAGGTCTTGGTCATCCCGTTCATGACATAGGAATATTGCGCGGCCATCGGCCCTGATCTCCGGTTCTCAAGCTGCTGTAGGGATTTGGCGCGTGCCACTAGCCGAGCGGCCGGGGCTTGGCAAACGCCTCGGCGCCTCGTTAGGGCGACGGCCATGCTGAAACAACTCCTCGCGCTGCTCGCCCTTCCCTTCCTCGTCGCCGCCGGCCCATTCGATGCGGACAAGATGCGGGAGGCGGCGCTCAAGGACCGGATCGCCTGGGATATCGTCGAGGATCTGACGACCGAAATCGGACCGCGCCTGGCCGGCACCGATGCCGAGGCTCGTGCACGCGCCTGGGCGATGCAACATCTGAAAACGATGGGCTTCTCGAACGTGCGCGTCGAAGAGTTCGACATGCCCGTCTGGGTGCGCGGCGAAGAGCGCGCCGTGATCACCGGTGCCAACCCGCAGCCGATCGCGCTCACCGCGCTCGGCAACTCCGGCGCCACCTCGCCCGACGGCATCGAAGCCGAGATCGTGGCCTTTGAGAGCGTCGCCGCACTCACAGCCGCGCCGCCCGAGCGCGTGCGCGGCAAAATCGTGTTCGTGACGCACCGCATGAACAAGGCACAGGACGGCTCGAGCTATGGCTATTTCGGGCCGGTGCGCCGGCTGGCACCGTCGATCGCGTCGCGAAAGGGCGCGGCCGCGATCATCATCCGGTCGCTCGGCACCGATAGCCACCGATTCCCGCACACCGGAAACCAGAGCTGGACCGATGGCGCTCAGCCGATCCCGGCCGCCGCGCTTTCCAACCCCGATGCCGACCAGATCGAGCGCCTCGTGAAGCGCGGCAAGCCGGTCCGCATGCGGCTGCTGCTCACCCCGCAACAGATCGGTATCCGCAAATCGGGCAACGTGATCGCGGAGGTGCCCGGCACCGATCGTAATGCCGGTATCGTGCTTGTGGGCGGTCACCTGGACAGCTGGGATCAAGGCACCGGCGCCATCGACGACGGAGCGGGGGTTGCGATCACCGCCGCCGCCGCCAAGCGCATCATGGACGCAGGACGGCCCCGCCGCACGATCCGCGTCGTCTGGTTCGGGGCCGAAGAGGTCGGCATTCGCGGCGGTGAGGCCTATCGCCTCGCGCACGCCAACGAGGCGCATGCGCTGGCGAGCGAGTCGGATTTCGGCGCGGACCGCATCTGGCGCGTCGACTTCGCGCTGCCGGAGAGCGCCAGAGCGGTGGCAGACCGGGTGGAGGCCGCGCTTGCGCCGCTCGGGATCACGCGAGGTACAAGTCGGGCACGCGGTGGTCCCGATATCGGCACCTTGGTTGCGAATGGCGTCCCCGCGATCACGCTCCAGCAGGACGGCACCGACTATTTCGACCTGCACCACACGCCCGATGATACGCTGGACAAGATCGACCCGGATAAGCTCGCTCAGAACGTCGCCGCCTGGACCGCGATGCTTGCAGTGGTGGCCAACGCGCCGGAGCCGATGGTCGGGCACAATCAATCTCTACCAAAATAGTTTGACTAAGCCGCTGAACTGGTTAATAGAACCGGTCGCGACGGCGCTGGGCCGCGCGCACGTTATTCCCTTGGGGAGCAAGAGAATGAAGAAGCTGATCGTCGCCGTTGCCGCTGCTGGCCTGTTCTCGCTGGCTGCTTGCGGTTCGAACAACGCCAACGAGACCGCCGCCGAGAATGCCGGCGAGGCGCTCGAGAACCAGGCCGACAACCTCGAAGCGATGGCCGACAACGCGACCAACGCGACTGCCGAGAACACGCTCGACAACGCGGCGCAGAACACTGCCGCTGCCGCCGAGAACGTCTCGGAAGGCGAGGCGACGGCCGCCGACAACGCGATGGCCGCCAACGCGACCAACGCCACGACCAAGTAAGCTTTCAGCTTCGCGCTGAAACGGAAGGGCGGCTCCCCTGGCGGGAGCCGCCCTTTTCTTATGTGCGCAACAGGCGCAGGTTCGAGGTCCAATGTCACGATCTCGCCTCGGCTGGGCATTGCTTCTCAAGAGTGTCGCCGAGATGTCCTCTGCGCAGGCGCAATCGCCGCGCTCGAACAGCGCTCGCCCCTATTTCGCACGATGCGATGACGCCCGGGCCGCAGGCGTAGCGCCGATTCGGCGGGGGCAGCCGGGTTACCGCCCGCCGCTGGACGCCGACAATGACGGTATCGCGTGCGAGCCGTTTCGCCGAGGGCGGATCGGCATCCGCGCCTCACGAGGCGTCCGGCGCCGCTAGTTGGTCGGGGAGACAGGATTCGAACCTGCGACCCTCTGCTCCCAAAGCAGATGCGCTACCAGACTGCGCTACTCCCCGACGCGGTGCGCGGCCGATAGCGGAGCTATCGCCACGACGCAACGCGTCCGGCCAGCCGTGCACAGCAAGGACTGACGACGCGGCTTTGCCGCGGCGGGCCCGTCGGTGAGCGGCATGGCAAAGCCGCGCCGTCGGTCCTCCTCGTTAGCGAGGCCGGCCGCGCTGCCGCTCTCGCTTGTAGCTTAGCTACCTGCGTGGCGGCTGCGCGGTGGGCCCGGAGGGATTCGAACCCCCAACCAAGCCGTTATGAGCGGCCAGCTCTACCGTTGAGCTACAGGCCCCGCCCGGCTGCGGCGCGATAGCGGAGCGGCCGTCGCCCTGGCAAGCGGCAGCAGCGGCATTGCGATGCACCCATTCCGCCAGGCTGCGCGCATCCAGCGCAGCCGGCTCCGATCTCTCACGCGCATTATGCCCGCTCGCCACCGCCGGAAGGCGCAAGCTGAAGGCGTCGGGCCCCAGGTTGAGTTCGCCGCCACAGCTTTCGACCAGGCTGCGGACCAGGCGCAGGGAGAAGCCGAGCCCGAGCGGGGGCGCGGCCTCTGCGTCCTCACCGTCCACATCGCAGGCCGCGAGCATCCGCGGCTCATCCATGTCCGCGAGGAGCTTGGGGCGGGTCACCTGCACCCAGGTCTGCGGGTGTGCACAGTCTCCGGGCGCGATGGTCACGTCGATCTGCTCGCCAGGCGCGGCAAGCCCAATCGCCGCGCTCAGCAGCCGCCGTGTCATGCGCTCTGCCGTGGCGCCATGGAGCAAGGCGGACGCGCAGCGCGGCGCCACGGCCAATGCGATCAGGACCCCACGGTCAGCGGCAGCCGGCCCGAGCGCGGAGACGAGCTGCGCGATCAGAATGGCGCAATCGACCGGCTCGGGCGAGTCTGATGCCGGCACCCCGTCGAGCTGGGCGGCTTCATCCAGATCGTCGAGCACGGCTTCGATCCGGCGAGTGTCGGTCAGGATGGCGGCCGCCCGGTTCCGATAGGGCTGGGCGACAGCGCCCAGCATCTGCTGCTCGATCATTTCGGCAAAGCCGGCGATCGCATTCAGCGGGGTGCGCAGCTCGTGCGACAATTGCCGGAGCGAATCGCGAGTGGTGTCCGGCCCGAGCACGGGCTCAGCCCGCTCTCCGGCCTGGGGACGGCGGGCAGTGCCGCGATAGCCCGTAAACCGGCCGCTTCGGGGATCGAACACCGGTACGCCCGAGATGGTCCAGGCACCACCTGCAGCGCATCCCCCGGGAGTCAGGAGACGGGCGCCCCGAAACCCAGTGCGCCTGCGAAAGGCTCCCGCCGCCTGCCCGTCGACGCCGGTGCCACCGGGCGCCGCTGGATGAGCGATCGACAGCCCGAGGACGGCTCCGCGCGCAGGCAGGTCGCTCCAGTGGATGAGGCCTTCGGCGTTCGCCTCGAAGGCAAAGCTGTCGGTCGCTGTCTCGAGAGATGCCAACTCGTCCGCCGCAGCCGGTGGCGCCTGCTCTGAGTTCGATCCGATCATGAGATCGCTCTCGCCAAATAAGCGCAGGACCTGCACGGCTTCGTGCGGCAGATCGCGCCGATGCCGCAGCAATGCGCGCGCGACCGGCGACAGGCTGGGGATCAAGGCCGCCCAATCTTCCTCTTGCATTCTCGCGACCGCGAGGAAGGGAGCGCTGACCGCTGTCGCATCGCCTGCAAAGAACCGGACCAAGTCGACCGGCAACAGCCGCTCAGCGAGAGTCAGCGCGGCTGATTGACGGACCATGAGCGGAATCTCGGGGCGCCAATGCTCAAGTCGGCTGAGCGCCTCGGATCGCTGGCCTCGATCATCAGCCCCTATATGGGCAAGCAGGTCGACCAGTTGACGCCATACCGCCTGACGCGCCGCGGGTGTTCCCGCAGGCTGCGCAAGCGCGGTGGCCAATCTGTCGTCGAATCGCACGCTCCGCAGCTCCCCCCTGGGCAAAGCGAAATAGCGTGGTTTCAAAGGCTTCGACAGACCCGAAATCAGACCGTCACAAAGTGAGACAATTGCGGAGCCGCGCAATTATCTTCTACAAGCCTCTGCGATAACTCATGAGGTATTGCGCGATGCCCGCTCAAGCGCTTGATTCGGTCGACTACGAGATTCTGGCTGCGTTGCAGGAGGACGGCCGCATTACCAATGTGGATCTGGCCGCAAAGGTGGGCCTGACCGCGCCGCCATGCCTCCGCCGCGTCCGCAGTCTGGAGCAAGCCGGCGTGATCCACGGCTATCACGCGCGCTTGGATGCGACCGCACTCGGCTTCGGCATCATCATCTTTGCGCTTGTAAGCCTCCGCAGCCAGGCTGAGACCGACCTGCGCGCCTTCGAAGAGCATGTCGCCACGCTCCCCGAAGTGCGGGAGTGCCACATGCTGAACGGCGAGATCGATTTCATCCTGAAGATTGTCGCGCGCGACCTGCAATCGTTTCAGCGCTTCCTGACGTCGCGCCTCACGACCGCCCCGAACGTGGCGAGCGTCAAGACCTCGCTCACCATCCGCACATCAAAGGACAGCCCCGGCGTTCCAATCACCGGGGCTGCCGATCATAGCGAGGAAGATCAGGACGCAGCGCGCGCGCCCTGATCGACCCACAGCGTCCAGAACTGCGCGATTTCGGCGCGCGGACCGGACGTCACCGCCGCAAACGCCTGCTTGGCCTCGGCAGTCTGCCCTGCTTTTGCGAGCGCCATGCCGAGCCGCAGGTTGGCGGTGTTCGCGTCGATGCCGCCCTTCTGCAGGGCGAGGCGGTACATGGCAGCCGCTTTGGCGTAGTCGCCATAGCCGAAATAGGCGTCACCGGTGCCGAGCGCCGATCGGCCGTTCGCCGCCGCACCCGCACTCCGCTCCGCGGCGGCAAGCGACGCACGGTCGGCCGCGACCTTGGTCCCGGCCAGCGTGCCGATCTCGTTGATCGCCTTGCTGCTGGCATTGTAGGCGCCCTTGGTCCGGCCTTCGTCGACGATCGCCTTGGCTTCGCCCGGCAAGCCGACCTTGTCCGCGAGGAGCGCATATTCATAATAGTCGCGCTCGCCAGACAGGGCGCCGGCAAAGCGCTGGAGACGCATCAGGTCGAGTTGCGTCTGGTCGTCAAAGCGGTTCGCGTCACCGTAGATCACGAGCGCACTGCGCCAGTTCTCGGGGGACGGATAGTCGACCACCTGGAGCCGGGTCCATTTGGCAACCTCCGGCATGATCTTGGCCTTGTACGCCATGGACGCGGCACGGCCATACCAATCCTGGGGAGGCTTGCGGCCGGCGGCCTTCTCCGCCTGGATGGCGCGCTCGACAGCCGACAGGCCCTGCTGGACCTGGTTCGACTTGAAATAGGATTCGGCGATCAGCAGATTCACATCCTGGGTGGGCTGACCATCAGGACCTTTGGGCGCATAGCCGGCTTGCTGGGCCGCATTCAGCGCCTGGATCGCCACCGGGAAGTTGTTGGCCTTGTAGGCGAACTGACCCTGGTAAAACAGCAACTGCGGGCGAAGCTCGGCTGGGCCGGTGTTCGTCGCGAGCATCTCAGCGATGGCGCGCTCCTGACCCGGGATGTCGTTGGTTCCGGTCGCGATCTGCAGCTTGAACTGCCCCAGAATGAACTTTTCGTCGGCCGACTGTGCACCGGCTTCGGCGGCAGGCAGCTGCGCTTGCGCCCCGGCAAAGTCCTTTGCCTGGATCGCCTTCTGCAGGTTGGCCGCGATGTTGCGGAACTCCTTGCCGAGCTTCGGCGACCATCCGCCGGCCTGCTGCGCCGCTGCGGCATCCGCCTTCTTGTTCTTCTGCGCGAGCGTGGGGCTCGTCATGCCAATGCCGGCAGCCAGGGCCAGGCCAAGCGCCAGTTTCGAAACCTTCATGTCCAACTCTCTCCTCTCGAGGACCCTTGGGCGACGGATCGCTGTGCGTTCCCCCTAAACCCCGACCATCCGCCAAACAAGCGGTGGCGTCGTCGGTGCCTTGGGGCAGGGCCGGTGAACGGTGCTTGAACTTGTCGCGCCTCGCGCACTACCAGCCGCCCATGCTTGCGCTGATCTCGCCCGCCAAAACGCTCGACTACCACTCGCCGATCCCTGAGATCGAAGCTACCGAACCACGGCTGGGCGAGCAGACCGAGATCCTGGTTAAGGGCGCCGCGAAACTCAGCGCCCGTAAACTGTCGGACCTGATGCACATCTCCGACAAGCTCGCGAAGCTGAATGTGGAGCGCTACCGTGGCTTTGGCGAGCAGCCGGAGCGGCCCGCGCTGTTTGCCTTCGCGGGCGACGTCTATACCGGCTTCGAGGTCAAGTCGCTGGACGGGGATGCGGTCGCTTTTGCGCAGGACCACGTTCGCATCCTTTCGGGACTGTATGGCCTTTTGCGACCCCTGGATCGCATTCGGCCCTATCGGCTGGAGATGGGTACGCGCTGGGCACCGGGCCGGTCCAAGGACCTGTACGCCTTCTGGGGCAAGCGCATCGGCGACCTGCTGGAACGGGACTTGGCCGATGAGGGCTCCGGCACCATCGTCAACCTGGCAAGCCGCGAATATTGGCAGGCGGCCGAACAGGCGCTGCCGAAAGGCACCCGCGTGATCACGATCGACTTCAAAGAGCAGGGCCCGAGCGGGCTGCGTTTCAACAGTTTTGCCGCGAAGCGCGCCCGCGGCATGGTTGCGCGCTTCATCTGCGAGCACCGGCTGACCGATCCCGAGGCGCTCAAGGGGTTCGACAGCGACGGCTACGCATTCGACGCTCAGGCATCCGAAGGGGACACTTGGCGCTTCATCCGCCGCTAGCCGCCCGCCCGATCAACCGCCGCAGCTGACGCTCGCTCAAGCCGCCGATGACCAGCCGGCGCCCGATCAGATAGGCCGGTGTGCCGGGCAGGCCGAGTGCGAAGGCCTGGCGCCCGGTGCGAGCCAGTTCGGCATCGATCGCACCGCGGTGCCGCTCCAGATCCCGACTAAGCCGGGGCCAATCGGCCTCGACTGCGATGGACCGCATCAGCTGATCTCGCGTTTGTAGATAGCGGCCCTGATATCGTGCCGCGAGGGCGATCCGCGCAGCCTCTCTCGAGGCGGAGCCAAGGACCGCCCACTCCTTGAACACGAACCGCACATTCGGATGCGCAGCAATCACCCGGGCGACATCGTCATGATCGCGCCTGCACACGGCGCAGCGATAGTCGGTAAAGATCAGAACGGTCACAGGAGCATTGGCAGGGCCGGCCGAAGGCGAGGCGCGGTCGGCGAGCGCCTCCTGCACCGGCGGCGAAAGCGCGATATCCGTCCCCGGCAGCCGCAGCGCATCATTCACCGAGCCGACCGCGAAACCGGCTAGCACCACTGCCAGCAGCCCCAGGATCAACCTCAGCCTCGCCGCCACCCGTTGCTCCCGTCCGCGCCTCTCCCTAGTTGCACCGCCAATGATCCGCGTGGCCAGCTACAATATGCGCAAGGGCATCGGCACCGACCGGCGCCGCAACCCCGAGCGGATCATCGAGGTCCTGTGCGAGATCGACGCGGACGTGATCGCGTTGCAGGAAGCGGACCGGCGCTTCGGCGAGCGGGTCAGCGCCCTGCCCGCGCACCTGCTGGACGAACACAGCCCCTACCGCCCGGTGCAGTTGCCGCACCGGACCGGGGGCATTGGCTGGCACGGCAATGCCATTCTCGTCCGCCGCGACGCCCAGGTAAGCCGTGCGGATGCGCTCCACATCCCGGCACTCGAACCACGCGGCGCCGTCCTGGCCGAAATAGAGGTAAAGGGAGCCGCGTTGAAGGCGGTCGGCATGCATCTCGACCTGTCCGGCCTGTGGCGGCGGCGCCAGAGCCGCGCGATCCTCCATTATGTCGAGCAGGGCCCGGCACTGCCAACCGTGCTGATGGGGGACCTTAACGAATGGACCCCGCAGGGTGGCTGCCTGCGCGACTTCGGCCACCACTTCGCCTTCGCCCCTTGCGGCCGCAGCTTCCACGCGCGCCGCCCCGTGGCCGCGCTCGACCGCATCATGTTCTCCGGGCTGACGCTGCTCGCGTGCGGCGTCCATATGTCGGCCGCCGCACGCAAGGCGTCCGACCATCTTCCGATCTGGGCCGACTTCGCCTCGACAGGCTGACCGCAATCGGTCACGCTGGAGGCATGCGGGAGAAGGAGCTGCGGCTGGCGCTGATCTGCTACGGCGGCATCAGCCTGGCCGTCTACATGCATGGTATTACCAAGGAGGTGTGGCGCCTCGCATGCGCCAGCCGCGCCCTGCACGACGGCCACCCATGCAGCGGCTCGCAGCAGGTCTACCGAAAGCTGCTCCAGCAGATGGAGACACATGCGGACCTTCGCCTTTCCGCCTTCTCCGACATCATCGCAGGGGCGAGTGCAGGCGGCATCAACGGCATCTTCCTCGCCCAGGCGATCGCGACGGGCCAGTCGCTGGATCCGCTCACCGACCTGTGGCTCGAGGAAGCCGACGTCGAACGGCTGATCGACCCGGACGCGCGCGCCACTCGCTTTTCCAAGCTTTGGGCTGCCCCGCTCGCCATGCTGCTGGACCGCGAAGGCGAGGCGATGGAAAGCGTCGATCCCGAGACGCGCGCGGAGGTTCGGCGCAAGCTGTCCAGCTTCGTCCGCGCGCGCTGGTTCGAGCCACCCTTTGGCGGGGAGGTGTTCACTGGCCTACTGCTGGACGCATTCGAGGCGATGGCGGCAGCCCCTGCAGGTCCCCCGCTCCTGCCGGACGAACAACCGCTCGACCTCTTCGTCACCGTGACCGACTTTCACGGGCACCCACAAAGACTCCGCCTCAATAGCCCCCCGGAAGTCGTTGAGAATGAACACCGCCTCGTGCTGAGCTTCACGGACCCGAGTGGCCCGGGGCGGTCGCTGGGCGACATGCCGGATCTCGCCTTCGCCGCTCGCGCGACGGCGAGCTTCCCGGGTGCCTTCCCGCCGTTCACCGTCGTCGAACTCGACGCGGTTCTCGCCTCTCGAGGGCGGACATGGAGCGGACGCGACCGCTTCCTCGGCCGCGCTCTCCCCCGGCACGCCGCGGCGGGCATGGCCGAAACGGCAGTGTTGATCGACGGGTCCGTCCTTTCCAATGCGCCTTTTAAGCCCGCTATGGACGCGCTCAAGAACCGGTCGGCGCGCCGCGAGATTGACCGGCGCTTCGTCTATATCGATCCCAAACCTGGCATCCGCAGCATCCGCCTGGGTGCCGGCAAGACAGAGGCGCCCGGCTTCTTCGGCACGATCCTCGGCGCGCTGGCCGAAATCCCGCGTGAGCAACCGATCCGCGACAATCTCGAGGCGCTGCAGGGACGGTCCGAGCGGATCGAACGCATGCGCCGGGTGATCGACGCGCTTCAGGACGAAGTGGACGAGGCCATCGTTCAGCTGTTCGGCGGCAGCTTCTTCCTCGACAGCCCGACCCCGGCCCGGATCGCCAGTTGGCGCTCCCGCGCCCAGACCGAAGCCTCACGCCGCGCGGGTCCCGCCTACGCCGCCTATGGCCATCTGAAGCTCTCCGGCATCGTCGAGGAACTCGCCGGCCTGATCCGACGCATTACGCCTCGCGGCACCGGCCCGACCCGCACCCAGGCACGGGAGGCACTCTGGGCGGCGCTCCAGCGGCGTGGCCTCGACCGGGTAACCGCCAAGGGCGGCGGCGCCACCCCGGCCGCGATCACCTTCTTCCGCGAGCACGATCTGGGCTTCCGCATCCGCCGGCTCCGCTTCCTCGCGACGCGCCTGGCCGTTGTTCAGGATGCGGACGCCAATCTCGTCACGGCATGCGAGACGTTCGAGCGCGCAATCTACGCGATCATAGCTTTGTACCTGGAACGGGAGGTCGCGAGCTTCTTTGGCGAGGATGTGCAAGCTGCCGCCTGTGCGATCCAGTCAGAACCGGACGCCGCGCTCGCGGCCATCGCGGCCGCGCGCGACTTGCGTGCCATCGACACCGAGGCCGACAGCCTGCTTTCCGAGGCGCTGGGCGCGCTCCCGCGAGCGCAGAAGCGGACGATGCTCTTCGCGTATCTCGGCTTCCCGTTCTACGACCTCACCACGCTTTCGATCACGGGAGAGCGTGACGGCGAGTTCGACACGGTACGCGTCGACCGCATCTCGCCGAACGACGCGACGACGATCCGGCCGGGCGGCGCGGAATCGACACTCAAAGGCATTCGCTTCAATAGCTTCGGCGCCTTCTTTAGCAGGGCGTATCGAGAGAATGACTATCTTTGGGGCCGGCTGCATGGAGCCGACCGGCTTGTCGACATAGTCCTCTCCACCCTCCCTGCCCATCGAACGCTTCCGCCCGGCATGGCGTCGGAACTGAAGCGAGAGCTGTTCCATGCCATTCTGGACGAGGAGGTCACTCGGCTCAGCGCAGTGCCCGGCTTGATCCACAAGCTCAGGACCGAGATCGGCTAGCCTTCATCGGTTCGACGCCGTAAGAACACGGCATGTCGTTCCTGAAGACCCTGTTCTGGATCGTCGTGGCGGTCGTCGTCGCGCTGTTCTGCTTCAACAACTGGACGATGGTCGGCATCAACCTCTGGAACGGATTGATCCTGGAGACGAAGCTGCCGCTGCTGCTCGGCTTCTTCTTCCTGCTGGGTCTCGTCCCGCCACTGCTGCTGTGGCAGGCAACCCGGTATCGACTCAGGCGCCGGATGCAGGCCGACAGCTACCAGGCCGTTCCCACCCCGGTGGCACCGCCCCAATCTTCGATGCGCGCGCCCGTGGCCGACGATCCGCTGCCGCCTGCCGGACCGCTCACACCCGTGCCCCCGGCGGGCGCATGACGAGCCCCATCTTCGTCGCGCTTGACACGCCCGATCTGGAGCGCGCCAAGGCCATCGCCGCCCGCGTCCGCAACCATGTCGGCGGGCTCAAGCTCGGGCTCGAATTCTTCACCTCGAACGGGCGATCGGGTGTGCGGGAGATGGCGCAGCTCGGCCTGCCCATCTTCCTCGACCTGAAGCTGCACGACATCCCCAATACTGTTGCCAAGGCGGTGCAGGCGCTGCGCGATCTAGAGCCTGCCGTGCTCACCATCCACGCGGCGGGGGGTCGCGCGATGATGGAGGACGCCAAGGCGGCGGCCCCGGCCGGCACAAAAGTGGTCGGCGTGACTGTCCTGACCAGCCTTGATGGAGAAGACTTGCAGTCGGTGGGCCTTGGTGCCGACCCGCATGCTCAGGTCGAGCGACTGACCGCGCTGGCACGCGAGGCGGGACTGGACGGAGTGGTCTGCTCCGGTGCGGAGGTGAAGGCGGCCAAACGGCTCTGGCCTGGGGGATATTTCGTGGTGCCCGGTGTACGCCCGCCCGAGGGTTCGGCCGGGGACCAGAAGCGGGTCGCCACGCCGCGACAGGCGCTCAACGACGGCGCGTCGATCCTGGTGATCGGCCGTCCGATCACCGCCGCCGAAGACCCGGACCAGGCCGCGCGCGCCATCGCTGCGACGCTCTGAAGCGCTCGCAGTTCGATGACTCGCGTTCAAACCAAGATCTGTGGCCTCTCGACGCCTGAGACGCTCGACGCCGCCGTTGCCGGCGGTGCGAGTCATATCGGCTTCGTCTTCTACCCGCCCTCGCCCCGGCATCTCGATGCCGAGAAGGCAACAGCGCTTGCCGGGCGCGCGCCAGAGCGCGTCGGTACCGTCGGGGTCTTCGTCGATCCGGAAGAAGAGCAGCTCGCGCAGGCGATCGCGGGTGCGAGGCTCTCTGCACTCCAGCTCCACAAGGTCTCGCGCGAGCGTGCGAGTGCCATCCGGACGCGCTTCGGCCTGCCCCTCTGGATTGCGCTGCCCGTTCGCACCCGCGCCGACTTGAACGAGGCCGGGCAATGGCGCGGCCTGGCCGATCGCATCATCTACGACGCCAAGACGCCGGCGGGCGCCTTGCCCGGCGGCATGGGCATGCGGTTCGACTGGACCTTGCTCCACGGATTCCCGCATCCTGCCCCTTGGGTGCTCTCCGGGGGGCTCACGCCCGAGAACGTCCGCGAGGCGGTGGGCACCACGGGGGCCGGCATGGTCGACGTCTCCAGCGGCGTTGAGAGTGCGCCCGGCGTCAAGGATGTGGACAAGATCACGCGCTTCCTTCAAGCGGTCGCAGGTCTATGACCCTCCCCAACTCGCTTAAGAAGCAGCCCGACGAACGCGGCCATTTCGGCGCCTTTGGTGGCCGCTATGTCGCCGAAACGCTGATGCCTCCCGTGCTGGAGCTGGAGCGCGCCTATCGCACCGCCAAGGCCGATCCGGCGTTCAAGGCGGAGTTCGACGACCTGCTCGCCCATTATGTCGGGCGCCCAAGCCCGCTCTACTTCGCCGAGCGGCTGACGGAGGCGCTGAACGGCCCGAAAATCTACTTCAAGCGCGACGAACTGAATCATACCGGCGCGCACAAGATCAACAATTGCATTGGCCAGATCCTGCTCGCCCGGCGCATGGGCAAGACGCGGATCATCGCCGAGACGGGGGCAGGCCAGCACGGCGTCGCGACAGCCACCGTTGCGGCGCGCTTCGGCCTGCCTTGCACCATCTATATGGGCGCGCGCGACGTGGAGCGGCAATCGCCCAACGTGTTCCGGATGAAGTTGCTGGGCGCCGAGGTGCGGCCGGTGACCAGCGGCGCGCACACCCTCAAGGACGCGATGAACGAGGCCATGCGCGACTGGGTCGCGAACGTCGAGGACACCTTCTACATCATCGGGACGGCGGCGGGCCCTCACCCCTATCCCGAGCTGGTGCGCGACTTCCAATCGGTGATCGGTAGAGAAGCGCGCGCTCAAATGCTGCAGCGCGAGGGCCGGCTGCCCGACCTGCTGGTGGCGGCAATCGGCGGCGGATCGAACGCGATCGGTCTGTTCCACCCGTTTCTGGACGACACGGACGTAGCGATGCTGGGCGTGGAGGCGGCAGGCCACGGCCTTGAGACGAGCCAGCACGCAGCAAGCTTGGCAGGCGGGCGCCCGGGCGTGCTCCATGGCAACCGCACCTATCTGCTGCAGAATGAGGACGGGCAGATCACCGAGGCGCACTCGATCTCCGCCGGCCTCGACTATCCCGGTATTGGTCCGGAGCATAGCTGGCTGCACGAGATCGGCCGCGTGACGTACGAGAGCGCCACCGACCGGGAGGCGCTCGACGCTTTCCAGCTCGTGTGCCGCACGGAGGGCATTATCCCTGCGCTCGAACCCTCGCACGCGATTGCAGCCGTGGTGCGCAAGTCACGGGAAATGCGTCCGGACCAGATCATTCTCGCGAACATGTGCGGGCGCGGCGACAAGGACATCTTCACCGTCGCCGAAGCGCTCGGAGTGGCGCTGTGAGCGATCGGCTGAGTGCGCGTTTCGCGACGTGCCGGGCGGACGGACGCGCCGCGCTCGTTACGTTCGTGACGGGCGGAGATCCCTCGCCAGCCGCAGCGCCGGCGATCCTCGACGCGCTGGTCGAGGGCGGCGCCGACATCATCGAGCTCGGCATGCCCTTCACCGATCCGATGGCGGACGGGCCCGCCATCCAGCGTGCGAACCTCCGCTCCCTGGGCGCGGGTACGACCACGCGCGACCTGCTCGACATCGCCCGGAGTTTCCGCGAGCGACACCCGGACGTGCCGCTGATCCTCATGGGCTATGCCAACCCGATGCTCGCCCGTGGCGCGGAGCGCTTTGCCGCTGATGCCGCGGCCGCAGGCGTGGACGGCGTGATCTGCGTCGACGTGCCGCCCGAGGAGGATGACGCACTCGGTCCCGCTCTGCGCGACAAGGGCCTGCACCTGATCCGCCTCGCGACCCCCACCACGGATCCCGCCCGCCTGCCGGCAGTCGTCGAGGGCGCCTCCGGCTTCCTTTATTACGTCTCGGTCGCCGGCATTACCGGGCTGCAGCAGGCCGATCAGGCGTCGATCGAGACGGCCGTTGCGCGTCTGCGGGCAGGCACCGACCTGCCGATCGTAGTGGGTTTCGGCGTGCGCAGCCCCGAGCAGGCGGCCGCCATCGCACGCGTCGCCGACGGCGTCGTCATCGGCTCGGCCATCGTCGACCTCATCGGCGAGGCAGGCGAGCAGGCGCCGCGTGCCATCCGCCCGTTCATCTCAGCGCTGTCCAGTGCCCTGGCCGGCGCGCGCAAGGAGCAAGCCGCATGAGTTGGCTCACCCGCGTCCGCAACGCCATCGCGTCCGTCACCCAGAAGGACACGCCGGACAATCTCTGGCAGAAATGCCCGAGCTGCGGGCAGATGATCTTCACCAAGGAGTTTGAGGAAAATCTGTCGGTCTGCCCGAGCTGCGAGTGGCACGGGCGCATCGGCGCGCGCACGCGCTTCCGCCAGATCTTCGACGAGGGCCAGTATACCCTGCTCGCCGCACCACGGGTGCCAGAAGACCCGCTCAAGTTTCGCGACACGAAGAAGTATGTCGATCGGCTGAAGACGGCGCGTGCGGCGACCAACGAACCGGACGCGCTGCTCAATGCGCGCGGTGCCATCGAAGGTCGGAACGCGATTGTCGGCGTGCAGGATTTCGCCTTCATGGGCGGGTCGATGGGTGTCGGCGTGGGTGAAGCCTTTGTCGCCGGCGTCCACGCGGCCATCGCCGAGCGGCTTCCCTATATCATCTTCACGGCCGCGGGCGGTGCGCGCATGCAGGAAGGCATCCTGTCGCTGATGCAGATGCCGCGCACCACTGCCGCGATCGCCGAGCTGAAGGAAGCGGGCCTTCCCTATATCGTCGTGCTGACAGACCCGACCACGGGAGGCGTGACCGCCTCCTATGCCATGCTGGGCGACATCCACGTCGCGGAGCCAGGCGCCCTGATCGGCTTTGCCGGCCAGCGGGTCATCGAGCAGACGATCCGCGAGAAGCTGCCCGAAGGCTTTCAGCGCGCGGAATATCTGCTGGAGCACGGCATGCTCGACATGGTCGTGCACCGCCGCGAGCTCCGCGACACGCTCGCCCGGCTGCTCGACTATGTGGCGCCGGCAAAGGCAGCCGCGTGAGTGGATTTCGCCCGCAGCAGCGATCCGGCGGTCCAGCGCCAGCTTGACCGGCTGACCCGCCTCGCACCCGGCCGCGATGTGCTCGGGCTGGAACGGGTTCAAGCGCTGCTGGATCGCCTCGGCAATCCGGAGCGGCGGCTTCCGCCGGTCTTCCACGTCACCGGCACCAACGGCAAAGGCTCGACCTGCGCCTTCCTGCGAGCGGCGATCGAAGCGGCCGGTTTCACTGCGCATGTGTACACCAGCCCCCATCTCGTCCGCTTCAACGAGCGCATCCGGATTGCCGGCGCGCTGATCGAGGACGCCGCGCTGGCGCCGCTGCTTGCGGAAGTGCTGGACGTGGCCGGCGACCTGCAGGCGAGCTTCTTCGAGGTGACAACGGCAGCGGCCTTCCTCGCCTTTGCCCGCACATCTGCCGACGCGTGCATCGTCGAGGTGGGCCTCGGCGGGCGTCTGGACGCGACCAACGTCATTCCCGTTCCCGCCGCCTGCGGCATCGCGGCCCTCGGCCTCGATCACCAGGCCTTTCTCGGCGACACGCTCGGGCAGATCGCCGGTGAGAAGGCCGGCATTGCGCGACGCGGCGTGCCGCTCGTCACCCTCGCCTACCCGGATACGGCCGAAGGCTCGATCGAAGCGGCCGTGTCGGAGTCCGGCGCCGTGCGCCTGAAACTGGGCGAGGCGTGGCATTTGGGCGCCACTCTCTATCGAGACCGGTTTGGGGAACTCTCGCTGCCGGAGCTACGGCTCAGCGGGGAACACCAGCGGGTGAATGCCGGATTGGCCCTTGCCATGCTGCGGCATCAGCACGCAATCCATGTGCCAGCGGAAGCAGCGCTACGCGGTCTGGCGGACGCTGAGTGGCCAGCGCGAATGCAGCGGCTGAAACCGGGCCCGCTCACCGGCAATCGCGAGGTATGGCTGGACGGCGGGCACAATCCCTCTGCGGCCGAGGCGCTGGCTGCAGCCCTTGCGGGGAGGCAGTTTGATCTGGTCGTCGGCATGCTCGCCAACAAGGATGCAGAGACATTCCTGCGCCTGCTGCGGCCAATCACAAGGTCGGTCACGGCCGTGCCGATCGAGGGACATGAGCACCACGCTCCCGCCGCGCTCGCCGCTTGTGCAGAGCGGCTCGGTCTTCAAGGCCGCTCGGCCAGCTCCGTTACCGACGCTTTGCGCCAGCTGGCGGGCCCGGTGCTGATCACCGGTTCGCTCTACCTCGCGGGCGAGGTGCTGGCGGCGAACGGTGAGGCTCCTCAGTAGATCTCGGCACCGTCCTCCAACAGTTCGGAATAGCGTTCAAAGCAGCGTTCGGCGCAGCGCATGCGGATCAGCGCGCCTTCCGCGATGAAGCGGGCGCGCCGCGGGTCTTCCTCGACGAGCGGCTTCAGCGCGTTGTTGTTCCAGCCCTCGCTGTGCTTGATGTCGATCTTGGCGTGGAGGTCGTAATAGAGCCGCTCGCGCTGCCCAAAGCCGAGACGCTTCAGGCCTGCCGACACATGCTCGCATCGCCAGGGAGCGGTCAGCTCGACAACGCCCAGGGCACCGACCGACAGCCAGGCATAGCGGCGCGTCGTCGCCATTGCGGTCATGGCATTGGCCAGCGCCAAGCTCTCCCAGACCGTCGTGGCTATCTCGGGCTGGATGCGCATTGCCTGGACTAGCTCGGTCAAAAGCAGGCCGTGGATGCCGCGATACTGGCCCCGGCCCATCTCGTCCCAATAGTTCTCGGCAAACTCGAGCTTGGGGCCGTGCGGCATCTTGACCTGGGTCATGGCGACGAGGTCGTCGAAGCCCGCTTCGCCCGCCGCTTCCTGAGTCAGGAACCAGCGCATCTGGCCTTCGGTCGCGGTCTCGGCCAGCCAAGCGAAAAGCGGATGGTTCTGGCCGGGGCCCTTGTCCTGCAACGCCTCAAACCAAGCGATAAAGGCGTCCGCCTCGTCCGGCACTGTATCGAGATCGTCAGCCACCTCGGCTCGCAGCTCGTCCATGAAGGCGCCCTCTAGGCGCAGCATCTGAACCTGGCGGTCGAAGTCGCGGCGCCAATCTGTGTCCGGCATGGACGGCGCGAGCCGCTCACGATTCCACTTGGCCAGCGTTCGCTGGAAGGCATTATTCAGGAACTGCGGCGTCGTAGCCGCAACAAGCTTTGTTGCCACTGGTGGAGGCTCCGTAAGGGGCGAGATTGCTCCCTAGAACGGACAGGCAACGATTCGGGTTCCCGTCACTCGGACTGGACAGGGTCTCCCGTCTCGCGTCCTGCACTCCCCAGCGACGCGTCGATCAGGCCCGCCCGCATCATTGCCCAGAACAGCAGGATCCCTGGCAGGGCGGCGACCGTGGTGAGCAGATAAAAGTTCACATAGCCCATGGACTCGACCAGCGCGCCGGCGCTGGTGCCGGTGATGAACCGGCCGACGATCGAGGTCGCCGCCGAGATCAGCGCATATTGTGCAGCGGTGAAGCGCAGGTCGCAGAGCGCCGAGAAGTAAGCGACGACCGTCACGCCACCAATGCCGCTGGCGAAGTTCTCGAAGCCGATGCACGCAGCGAGGCCCCAGTTGGTGTGGCCCGCGCCGGCGAGCAGTGCGAAGCTGAAGTTGGAGACACCCATCAGGATCAGGCTCAGCAAGACCGAGCGCTTCATACCGAGGCGGGAGTAGAGGATGCCCCCGACGAAGATGCCGATCAGATAGGCCCAGAAGCCGACACCGACATCGTAGATCGCGATCTCGTCATTCGAATAGCCCATGTCGTCGAGCAGCAGCCGGAGCGTCAGCTGCCCGAGCGTGTCGCCGATCTTGTGGAGCAGGATGAACAGCAGGACGAGAAAGGCGCCCTGGCGCTGGAAGAAGTCGACGAACGGGCCGTAGATCGCCTTCACGGCCTCGCCAAAGCCGCGCCGCTGCTTGGGCTCGTGATGCCGCTGCGGTTCGCCGGCGATCAGGCCGGTGAGCATGGCCGGCAGGGCAAAGCCGGCACAGGCAAGATAGGCGGCCTCCCAGCCGACCCGCGCGGCCAGAACCAGGGCCAGCGCGCCAGCCGCGACCGAACCAATCCGCCAGCCATATTGCGACATACCGGAGCCGACGCCGAGTTGGCGCGGCTCGAGCAGCTCGATGCGGTACGCGTCGATGACGATGTCGTAGGTCGCGCCGGCAGCACCCACCAGCACGGCGGCGTAGGCGGTGTAGAGGAGGCTCGAGGACGGATCGACCAACGCGAGATTGGCGACGGCTGCCATCACCAGCACGCCCGCGAACAGGAGCCAGGAGACGCGCTGGCCGAGACGCCCGATCAGCGGCAGCTTCACGCCATCGACGACCCACGCCCAGAGGAACTTCAGGTTATAGACAAGAAAGGCGAGGCTGAAGGCCGTAACACTCTTCTTGTCGATGCCGTCCTGCGCCAGCCGCGTGGTCAATGTCGCGCCGATCATCGCATAAGGGAAGCCGGAGGACACTCCCAGGAAGAAGGCCGCGAGCGGCGCCTTTTCCAGATAGGGGCGAAAGGAGGCGAGTAGGCCCGGAGCCTCGGGCGCCGTCTGTGCCGCAGTATCGGTCACCCGACAGCCAGCCCAAAGGTCCGAAAGGTCGCGGTACGTTGGACATGCAAAACGTGCATCTGATTGCGTGCGGGGCAGATCGTCATGCCACCATGCTGGCACAGGATCGGGGGTATAGGACAGGAGAAAAGCTGGGTGAGGCTCCTCAGGCTCGCAGCTTGCTCGCCTGCGCCTGCTCCAGCCAAGCGTGCAGCTCGTGTTCCAACATCGGGCGAGCGACGGCATGCCCCTGGATAAGATCGCAGCCGATCACTTCGAGGATGGTGCGCTGGGCGCGGGTCTCCACCCCTTCCGCGGTGACGCTGAAGCCGAGGCCGTGGACGAGGCCGATTACCGACTGGACGATCGTCCGCGCCTGTTCGGAACTGACAAGCTCGGCAATCAGGCTGCGATCGATCTTTACGCGGTCGACCGGCAAATCCTTCAGCCGCGTGAGATTGGAATAGCCGGTGCCGAAATCGTCGATCGCCACCGTGGCGCCCTGCTCGCGCAGCCGCGCGATGCCGGCGAGTGCCGCATCGTCGCAGCGCATCGCGATCGACTCCCGGATTTCGAGTTCCAGCAGATCGGCGGAGACCCGATGCCGGATCATCGCATGCCGCACCTGAGCGAAGAAATCTGGCCGGGCGATCTGGCGCGGGCTGACATTGGCGGCGAGCCTGCTCGACACGCCCCGCCGCTCCCAACGTGCCATTGTCGCCGCGATCTCCTCGACCGCCCAATAGCCGATCTCGTGGATCAGGCCGGTCTCCTCGGCCTGGGCCAGGAACGTATCTGGCGTGAGCAGGCCGAGAGACGGGTGGCGCCAGCGCAGCAGCGCCTCGGCCGCCACGGGCGCACTGGTGCTGCAACTCA
>Ga0164290_1001121_pt1 | contig 51753 bp, 45 predicted proteins | sample Micstemetagenome_FD_108782 | JGI IMG/M metagenome (GOLD analysis project Ga0164290, IMG submission 108782) | Contaminated culture microbial community from soil near Moab, Utah, USA - Microcoleus steenstrupii SON62 (Illumina Assembly) | ecosystem: Environmental > Terrestrial > Soil > Soil crust...
AGATGAAGTCCGAAAAGCCTCACAGGTTCCTGCCTCGATACGCCCCCAAACAAAGCAAACGGGGGAACCCCCCAACAGCTGAGACTCTACTGCTAATAAGGGGTGCTGGCGCATAATTGAGGGGCGATTGTTCTACTATGGTGTGTCGCAGAAACGGGCAAGAAATTTTTGACCTCAGCAAACTGTGATGTTCTGTGTTCCTCGGGTGTCCTCACCAGGTTTTTACTGCAGGGTCGAGGCATGGCGTCGACCTTACGTAAGTGAATTGATATCGACACTGGTGATACCAGATGTGGTGCTCCAGTTGTTGCCATGCAAAAGGTCTTTCCAATGCAATCAGTGCTTTCCACCTATATCCATGAAGACTTTTGCGATCAGAAATACTGACGGTCCAAGCATTGGGAATAGTATTAGCGGCATGATGAAGATCATGATTACTGGGACCATTTTGACTGGAACAGTCGAGGCTTCTTCTTCTCTCTTACGTTTCAACCTTGTCCTTACAGCTTCGGCTTGTTGCTTGAGTGGATAGGAAAGGTCGGCGCCCTTTGTCTCGGCTGCGACAAGCGCTCCGGCCAGATTAGTCAATTCGTCCACGCAACAGCGATCGGCCATTTCCTGAAACCCGGCCGCTGCAGATTTTGCAAAGACTTTTACATCGTTGATGAGCTGCTGCATTTCATAGCAAAGCAGAGGACACGAATCGAACATTTCCTTGCTCACTTTGTCCAATGCGCCCATAAGGCTAAGCCCTGCTTGAGCGCAAACGACAAGCAATTCAATGACTGTCGGGAGCTCGCGAAGTATCAGTGCCTGGCGCTCTTTTGCACGACGGACCAAGAAGAAATTAGGGATAATCCAGGCGATGATTCCAACCGGTAATGCAAGGAATAAGGCCATCGGATTTCCTACGCTTGCGATTAGTGAGAGCGCAAGGGAGAAGCCCGCTACAACCACTCTTATGCCGGTATAGATCGCCAGATGCGCCGGCGTTCTATAGTTTGCTATCGTCAAAAGTTGAATTGTTTTTGCATCTGCAATGCTCGGAATGGTCGTTAAGGACACCTCGCCAATCAGTTTGAATGCCAGCAGTACGGAAGAATTCTGAACCTCTGGAGTGGTTGTTTCCGGTGCCTTTCGCGGGCGTACCAGCACTGCGTAGTGGTCGACGTATTGTGCAATCAGCGGCTGAGTGATCAAACTTGCTATGCATAAGACCGTTATGAATACAAAGAAGCAGATGACGACGATTGACATTTTGTTATCACCTTGGGCTCGAAGGAACACACAGAATCAGCGAGACTAGAGCTCTTGTCCCGCACGGTTGCTGTTTTGATGATAAAAATCCGGCGTTGAAAGTTCGTTGCAGATTTGTTGAAAATTCGTTGAACGGGCATATTTGGGCAAAACTGCCGTGTTCGCCGGACGGTCTGGGTGGCATAATGGCGATAATGAAATTGCGCAGACCCAGATTGAAATTGATTCACAGCGGACTGATTCTCGTGTCAGTCCCGTTGATATTGGGTCTCATCACTGTGTCAGCATTAAACTCGGCGCTGCAGCATACAATGCAGTTGCGCCGACAGTCGGAAAGGGGAGCTGCAGCCATTGCAGCCACGAGCAATCTTATTGCTGATTTACTCGATGCAAACGCGCAATTAAGTCGAGTTCGTAGTCTTCGCGATCAGTCATCAAAAGAAGCGTTTGATAAGAAGATTGAACGCAGCCGTGTCGATCTAGATAAGACTAAAAAACTAATTTCGCAATCGCCTCAGCACTATTCAATTCTTAGTCAGGCGGTTCCGTCTGCTGAGAAAGCACTTGCTATTTTGACTAAAGAGTCCGCGGCACTGCAGCTGGCGTCAGTGGGTCAAGCTGCCGATGATGCCACTCTGGAAGCATCTATCAATCAGGTGCGAAGTGTCTTGACGCTTTTGGTAGAAGATCTTCCTACCGAATCAGCCAAGGAATACAACCGCTCGGTGCAATGGTTTATCGCCTGCATTCTGGCTGTTAATATTGCTGCTTGTCCGTTGCTTGTTCTGTACTACAGTCAAAACGTAATTCGAAGATTATCCATTCTCACGTTGAACAGTGAGCGTTTCGCGCAAGGTCGTGAACTCATTGCTCCGATTGATGGTGACGATGAAATTGCTCAAGTAGATTCAGTCTTTCGCAGTATGGTGAAAACAGTAAGTACAGCCAGGCGCCAGCAGCAAGAAATGCTCCAAATGATCAGTCATGACCTGCGGACTCCTTTGAATGCGATTCAAGGCGCGCTAACCCTTATTGCTGATGGTCTGTATGGGCAACTGTCCGAGTCCGGCGTGCAAAAAGCCAGAGTTGCTGAAGAAAGTGCGGGGCGTCTTACGAATTTGGTAAATGAACTTTTGGATGTTGAACGCCTGGAATCAAGCAATCTGCCGATGGAGTTAAAACCTACGGACCTACAGCAAATCATCGCTGCATCAATAAATAGCATCAGCGGGTTTGCTATGTACAAAAACATTGAAATTCAGACCAGCGGCACAGAACAGTTTGTTTTTGCTGACGAAGAAAGATTGATCCAAGTGGTCGTGAATTTGCTGTCGAACGCTATAAAGTTTTCCGCTGACGGAAGCACTGTGAGTGTTAGCGTGAAGGAAAGAAGCACCGGCGATGTGGAAGTGCGGGTATCTGACTGTGGTCGAGGCGTCCCACCAGAGCTTAAGGATTCTATTTTCGAACGTTTTTCGCAGACGGATAGAAAAGATGCGTCAAATGAGCGCGGGCTGGGGCTGGGACTTGCGATCTGCAAGGCGATTGTTCTGGCTCATGGTGGAACAATTGGAGTAGATTCTGATTACGGGAAGGGTAGCAGCTTCTGGTTCAGGCTGCGCCGAGCAAACCAGCCGGTAATTATGCAAAATGCGCGCTAAAGGTGCGGGGGATATCTGAGTAGTGCCGAAAGTACTCGTGGTGGAAGACCATAGCGAAATGTCGGATCTCATCCGCGATTCTCTGTTAGCACTCTCTTTTCTCGTTGATACAGTGACTTCTGGTCCGGACGCGCTTAATAAGTTGCGCATGTATGAATACGATTTGATCATTCTGGATCTCAATTTGCCAGGATTATCCGGTATTGATGTCTGCAGAACTTACAGGCAGCACGGGGGAAACACACCAGTCTTGATGCTGACAGGCAATCGAACGCTCGGTGACAAAGAAACAGGTTTTGATGCCGGTGCCGACGATTACCTCACAAAACCGTTTCACTTCAGAGAATTGATCGCACGCGTAAAAGCGATGATACGAAGAGGTCCGGGTCAATCATCGCAGCAAGAGATCCTTGCCGCGGGAAGTATCTCGGTTTATTTGCAAGAACACCGTGTAGTGAAGGACGGTAAGGAAATTTTCCTTCTTCCGAAAGAATTTGCGCTGCTGGAGTTTTTTCTGCGCCATGCTGGGCAGGTTTTCAGCGCAGAGGCGTTGATTCAGAGAGTTTGGGACTCTGAGAAAGATGCTTCACCTGAGACAATTCGCTCCTACATCACTCGGTTGCGCAGCAAGCTCGGTGCGACCAAAGAAAATCCGGTTATTATGACAGTCCATGGAGTCGGTTATAAGTTATGTGCGGACGCCCAGTGAGCGGGCTATGGTAGCTTATTTGGTTCGTGATTTGCGAATTTGAAACGCGCCGAATTGCAAATTACTCCTCTTAAGTCAGCGAGTTGGCAGTGGTTTGTCGCTCATTGCCGAAACTGGTTTGCATAGATTCTCACGCGAACGTCGCGAAGATTCTGCGCGAATGAAGTTTCATTCAGGCCGCAACAAATTACCTTCAAAACATCCAAAGCTCGCATATCCGGCTAATTATTAGATACAGCTGTCTTGATAAGTGCATACTTGCACGACCTATTCTTAAGTATCTGCTTTTCTCTTCCCTGCACAAACTGAACTACTAAGCACCTAAGCGCACACGGTAAAACGCTTATCTCGGGCTGCATTTGCAGTTGCAATTTCGTGCGAAGAGTTAACCGCATCCTGAAAGGAGATGTGAGTTTTATGGAAAACAAAAATCCTGAAGCAAGAACCAAGCTCACATTTTTGCGCAGAATGGCTCTAATGGCGCTCGTCATTTCAGCTTCTCTCCTGCAATTGAGCGACCGGGCGGTGATTGTGCAGCCGATTAGTTTTGACGGCAGCAAGTTTACGCCTGGTATTAACTACCCCTGGAACCACTATGGACGTGATTTCGGCTCAAACGCCTGGGGGCACGCTGGTGTTTCAATACCAACCGAAGCCCAACGCATAGATGCCGACTTTGAGGAGATGAAAAAGCATGGCGTGCAAATCACTCGCTGGTTTGTATTCGGCGATGCGCGATCCGGGATCGTCGTTGCTCAAGACGGCACACCGACCGGGTTTGATGAGCATGTGTTGAACGACCTCGATGCGGCAGTCAGCATTGCGCGTAAGCACAAGGTCTATGTTATCTTCGTGCTCTTCGATTTTCTTCTCGTTGAAAAGGCGTCTGTGAAAGACGGGGTCACCATGGGCGGCAGGCGCGACTGGATAGTCGATCCGCGCAAGCGAAAAGCGCTCATAGAAAACGTCATAACGCCGCTTCTAAAGCGCTATGGAAAAGAACCCATTGTCGCTGCCTGGGAAGTGATGAACGAGCCGGAATGGGCGATGCGCCTGCGTTTGAGAAACAAGCCACACCAGGTAAAAATCGCTGAGATGCAGAAGTTTGTCACAGAAATCGTCCAAGCGATTCATGCAAACTCTGATCGTCCTGCCACCGTTGGCAGTGCGTCGCCGAGGTACTTGAAGTACTGGCGTAAGGTCGGTCTCGACCTGTATCAGTACCATTACTACCCGAAGTTGGAAGGGCGACTCTATCCTGGCGCTGAGTTCAGTCACACGGGGCTGAACTTGGATAAGCCACTCATACTCGGCGAGTTCCCCACGGACGCTCCTCTCACCCAGACTGTCGATTATTTCGACAATGCTCTGAGCAATGGATGTGCCGGAGCGCTCGGATGGAGCATGCGGGCGACCGATCAGTACAGCAATGCGCAGAAGGGTTTGTCGCCTATTTCTGGCTGGTCGAGACAACATTCCGGAAAGGCTTCGTCTCCGCCGCCTGGTTCTGGAAATGGAACTGGTTCTTCACCGGCTCCACAAAACGGTGCCGGCCATCAACAGAACGTGCCTAATACGCCGGAAGCTCCGAGCGCGCCAAAACCCTCTGATTTGCCCGCTCCAAAGAAAGGGATCGTGGTTGAATCGGTGCCGGTCGGAACGCAGCAGTTTTGAAGAAACTGGGCATGAATGAGAACCGCTGGTGGTGTCAAAAAAAATGATGCCACCAGCGCTTCTGTTTAAAACTGTTGAAATACTAAAAGATATAATAAATTACGTGCGAAAGCAAAGAGAGCGGGAAGCCATGGTGGTGGCAACCCGCTTCTTTGCGAGAGGGGTGGCGATGTGGTTAGGTTTTTTCGGACAGAATTGCCGCGAGAGCCAGCACCACATCCGGGTCAGTGAGCGAGCTGTAGTTGTCGCCGAGCGTAAGCGTGACACTTCCGTAGGGAAGTTTGCCCGTCAGCACCTGGCCATTCAGCTTCAGGTCGACGCTGCCATACGGGATGCGCCCAGTCACGCTGGTTTCCGTGATGCGCACATCGATGCGTCCATAGGGCGCCTTGCCGGAGAGCACGCCGTCGACGAAGGTGAGATTCGTCTGTCCCCAAGGGGTGGAGCCGGCGTACTGATTGCCATTGCGGGTCACGTTCGTGCGACCGTATGGCAGCTGTCCTTTGACCGCGTGTTCCGAAGGCGTGCGCAGATTGACGCTGCCGTAAGGAATGCGGCCGGTGAGGACGGCCGGCGCGTTGTCGAAAGCCGCTTGCTCGGCGGCAATTTGCGCCTTGACGGCAGGGTCCTGCGGTTGGCAGGCGGTGAGGATCACCATCGCTGTGACAGCAGCGGCGGCCGTAAGAAGAGCACGAAGCAAATTCATGGGTTAACTCCCGGTTGGTCGTGCTGAACAAGCGCTAGTTGCCGAGCGCTTGCAGCAAGACTTGGGTTTGAGTTTAGCCTTAGACGTCCTTATCCTTCGTTTCCATCGAGAAGAGGTCCTTCCCGTCCGGCGACGCAGGCAGGATGAGCTTGCTCACCAAGGTGAACTTGCCGTCCTTGTAGTCGAAGGTGGTGATGGAAGCAGAAGGGATGCCCTTACGTCCGAGCTCTTCCACGTCTTCACCAGCCCATTTCCACAGGCTGCAGCTGACGAGAGTCTCGTGCGTGCTGATGAGCACCACGGCATCCTCGGGCAACGTGTCGATTTTGTCTTCCTGGAACGACACGAAGCGATCGCCGCAGTCGAACCAGTTTTCACCGCCTTCCGGGCGGTAGTTGATCTTGCCGACCTTCCGGCGCTCCGCCCACTGTTCGGGGAACCTGGCGGCGCGACCTTTCTTGGTCAGCTTGGCGAAGATGCCGAAATCGATCTCGCGCAGGCGGTCGTCGCGCACCAGCACCACCTTCCTGGGCAGCTTGCTGAGTGCGCCTTCGCCTGTCAGGACCGTGCGATTGAAGGGCGAGCTGAAGCCATGCGTCGGCTGTTCTTCTTCAGGCAGAGCAGCGAAGTGAAGCGCGAGCGCCTCAATCTGCTCTTCGCCCAATGCGGAAACTCCGACAATCGAGTCGGGGAGCAATTCCGCGATGACGTCTTCGGCATCGGGATTGTCCATCCGCCAGCGCATCGCGCCGCTTTCCACATGTCTGAGAACATATATGCGCATAGATTTTCTCCTGATGCATTCTAGCTGACGACGAAGTCCTTGTTGTTGTAGACGCGGAAGACCGCATCCAGACCTTCGTCGAGCCAGAGCTTGACGCACTTGCCCGCCTCCTTTGCGACCGCCTGGTAGACGATGAGAACATCACCTTCCACGGGCTTGAGCACGTAGGTAAAGCGGTTGGCACCACCGGGGTCGGGACCGACGCCGAGCTTGATCTTGCTCATCGTGCGGGTTTCCGGCAGCTGCTGGATGAGAGAGGCGACGCCGTTGTGACCGGCGGAAGAGCGACTACCGTCGTTCTTCACCTTCATGCGACCGAAGGGAAACGACAGATCATCGTACATGACCATGATCTGCGGGAGGTCGTATCCCATCTCGTTGAGCAGCTCGGCAAGCGCATCACCGGAACTGTTCATCCCGGTCGAAGGCTTCACGAGCAGAACGGTGTAGTCACCGAGCTGAACTTCGGCAGTCAGGGCAGACTTCATCTTGCCCGTTTCGAACTGAACGCCCGCTTCGGCTGCCAGTGCATCGAGCGCGGCGAAACCGATATTGTGCGGTGTCCGGTCAAAGCGGGGACCGACGTTGCCGAGCCCGATGACCGCCCGAACTTTCGGGTAGATTCGGTCCACCATTTTCGGATTGGACATCGGATTTTCTCCTTTCATTTGATGGTGATAATGCACACCCCGTCTGACGCCACTCCGACTGCTCACGCAGTCTTCGTTCGCGTCTCTGGCGTTAGAGAAAGGAGGCAAAGGAGGAGAGCCGGCGAGAACCGGCTCCCTCCCTTGCGTTCCCAGTTAACAATTAGGCGGCGACCGTCTTGCCGGCCTTGCGGGCGGCGAGCTGCGCGGCCTTGGCGAGCGACTCGTCGCGCGCCTTGAGCATCTTCTTGATCTCGGCCTTGCCGATCTGGCGCTTCTTCACGGCGCAGATCGTCGCACCCCACTCGTAGCTGAGCTGGCGGCGCGCGGTCTCGAGGTTGCGGCTGAGGGAGCCGAGGAAGATGCAGTCGAAGGTGCCGACGCGGTCCTTGTCGAAGGTGGTCACGCCGTCGCCCTTCTTGAAGGCGGCGCGGAACTCATCGTCGATGAAGGGCTTGAAGGTGACCTTGAACCAGATGCCGTCCACCTTGACGTACTTCGTCTCGGCGTCGATGGGCACCTGCTCCCACTCGGTCTTGCGGACCCAGCGGCGCTTGTAGCTGGTGCGCGGAGCGGCGTGCAGGACGCCCGTCTTCGGGTGCACCCAGAAGTCGCGCCAGATCACGTAGCCGTCGGTGGCGCGGGGCTTGCCGTCCACGACTTCGACGTTCTCGTGGACCATCCAGCCGATGTGCTCGCGCACCTCGCCCTGGACGTAGTTGCGGATGTCGTTGTTCGCGCAGATGTCGCTGAAGACGTCGTTCCACAGCTGCCCCACCTTGGAGGCCAGGTAGCGGCGGAGCGGGTTGTAGTTGTGGCACCGGTTGCGGCGATCGAACTTGCCCCGGCGGCGCATCGGCTCGCGGGTCGGTTCGGAATCGTCGGCGGCGTCGATGGCGACACGGGTCTTCACGTAGTCGTGTCCACCGCGACGGCCGGGCTCAGCGATCACCTTGTGCATGTCGTTCCGCATTCAGCAGTTCTCCTGTTTTTGTTTTCTTGGAGCGTTCAAAACCCGAACCCGAGTGGGTTCTCTAAATCTTGAAGCTCGCACGTTCGACGATTTCCAGAAGCTGGCACGCACTGTTGTACGCGTCCGACTTCGCCCTGTGGTGCGGTCCTTGCATCTCCAGACCGAAAAGGCGCAGTGCCTTTTTCAGTCCGAGCTGCTTGGTGCGTCCCGTCAGAAGCGAGGTCAGAAAGGCGATGTTCATGTGTTCCGCACCGAAGGGGTACGGCACACCTGTCAGTTTCGCCTCTTTCTCGAAGAAGTACTTATCGGTGTTTCCCTGGGAAATCCAGGGCCGATTCTTCGAGTCGAAGCGACCGGTAAGGATCGCTTGTGCCTCTGCATACGTTGTTCCGATGCGGTCGAGTTCTTCCTGCGTCCAGCCGGTCAGCTCGGTGCAGAAAGGGGAGACCTTGGAAAACATCGGTTTGATGGGAAGGCTGTGGTTGTCCACAATCTTCCGCGCTCGTAGATCAACGACTGCTATACCGACTTCGATGATCTCCTGGGTTTCTCCGGGAGGAAAGATTCGGTCGGGGTAGCAAGTCGCTTCAACGTCTATCACGTTGACGATGTTGAAACGAATCATGATTTCCCCTTTCAGCTGACCATGGGCAGTGTCAGATGCACTAGCACTACCAATGGTGGCGTTGGGTGGTTACGCCTTCTTGCCCTCCGAGCGCTTGCGCACAGGGATGAGCTCCATGCCGGCGGTCGCCTCTTCGGGCAGCACGTAGAGCGTGGCGCCCTCGCGTTGCCAGTCGTGACCGATGGTGCCGGGCGGGTAGAAGATGAGCTGGCGGCTGTCGTCGCGGTCGGGGCTTTCGGTCAGACACATGTTGAAGCAGAGATTCTGCCCCGAGAGGTCGAACACCTTGGCGCCCCACGGCAACGTGCGAATCGGCACGCCATGCTTCTCGACGTAGCCGCGCAGGTCGGCGAGCTGTTCGTCCGAAAGCAAGGATGCCATGGCGGCATCGAACACCTTCGGATTGCGCTCGCGGTCTTGCGGCTTGTTGACCGGCAGGATGGTGACCTGGTCGGCCTTCACTTCCTTCGCCCACTGCATGAACTTGACGAGTTCCGCCGACGAGTCGATGTCGCCCTTCTGCATGATGCAAGTCAGACGCACGTTGATGCGCAGCTTGTGCAGTTTGGCGATCAGAGCGCCCATGTCGAAGTAGCTCGAATAGTTCTTGCTATGCGAGAAGTAGTGCTCGAAGTTGCGCTCCGGCTTGTAGCTGACGACGGAGATGCAGACGTGAGTGAGACCGAGGTCCGCCCACTTTTGCATGTCCTCCAGGCTGACGTAGTCTTCGTCAGCCAGATGGCGACCATGCGTTTGCATCTCCACGAACGTGAAGCCGTAGGGCTGCAGCTCGCGCAGAATCTGCTCGATCTGGTCGGGGAAGAGTGTCGGCTCTCCCTTGCCGGTGATGCGCGCGGTGTCGAGACCGCTTTGCTGAGCCATCTGACACGCTTTCCTGAAGATGCGCTCGTCGATGGGCTTGGCCTTGCCCCGATGGATGCTGCGGGCCGTCGTCATTGCTGCGACGCACCACTTGCATCCGCCCGTGCAGGCTTCGGAACCTGCCACTATGCAGAACGTATTGAATTTCATCGTGTGGGTGTTCCCTATCTGCTAGTGCGAATGGAAAGCACGCGTGTGTTTTGCACGCGCGCTCGTGAGCGAAGACTGCGTGAGCAGTCGGAGCGCCCACAGCAGATGCGCTGTGCGCACCTGCGCTTAGACGAAGCTCTATGCAATGGAAGCCGGCCCAGTGTTCCACGTCAACCGAAGTTGGCGTCAAAACTCCGAGCCGGCTCTCATCGCATTGCCTGGGAGTAAACTGTCTATTCCAGTGCGCCTCGTGAGGTAGCTCTGAAATAGCATGCAGTTGTCCCAGGACTTCGTACCGCATTCAAGGCGAATTCAGGCTCTTGTTGTTCTAAGCACCTGTCTTTGCTCTGACTGCAGTACATCTCCGGGAGCCGGTACGCTTTGCTTACGCAGTCACGACCGGCATCCCGGAGGCGACTGAATCAGGCGTGCGCGGCGAGCTCTTTCTCGAACAGGTCGAGGTATTCGGCGAACATGTCGAACGCGGCCTGGACAGGCGCGGTCGAGGTCATGTCGACACCGGCATCCTTGAGCAAGTCGATGGAGTCCTTGCTCTTGCCCGCCGACAGGAACGCCAGGTAGCGATCCACCGCCGGCTTGCCTTCCTTGAGCATGCCGTTTACCAGCGCGCACGCAGCCGACAGGCCGGTGGCGTACTGGTAGACGTAGAACGCGTTGTAGAAGTGGCCGATGCGCATCCACTCGTTCTCGATGGAGTCATCGATGACGCAGGAGGCACCGTAGTACTTGGCGACGATGCTCTTGTAGAGCGCGGCCAGAGCGTCCGGCGTGAGCGGCTTGTCCGCCTCGGCCAGCTTGTACGCTTCGTGCTCGAACTCGGCGAAGAGCGCCTGCCGGATGATCGTGGTGCGGATCGCTTCCAGCTGGCGGTTGATGATGTGCAGCCGCAGCTGCGGGTCCGTCACGGTCTTGAGCAGGTGGTGAGCCATGAGCTGCTCGTTGACCGTCGATGCGACTTCTGCCACGAAGATCGTGTAGCCGGCGTAGGGGTACGGCTGACGGCTCTTCGAGTAGTAGGAGTGCATGGCGTGCCCGGACTCGTGACCGAGCGTGAACGCGTTCTCGATCGAATCGACCCAGTTGAGGAGCATGAACGGATTGGTGCCGAACATGCTGAACTGGTACGCGCCGGAGGCCTTGCCCTCGTTTTCGAGCACGTCGATCGAGCGCGACTCATAACCGCCGCCGAGGACCTTGACGTAGTCGTCGCCCAGCACTGTCACCGCGGACAGTACCAGAGCCTTGGCCTCTTCGTAGGTCATGGTGCGGTCGGCGCCCTTGACCAGCGGAGCGTAGAGGTCGTACATGTGCAGCTCGTCGACGCCCATCACCTTCTTGCGAAGGGCCAGGTAGCGGTGCAGCACAGGCAGGTTGGTCTCGATGGTGGCGAGCAGGTTGTCGTACACCGACTCGGGCACGTTGATGGACGAGAGCGCCGCGTTGCGCGCGCCCGTGTAGTTGCGCGTGCGGGCGGTGAAGATGTTGCTGGCCACCGAGCCGGCGTAGCACGCCGTGTAGGTGTGGCGCAACGCCTTGTAGGCGCCCATCATCGCTTCGAAGCCGCGCTTGCGCACTTCGGGGTCCTGCGAGCGCAGGAAGACGTCGCCGAAATTGCCGTGCGACAGTTCGACTTCAGTGCCGTCCGGCATGGTCACCATCGGCAACTTCATGTCGGCGTCGTCGAGCTGGTCGTGGATGGTGCTGGCCGAGCCGAGCGCCACCGATGCCGACGCCAGGATTTCTTCCAGCTGCGGCGAGAGCACGTGCGCGGCTTCACGCTGCAGAACGCGGAACTTCTGGCGGTAGATGGCCAGACCGGCGTTCTTCTCGATGAACTTCTCCAGGCGCTCCGGCTTGATGCGCAGCATCTCCGGCTCCATCCAGGACGTTGCCGTCTCCAGTTGGGAGTAGAGCTTGAGGGCGCGCTGCTTGAGACCGGCGAAGTGGCTGACGGTCGTGTCGACATCCGAGGAGAGGTGCGCGTAGAGGTAGAGACGGCCCATGATGGCGCCGACCTCGTTGCTCAACGTGAGCGCTTCCAGCAGGATGCGACCGGAGCGGCCGAGCCGACCTTTGAAGGCGGCGAACTTACCGAGAGAATCCTGAACCTTCTTGAAATCGGCTTCCCAGGCTTCCTCGGTCGCGAAGATCGTGGTCAGGTCCCAGGTCATTGCGACCGGAACTTCAGACCTCTTGAGCTTTTTTGTGGGTGAACCACTCATGATGACTTGGTCCTTTCTTCCTATAGGATAGGCTTTACTGCTTGGGAAAAGGCCTGCCTCAGTAGAGTTCCACGTTTGGGGAAACATTCAAACTGAGGAAGAGCAGGCCATATTCCGGCAAAGGTTTCAACAACTGCACCAACCGAGAAGGGCTCCTCCAAGTTGCCTCAGAGAAGCCCTTCCGGTTTTTCACATCAGGCGCGAAGTCTGATGCTTAGTGCATGTAGGGCGACGGCCACGGCATCGGCGGCTGCATTTCGGCGAGCACGACGTCCGAGGTGACCACTTCGACTTCCGCCTCCTCCAGCTCTTTGGTCTTGGCCGCGAGCTGTTCGGGCGAATTGGCGATGGCCTTGGTGGCATCGACGATGATGCGCACGCGCACCTTCTTGCCCTTGTACACGATGGTGCGTGCATCGATGGCGGTGTAGGCGACGCAGTAGTCGAAGGCCAGACCGACGACATCGATCAGGATTTCGTCAGCCTTGGCGCGTTCCGCCTGGGCGACGATGTACTCGGCGAGGCCGGTGGACTTGCCGAGGAACGGATACTGCTTCTTCAGCTCTTCGGCAGCGGTGCGCCCGTTGTCGTAGAAGCCGGAGTAGCTGTCGACGCGCTTGTCCTGACCCTTGGGCACGGTGCGATCCACCATGGACCGGTCGAGGTCCTTGTGGAATTCCCAGCCCCAGGTGCCGACCACGCAGTGCACCGTCCACAGCATCTGCTGCAGACCGTTGAGAACGTGCATGGTGAACGCAGCCATGTTCGGATGTTGCGTGAAGAACGAGCCGTGGTCCTCGGGGTGGCTGTCCTGGGTGTCGATGACCAGGTCATAGAAACCCCACTGCTTGCCGAGGCGCGACAGCTTGTTGATGAGAGCGACGATGAGGTTGCCGTCGGCGACCGCGAGGTTGCCGCCGGGGCAGAAGTCGTTCTGCACATCGACGCGGATGAGAACGCGCAGGACGCGCGCGATCGGCTTCATCAGCATGCCGGCGATGGAACCGATGACGAAGATACCCGCGATCACAGCGATCGCGATCCAGAATCCAGTGCTCATATGTGTTTCTCCTGTGAGGGCTCGGCCCTCGTTTGTTTGGAGAGGACAGGCGGAGAGTTTCCCCCTGTCGTTTGAACGGACGATACCGGGGGCGGTGGCAGCGTTTTTGAGGCGCAAATCCACCGTCCCCGGGGCTTAACAGGGTTTTTGCAAACCCTTGCTTGCTCTGGACTAGTCCTCTTTGGACGCCCAGGTCAGCCACATTTCCGCTGCCGCGTCCGAAGGCATGTGCCAGTCGTAGCGCGGCGAGAGGCTGATGCTGCCGACCTTGGGTCCGTCCGGCAGGCACGAGTGCTTGAAGCGCTGGTCGAAGAAGCGCGTGATGTAGACCTTCAGCCAGTGGCGAATCTCTTTCTCCGTGTACGGAGTGTGGAACTTCGCGAACGTGGCCAAATACACGATCTTCTCGGGCGCCGAGCCCCAGCGGCGCTGGTGGTAGAGGAAGAAGTCCCGCAGGTCAGCAGGACCGATTGCCGAATTGGTCTTCTGGGCAATTTTGCCGTCCTTGCCGGGCGGCAGAAGCTCGGGCGACACCTCCGTCTCGGCGACGTCGATGAGCACCTTGCTGAGAGCAGGCGTGCCCTTGAACCAGTATTCGGCAGCCCAGCGAACCAGGAAGTGCACCAGCGTCTTCGGCACGCCGCCGTTGACGCCGTACATCGCCATGTGGTCACCGTTGTAGGTGCACCAGCCCACCGCCAGCTCCGACAGGTCGCCGGTGCCGATGACGAAGCCGGCGTTCATGAGGATGTCGGTGCGAGCGCGCGCTTGCTTGTTCTCGAAGTTGAGGTCTTTCGACCCGGCCGGCAGCTCCATCAAGAGCTTGCCGAACTCCTCGAGCATGACCGCCACCAGGTCGGCATCCTCGCCCGCAGTCAGCTTCTCCTTGACGAGACCCTGGCAGCGAGTGCGCAGAGCAGTCAGGTCGATGCCGAAGGGCTTGTAGCCTTCCTCCAGCCAGGCCACCAGGCAGCGAGCCCTGATGTCCACCTCGATCTTCGTCACCCCGTTCAAGTCCATGAGCAGGATGGCGTTGTCGTAGGTGCGCTTCGTGGTACCGAAGCCCGGCATGGTGTAGCAGTGCAAGAGCTTGCGCGGCACTTCCAGCTCATCGAGCACGCGCAGGACGATGTTGAGCGCGTGCGTCGAATCGAGACCGCCGGAGACGCCGAGCACACAGAGCGGCTTTCCGTTCGCCGTCAGATACTCGACCATCTTCTGGACGCCGCCGTAACGCTTGGACAGCGTCTTGAACCGCTTCTTCAGCCCGCGCACCTGAATTTCGGTGATGAGCTTGCAGCGCTTGTCGCGCGTCGCGACGTCCTGCGGAACGAACGGATACGCGTCGACGTAACGCGTCAGGTCCTTTGGCGCCGTGGTGGCACCAGAGACGAACCCGATACGCTCGTAGTCGAGCATCGCCTTGAAGTGCTCCTGCTGTTCGCGGAAGGTGCTGTTGCGGATGCGCTCGAAGAGCAGGTGATCCACGTCAACGTCCGCGTAGCAGAAGGGCTCGTCCTGAGCGAACGGCTCGACTTCAGCCAGAAGGCCGCCGTTTTCGCCGATCAGGCAGTGACCGCCCGGCACCATGTCGGTGGTGGATTCACCCTCACCGGACGATGCATAGGCGTAGGCGCACATGGCCTGGCTGGAATGCGGCTTGACCAGATGGTCGCGCCGGTAGTCGTCCTTGCCCGCCAGTTCGTCGGACGTGGACAGGTTGCCGATCACCAGCGCGCCGGCCAGAGCCTGCAGGCGGTGAGGCGGAATCAGCCCCCAACCGTCTTCGCAGATTTCCAGACCGACAACGAGGCCAGGGAAGTCGACCGCTGCGAAGAGCAGGTCGACGCCCATGCGCACTGCGCGCCCGTTGAGCGAGATGGTCTTGCGCTTGAACGTGCGCGCCACCTTGAACCAGCGATATTCGTCGAACTCGCCGTAGGTGGGCAGATAGCTCTTCGGCACCACGCCCAGATACTCGCCGTTCTGCATCACGACGGCGCAGTTGTAGATGTTGCCGTCCAGCTCGATCGGGCAGCCGACCGCGATCAGCCCTTTGAAGACGTTCTTCGTGGCCAGGCGGATCACTTCCAGGGAAGCCAACGCCGAGCGGCGCAGCGGCTCCTGGAAGAAGAGGTCGGCGCAGGTGTAGCCGGTGACGATGAGCTCGGGCAGCAGCAGGAAGTTGACCTTCTTGCTCTGCGCCTTCTTCATCATCTTGACGATGCCGCGTGTGTTGAACGCGCAGTTGCCCACTTCGATTTCGGGGCTGCCGGCGGCGACGCGGAAGAAACCGTGACTGGCGTGCGGCTTGGGCGCCACAGCGTGGTCGATGATGCCCATGAGGCGGTCGAAGCCCGGCCGGTCGTTGCCTTCCAGCAGGATCGAGAGCACATCATCACCGGTCGAGCCGGCAGTCGGCAACACCGAATTCGTCGCGGTCAGAATCGAGGATGCGCCGAGCTTGCGGCGCTGTCCGTTTCCAGATTTTTGAGTCATTCTTTGATCTCCTATTTAGCGATGCGCAGTGACCCTGCGCATCTGAGGAAGTCCGACCGCGTGAGCGGTCTTCGTTCCTGCGCTTTGAGCGCGGTTTGGCAGAGGTCTAGCAAGCACCTCTGTGTCTCCGCGCCTTTGCGCCTGAGACGTTAGTTGCCGATGGCCAGCGACTGGAGGACGTGTTCCACCAGCATGTGAGCGATCGGTTTCACCTTGAGGAAATCACCGGCGAGCTTCACCGCATTCGGGTGGCTGTCGGTGACGATGACTTCCGAGAAGAGCAGCTGACCGTTGGTGTCGACTGCCTTCTGGAGTCTTTCCAGAGCGTTGCCCGGAAGAACGCCGTGGCTGGCCACGAAGCGAATCTTCTTGCAGGCGGAGTCGGGCTTGCCGCCCGTTCCGTTGCGGTAGCCCTTGCCGGCGTCGATAGCCGTCGAGCCGCGCCGGATCATGTCGTCGAACAGGTCGATGTCCAGACCTGCCACATCACCAAGCACGCCGAGAAGCTCGGTCTCAGAGCCGCTCTTGCGGTCCTTGAGCGCAAAGGCTGCTTGCCAGAGTTGCTCCGGCTTGATGCCCTTGGCCATGAGGATCTTGTTGATGTCCTTCACGAGCGATTCGGCCCACTTGCCGCGACCGGCGTCGGTGGTGCAGATACGCCCGCCCAGAACATCCTTCACCATCTCCATGATGATGTTCTTGATGCAGTACAGGTGAGTCGTGCGAACGTCGCTGCCGAAGTAGTACGGCACGCCTTCCGAGTGCAAGTCGCACATCACCACCCGGTTGCCCATCGGGCAGCGCGGGATGGACGAGATGAGACGCGCCCGGTAAGCGGCTTTCACCGCTTCGCGTGCACCCGGCTTGCCGCGCTCCATCGTCGAATACCCGAAATACGGGATGACGAGCGTGAGGCTGAGCGCGCCGGCTTCGTAGGCAGCGTTGGCCATGACGTACAGGTCGAACGTCTCGGCATGGTCGATGGTGCCGCCGATGATGACGACGTCACGACCTTCCACCGAAACATTCAGTCCCTTGACGATGCCCTTGTCGTCGCGCAGCGCGGTGCCGCGTTCGAACTCGGCCAGCGCGTGGAACTGGTCCTGCATGTACCCGTAGCTTTTGGTGGAGAAAACCACTGCATTGCCGCGGGCACCGAACAGGTCGATGGCAGCGGAGCCGCCGGTTTTGGCGGCGACGCGCTTGCGTGTCGTCGCCTGGTAGAACGGCATGGACGGGCATGCCGGGTCGACTTCGACGACGCGATTGCCGAGCGGCGTCACCGGAATGGACGACAGCATGCGGCTCTGGACACGCTTCAAGAAGCGTGCCTGTTTGCCCTTGCCGTTGTCTTCCGGAATGACGAGCGTCAGACCGAGCGCGCCTTCGTCCGACATCAGGTTGGCGACGTCGTACATCTCCATCAACGCATCCGGGTTCTCGAAGCCGCCGACGCCCACCACGACTGCCTCGCTGTTGCCCACGGGCGTGACGAGACGGTGGTAGATTTCGCCGTCCGGAAAGGGCTCGGTGAAGACCTCACCCTGCGCGATACCGGACTTCGCAAGCAGGCGAGCGGCCACTTCATTGGCGCCGCCCGTCGTCACTAAGAGGATTTTGCTCATACGTGTTTGTCCTTTAGTTTGAACAGCAGCGGCTTTCGCCGATGCCATTCGTTCACGAACAGAATTGGCCCCTGCCGCCGAACGCATCGCTGCGCTTTTCAGAGCGCACAGCGTGCGCAGGCGACAGGGGCCGGGACTCAGTGAGACAGACAGTTACGCCGCTTCCTGGGCGTCCAGCGGAATGCCGAAGTGGGTCCATTTGGCGACACGGATCGCGTCCTTGTCACCGCTGGCCTTCTCCGGAGTGTCCGACAGCTTCACGACCTTCACGACCTTGCCGTTCGGGTGCGTGACTTCCACCAGCTTGATGACGATCGACACGGCCGGGCTTTCCGGACCGAAGTCGTTCGACATCGACGTGCCGATGCCGAACCAGCACTTGCCGCCCTGTTCCTTGACCCACCGATTGATGGCGATCGCGGTGGCGACGTCGTTGCCGTCGGTGAAGCCGAGCGGCTTGCTGGTCCAGTCGATGCCCAGGCTCTTGTAGTGGGCGATCATCTTCTCGGCCCACTTCTGCCACGGACCGGAGTCGTGACGAACCGAGTCGAAGAGGCGTGCCAGCGTGCTGCCGAAGTCGCGCAGGAAGGCATCGGTGCCGTAGGTGTCCGGCAGCGCCGTGCCGAGAGCGCCCTGGTAGACGCTCTGCCAGGCTTCCAGAGCGAACTTGTTGGCGTGCTCGAGCGAGAAGAGCGCCGCGTGACCCATGATCCACTCGTGGGCCATGGTGCCGAGCGCCTTCACGCCGTGCTTCATCGCCAGGTGCACGTTGCTGGTACCCGTGAAGTTCGGGTTGCCCTTGCAGATGCGCACCACGCGTTCCTGAGCGGCGAAGTTGCGACGACGACGGGTGCCGAAGTCGCCCCAGAGCACGCCTTCGTCCATCAGCTGGATGGACTTGGCGAGCATCTGCTCGTCCTGGCCGTCATCGGACCAGTTGGTGTCGATGTACTCGTAGTAGGTCTCGCTGATCAGAGCCAGCAGCTTGACCTCCCAGAGGATGGTGCGGCACCACAGACCCTCGATCTCGAGGTTCAGCTTGCCGTCCTTGACCGACACGGTCACTTCCTTGGGGTCGAAGCGGTAGTTGCCCAGGAAGTCCCAGTAGGCGCGATTGAACCACTTCAGGTTGGCTTCGCACCAGGTGCGCTCTTCGGCGGTGAGCTTGAGCTTGCGCAGGTTCTTGATCTTGCGCTTCAGAGCCTGGAGCGCTTCCGCGGTCCAGTTGCCCTTGGCGCGGCGATCGGTGAAGCGATACTTGACGCGGACATCCGGATACAGCCTGAGAACGGCGTTCTGCATGCTGAACTTGTACAGATCGTCATCGAGGATCGAGACGATGGCAGCGGAATTCATCAGTTTTGTCATGGATGCTTTCTCCTTCGCAATAGCGAATTGCCGGCTCGCGTTTGTCTGCGGCCGGCGGTTACAGAGAGGATTCAAAAGGACGTCGGCTGTATTGCCGTCGTCCCTCAACGTTTGAAGCGTGAGCACCAGCGCCGGTTTTACTTGAGGTAAAGCCCGTAGCGCGTGATGATCTTGCGCACCGCGTTCGGTACCACGTAGTCCGCCGAACGTGCCCGACCAGTCTTGATCCAGTTGCGGACCGTGGTCGAGGAGATGTCGGAGTTCGGGCAGTCGATGATGTCGAACTGCGCGTCCGCCGGAAGTTCAGCCGCGATTTGCTCGCGGGTGATGGTCTCGGCATTCCTGGGCGCCACGAGGATGCGAGCGAGCTTGAAGATCTCGTCCGCTTCGCGCCAGCGCTTGATGCCTTCCAGGTTGTCGAGGCCGATTATTAGGTTCAGCTCGACCGCAGCGCCATAACGCTTCTTCAGCCCGCGCAGAGTATCGACCGTGTAGGACTTGCCCGTACGGTCGAGTTCCATGCGGCTGGCTTTGAAGCGCGGGTTACCGCGGATGCCGGCGAGAACCATCTGGTATCTGAGCTCTTTGTCCACCACGCCATCCTTGTGCGGCGGGTCGCCGTTGGGGATGAAGAGGGTGAAGTCGAGGTCAAACTGATCCCACGCGCACTGGCCGACTTGCAGATGCCAGAGGTGAATGGGATTGAACGTGCCCATCGAGAGGGCAATCTTGAGTGGCCGGTTGCGAACTGCGCGAGGCAGACGACGCCGAGCAGCCCACATCGTGAGACTGAGCGCCACCTGGCTCTGCGTTCGCCGCCACCACTGTTTCAGAGCTTCTTTCATTTGTGCTCCTTCGAGTTAGTGCGAGATTTGAGTCACGCCAAAGCAGCTCACCGCAAAGCGGAAAGCCGCGGGCAACCCTCGGGATTTCTCCTTTTGAAAGCAGTCCTTATTCCGAAGTTGTCTCCACCTGCCGGGCGCAAAGCCGCCTGGAATGGGGAGATGAAACTTTGTGTTGACTGATTAGGTCCTGGTTACGAGTCTTCGGAAAAGGTGAGAGATAGAGATACGTCCAAGCTATACGTTTCCAAGCGGATAACACAACGCGTCATAAAGGGACGTAAAGGTCCAAAGGCCCTGGAATCGGAGAACTCGGACAAGATTAAAAAGAGATAGTTTCTAGCGCTATACTTACCACCCTGGCGCGGCTCGCGCTACTTGTCAGGAGGTGTGAAAAAACTCATTCTGGCAGGGTTTGCGAAGCTTAAGGTGGCGTGGCCGCGCCGGGTAGCGCTAGCTGAAAGTGTTACCGAAAACTTTGCCATTACCGGAGTCAGAAATGACTGCATTCAATCGTCTCTGTTGTTCTGATTTTGATACTACTAATGGTGGCTTTTTTCGGTTTGAATTTGAGAAATGAAACACATACCGCTTGCAAGATTAAAGACCTGGCCACTTTGACCGATGCTAGGACTGTTCGGGCTTTTCCAAGATTAAGTCTGCCGGTTTGCGTTGTTGCATCCGGCAGCGATTCATAGGATGAAGATGTACTCGATCTTTCCCATTCAAAACGCAGGACCTGTCCTAAACAGACCCGATGCCCTTGCTCAATGCGCGTTCACTCTTCAGCAACAGCTGTCGCGAAGAACCACGGGAAAGAGAATCTTAGGATTGGAGGATAGTTATGAAACGCGTGCTCGTTTCGTCATTCAGTGTGCCGAACTCAATTGTGGTGAGTCTCGTGCTTCTCTGTGTTTTTGCATTTGCCGGTTGTTCTCACCCAAGCATATCTGCTGAAAACAGTTCGACAGCCTCTGCTCTTGCGCCCGCGCCGGCAGAACTTCCTGCAGTCTATAAGTGTGTAGTCGAGAGGATTGGTGACTACGAGTCCGGCGACTATCACTATGTGTCGGTCAAGTGCAAAGACGCCGATGAGATTGCCCGCTATTACATGGACCCCCTGTGGAATCTTGTGAAGCCTGGCGACGTTGTGATCATGACGCCGTCGCACGATGGCAGAAGAGTGGTCTGGGACACTTCCGTGTACTTTGCGGAGTTCCCTGAAACCCGCGTGATGGCAAAATGAGGATTAAGCGGGGTGTCTAAATGCTGTGTGAGCTATGCAAGCTCGCAAGGCTAACGGCCCCTGCGCGGCTATAACGGTTGAATTGACTCTGGAGAAGCAAATGACCTGGACAGTGATAATGCTCTGTTTCTGGGGCGCGTCAGCAGCCTTAGGCGCGTTTCTTTTCATTGTGGTCAAGCCCAAGATGCGCGAGTTCAAAGAACTCGGCAAAAAAGAGCAAGAGCGTCTGTGGGCAATGATGGATCAATTAGCACAGCGCTACGCCAGCCTGAGATTGCTCGGTCCCTTGGTGACGCAAGAGCAGCGTGCTTTTGAGGAACTGCAGGGTGCCGCCAGTTTGAGAGCATTGGAGAGGGGCGCGCGTGACTTCCAGAACGCCGGGTTCCTGCTGGTCGCCCTGGAGGTTGATGCTGGAACACTAGAGGCATCGCTGAATCTGCTGAGGGCAAAGCACGGTTTTGTTTTCTACAACTGCTTTCTGGCTTCAACCTCAGCCTCTGCCCGACGCATGATTAGCTGTGCGCGTTTACTGAAGATGGAGTTGCTGGCTCGGGAGCAGACCAAGAAAGGACCCGTGATCAATCAATGCGCCTGAACGCTGGGGCAATTCTTATGCCGGTCAGATGCAAGTGAAGGTGAACCCGGTGTTTTTCCAGAACACTGGCGAATGGTAATCGATTAGTTCTCTAACCAGATCCAACTGAAAGGAAAGACAAATCTATGAAATCGAACATGAATACCACTGTGAATGAGACTGTGAATCCCTCTGAGAATTCGACTGAATTCGAGGTCGTTTACGTCCCGCTTCAGGCGTCCGAGAATCGCCTGCACATCGCGCAGAGCATCAGTCGCGCAAGGGGCGCCATGGTGAGCAGCAGCACTGTTCGTAATGCCGTTGCGCCTGTGTTCTTTTCGCGCACCACCAGTGGTGACGGCTTCGCCGTGCGTTCCGCCTGCCGCAAGACCCTGGAATCCCTGCCATTGTCCTACGGCTCGCCGATGGGTCACTTCGGCATTTACCAGCGCGGTGAAGTTTCCGCGCGCTAGGTCCGCAGCATCTTACATTTTAGCCAATCTGCAAGAGCGCCTCTCTCTCGGGGCGCTCTAACTGGCAATGAACGCAGAACGGCTTATGTCATTGAAGTATCAGTTCACTGATGAACGGTCGACGCATGGCGTCGACCCTGTGGTAAAACCCAGGTGAGTACAGCCGAGGAACGCAAAATAACAGGGTTTACTGAGGTCCTAACTAATTGAATCCAAAAATACTAGGCGGGGTAGTAGCGGTGGTCTGAAGAAAAAGAGGCACTGAATGTGGTGGCGAGGCTTGTGGAATTGCCGCCGCTGCAAAATCACCACGCTAGTGATTCGGCAGCGGCGGATTTTCAGAGCATCGTGAGGTAAAGAGAAGCGCCATCTGGCGCTTCTCCAGATTGATATTGTGCTCAGCCGACCGCGTTGCGGTACGTGCCGAAGGCGCGACCACGCAGGCTGAGACGTTGACGCAGAGCCGCGAACAGATTGGTGGCGCCGGACATCAGGCCAGGCGTGTTGCGGCTGACTTGGCGCTTGACGCTGCGAATGAACGCATCGGCGTAGACCGAATACATTCTTCGGCGGACGATCTCGCCCTGTCTCTCACAGATGTCCGCTTCCCTCATCCAGTCGCTGAAGGCGAGCAGAGCGACGCCGACATTGACCAGTCCGCGAGAATCAGCGGGCACGTCACGCTCGCGAACGTTGCGCATGAGCTCGCCGTACTTGCGGTAGCGGAAAGCCCAGGCTGCCCACGATACGGCCTCCGCGGCGTAGCGCGGATTCTCGTTCGTGTAAGCGAAGTGCGCAGCGGCGTAGCACGCTTTGGCGCCGGCGGCGACGAGCGCGGGTTCTGATTCTAGACGGCGATTCGTGTCGGGACCGCTGTGCGAAACTTGCCGTGCGAAGCGGCCGGCTTCCTTCCAGGCAATCTCGTCGCTGTTGTTGGTCTCGAAGAGTTCGACGATGCGCAGGATGGCGTCGCGCTGTTCCGGAGTGCGGGCGACGGAGATGAGCCCTTGCGTGTCGTCGTTGAGAACGAAGAGGGCGAAATCACGCCAGGCTTGATGCAGTGCTTCGCCATCGACCGCAGTCGAAAGTGTGTTGAGAAAGCGCTCGGGCCAGCTGCGGGCCTGATTGTCCGACAGCTCGTTGAAGAGCGAGTGTTCGGCGTAGGCGAGGGTCAGCGGCACGCCGACTTCGGAGGCATAGAACGAATGGTCGCAGCCTTGCTTGTTGCAGACGTAAGGAGCCTGGCACCAGCTGCGCCGCGACCAGAAGATGGCGCGACGATCTTCGCCGCGAGCGACACGATTGCCGGCTTCGCGAGCGCTGAGCAGAAGGCGGCGCTTTGTTTCTGCGTTTCCGTTGAACAGAAGCATAATAGTTCTCCGTGTTGCGTTTTCACCCTCTCAATTTGAAGCCCCGGCAGCCAGTTTCCGCCGCAAGACGGTTTTATTGGCAATTGAAGTGACGTCGCAGTGTGCGTTTCGTCTATTCGGTGGCTCTAAACTGAAATGGAGAAGTTGATAGGTCTATAGCCTAAAAAGTCGTGGATGCAGAACCTAGATAAGGGTTGTAAAGCGCTCAAGATAGAGTCCATTACAAGTGTTTACAGAGCTTTCCCGTTCTCCTTTTCGAGCCTCTGGAAGGCTCTGCCTGATCAGTTTTTTTGACTTGCCTTGAGGAGAATTCAAACTGCTCGGTTTTCCTATCAGCCTCTAATTGCCTCGACGCGATGAGACGATGTTAAACAGCTGCCCTTCTAGCGCAGCTCGCGTTCAAACAATTCCAACTCCAATCTTGATTCCTATTCCGGAATCGATGGAACACCCGGCTCTGGGATTGGTTTCTTGCCGTCAGGATTGGGCGGCGTATCCGGAGGCGGCTTGTTGTCCGGGTCGGCAGGTGGCGTCTGCGGATTGTTGCCTTTAGGATCGTCTGATGGTTTTTCTTCCTGCTTATCGTTATCGCCGGGATTAATAGGCGGCGGCGAGTTCTGCTGTAGGGGCGTTTTGGCATGGGCGGCGCGAACATCGCCCGGCGTTGGATTGTGCGCCAGTAAAACTGAAAGTGCCACCGCTATTGCAGCAAACAATGGCAGGGCTTGGAACGTTTTGCTTATGTGTCGTCGCTTGGACATAGCACCATAGTAATTTATTCGGCACTTTGCCGGTGTTGTTGGTAAAAAGGAGCCGGTGATTAAATGTAGCCCAAACCCGAAAACGCTATACTTGTGCGCGTTCTACGTTTGGGTGCAGCAAATTATGACTGATTCACAGACCATTACAACTATCGATCGAGCACGTTTGAAACAGCTGATAATCTCTGAGACGGAGCTTTTTGCCAAGGAGCATCCGAAGTCCAGAGAACTCTTCGAGCGGGCTAAGAAACACTTTGTTTCCGGCGTGCCGATGAACTGGATGGTCAAATGGGCTGGTTCTTTCCCTGTTTTCGTTCAGGAAGCAAAAGGCGCTCACTTCACGGATGTCGATGGAAAGAAATATCTGGATTTGTGTCTCGGCGACACTGGCGCGATGACCGGGCATTCGCCGGATGCCTCGATGGAAGCCGTTATCGCCCAAGCCAAACGCGGCCTTACCTACATGCTGCCTACTGAAGATCACGTTTGGGTTGCTGAAGAATTGTCGCGCCGCTTCGGTCTTCCCTACTGGCAAATGGCGATGACCGCGACGGATGCAAATCGCTTCTCAATTCGCCTGGCGAGAAAACTCACTGGACGTTCGAAGATTCTGGTCTTCAACTGGTGCTATCACGGGACCGTGGATGAGGCGTTCTGCACGCTTAACGATGGAGTGGAAGGTCCCCGCAGGGGTAATCTGGGACCGCCGGTCGATCCTTCCGTGACAACCAGAGTGGTTGAGTTTAATGACATTGCGGCATTGGAGCGCGCCCTTGCCCATGGTGATGTTGCCTGTGTGCTTGCCGAACCGGCCATGACGAATATTGGTATCATCCTTCCTGAGCCCGGGTACCATCAGGCTTTGCGTGACCTGACCAGAAGGTACGGCGCGCTTTTGATCATTGATGAGACGCACACGATATGCACCGGTCCTGGTGGCTATACCAAGGCGCATGGGCTGCAGCCTGATGTTTTAACGATCGGAAAGCCGATTGCCAGTGGTGTTCCGGCGGCCGTATATGGCTTCAGTGAAGATGTGGCTGAGAAAGTCCGCATTTTGACTAACACGGAAGAAGCTGATACAGGCGGCATTGGTGGCACCCTTGCTGGAAACGCATTGTCGGTTGCTGCGATGCGCGCCACCTTGGAAAAGGTTCTCACTGAGTCGGCCTTCAAGCAAACAATCCCACTTGCTGAACGCTTTGCCGAAGGGGTTGAGAGTGTGACCAAACAGCATAAATTGCCCTGGATTGTTAAACAACTTGGTTGCCGCGCCGAGTATTGGTTCCATCCGACTCCCCCAAAAAACGGCGGTGAGGCTGCTTTTGCTGCAGATGGCGAACTGGATCGCTTCATGCATTTGTTTGCGCTCAATCGGGGAATTCTGTTAACGCCGTTTCATAACATGGCTCTTTTCTCTCCTGCGCACACGGCTGAAGATGTGGATCTTCACACCAAGATCTTTGCTGAAAGTGTCGAAGCATTGCTGAAATAGCGAAGAAAAGGCGAATAATCGGCGAAGGTTGAATGAAAGGAAAACCGCATCCGCATTTGTTTTAGCGGGAGCGCCAGTTACGCAAGCTCGCCCCGAGAGAGAAAAACGGATCATTAGCCAGAGTTAGAGTTTGAGCTTACATGACCTCGCGCGAAGCTTGAATAAGCCCTCTAATGGCTTACTGCAGCTTTGTTTCTAGGTGTTAAGTACACCTCTTCACATAGCTTTTTGATGCTCAGAAAACGTCTTTCTCTTTAGGTTGAAAGCATACTTCTTTGCTCCATCACCGGTTTCCACCAAAACCCATCAGACCCTCATCTATTTTTTCTTTGGCAATTTGCCAGCAGCATATTTAGCTGCGGGTCGCCGCACGGTTTTTGCACTTACCGCTGTTGCGACCATCGCCAATGGCTCGATTTGTTTATCGGGTCCCGACCTAACCGGAGAAGTGAATGACCTCAGCCGACCAAAAGAACCCCCTCATCCGCGTGCTTGAACTGCTGAAAAGTGCCGACAACCACGCGCGCTGGAATGAGTACGACGAAGCCGAACGTCTCTGCCGCGATGCCATCGACATCGCCAAGGGCGAGCTTGGTGAAAACCATCACGCCCATGCGACGGCGCTTCGCGACCTGGGCAACATTCTTACGAAGCAGGAGCGTGGTTTCGAGGCGCGCGAAGCCCTCACCAAGGCCCTGGAAATCCTCGTCAAAATCCACGGCAACAACGACGCGGAAGTGCTGCAGCTTTTCGCTCACGTGCACGACCTCTACCGCTGATTGCCGCATTACGGCTGACCTGAAAAGAAAAGTCCGCGCGGAGAGGCTCCGGTCTCTCCCATCGTTGGAAGCAGAGAAATCGTTCTCTGCGTGACCCTTGTGGTCAAACTGTAGAAGGGAATATGCAATGACTCGATTCTCGAATTCTATGACTGGTGTGGAAACCAGCATGTTCGACGAATTCATTCGTCAGGGCGCTAACTCGAAGCTGCTCACGCGCGAAGAGGAGCGTCTGCTCTGCGAACGTATGAAGGCCGGCGGTCGTGACGGTGATCGGGCTCGCGACGAGCTGATCAACCGCCACCTGCGCTTGTCCATGTCGTGCGCTCGCAAGTTCTCTTATGCGAAGCTCTCCCAGGAAGATCTCATCCAGGAGGGCAATATCGGCTTGATCAAGGCGGCCGAGAAATTCGAGGTGGAACGCGGTTTCCGCTTCGTCACCTACGCTGCCTGGTGGGTCCGTCAGACTATCGCGATGTACGTGAAAAGCTGCGGACGCACAATCAAGCTGCCTCCCGAGAAGGTCAAGCACATCGCGCAGATGCAGCGCATTGTCTCCGACTTCGCTGCCGAGGGCAAACGCCCTTCGGACACGCAGGTCGCCGACAAGATGCGCGTCTCCGTCGAGTACGTGCACGACCTCATGGAGTGGGCGCATGAGCCGGTTTCGATTAACGTGAAAATCGGGGACGAGAGCGAAGCTGAACTCGGCGATTTGATCGCTGACAGCAACGCCGTCAACCCGGTCGATAAGGTGATCGAGGCTGACATGCATGCCCGTCTCGAGATGGCGCTGTCCGGGCTGAAGGAGCGCGAGCGGGAAGTGATTCTCGGCCGCTTCGGGCTGCTCGACGGCGTGTCTCTCACGCTCGAAGAGCTCGGTGAACGTTACGGCGTCACCCGGGAGCGCATCCGGCAGATCGAGGCGAAAGCGCTCGAGAAGCTGGCTTCGGGCCCGAATGCTCGGATTTTGAAGTCCTTCCTGTAAGGGCTTCTTCTGAAGTGCGGGGTGGATACATATCCACTCCGCGCTTCACTTTTTCCCCGTTCGATAAGTGAATCAAGTCGCAGCACTCTGGAAAAATGGAGAACACAATGACCACGTTTGCAGTCGATCTCGCCTCTCTGGGCACAACGTTCCTCTTCCTCATCATCTCGTTTGTCGCCGGTCTGGCCATCGCAATCGCGGGCGCAGTCCTCGGCGGCGCCGGTGAACTCCTTCTCGGTTTCGCGAAAGCAGTCGCCGGCGACCGCTCCTATGCGTCGCAGCCGACGCCCAGCGCACTGCCGGTTTTCATCCGCGGTCTCATCTACATCGCCCTCGGCTTTGTCGCTCTCTACTTGGCGGCAATCGGCATGGCGCTGTGGGGCAACCTGCTCGGCATCGTCGCGGCGTTCTGCCTCGGCATCGCTGTCGTGCGCTTCTTCTCCCGTATCTAACGGGAGACGCCTGAGGAAGACGGATTCCGTAGGAGTGTGGATCACACCTGCGGAATCCGCTCTTTAGATTCAGAGCGCTTCAAGCGTTCTCTGCGCGCGGCTTTAGGTGAGTTCGGACGGGGATGTCCGTGCTCTCCTTAAGGCGTGCGCTTCCTCACAATGCAAATAAACCCGTCATCAGGGAGTGACTAACATGACGGAGAAGAAAGCTGTAAATCCGCATGGATGGGGCGTCATCACCAACCCCGTCGATCCGATCGAAGAAGCCGCCAAGGTTCTCGTCGCCAAACTCATCGCTGATTTCTCAGCGCTGAACAAGACGAATCCGAACGCATTTCGGCTCTGCGTCGAAGTTCCCTTCTGGCCGGAAAACGACAAGGTTGTCGACCGCGCCGTCGAGATCTTCACGCGCAAGAACTGGTCCGCCGATCCCTTCGAACACAAGTGCGCAGGCGGACGCGCCGGCGCCTTCTGGCTGACGCCGCCGAACAATTGGACGCCCGACGCTCAAGCGTCGTAAGCGTTTTTTGTTTTTCCGAAACCTGAGCGCGACGCGTTTTTACTCGCCGCGTTCACTCTGTGGAGAGCAAACATGCTCATGACCTCTGGACAGGGCGTTGTCGTCAACGCTCTTTTGGCGCTCGGCTTCGAGTGCCATTACGATGACTTCGATCTTTGCCGCATGCGCAAGGTCGAAGCTCCGTATCTTCTCGAGCTGGACGTCACGTTCCAGATCGTGCACGACCCGAAGACGCAGCCACCGCAGGCGCGTCCGCCGGTCGGTCTCACGCCTGGGCTTGCCTGGCTGTCTCATCAGCTCAGTCTGGTGAACTGCCACTTCGATCCTGACGCTTACGTCAAGGATTCGAATGAGGCGGTTTTCGCTCGTCAGGACACCTTCCGACTTCCGCGTACGGGCAAAGAGATGACCGCACGGGTCATAGTCAGAGCCCGCAGCTCACGCGCGGCCTGAGCTTCCACAATTTCGTTCCGGGCGTTGCAGACATCCAGCGGAGGCGATTGAGGGCGAATGTTCCTCTTTCGCCGACCTGGTGTCTGCCCGAACGCAACACGCTCCCACACAGCAAGGAGGGTACATGATTTTGCGCACTTTCGTAGTGCCCAAGGATTTGCTGCAGAGGATCGTCGCGCAGCATCCGTCCCTTTTGGACAAGCACTTCGTCATCAGCATCTGCGATCCGGGCGAAGTGAGGCCGCTCCCGAGCGAGCACTCGCATTTGCTCAATCTGACGTTCTGCGACATAGCCCCCGAGGATATTCCAGAGGAAAAGCGCGAACGTTTTCCGTCCATGTCACCTGCAGACGCCGGTGATGTCGTCAGTGCCCTCCGGCGTTGGCACGCAATGGACCGGCGCGGCAATCTCATCGTTCAGTGTCATGCGGGAATCTCTCGCAGCGCAGCGGTAGGAACGTTCGCCAACGAATTGCTTGGGCTCGATTCCGAGCAGTTCCACAAAGAGCACCCCTGGGTTGATCCTCAGCCTTATGTGCTCAACTTGCTGCGAGTGACTGCCGGTCTTTGACAGGCAGCCACCTCGCGGCGAGCAGCAAACAACTTTTTTCAGAAAGGAATTTTTCGGTGACCTTCTTTTCGCTTGTTTTTCATTTTGTCGTGTTGATACTAACAAAGATAGTAGTGGGCGAGAAGCGAGTAACGATGCCGGTTTTCGTTATTCCGATTTGTCCGGTTGCAGCTGTTGCTAGTACATGAACTTCAACGAATGAATTGAGGTCAACGCTTCTTTCTTGTATTTCGCTGATGCTTCAGGAGTGGCAACGAACCAAATCTTTGTGTAAGTTTCGAAGGCGACATCGGCGTCTGAAGAATAGACAAAATAGAATTCTCGGTTGATAACTGTGTCAAATCCTTCAATGAGTAAGACCCGCTTGCCGCCTAAATCTTGGGTCTGAGCTTTCGTAAGTCGAAACTGTTTGTCGTCTTTGTAATAAGAAATCAGACCTTCAAGTTCGCCAAGCTCTTTTTCGTTCAATGTATGCACGGGCAGCTTTAGAAGACGTTCGAGCGGTTCTCTGTAGCGTTTTCTCAAACTCTCGTACACCATAATAATTGCGCAGGTGTCATCGTTTGGAGGCGCGAATGTCTTCGCTGTTCCATTGTGATTGAATTTGCATTCGGCTGGAAGCCATCCATTGGGAAGCTGTTTCAAAGCAACACCTCCGACATTTGGAAAATCTTTTGCACTCTTCTTCTTAGCAGCTTCAGGTTTGTTTGCCGCAAGCAAGTACCTTCCACTTGCTTGTCGAAAGTCCGATGAATAGCGAATATGTACTGAATTTGAAACAGGCGGTTCTTGATAGTCCATTAATGTCCAACTTCTTTTTTGATTCGACGGGCTAAAGCTCCGTCATCTTGGATAGTGGCAGTGAGCATCCTCAAGATTTTCTCGAACTTAACCCAATCTTTTTTCTGCTGTTCGTCGCTGATATGTTGTGTTTTCCAGCGATGGTGAGCCTCTTTCATGCAATCAATCAAGTCTTGTCCCATCTGCGCTTTTGCATCACCCTCTGCTGCATGTACCCAACGCAAACGCGCCATGTCGAGTTTCTCACTAACACTGATCTTATTGTTGTCTTCAAGGTCTTGAAGGCGATTAATTGTTTCAACCGGACTCAAAGTTGCATTGTAAAGCACTGTCAGAGGCATTGCCGCATGATCATTCTCTTTTTCCCACTGATTATGCATCGCCACAGTGCCATTGACTGGATTGTAGGACTTGATCGTGATTACATGCGGTCCACCTAATGTATCGCCAACTTTGCTTTCACCCCAAAATGGTTCATTGGCTGTGTGAACGACTAGTATAAGCGGCATCTCGTTTGCATGTTTGAAGAGATAATTTCCCAGCTCTTCTTGGGTCTTGAACTTCATGCAATGCTCCGAATTTGGCGTGTTTTCTCTAGTCAAAATGAAGTTCTCTTCGTTCGTGCCGGCAATTTTGTTATAAACGCCGACTAATTCTTGGTTAGTGAGGTTTGGTTTACCACGCTTGACTCCGTCATACAGTAAGACTTCTTCGTGCTTGCCGGTGAGCTTGTTCACTTCTTGAAAGTACTCAGATTCAAACATTTTTCCTTCTGCGTAGTGAACATTGACTGCCCCAATTTGAAAAATTTGACTAGCAAAGCTTCTGTCATCACCTAATTTCAGACTGCTAGTGCCGGGTTCTGGAAGAAAAGATTCTTTGTGCCATGTCAAATTGACTTTTGTATTTCCTGATTCCCATCTTCCATCCCTTGCCAAATCGGCAACCATTTTTGCTGCGGATGCAGGGTGCTTGCTATAGAGACGATATTCGAGTGTCGAAACATTACAGGTGTTGTGACTTCCCTGTCTAATCAAGTCTGGATCTGCTGCTTGCAAAATAGTCTGTTCAGCGAGCACAACTCGCTTTTCTTGGGGGACTTCCGTCGAGCCGAAAATAGGGGCTTTGTCCAGCATCCTTGAACACTGTTCGTAGAATGCTTTGATCTCTTTGGGATCGTTCCCGTGGAGTTTTTCGAACTTGTGCATAGCGTCCGTAACCTGCTTTTTCTCAGCAGGGTTCTTTTCATTTTCGTCTAGTAGTTTTAAAAAATGGCGTCGTGCTAATACCGCTTTTTCTTGGTCACTACCAAAACCAGCCTGGAACGCTGTGCCGAGGTCGATACCATCGCCCTCTTTTTGCCAGGAAGGATCGCCGGATTTCTTTCCGGAGCTTGTTTTCTCTTTGGACGTTTTAGAATTTTCGTCCAGTCCATCAATGCCAAAACTCTGGACAGCCGGCACTAAATCGGAGGGAGCCTTATCTTTACTGTGCGACTTCTTGTGTGCTTTATGGAACTCGGTTGAGTTTTCCTTGTCACCAATGACGCCTGTCTTTTGCACGTTCTCACTGGGTTTGGAGTGTTTCTCCCCAGGGGCGACAATCTCGTTTTTCTTGTCCGTCATCGCTGGGCCTCTGGAGCTTTCCATGAATTTATACCCGGCGCTTTCGGTAACCTTTCAATTTAATCCGGAGTGCGTAGTTCCCCCAGTCGACACGCTGAGTAAACGGGGCTATTGTGGGGGCACTTCGATCCTTGCATAACGCACTTGCGCAAAAGCCTATGAAGCCGTGATTACGGTTTATAGCCGTGCGTTCGTGCCCTCCATCCCATAACCCTCCTGCATCTACCGGCTTTGCCCGGAACGAGGTCATAGAACCAATGGCTGACGGCGATAACAAAGAAGTTCCGCAAGAGAATCCCAATCAAAATCAGCCTGACGAAAAGCAGGTGGGCTTGAGCCAGCAGATATTGCAAGGCGCAATTGCTGATGCTCAGCAGCCTGGAAGAGATCTAAGAGCGGCGCCGGACAGCGCCATGCAGAGAATGGCAGATGTCACCGTAGATGGTTTCAAGAAAATCCCTCAGGGTTTTGTCAACTCCCTGAATCCCGATCACATTCTTCCAAACGTTGCCATAGGTGCGGCGATTGGCGCAGGGATGCGATTGGTGCTGCCGAAATCCGGACCTGTAGGCGCAATAGCCAGTCTTGCCGTGGGCGGTTATTTCGTGGGCAAGCCCCTGGTTGATACCTATCATGGTGCCTATGTGGCAAGAACCATGGAAGATATGAATGCAGCGTCATCCTTGCTGGGAGACACATTGGGCGGAATGCCTGTGGTGATGGTTGAAGCCGGCATCGGTGCGAAACTCGGCTCTGCTGCGATGAATAGAGCCTTGTCTACGGAAGCTGCTCAACCCTTCATGAACTGGAAAGCCCATACTTACAGAGGGCTGGACGCCAAGCTGATGCGCGGTGTAGAAAGCGCTAAAACACTGGGTCTTAACGCAGTGGGGTTGGAAAGCAAAGTCTATCGACATGGGTTCATCCCGGAACACGTTTTCGATGACATTGCCAAACGCCAACCGGATAACGTTGAATTCCTGAAGACTGTAGAAGCAAATAGAAGGTTGAACACCTTGGTTCGCGAACATCGCGAAGCACGCTTGCAGCGCGAACAGAGCAGTGCCAAGCCAGTTCAAGAAGGAACCGGAGCGCGCGAAGTTTACGATGCTCAGGGTAAAGAAGTGGACGGGATTTTGGTTCGCTCGGAAGGGCAAAAACCAATCGGCAACTCGGAAGTCGATCTGGCTTACGACTATACGGGCGCCATTCGTCAATATTACAAAGAAGTGCATGGACGAAATTCCATTGACGGCAAAGGCATGACAATGAAGTCGACGGTCAATTACGGAGAGAATTTCGAGAACGCATTTTGGAACGGTATCCGTATGACCTATGGAAAACCTGGACCGCAGAGCCCTTTCCGCACATTCATGCAGCGTGTCATCGCCGGTCACGAAGTCACTCACGGCGTCACCGAATTCGAAGCCGGAACAGTCTATCGCAATCAGCCTGGTGCCTTGAACGAACACTTCTCGGATGTGGGCGGCGCGCTGATCGACATGTACGCAGACAAGATAACAGCGGGACAATACCACTGGCTAATTGGAAAAGGCATTTGGAAAGACAATATCAACGGCGAAGCATTGCGCAGCATGAAGGCGCCTGGCACCGCCTACAACGACCCTGCCATCGGCAAAGACATTCAGCCTGCCCACATGAAGGACTACAACAAAACGCCTCGCGACAATGGCGGCGTCCACATCAACAGCGGTATTCCAAACAAAGCATTCTATGAGTTTGCAACCAATGTCGGCGGCAACGCCTGGGAAGCACCCGGAAAAATCTGGTTCGAGGCTCGCGCAAGAGCGGGCAGCACGCCGCAGTTCTCGCAGTTTGCGTTTGAAACAGTAGAGGCGGCCAAGCGCCTTGGTCATGCAGACCTCGTTCCAAAACTGGAAAAAGCCTGGTCGGATGTCGGCGTCAAACCGGTGGAAACACCATTCTGGCATCATCGCACGTTTGTTCCGCTCTTCTCCGGCCTGGGGCTTACCGGAGCGGAAACCGTAAGCGTCGGTGCGAACGCCGCTACCGTAAATCCCAACTTTAAAGCGGAAGTGGTTTTGCCGCGTCGCTAAAGTGCCTCTACTTTAGGGCGACAGCCGCTATAAGCTTGAGCCATTTTGATGGCCGGGATCTTTGTTTGGATCTTTTTCCATCCAGGTCGTGATGGCGGGGAATGTTCCAGACCAGGCTCGCATTGCGCTTCCGTCGACAATTGCCGCATGGTATTTGACCAGCGCTTGTTCGATGTTTGAGATTCGGTCGCGATGCATTTTGTATTCTTTTGCGGCACGGGCGACGCTCAATTGCTGTTCGAGAGTCGAGAAGCCGTTTTCCGCGAGGCACTCCGCGACATCTTTGGGAATGATTTCCTTCATCACTCTGTCTTCGTCGAACGACTGCGGAAGCACAGTCCAGGTGTCTTCGATCATGCCGCTTACACCGTGGGTTCTGTAAACACCTGACTGAGAGAGGATATTTCTGCCGCTGCCATCCACCAATCGAGCCAATCTCAAGAAATTGAGGAAGCTGATGGGGGCGTGTTCCTTCGATTGTGCCGCTTGGGTCGGGAAAGTATCGGTTGCGTGAATTCTTCTCAGCATAGCGATACCATGTTCGCGACTGAAACGCTTGGCTCTGATCAATCGCTGCACTTCCAGGACGATGTCCAGGCTTTCTGTGGAAATCAGATGGTGTGCGAGCATCGTCTCGCCAATTTTCATTCGATTGCGATTGGCTTCTTCCGCGGCTTTCTCAACGTCTTCGTAAGAAATCAATCCGACTTCGATGAATAGCACGCCCAGTCTCGTCTTCAAGATTTCGAGACCCTCTTCAGTCGTGTGAGCGTGTTGAATATTGCTTCGCGATGTGACAATGTGATCGATCGCTTCTTCTCTCTCCATTTCACCTGTGCGCAACATTCTTTGCACTTGAATAGCTTTTTCGATGATCGTGGGCTCGAGATCGCCACCTGCAACAAAGACTTTTCCGAGCGGAAGACAGGTGGCACGCGACACTTTGAGCCGGCTTTTCAAAACGTTCCGGTCCACGATGTCGCCGTCGACAAGCAAGCTGCCGAGCCGGTTCTTCATGGGATTGTCGACATAGATTCCCAGAAGGTCGAGAGCTAGATTTAGTTGAATCGCTTTTCTTTTAGCCAGTGCGACCGCCTTGGCTGCCGTTTCTCTCCTGACGAATTCATCACGCACAAGGCTCTGAGCCGTGACCAGTCCATGCAAGCTGTCGAAGTCCAGAATGTTTTGCAAGATCAATTGCAATCCCAGCGGCAGACCCGTTTCCATTGTTCCAAGCAAACCTAAATTGAGCTGTTCTTCCGAAGCCAAACCGCTCGTGACAATCAGTTCACCCAATTGAATGTTGCTTTTCGATTTGCTCATCTACTTGCAGCGTCCGCTAACTCACTGGCCCACAGGTACTTAATGCCCAATCTGGCAAAACTTATTTAGTAATTGAAAATATTGCAGCATAACGTTGTGAGCCGGGTAAGAAATTTTTGGCTGCGCCGTATCTGACAGAGTTGTATGTATCCCTCGATCGAGAAGCTGGAAGAACTTTTGACAATTCAGGAAGCCGAAGTGGGCAGAGATGATCCGTCTCTGGCGACACTATTGGATGACCTGTCTTATGGGTATCATTGCCGCGGGAGATTCGATGAGGCTGAGGAGTGTTACGTCCGCTCCCTCGCGCTGCGTGAGGCGGTCTGTGGAAGCAACGATCAAAGTCTGTTGCCTGGTTTGCACCGCCTCGGAATTCTTTATCGGATTCAGGACAAATTTGCTGAAGCGGAGCCTTACTATCAGCGGGCTTTATCAATTACAGAGAGGCAAGTTGGATTAGAACATCCGCTTGTCGCGACTCGGCTGAATTATTTGTCCGGCCTGTATTTTGCCTGGGGCCGCTTTGAGGACGCCGAGCGGCTCGTCAAAAACTCGGCTTACATTTACGAAAAATTTCTCGGACCCAATCATGCAGTGCTTGCGGTTGCCTATATGGGCTTGGCTGTGATTTTGATGCGGCAAGGTAAAAACGAGCAAGCGCTCTCGTATTTCAATCGTTCTTGTGATTTGAGCAAGAGTTTAAAGACGGATGAAACTCCGACGACCTTTCAGGACATTGCCCACAGCCTACTTCTCCTCTCTCAGGGGCATTATCGCCGCAAGGAATATGACGAAGCAGAAGTTTTGCTGCGCCATTCGATGCTCATCGAAGCCCGCGAATTGTGGCCTGATCATCCGCTCGTTGCCGACAGTTTGAGCATGCTTGCTGATTTGTACCGCGCCCAGAGGCAGTTTCGCGAAGCCGAATTTCTCTACACCAAGGCTTTGAAAATACGCCAGAATACGCTTGGCGCCGACCATCCGATTGTGGCAACTTCATTGTTCTCTTTGGCGGATTTATATGCATCGCAGCAGCGCGATGAGGAAGCGCTGGAGCTTTTGACGCTGTCTTTGCAGATAGTCGAAAATGATCCGCGCAAAAATGAGGCGCAATTTGCGCAGAGCAAAACGCTGCTTGACGAACTAACTCAAAGGGCTAGGTCTAGATAAGCTTGGCCAGGCACTAATTAAGTGTTCTAGGAGTTGCTAGCGTCGCTCGCGTCAACGTTGAAGTGCATTTCTTTGGGGAAATTCATGCGCGTTTGAGCACGTCGTGCAATTCGCAGCCGGCGGACTAGCCGGGCAAAACTGCAACCCGTTGGGCTTACGGAGTTTTTTAGTCTTGTACTTATAACTCTTGCCTGAGTTAAAAGCCATCTGTAGGTTCAAATTACTAACCTTCAACCTTCACTCCGGCCATAACCCGAAACTTCGAAAAAAATAAATCAACGCGCGCGTAAAAACCCTGCACCGTCGTGCTGGGACTCATGCCGCCTAACTGAAAGTAGCAAAGTATGAGTACAAAACACACAGACGCCAGAGGAGGGCACGGCGTCGCGGCTGCATTGCCGTTCATTCACCCTCCGGTCCTTTGCCTTGGACCGGTGCTTGTCGTCATGGACATGCAACCTGGTTTCAAGGCAGCGCAGGACGCAGTCACCCAGTATTTCGTCAGACAGGAAGTCACTCGCGCTCGCGAGGAAGGACGTCCAGTCATCATCGTCGAGTACGACCCGCACGAAATGGGACACACCTACGAGAGCATCACATCGCTGATTGAGGGCTACGAGCACTCCGACATCATCACCAAGCGTGGCGATGACGGTTCTGCCGAAATCCTCAAGGCATGCAGCGATAAGGGCTTCTCGGCGATGTCTTTCCGCATGTGCGGAGTCAACAGCGATGCTTGCTTGCTGGAATCCATCCAGGGACTGGTTGAGAAACTTCCAAAGTGCCGCATCACTGTTCCGCAGGACGCCTGCAATTGCCTCACCGGCAAGAACAACGATGTCTGGTACGAGGACTATCCTGCCATCGCGCAAGTGACAGTAGAGCTGCACGGCGGCATGCACTAGTAGCGCGTGCCCGCATCACAACGAGAACAATTCGGTAAGCAGCGCCTCGGCCTGCTTGCCGAATTGTTTTAAACCCAAAGGAGGACACTATGAAGACTGTAGATAACGCCTCCCAGAGGGGGCGTGCACTTTACCATGCCATCTGGGCATTGGTGAATGCCACTTTCTTCGACACGAAGAGGCTTGCGGGCTGGGGCTCTTACGAGCACAAGTTCGACGAGCAGATCGTGGACGAGGAGACGGCGCTGAAGTTCGCCGACGAGATGCTGGCGTCCTTGGGTGACACCTACACCGAGCGTGTGGTGGCGCCTGCGACCTTCGTCTCTCAGCACAGTGCCGACGACAACACCAACGCAGAAACGCCGCCTGCCGATGTCAGCTCGGTTCTCACACCGACCGGCATCGGTTACTTGCGGATCAGCACTTTCGACAAGGAAGGCGTGATTGAGGAGATCGCAGCTGCGGTCGCCAAAATCGCTGACTGCAAGGGCGTCATTCTCGACCTTCGCCACAACAGCGGCGGCAGGATGTTCGAGGCGCTCGAGAGTTGCGGCTTCTTCCTCGAAGAGGGGTTGCTGGCGACAATCAAGTTCCGTTGGGAAGAGGGAGAGGGTATCAAGACGCGCCAGTACGCGGTCACGAAGGATGAGTTCTTCGCCAACGAAGAGCTGCCCGATGGAACGCGCACCGGCCATCCCGGCACTCGACGCCCGCCTCTGCTTGCCGGCAAGCCGCTGGTCATCCTGATGAACCACCGCACTGCCAGTGCCGGCGAGCTGATGATCTGCGCGCTTGTGCAGAACGGCATTGCCGGTCAGGTGCTCATGGTCGGCAGCGGATCGACTCCCGGCAAGGGCATCGGTCAGGCTGAGTACGACGTTCTCGACGGCAAGGCCAAGGTGCGCATCACGCGTTGCCACTGGTTCGCGCCGGGCGGTGACTGGCTTGGCGACTGCGGTCAGACGGAGAAGAACTCGATTGAACCCGACGTTCTCGTCGAAGGCGATCGCGGACCGGAAGCACTGAAGGTGGCCGCAGACGAGCTCAAGAAGATGCTCGGCATGCCGGTCTCCGAAGCTGTGCAGTAATTGATGAAGCAGACGTGATGCGCAGGAGGCTATCCACCTTCCGCGCATCACTTTTTGCACACGATTCTATTATAAGTGATAGCAGAGCGTGTTTTTGCGGGTAAGTATTCGGCGAGCACAGGTTATGAAACACTGATGCTGTCTACGTTCTCATGGAACGGTCGACGCTTGGCGTAGACCCTACATTAGTGAGCCTGCGTTGGCCGAATAATCACTTTTTGCGGTTAGCTGGGGTAGCGGGTAGATGGATCGATTGCGCAATTGTCAGATCGGTAGTTTCTTGAAAAAGACCACCTCATAGTCTTCCTCTTCTTGCTGTTTTGGCTCGCTCATGGAATTCAATTTGCTTGAACGGCTGACCTACAAAAGGCTATGGCAGCGGGCTGTGATGTTAATTGTTTCTCAGTCGCAAGGGCGTACATTAGGGCTAGCATATGGAGTTCATGCTTGGCTTACTGCGACAATTAAAAGCGAGATTGAACCCTCCGGTATCAGCTGCACAGGCTGAAGATAAATGGGCGAGAATTTTTCAATTGCGTTCGCAGTTGTTTGACGGGACGTACATTCGTGAAGCAATGGCGCAGACGGCTGATGGAATCTTTCACTTCGATGTTCGCGACAACATAATCGGCTGGTCGATTGCCTACGATGGGGTCTGGGAAAAGGCAGAAACGGACTTTGTCAAGTCTGTTGTTGAGCCTGGCGACTTTGTTGTTGACGTAGGCGCCAATATCGGTTGGTACACCGTCGTGATGGGGAAATTGGTGGGCGAGAATGGTCGCGTTTTTGCATTCGAGCCTGAATCTCGCAGTTACGATCTGCTCTGTCGCAATGTCCATGAAAATAGGCTTGTTGATCGTTGCCGTCTCTTTAATGCAGCTTTGCTGGAGCGTGCGGGAGTGTTTGAACTGGAGCAGGCTGAGGACAATTTTGGCGACAGCCGAATTCGGTTTAGCTCCGCTCAGGAATGTGGCCAGAACATGTATGGTGAAGAAAGCCGCCGGAGAGTGGCTGTGGAAGCGCTGACTCTGGATGAGGCAATGCAAGTCGCAGGAGCGGAGCATAGCCGTATCAAACTAATCAAGGTTGATGCGCAAGGCTCGGAAGTGGCTATTTTTGCAGGTGCGCAGAAAACGCTTGCACAGACGAATGTACTGATTACTGAGTATTGGCCATACGGTTTGCAGCGCGCGGGAAAGAAAGCGGACGATTTTTTTGATGCAGTGAGCGCGCATTTCAACCAGTACGCTCGTTTCGATTGTGGCTTTGAATTTCGCTCTATCAAAGATTGGCGGGAAGATATGAATGTCCCAGCCTCTACGCCTTGCGGCGAGACTGTTTACGTACTGAAGAAATGAAGAGGGCGGCGAGCAGACTTGAAGTTGAAACGATGGATAAAAAGAGCTCGCACTCAATACTGATTATCTATCGGCGTGAATGATTTCCAGGTGAGGCAAGCCCCAGCATTGAATGTTCATGTCTGCTGCCATAATGCCTAAACCTTCGGTTTCCAGCTCGCCACGCTCTCCGGGAAGTCCTATGTCTTCTCTTGAGCGCACTCTGGGATTGTCCTTGCCGTAGAGGGAAGTGGGAAAAATTAGACCGGCGCGATGACAATCCGCCCTGATCAGCAGCATAGTTCCACCGACTGCGTGAAGTTCAGTGATCTCCCCTTCCGTGCGCAGGTCATGCATAAAGAGACTCGCTTGGTTGCGCCAGGCGTTCAGATCAAATGTTTGCCCGCCATATTTGAGGACGCAGTGCGGTTGGATGATATCTTTGCCGTATGACAGCAATCTCTGAATAACATCCGGCGGAAATTCCAATACGTCTGAATCGAGCCAAAGGACCCATTCTTCATCAGTGAGTGTTCGCTGCAACAACTCATTTCGGCTGAAGGCAAGTATGGAGCGTCGCTGATACTGTATGTTCGGCTGCCATCGTGGCACACCTTCAGGAATTACATAGCCGAAGTCTTTTCGAATGCAATTGATTTTAGAGAACTGCGTTTTGTGTTTTTCGGCAAGACCTTCGAATGCTGCAAATGTATTGTCCGTGCTGTCGCTCTCCAGAATTCCCAGGGACAACAATTGGCGTGGATAGTCCAGTTTCAAGAGTCTTTCGAAATAACCGGGCGCATCATGTGCTGCGTTTTTGACGGGAGTAAGAATTAGAATTTTGGGCAGCACCATATTCCTGGGAGGATCTTTGTGCGCTTGCAGCCTGCTCATGTTCATTCGTTCGAGCATAATCTTTGCGTCTCGATTAACTTCGAATTCGTCATTATTGAGGCAGGATCTCAAGGGTAGATAGGCTGCGTGACCAAGTTTTGCCAGTTCCATGAAACGATACTGACCGAGCAGCTCGTAAGCTTCGAGCACATCTCTCCAGTCTGGTCCCAGCTCGTTTGTCAGGTCAATGCCGCCTGCAAGTAGTGTGCGAGCGCCCGCTGCCCTGACTTCGCGATTGCAGTCCTTAAGGGATTTCAAAAGTTCAGCCTGGAAAAAACGGCAGTCGATTGTGCCTACTGTCTCGATTGTCCACTTGCGAATATCGGAATCTAGGCTACCCATCCAGTAGAGCAATCTTTGCGCAAATGTGCGATCACTCGTTTTCTTCCAGATTTCGAAAGCGGCATGAAGCATGTCCTTTTCAGGGTAGTGTAGAACTGGCGGTGTAGAACCTGATGCCTCGGGTAATCTGAAATTCGTGCTTTGCGCAGTTGCGCTCAAGCGTAGGAGATGGCTTTGCTGCGCTGTTCTTCCGTGTGGCTGCCATTCGGCCTTTTGCGAAAAAGGGGCCATAAAAAGACGAAACTTTTTGCCCATCGAGTAAGCGACGTGCATTGTCCAGCCTTCCACGCAAACTATAAGGTCAGCCATAGAGATAAAGTCGATATGTCGGCGTATGGACTGTTGAGTTGTTTGCCCATCAACATTCTGCACACTAACAGCGTGCTCTCGAACTGCCGGAGGCAGGTTTTTCAAGATTGTGTCGACTTCGTGCGTGCTACCCCAACTTTCCCGGCTGGAAATAATGACCAGGTCGAAACCTTCGTCGGTGATTTGATTTAGCAGGGCGGCCAGCCGGTGATAGTCGCGTGAATGAAACCCTTTCTGCAACTTCTGTCCACCGAATGGATTTACGAGCGCTACAGGGCGCGCTTGCCCTCCACTTCTTTGCTGAAGGCTTGTTTTCAGTGCCAGCCAAGCTTCGCGATTTGCTTGGCTGGGCGACGAGGCAAAGATGCTTCCAGAGCCCGGAAGGTTTTCACCAGTGCGAAGCGCCAGCCCCAAATGGTTGGCAAGTCTCATAGTGGTCTCGTAATTGAGCGGTAGTTTGCGTTTTTGCAGTTCCCACGTGTGGGCGTATTCTTTCGACTCCAGTGTGACCGATTCGAAAACGCTGTGATTGACGTCTTTTCTTGCCCATATGTAAAGGCTGGGTTGCTTTCTCTTCAGGCGTTCTTGAATCAACGGTTCAAGCTCGTGATTGAAACTGTTTTCCGGCAAATAAGGCTCGTAGAAGTTGATGATCCCATCCCAGTCTTTATCCAAATGTCTGTGGAAAAGATCTGTTTCTTTAATAGAGAGGGAGAGTATTCTCGGGTGATCGAATAAAAACGGCCGTTCGGTGAAAATCGTAATTTTTATCTCTGGATGAGTATCCAAAAACCCCTGCACAAGGGCGGCAGTCCGGAGTACCTCATCGCCGAAACCATCATTAATATTCTGGACCAGAAGAATGTTGCCTCCCTTTGCCAGCAACTTTTGCATTGATTCGGGAGGTGTTCGTCTAGTGTAGACTTCTTTGTTTTCGTAGAATAGTTGTCTCTGGTAAAGTGCGGTTAGCCTTTCTGTGTCCGGATTTTTCTCCGCTGCCTTTTGCAGGGAATCGGATGCAAGCAATTGCGGATGCCAGGCGGAAAGATGCTCGATTAGTTCGACTGGACAATCTTGTATCTGACTGCTTTCCAGCTTTTCGTTCAACCACTGCGCAACTGAATCTTTCTGGCTGGTGTAGAGAAGGAGCAGTGCGAAGTGGTGCCACAGTGCCCTACCCGTGTCACTTTGACGGATTCTCTCCAGCGCCGAGATCGATAAGCAATCACCATACTCAGGCTTGACCAGCAGCATGGCGGCAAGAATTGCCAGCGCATCCTTCTGCGTGTGTCTTTTGTTTAGAGCACGCACTGTCGCACTGACACTTTCGCGTGAAACTTCATCGGAATGCTGCATGGTATGCGCGACGTCAATTCTCTTGCCGCGAACAAACTTCGTTAGTCTTTTCAGTCTTGGGAGTATTTGAGCCCACATAGCGAAGGTTCATAGTAACATTTGAGCAATTCCAGCGATTAAATGAAGTTCAGTGTGAAGTTCTCAGAGATTTTCAAGTCAAAGAAGAAAAGCCCGACTATAGTTCTGGACGGCGTTTTCTTTCAGTTTGGTGATCGCAGCGGCATCTATCGAGTCTGGTCGTCTTTGCTTGCAGAGTGGGCGCAGAGCGGATTTGGACAATCTATTGTGGTGCTGGACAGGCAAGAGAGCGCACCTAAACTGGCAGGTATCAAGGCATACGTGCCTTACAAGCAGTACTTTTCCAGAGCGGCGGCGGCTGAGTCTTTTTTGCTGGAAGATGCTTGCCGGCAGCAAGGTGCTGACCTTTTTATTTCGACTTTTCACACTGTTCCACTGGAGACGCCGAGTTTACTGCTTGTGCACGATCTGATTCTGGAAATCTTCGGTGGCGATGAGACATGGCTTCGAGAAAAGCGTTATTGCACTCAGCATGCTTCCGGCTATCTGGCTGTATCTGCAAACACGCTTAAGGATTTGCATGAAGTCTATCCGTTTTCAGCGTCAAGGCCGGCACGCATCGCTCACAACGCTGCAAATTCGGTGTTTCGACCAGCGACCGCTGCGTCTGTCGCCGCATTCAAGAATGAGCACTCTTTAGAAAAGCCTTATTTTATGCTTGTCGGGAGACAAGAGGGTCATAAGAACGGGCAACTGTTTTTCGAAGCTTTCAAAAGATTGCCCGCGAGTGAGCAATATTCAGTCCTAGTCACGCGCAGCGATGAAACGCTTGTTGAGACGAATCTGATGAAGCAAGCAGAGGGGCTGGATGTAAGGTTCTTGGCTTTGAACGATGATCAGCTGTGTGCTGCTTACAATGGCGCGCTGTGCTTGATTTACCCATCTAAGTATGAGGGGTTTGGTTTGCCTGTTCTGGAGGCGATGGCCGCCGGGTGCCCTGTTATTGCTTGCAAAAACAGCTCCATTCCTGAGGTTGCTGGCGATGCCGTGTTATACGTAAGCGACACTGATGTGGAAGAGTTGCAGTACGCATTAGTACAAGTTTGCCTGCCCGGCATTCGTCAAAAACTTGCAAATGCCGGTTTGGCACAGGCGTGCAAATTCTCCTGGGAGAAATCGGCGGCGATCTATGCAGATTTTTGTCGGGAAACTTGCGAAAAGAAAGTGATAGCTAATAGAGATTTGAATAAATGGCGTCAGTTGCGCAGCCTGCAATGCCAGTCTGATGCGTCCGGCGAACGTTTGGATTCATTAGAAAAAGGCTGGGTTCAATCTATCAGCCGATAGCTTATCAACTTGTTTTAAGGAGCCGGCGCAGCCGTCTGATGTCTCCATGCGCTGCGGTAAACTAGGCAAGCTTTTCTGAGGGCGAACGTGGATACGCCTCTTAAAAATCAGCCGCTGGTTTCCGTAATCATGCCGTTTTACAGGCAGGATGAGTATCTCATTGAGGCGGTAGAGAGTGTTAAGGCTCAAAGCTATCCGCATTGGGAGCTAATCATCGTTGACGACGGTTCGGATCGCCTCCGTGCCCAAGAAATTTTGCAAGAAACTGCAGAGGGTTTCACAAACATTGTCATCCTTCGCCACGAAACAAATCGCGGCGTGTCAGCTGCGAAGAACACTGCTTTTTCAGCGTCGAAAGGCGAGCTTATCGTTCCTGTTGATTCGGATGATGTGATTGTTCCGAATTATTTGCAGAAGATGGTGGATGCACTATTGAGCAGTGATGCAGATGGTATCTACTGCGATTTGAAAAAGTTCGGATTAGTGGAGCTTGAATGTTGTTCGAAAACTGATCCGATTCGCATCTTGTCCGGTTGGTTTCCTCCAAACCCCGTGCTGATTAAGCGCGAAGTTTTTGAAGCAGTTGGTGGATATGATCTGAGTTTTGACCTGGGTGAAGATGCCTGTTTTTGGATTGCTGCGCACAATGCTGGTAAGAGGTTCGAACACTTGCACGAGCCACTATATCTTTATCGCAGTCATGCAGAAAGCGGTACCAGCAGACGCGGGAGAGATTACCCGCTTATATTGACCAAGTTGGCGCGCAAATATCCCGAGTTGTATTCCGAAAATGTGATTGCCATTATCGATCTCCTGGCGGAGCACTGGGTGAAGGATATCGATGTGCACCGAAATCTGCTTTCTGAATTTCATAAATTGGAAGCCGAGTACAAGCACTTGCACCGCGAGTTTCACAATCTCTTGGAAAAGACCGAAAGTTCGCCGCGTCGCATTGGTGTGAAGGCAGCATTCCGGGCGCTGATGCGGGAAGTGAGATTGCGAAAGTGAGTGATAAGAACCAGTCGGATAGCATGACGGAAGCGCCGGTTAAAGGAGACGCCAGTATTTCTCGCCGCCGATTAGATCTGATCAAAGAGAGCGATGTCTTTGAAAATGGCAATGTAGTGCTTTCCTGCCGGCTGGTGTCAGATCGCGCTAAGGCGCACCGTATCTGGTTTGAGCTTCCGGAAAAGCATCTCAGTATGACTACAACCAGCATGGATCCTTTTCTGCTTGCTGCTATTTTTCATGGCATGCGGGAGCCGACGGATATCCATGTGCACGGTCCTGTTTCGGAAGTGTTGCTGCGCAATCTTGCCGAGTTTCAATCTGTGTGGAATTGCTGGTCGCCTCAAAAATATGTGCCCGTTGAGATTTTCGCCGAGGTTGTTGACGATTCGTGTCAGGTGAGGAAACATGAGGCGGTGGCTGCGTTTTCAGGAGGAGTGGACAGCACTTACACTGTTTGGGCTCGCACCATAGGCGGTGCAAGGAAGCGAGAGGTAGAGCTTAAGGCAGGCCTTTTTATACATGGTTTTGATATCCCACTAGAGCAAAACCTTCAGTTTGATCGCGCCGCTGACATCGCGCAGCAAACACTTGCAGATGCCGGTCTTGAGCTGATCCGCATGAAGTGCAATCTGTATGAACCGGACTGGGAAATGACACACGCCGCGGCCATCGCGGCTTGTCTGACATTGTTAAAGGGTCGCTTTTCCGAAGGACTTATCGCCGCGACATTTCCCTATGATAAGTTGTTCTTCCCTTGGGGCAGCAATCCTGTCACCGATCATCTTTTGTCCAGTCATGACTTTTCAATCGTGCATGACGGCGCATCAGTGAGTCGAGAGGCAAAGGAAGCGCATCTTTATGACTGGCAGGTCGGGTACAACAATCTGCGCGTTTGCTATGAGGCTGCCGATAGAGACAAGAATTGCTGTCGATGCGGTAAATGTCTTATGTTGTACTGTTCGCTTATGTCGCAGGGATTGCCTTTGCCCGCCTCTTTTGGCGAAAGAATGGGCGCGGAGGCGCTTCTTTCGTGTACCCGGCTGAACGAGGCGTTTTCGCGCGTATTCAATTTGATGGTCGAAAAGTATCAGGCGCGTGGTTTTGGTAATGAACCATGGTTCCGCGCGCTTGAGCGCTGTGCGCAGTTCAACGACAAGCGTCTAATGCTTGAAAAGCCGGTGAAGAATGAATTTGGAAATTGGTTGCGGGTTCGACGCCTAAAGCGACTTCTCAGCGAGGGACCGTAAGAACTTCAGAATCTAGTTCTGCTGTCTGGTGTTGCACGGACCGGCGTTGGAAAAATCGGTTGACTTGGTTTTGTTGGTCAACTCAAGGTCTTGCAGGCGTTGTGAACCTGTATCTGAGCGCTTTTGCTTCTGAGCCAGAAGATAGGCTTCATAGTTGTCGTTGAATTTTGCTGAGTTTGACATTCTCCGGCTCCATTTGTTCACTCGAGCGACAATAACATATTGACATCGGGCGGTTTCTGTTCGGTTTCTTTTGTTACTGCGCATGTACTTTACCTGTGGTTTCTAGGTGTCGGACTGGAAGACCGGAGGTGGTAAAGACACTGGTAAAATCTTCAGAACGCCTGCCTTGGCGAGAAAGAGTTTATGATCCAACGCGTTGTCTTCGTCACACCTGTGTTTCCTTCTTTTACCGGCAATGGTCTGGCTATGCGTTCTGCTGCCGTTTTGAAGTTGTTGTCCCGCTGGGCAAAAGTCGATCTTCTCGTTATTCCGATTTACAACGCGCGTTCCACTGAGCCGGATTCGGAGGTCGTCAAGCTTTGCCAGTCATGGAAAACAGTGCCGAACCCAGACTGGAACAATTTTGACTTGCCTTCCCTTGATGTAGTCAAGATTGTCGGCGACGAAAAGAATATACCGAGAGAATGGAGATGGTGCAGTTCGCTTTGGCGCCAGAAGATCAAGAAGGCGATTCATAGCTTGAATCCGGATTTGGTTTTTGTTTTTCGCTTTTACCTCGCACCATATGTTTTGCCAAACATTGGCGCTCTACCTTGCTGGCTTGATCTGGACGAGCTAGAGTCAAGCTCTCGAGCCAGACTTGCGCGAGTTTATTCACTGTGCGAGAAAAAAGAGTTGGCTCGCGAAATGGAGCTTGAGGCGCAGGGTTATGCAAAGCTGGAGTCTCAGTATCTTGGTCGCTTCAATCGGATTTTTGCCTCTTCGAAGCGAGAAGTGGAAGGGATTTATTCCCGCTTCAAGAAAGCTTCTGTCCGCGTCTTGCCCAATTCATATCCAAAGTCTTTGCCTCATCCGCAGCGCACTGCTACAGGAAGTGCGCGTCTTCTCTTCGTAGGCAGTCTCGGATATTTCCCTAATGAAGACGCAGTTAAATATTTCAATCGCGAGATTTTTCCGCTTATAAAAGAGCGTTGTTCTGTGCCTGTTGAACTTGTCGTCGTGGGCGGCGGATGGAAGCAAGTGCTTGATCCTCGGGGCGTCGAGATGCTCTATGAGGGTGTCAAATTTGTCGGGGAAGTGGAGGAAACGACGCCTTTCTATGCCGAAACCGACATTGTTGTCGTGCCCTTACGGTCAGCCGGCGGTACACGTATCAAGATTTTGGAAGCCTTTAGCCATTCGCGCGCCGTCGTTTCAACAAGTATCGGTGCAGAGGGGCTTGATTTACTGGACGGAGTCCATCTGGAGATCGCAGATAGAGTGGAAGACTTTACCGACAAAGTGATCGCATTGATTGAGAATGCAGATCGGCGCACTAGTCTGGCAAAGAAGGGTCATGAATTGTTCAAGACGCAATATCTGATGAAGAATTTGGAATTGCACGTCCCGCAGTATTTCGGCTAATTGAGGACTCGATTGAAGATTTCAATTGTTGAGGGAAACTTGCTTGAGCAGCCCGTAGACTGTATCGTCAATGCGTGGAACCGAAACATTATTCCTTGGTGGATGTTGATTCCACATGGTGTGTCCGGTGCGATCAAAAAACGAGGCGGAGTGAAACCGTTTCAGGAAATCGGCTCAACCGGTCCACTGCCGCTGGGGCACGCACGCAAAACAGGCGCGGGAAACTTGCCGTTCAAAGCGATTATTCATGTTGCATCTATAAACCTGTTGTGGAAAGCGAGTGAAGACTCTATTTCTCAATCAATCGTAAACGCAATGAAGATTGCCGAGGAGAGCGGTTTTAGCTCGATCGCCTTTCCTCTTTTGGGGACCGGCTCTGGGCGTTTCAATGTTGAGCAAGCTGAAGCGATTATGCACAAGACGTTCGAGAAATTGGACTCGAAACTCGCCGTAACTCTAGTTCGCTTCAAATAAACAACCGGAGCTCAGGGCGTACGAGCGAATATAGTATAAAGAGCAAAAATGTGAAGAGAGACAGAGCAGGCGGGTTTCACCCGACCATACTCGTCCCTCTTCGACATGCGTCTAGTTACGCCTTACGCAGTGCGCAGCCACCGAGTGGATTTCAGACCGACAGGCGCCGGCTGAATGCGAAGTTCGCCGCCGCGGAAGCCGATCAGTTCTCCGTCGGCCCACAAATCGATGGGCTGGTTGTTGCCGTCTTCGAAGATGATGTTGGCCTTGACGCAGTCGCCGTCCTCGAAGATGCCGAGGAATGCGTACTGCTCATGGCCTGTCGTCTTGCCGCCGACTCGGTTGAGATGCCGGGTGACGAGCGGCTGGAAGCAGAGGTTCGGACCGATTGCCGTGCGGTAGCCTTCCGGTGCCGCATATGAACCGAATTCTGCCAGCCCCTGGTCGATGGCGCCGAGCACCAGAGCGTTGCCGTCGGGCACCATCTCCGGTTTGAGGTCGCCATCCACGTAGAGGCAGCGATCGACGACGATGTCATTGCCTTCGAAGTGGGCGCAGCCGTAGCGGAGAAGGTCGTCGACTGACTTCACTTCGCCGTAGTGGTCTGGATTGACATGCACGAAATAACCGGGCTCTCCGTCCGGTTTGGCACCCTTGTGCAGGCGGATGCCGGCGGTGACAGTGCCACCGAGAGCTGTGTAGCATTTCATGATATTTCTCCCGTTTCTTCTTGGAACATCAGGGACGAACATCTGCGGCAACATGCCGCAGACATTCGTTTTCTCCCTGCTGTCCAACCGTTGGACACGCGCAATGCGAGCCGCCCAAATTGCTTCGGGCGACTCGATTGCTCACTTCACCATTGAGGGAAGCTGGGTCGCGAATACTCGCTTACAGCTCCAGACAATGGCGTTACTCCGCGATTCCATCGATCCACGAGGCGTACTCGTCGTGCGCGCGGCCGGACAGATATTTCCTCTGCCAGGTCGACGTCGTCGACAGTTCACCCGAGAACGTGCTGCGCCCGGTGTTCACCAGGTAGCGCCACATGAAGTGGCTGTACACGTCCATGATGTGAACGAAGTACGCCTGGGCCAACCGCTTGTTGCCGCGGATGGCCAGCATCGTCTCGTCGTTGGCGATGCCCGCCTTCAGACCCAGGTTGTCGCTCGCCGCACCCAAGATCCACGGATCATCACCGAAGGGATCGACGACGATCACCTTCGAGTGAATGATGGCGTGAGCATCGGGCAGTTTGAGCAACTCCTTGTGCCAGTCTTCCCACCCTTCCTCGAACGCGGACGCAGCGATGATGGCCGGCGTCTTCTTGCGAGGACGGAAGAGAGCCACCGCCGGTTTGGCGTTGATCTCCTCGTTTTCGGTCGGGTGGTCGGACTTGAGAAGGCTCTCGATGGAGGCGTTGATACCCAGCTGGCGGAGTCGCTGAATATCGGGGAAGGCGTCATCCTCGATACCCTCTTGCTGCTTGGGCAGCGCCTGGGCCGAGGACACCGCACCGCGGATGTAGAGGTTCGGCTTCTTCTTCTGCAGCCAGGTGGCGACGTCGAGAAACGACGGCGAGCCCGGGTAGAAAGCGAGGAAGTAAACTCCCTGCTTCGCCGCGAGCAACCGTTCCTTCACCAACTTCGTGCTGGCTGCCAGATCGAGCAGCGGGAAAGTCCGTTGGCCCTTTTCGACCTTCGGCTTGCTCCGCATCTCCGACGACGGCGAGAACACCGCCTGAACCTCCGTACCATCACCGATGTCGACCAGCGGCATCACTGCCGCATTTGCCTTGCGGTAGGCAGCGCTCTGCGACTGAACGTCGTCACAGTCTGCCTTGGTCCGCTCGTAGTAGTCGACACCATGCGCGCCGAATTCCGGCGAGGTGATGTAGAGAGCATGGTTGGCTTGCGTGTAGTAACCAGTCCTCGTGTGGTTTGCGCTCTGCAACATCCACGAGACCGGCTTTCTATCAGGACCAACCAAGACTGCCGACTTGTTGTGCGGCAGATTCGACGACGGCAGCATGCGGTCGGTGACATCCGCACCAACTGCATGGAGCGCCTCGCGCGCCTCGGCGTTCGTCGCATCGTCCTTGCCGGCATTGCCGAGGACCATGCTCCAAACATCCTTGTTCGCTTTGAGGTACTCGACCATATCCGGCGATGAAAGCTCGTAGTACAGAGCCAACACGTGACCGGCGATGCGCTTCGCGTCCTCGTAAGGCAGCCGGGTGAAAGTCGGAAGACTCGCACCAAGCAACTTCGCGATTTCGCTGTTCGGATCCTTGATCGCTTCCACAAGCGCTGCCGGATCGGGTTTGCCGTCTGCCAGTTTGGGGAGCTTTTCAGCGACCCACTGGGTGGAAACGAGATGCCCGCGATTGAAGCAGGCCTTGACGTACGGACCGTAGTCGAATCCCAGCGTCACCTCGTTGGTGTAGATGGGGGTGCCATCCTTGAGGTTGCCGGGTTTGCCGATGCGGGGAACGATCTCGTACTTCACGGTGGCGCCTTCGTCGACGCCATCGAACCATTTGCAGCCCTGAATCGGGTGCGAGTCGGTATCACTCTCGGTGGCGTCGGACGTCTCGCCCTTGAATCGAACAAGGCGAGAGCTGAGACCCGTCTTCGTGCCAGTGGCGACATCGATCCGGCGGATCGAGAAGCCCAGGCAGTTCGAAATCAGTTCATCCCAAAGCCACACGATCATGACGCCTGCGTTGTTCGCCAACGCGATTGCCTTGATAGTGCTCATGAGATTCTCCAATTTTTAGATAGTTCTGCTCACCGGGATTGGTGAGTCAGCTCTGCTTCACGTGCCTGAGCGGCGCACGACGAGAGGCGAATTCGAGAAAGGCAAAGAGCGCGTTGCCCCTCTCGAATTCGTCCCTTGAATATCTGACTGAACGAGCCGACCCACGCGTTCTCCCGAACAGCTGGATTGCTGTTCAGGCATGCGTCGGTTGGTTTAGTCAGATGTTTATCGTGCGGGTTTTAGATGCTCAAGTTTGTTGAGAAATGAAGAGATAACCTGGGGTATCAAATGAGCTATGTATAAGACAACTGATGCTTGATCATGAGTGGAAGGCCTAAGCGCACGCTGTGATCAGAGTTCCGGGGTTTCATCTCTTCTCGCGTTTATTACTTCCGGTGAGCTTTAATCCAGATCTGAACTTTGTAGCCTTTGGCAGATGTCGCGCGAAGGGTTTAATGTTTCTGGCACAGTGACTTTGCAGTCCAGGAGCGCAAAGACTTACATGGCTGTGCGAGGTTTTTTAATGTTGTCTTCGCTTAACTAAATCACGTAGTATAAATTTGCGAAAAAGGTAAATGGTCAGTGGTGGACGTATCCAACCTAATTGGACAGGTGTTCAGCTGAGGGATTGTTCCAGGGCAGGAAGGTTAAAGCGTCCGGTGGAGCGCGTCCGCCGTTTTTTGCAACAGCGGTC
>Ga0164290_1001122_pt1 | contig 51629 bp, 50 predicted proteins | sample Micstemetagenome_FD_108782 | JGI IMG/M metagenome (GOLD analysis project Ga0164290, IMG submission 108782) | Contaminated culture microbial community from soil near Moab, Utah, USA - Microcoleus steenstrupii SON62 (Illumina Assembly) | ecosystem: Environmental > Terrestrial > Soil > Soil crust...
CGAAAACTTCAACGGATCCGAAGATGGCGAGAAGCGCGGCCTCGTGGCCGGCGCGCAATTCCTCGCGAGCTGCTAAGCGCGGTCGTTAGGTCACTGGGTCATAGGGAAAACCGCACGGGATCCCCTGATCACCCAGTGACCTAGCAACCTATCCACCCTCTCCCAACAGCGCCTCGAACGCGACGACCGCCGCGGCGACGTGGACGTTGAGGGAACGGCCCTTTCCGGCCATGGGGATGAAGACGGCACCGTCGCACTGCTTCATCACACTTGGGTAGACCCCCTTCCCCTCGTGCCCAAGGACGAGGCAGACCTTCTCCGGGTAGACGTACTCCATGTAGTGCTCCGCCCCCTCGGCGATCTCGACCGCCACGAGGTGGTACCCCTCGGCCTTCAGCCGGCGGCACGCCTCGTCGTACTTCTGGATCTGCCTCCACGACACCCGGCGGTGTTGCCCCATGGACGTGACGTGAATCTGCGGATGCGGCGGCTGTGGCGTGCCCCCAGTGAGCACCAGCTCGGCCGCGCCGCAGGCGTCCGCGACGCGGAACATGCCGCCGACGTTGTACGGATCCTCCCAGTCCTGGAGCAGGAAGGCGAGCTGCATGCGCCGCGCGCGTTCGGGAAAGTGCTCCTTGTGGAGCTTGCGAACACCGGTCTTCGTGCGAATGGTTCTCATGCTTCAGCGGTCCCAGAAAACTCCTAGCTGACTCTCTCCGGGCAACCGATTTTGCGCGGTCCAATTGACCGTCCGAGCGCCGTTCCTCGGCCAAGCGAGCGCTTCCGGATAGGTGTCGTTCCCACCGAGGTCCATGAAGAGGCCGAACGTGAGGGCTCGGGCGCGCAGCGACCCCACAGGCGCGTCCGCTCCCTTCCCTAGCGTCCAGCCGGTGGATGCGTAGCGGTCGTCACCCCCGAGGTCGAGCAGCCACCCGATCGCGTTGGCGTTGCCCGCCCCCAGACTCAGGTTCGGAGCGGTGTATCGGTCGTTGCCGCTTCGGTCGAACAGCATCCCAACGCCGAAGTCGTGTCCCGCGCCTTGTGCCATGTTCATCGTAGCGGTGTAGACGTCGTCTCCCGCCTCGTCCTCCAGGTAGCCGATGGCGAAGTGCGCCGAGGCGCCCTGCCCGTACCAGACGGACTCGTAGCGGTCGTTCCCCGCGCCGTCCCACAGCGCTCCGACGCCTTCCCAGTAGCCGACTCCCTGACCGAACACGCCGCAAACGTACGAGTCGTCGCCCGCCAGGTCGTAGAGCACACCGATCCCGCCCGCGAGCGTCTGTCCATCCAGATAGTCCGCGCGCCGTCCGTTTCCGGCGCCCTGGCTCATCGAGACGTTGTGCTTGTCCGACTGCGGACTCGGGAAGTCGAGCGGCGTCGACTCCGCGACGTACCGATCGTTTCCCGCCCGGTCGAGCAGCACCCCGCACCCGGCGGTTTGCCCTACGCCCTGCACCTGGTTCAGTCCGGAGTAGAGATCGTCCCCCAAGGCATCCTCGAGAATCCCCAGACCAAACGTGCCGAAGCCGAGACTGTCCGCGTAGCCTAGGTAGGCGTCTTTCCCGCTCGCGTCGATCAGAGCGGCCACACCCAAGCGGCCGGAGCCGAGACCTGGATCGGTGCTGACGTAGATGTCGTTCCCCGAGGCGTCCCACTGCACGGCGTACCCCAGCAGCGCACCGGCCGGTCCCGGCGTCAGCGGCCGGGTCTTCCGCCCGCCATCGGCCCCTGGTGTCGGCGCCGATCCCTCGTGCGAGGCGTATCGGTCGTCCCCCACCGTGTCGAGGACGACGCTGAGCCAATTGCGCGACGAGCGATTGCGCGCGCCGCCCACGTACCGATCGTCACCCCCGGTGTCGATCGTCAGCAGACCGTCCTGCTCTGGGTGCACCGTCGCCGACCCTCCGGTCAGCCGCACCCGTCCCCACACCGTGTTGAATCCGACGTCGTAGGAGGCGCTGGCTGGCACGTTCGCCAGCAAAGGCTGCGCCTGCTGCACGGCGAGCAGCACGTCGTGGGCGCCCGCTCCAAGGTGCGTGAGGCTCACTTTCCGGAAAATCGCGAGCCGAGCCACGATTTCGGCGGGCTCCTCCTGTCCGTCTCGCCGACTGAACCGCCGGTACGTCGCCTCCAGATCGGGCACCTCGGCGAATGCCAGCCCTCGCATCGCTTCGGCCTGAAGCGCCGTGTTCAGCACCAGCGCCGCCGCCTTGCGCACCCCTTCTGGAACGCTCCGGAGGTCCGGCACCCGCCCGACGATCAGGCGGCGCTTTCGGTAGGCGGCCATCACCTCCTCGAGGCTCGCCTTCTCCAATCCGGCGATGGGACTGCCGATGAGCCCGCGGCGGGTGCCCCAGCCCGTCCACGTCCCGAGGGAGTTAAGCGTGTCACTCGGACGCAGCGGAAAACCCGCCAATTCGCGACGTTTAGCCTCCATCAGCCAAGGCAGACGCCACGGGTTCTCGCTCGCCGCCGAGTACATTGGAGAGGTGAATTCGCCGCGGCGGAAGAAGCGGAGCAGTCCCTCGTCGAACCGGGCCGTCCCGGTCGTGAGGCTGGCTAGGGAGAGTGCCTCGTCGAGCGCCGCCTCGTGCGGCGGGGCTGGGTTCTGGGTGAGGGCGATCAGGGCGCAAGCGAGGCTGGCGTTCATCGTGGGCGTCCTCCTGGTGGGAGCGTCGCCCACTATGGCACAGCAGCTCCCCGCCGTTACGCAGCCGCCGCCCGCCATTTCGTTCTCCGATTGGCGCGAGGTTTCGCGTCCGGAGGGGGCGGTGGAGTACCTCGTCTCGTTCCCGAGCGTCTACCGCAGCGGCTTCGCCGAGAACGACGTCGTCCCCCTTCGCGTCTTCCTGCCCGAGCCCCGCCCGGCTTCAATGCCGGTGGTGCTGATCCTGCACTACTGGGGAGCGACGGACCTCCGCGTGGAGCGAGCCCTTGCGTCCGAGCTGAACCGGCGTGGAATCGGCGCCGCGATCCTCACCCTCCCGTTCCATCTCCAGCGGACTCCAAAGGGGGCGCGTTCCGGCGAGCTCGCGATCCGGCCGGATCCGGAGTTGATGACCGGAACGATGCTGCAGTCGGTTTACGACACGCGCCGCGCACTGGACTTTCTCGGAAGCCGTTCGGAGTTCCAGTCCTCGCCCATCGGGCTCGCCGGCACGAGCCTCGGCGCCCTCGTCGCAGCGATGGTTTACGCGATCGATTCCCGGGTCACCCACGCCTCCTTCCTGCTTGGCGGCGTCGACTTCGCCCGGATCCTCTGGTCTTCTTCGGTAGTCGTCGGCCAGCGCGAGGCTCTGCGCCGGCGCGGCTTCACCGAGGAGCGGCTCCGCGCGGCGCTCGCGCCGATCGAGCCCCTTAACTACCTGCCGCAGCGGCAAGGCGGCTCGACGTTCGTGGTCGGCGGCCTGTACGACACCGTGATTCCCCGGCGAAGCACCGAGGAGCTCATCGAGGCACTGGACGAGCCGCGCGTCCTCTGGCTCGACACCGGCCACTACGGGGGCATCTTCGTGCAGCGCCGACTGATGCGCGAGGTCGCCGGCTTCTTTGCGCGCGAGTTCACCGGCGGAACCTTCGTCGCCCCCAAGCGCCTGTACGCCCCGACGATCCGAGTCGGAGTCCGCGTGGGCACGCCCGGCGGTATCGACCTCGGCATTGGGCTCGATCTATTCAAATTCAATCGCCGGGGCGACGCCTTCGCGTCGGTCTTCATCACCCCTCGCGGTCCGCAGATCTTCGCCGGCCAGCGTCTCTCGCAGGGGTTGGCGTTCGGCGTGACCGGCTCCTCGCGGGGGCTCGGCATCGGATTCCTCTGGAGCACCGTGCTTTGACGGCGGACCCGCTGGTGCGCGCCGCTTCTGAGAATCTGGTGCGCACCTACTTTCACCTGGGACTCGCCACCGAGCAGGCGCAGGTCGTGGAGGACGAGGGATTCCGCGCCTGCGTCGGCATGTTCGAGCACCCGATCTGCAACTTCGCCGCGAGCTTGGACCTAGATCCATGGTCGGCGCGCCGCCTCCGCGACCTCGCCGCCGACCGCCCCGCCTTCAGCGTGTACGCCCTTCCCGGCGACCGGCCCGCCCAACTGGATGAGATCCTGGTTCGCGCCGGGTTTCGCCCGACCTACCGGCTCACTCAGATGGTCGCCGAGACCCCGGACCCAGGGCCTGGTGTCGAGATGGTGCGGGCCGAGACCCACGCCGCGCGTCAGCGGGTCGCCCGGTTCATGAGCTCCCAGTTCTTCACCCGGCAAACCGACGCCTTCCGCGCCAACGTCTCGCACGCCACGGTCGAGGCGGCCAAGTTGGAGCTGTACGAGCTGGAGGAGCGGGGCAGAACCGTGGCCGCGGCGATGATCTGCCGAGAAGGCGAGTGCACCGGCTTGTACAACCTGTGCGTGGCCCCGCGCAACCGCGGAAAGGGGATCGGTCGGGCCGTGGTGGACTGGGCATTGGGGCTCGCCCGCACCGCTGGCACCCCCATTACATTGCAGTGCGACGGCCGGCTGGAGACCTGGTATGCGTCACGAGGTTTTCGCACGACGGGGTATGTGGAAGCTTATGCATTGCCGAAGCCGCAACCCGTTGATATAATGACCCTGGACTAAACGTGTTTCGCCGTGCTCGCGCCTTCACTTTGGTCGAGTTGATCGTGGTTCTCGCGATCATTTTGACCCTGTCAGCGCTCCTCTTCCCCGTCTTCGCGTCGGTGAAGGGGACGTCGCAGCGTGTTGCGTGCGCGTCCAACATGCGGCAGGTCGTCGCCGGCACCCTTCTGTACGCGAACGACTACGACGATCGGTTCCCGCCGATCAACCATTTGCCGGGACGCGAGGGGAACTCTCGAACGGACCGCACCTGGGTTCAGCTGATGCTTCCGTACGTTCGGAACTTCTCCGTCTTCCGCTGTCCCGCCGATGGAAGCCCTCGCCCGAAGGCGGAAGCGACGTACGATCAGGATCTCGTCCCGGGCGACACTGCCTCCCGGTACTACTCCGCGTCGATGCACGCGAACTACGGCTACAACTATCACAACCTCGCACCCGTGGTTCAGCATGGCGCGAGCTGGGTGTCGAGGCCGCGAGAGCTCGCGACGATCGCGCAACCGAGCATGACCCTCCTGTTCGTCGACTCCGTGTGGACGCGACGCGGAAACGGCACGCCGTACGGCGGCGGCAACTGGCTCGTCGTCCCCCCTTGCCGCTTCTACTCGACATCGGAAGACAGCTTCACCGGCGCCACCGCCACCTCGGCCGCCCAGGTCTACACGAAGACTCCGGGCTGGGACGTTGAGGAGACGCAGTCGGCCGAGGTCTACGGAAACGCATGGCCTTGGCACCGGGGCCGAATGAACGTCGTTCGGATCGACGGAAGCGTCACCACCATGACGCCGAAGGAGCTCACCGCTGGGTGCGAGGTGCGGACGGACTGGCAGGGCGACATCCGCGATGCCGGGGCGTACATGTGGGACGCTCGGTAACGTCGTAGTAACGGGTACAAGTTCCACAAGGAACCCCGCTCGACGATGAGCCATCGCACGACCAGACTTTTCGCCGTTCTCACCACCCTCACGGTCTGCGCAGTCGCGTCGGCCGCGATGACCGCCGACCAGGTGAAAGAAATCTATCGCCGGCTGCTGCCGGAGGTGCGCCTAGAGCGGATTCAGAACGACTTCCGGGAGATCGGTGGATTCGGATCGCGGCTGCCCGGCAGCGATGGTGAAGCGCGAACCTTGCGTCACATGGAGCAGCAGCTTCGGGCGCTCGGAGGCACGAACGTTCGACGAGAGCCGTTCAAGGTCACCGTCCCCGATCCCGAGGCGACCGGCACCCTCACTCTCGGCGGGCGCTCCGTCACCGTCTATCCCTACTGGCCCAATCTCGTCCGAACGTCGACGTGCGACGTGAATGGGCCCCTCGTCTACGCCGGGGACGGCTCGCTCGAGGCGATGCGCGGGCTGGAGATCCGTGGCTCGATCGTGCTGATGGAGCACGGCGTCGGCGCCACGTGGAAGAACGCGGCGAAGCTGGGAGCCAAGGCGGTCGTCTTCCTTCAGCCGGATCAGATGCCGCGCGGCGACGCCGAGACGAAGTTCAGCGGCGTTCCCCTCGACTTCCCTCGCTTTTACCTTCCCCTCAAGCAGGCGGGACCCGTCGTCACCGCGGCGCTCAAGCGCCAGGCCGCCGGCCTGAAGTGCCGACAGGACTGGCTCGTGCGGCCGAGCGAGAACCTCATCGTCGAGTTCCCCGGCACCAACGAGCTCGCCGCGGCGGAGCCGATCGAGCTCGTCGCCTACGCCGACTCGATGAGCGCAGTGCCGAAGCTCGCCCCGGGCGCGGAGGCGATCTCCGGCCTGTCGGCGATGCTCGAGGCGACGCGCGTCTTCTCGAAGACGCCGCATCGACGCCCGCTCCGCTGCGTCGTCGTTGGAGCGCACGGGCTGGCCCTGCAGGGCATTCGTGAGTACATCGACCGGCGGCTCCGGGCGAATGCCCCACCCCCGCTGCTAACGATCACCCTCGACCTGAGCTCGGGAAGCCGAAGCATCGGCAGCTACGCCCGCGGTTGGTTCTACGACTACCGCAACGAGACGCTGGACCACGTGCGCCAGATGTCCCGGGTCTTCCGGAGCCACGCCGAGCGATTGGCGGAAGTCGAGCGGGTGCAGCCGCCCCGCCTCGTCCTCATCGACGGCGCGAACGACGGCGACGGACGAACCTGGAAGAACAACATGCCAGGCAAGTTCGCGCTCGATTGCGAGCCGCTGATCAATGCCGGCTACAACGCGCTGACGTTCTTGACCGTCGAAGACTCCCGCGACCGGGTCGACACCCCCTTCGACACCGTCGATCGCGTGAACTTCGCGAACGTCCACCGCCAGACGCGGACGCTCGTCGCGATGCTCCATCACGTGCTCAACGACTCGTCGAGCCGGACCGAGACCTCGGACTTCCGCGTGCCCCTGCTACCCGCTCGGCCCGCGACGATGCGCATCGTCGGCGGCTTCGCCACCCTGACGGGTCGCGCCGTGGAGTACGACGCCCAGCGCAGCTTCGTGCCGGACACCAAGGTCCCCGGGACGATCGTGGTCGCTCTGCCGAGGCAGAAGACCACCATGGGCGTGCGCAACGAGATTCTTCAGAAGACGGAAGAGGACGCGGCGTACCGACTCGTCGGAGTCGCGCCGACGAACTCCTACGCGGCCACGCAGGTGAAGGACACCCGCGTTCAGGGGTTCCGATGCGATCCCATGACGGGCCGGATCGACTACGCCGCCTCGTGGGGCTTCTACGCAGACGGCAGCTACCCCATCGAGTTCGGGCTCAAGACCGCGTTCCGCGAATCGCCCATCGTCGTCTTCCCGTGCTACTCCACGAACCTCTTCGACTTGGTCGACCCGCAGAGCCTGCAGGCGATCATGTGGGTGCAGCTCCTGGACGCTGAGACCGGGACGGCGCCGCAAGACTTCGGCGAGTACGATCCCGGCTTCGACAACCGACTCAATCCTGAGGTCGAGGACTCGCAAGTCATCTTCACCCGAAAGGGACAGCGCGTGAAACTGATCGCCGGAACCGGCCCGGGAGACGCTCGCCTGATCCTCACTCGGTCGGAGATCGGCGACATCGCGGGCACCGGATACACCCTTCCGGGCGGCACCGCCGAGGGACGAGAGGCGTCCGCTCTCAGCGGCATGTTCTACGACATTCCGCTCAACGCCGCTCGGGACATCGCCGCCATCAACGGAACGCGGTTGACGATGTTCCAGAAGTATCGGATGATCGGTGCGGGCGTGGCGCAGCTGCATCAGCAGTCGGTCGACGCGATCAAGGCGGCCGAGGCAGCCCACGAGCGGCGCGACTGGCCCGAGGCGGATCGGCAGGCGCGTGCGGCCTGGGGCTACGCCTTGCGAGCTCACCCGGTGGTGCAGGGCACCTCCAACGACGTGGTCAACGGGGTCGTCTTCTACCTGTTCCTGCTGATTCCGTTCAGCTACTTCCTGGAGCGGCTCCTTGTTGGGCACCAGCTGCTGACGAAGCAGCTCGCCTGGTCCGTCGGCATCTTCATCGCCTCTTTCGTCCTCCTGAGGCTGATCCACCCCGCGTTCGAGATCATCTCGAACACCGCGATGATCTTCGTCGCGTTCGTGATGGGCACGCTCAGCCTCATCGTGATCTCGTTCATCCTCAGCAAGTTCGAGGCGTCGCTGCGAGTGGTTCGGCAGGCTCAGAGCGGGGTACACGAAGTCGACATCAAGCGCTCGAGCGTCGCCATCGCGGCGTTCAACCTGGGCGTCAGCAACATGCGCCGGCGCAAGGCGAGAACGATCCTGACCACGCTCACGCTGGTCGTGATGACGTTCATCGTGCTGAGCTTCACCTCCATCGTGTCGGAGCTGTCGCTGAACGAGTATCCGAGCGATACCCCGGCGCGCTACTCCGGAATGCTGCTGCGGAACCCGGACCTCAGCCCAATGCAGCTCGCCATGTACCGGCAGATCTCGAACGAGTTCTCCGGACGCGGTACCGTCGTGCGCCGCGCGATGTACTACGGCGCCGACATCGGAGAGACGGGCGTCCAGACGCTGCAGCGGGCCGACCGCGTCGCCGAGGTGAGGGCGATGTTCGGGCTGGACCCGGGCGAGGAGCGCGTGCTCCGCCCGCAGGAAGCCATCCTTCCCGGCGGCCGCTGGTTCCGTCCCGGCGAGCGCGAGGTGATGATCCTCCCCGAACCGCTTGCGGAGCAGCTCAAGGTGGAGCCGAGCGAGGTGGGCAAGGCGAAGGTGCGGTACGCCGGCGTGGACTACACCGTCGTCGGCATCGCCGACTCCGGCACCCTGCGCGGCCTCCTCGATCTCGACGGAGACGGAATGATGCCGCCCGACTTCTCGCTATCCAACAAGTACCAGCAGGAGAGCGGCTCGACCACGCAGGCATTCCGCAAGTACGTCCGGCTCGACCCGGCGACCTGCTTCATCGTTCCGACCGAGACCGCGCTCGGCCTTGGGGCGGACATCCGCTCGATGGCGGTCGCCTTCCAGAACCCTCAGGAGACTCGCACGTCCTTGGACGCGCTGATGCCGCGCCTGCAGATGAACCTGTACGCCTCGGTCCCCCACAATCAGGGGCTGGAGGTTCGCCAGTTCTCCGTCTTCCAGAGCAGCAAGGGGAGCGGCATGGGCCTCGTCCTCGTTCAGCTCGCCATCGCCGCGGTCTTCGTGTTGAACACCATGATCGCCAGCGTGTACGAGCGAACGAAGGAGATCGGCATCTTCTCCTCGATCGGCCTCGCGCCCAACCACATCGCGATGCTGTTCTTCGCCGAGTCGCTGGTGTACGGCATCCTCGGCGCGGTGATCGGCTACTTCTCCGCTCAGGCGACTGCGAAGATCATCGTCGCCACGAACGCCCTCCCAGGGCTGACGCTCAACTTCTCCTCCACATCGGCCGTCCTCTCCGCCGTGATCGTGATGGCGGTCGTCCTCGGCAGCACGATCTACCCCGCCCGAAAGGCGGCCCAGATCGCGGCGCCCGCGATGAACGAAGAGGTGTTCGAGACCGAGCCCGAAGGCGACGAGTGGAACCTACCCCTCCCCTTCTCGATCGGGGAGGCCGAGGCGAAGCCGCTGGTCCGCTTCCTCGGCGAGTGGCTGAAGTCTTACGAGGAGTACACCATCGGCGATTTCGTCACCAAGGGCACGGTGGTCGAGGCCGAAGGCGACACGCACTCGGTCCGCACGACGGCTTGGTTGGCACCGTACGAGCTCGGAGTCTCGCAGGACATCCGCCTCGTGACGGCGCCGTCGCAGGTCAAGGGCGTCTACACCCTCGACCTGACGCTGCACCGGCTCTCGGGCGACCCCGAGAACTGGCCCGTGGTCAACCAACGGTTCCTCGCGAACATGCGCAAGCAGTTCCTCACCTGGCGCACGCTCACGCGCGATCAACGCCAGAAGTACGAGGAGCCGCCGCTAGTGGACCCCGTGCCGGCTTGACCGCTTGACGCGAACGTGGCGCCGGCGCGCGTTGGCCGCGAACACGATCGCGAGCAGGAAGACCGCGGCGGCGACCATGAGCAGCACCACAGCGAGCGCGCGGATCACGATCGCGAAGAGGACCAACACCACCCCTAGCACGACCGCGACCGTCGCGAAGGATCGAGACCGGGTTTCGGTTGACATGGTTCTTGGACGAAACGTGGCGCGTCCCGGTTTAAAGGTCCCGGCCGCGCTCCCCGTCGCACTCGGCGTAGACTCTCGCAGGTGGCCCGCCCGAAGCTCGACAAGCCGAAGCCGTTCGACTACGCCGTGATGATCGGCGGCCCGGCCGTGTTCCTCCTGCTCGCCTGGCTCGGCGTCACCTCTCTCATCGGCCCCCCACCGGCGGTCAATCCCGTCCAGCGCCTCCGTACCGGAATGGTGAAGGCGGGCATGACCCAATCGGAAGTGGAGCGACTCGTCGGCCCACCGCGGGCCGTCGTGGACGGCGAGGAAGGCCGCGTCAGCTATCGCTACCAGAAGAGCACCTGGGAGCCAGACCGCCGCACCTTCATCGAAGAGGACGCCTACGTCGACTTCGGCCCCGACGGCACGGTCAGCGGCGTCAGCTTCGACTCCCGCACCCCAAGCCAACCGCAGTAAGCGCGAGGCGCCCTAGACTGCGGCGATTCATCGCCGCCTTGACAGCACATCGAACGAGCCGCCCGGTCGTGCGACGGCGACTCAGCACTCGTCACCCGTGACCGCCGCATTCCTGGCGCAGACCGAGCATGAGCTCGATCGAGAGCAGCACCGGAGAGGGGCCATGAGGCTTAGCGAGCCCCCCGTTCGGGAAGCTCCGCCCGAGCAAGCGACTTGAGGAAGGGTGTCCGAAAGCGCGCCCGGCTACACGCAGATCGGCGATGGCTGTATACTAAGGGGGTTGAGATAAGGCTCAACGGCCGAGAAGAAAGGCCGGCGGATCCTCGACTTACTCGGGGAACGCCGGCCTTTTTGTGTGCCGACCTCACCCGATTTCGGGAGCGAAACAAGATGCCAACCCTCGTAATCGTCGGCGCCCAGTGGGGCGACGAAGCCAAAGGCAAACTCGTGGACGTCCTCGGCGGTCAAGCCGACGTGGTCGTTCGTTACGCAGGCGGAAACAACGCCGGCCACACCGTCATCACCGGCGGCAAGACGTACAAGTTCCAGCTCATCCCGGCGGGAATCCTCCACCCGGGCACCGTCGCCATCGTCGGCAGCGGCATGGTCGTCGATCCCAAGGGACTCTTGGAGGAACTCGATCGCACGCTCGCCCAGAAGAGCGACCTCGGCACGCTGAAGATCTCGTCCGCCGCGCACGTCGTCTTCCCCTACCACCGCATGCTCGACGCGCTGGAGGAGGAGGCCCGGGGTGAGAACAAGATCGGCACCACCTCTCGGGGCATCGGTCCGGCGTACCAGGACAAGGTCGCCCGAACCGGAATCCGGATGGGCGAGTTCGTCCAGCCGGAGCTCTTCGAGCGCCGACTGCGCGACGTGCTCGCCTACAAGAACCGCCTGCTCGAGATGCACGGTTCGCCCACCATCGACTTCCTGACCCTCCACGCCGAGTACTCCACTTACGCGGATCGTCTCCGCCCGTACGTGTGCGACACGGAGATCATCGTCCAGGAGGCAGTGGAGGCCGACCGGAAGGTGCTGTTCGAGGGAGCTCAGGGCACATTCCTCGACCTCGATTCGGGCACGTATCCGTACGTGACGTCGTCGCATCCGATCGCCGGTGGCGCCTGCCTCGGCACGGGCGTCGGACCTCGCGCCCTTCAGTCGATCCTCGGCGTCGCCAAGGCGTACACCACCCGCGTCGGGTCGGGCCCGTTCCCCACGGAGCAGGACAACGAGGTCGGTCAGTTCATCCGCGACGCGGGTCAGGAGTACGGCACCGTCACCGGACGTGGCCGCCGCTGCGGCTGGCTCGACTTGGTTCTCCTGCGCCAGTCCGCGCGGCTGAACTCCCTCAGCGGATGGGTGCTCACCCGCCTCGATGTGCTGAGCGGCCTCGAGAAGGTTCAGGTCTGCACCGGCTACAAGTTCGAGGGGAGCGTGATCGACCACATCCCGCAGAACATCTGGGACTTCGCTAAGGTCGAGCCGGTCTTCGAGACGCTCGACGGATGGGACGGCAACCTGCGCACGGCACGCAAGATCTCCGACCTGCCGGCGACGGCCCAGCGCTACCTCGAGTACGTCGCCGACCAGACGAAGACTCCGGTCGCGATCGTGTCCATCGGTCCCGACCGAGACGAGACGATCGTCGCCAACGAGTCCCTCATCTGGGGCTGATCAAGATCTCAGATTGTAGGTTTAAGTTCTCCAACCCGGACGAATCTTAAGCCTACAATCTTGAGTCTCAACTCCCAAACCGAAACTCGCCTTGGAAGACGCGCTCCGCGACTCCTTCCACGGTGATCGGTGCACTCCACGAGTCCATTGAGACTCGGAGGGTCCCGCCCTTGCTCGTCACCTCCACGGTCCCTCCGCGGCCCTTGCCGCGCAGGTAGTTGGCCGCGGCGGCGGAAGCGCCGGTGCCGCAGCCGAGAGTCTCACCCACTCCCCGCTCCCAAATGAGAAGCTGAAGCTGGTTATCCCCCGTCTCCTGCGCCCAGATGACGCTCGTGCGATCCGGGAAGAGCGGCGAGCGCTCGATCTTGGGACTCACCGACTCGAAGGTCTCCTGATCCGGAAGCGCGGCCGTCGGAATGACCGTGTGCGTGCTTCCGGTGGTGAGTGCCGAGCCGAAGATCGACAGCGGCATGCCCGAGTCCATTCCGCTCCAGATCGTGGAGTTGTAGAGTTGGCCGATCGCGGTGTGCGGCACCTTCTCCGACCGGTAGTCCGCCACGCCGATGATCGTGCGGACCCTGCCCTCCCCGATCTCGACCGGAATCTCGCGGTCTAAATGGCGGATGGTGAACGTGGTGCCGACCCAGCCGAGCGCGTGGGCGTGCACCGCGGCGCAACGGATCCCGTTGCCGCAGAAGTCCTCGGTGCCGTCGGGATTGAACATCCGCAGCCGCACCGTCCCCTCCTCCATCCCGACAGCAAGGAGTCCATCTCCGCCGACGCCGAAGCGGCGATCGCAGATCGCGATCGACAGCTCGGAGAGGAAGGTGTCCAGCCCGCCCGTTTCGGCGAGCGGCGTCTGGTCCGGAGTGACGGAGCACTCCTTCGTCGACTGCGGCGGCACGATCTCGGCGGCCTCGGCGGCGTGGGCACGCTCCCGAAAGGCGAGGGCAGAGCCCATCTCCTCGAGGTGCACGAGCGGGAAGTCGTTCCCGATCGACTGAAGCTTCCAGAACGGAATCCGGATCACGCCCAGATTGTGGCGTGCCGCCGCCACGTAGGTCCAATCGGACCTACGCGCACCTACATCAACGGCTCGAGGTAGTACTCGGCGGAGTCGATCGTCTCCCGGAACCAAAGCCCGTCGGGACACACCAATCGGAACCACCAGGCGCTCGGGCGTCGATTCGCCCGCTCCATTCCCTTGGAGCTGACCACCCCCTCGCGAATCAGCCGGAGCCGCTTGAGCTCCGCCTCGAGCTCGATGTCGCGGCGGCGTTCGTGCACCCGCTGCACTTCGGGATCGGCGACTCGGTCGCGCTGGCGCCGGCGTAGTTCGTGCACCCGCTCGTCCAAGGCGGTCCGGGCGTGCCGGATCTCGTCCACCGCACGCGTGAGACGCGCTCGCTCCGCCGTGTCCTCCGCCGTCGGCTCTCGCTCGAAAACACGGACTCGCCAATGCTCGCCCTTCGCCCTCTCGGCCTCGACTTGGCGCTGCCGAAGCGTTCGCTCCTCGTCGTACAACGCGCGCCGTTCCGCTCGGAGCGCCTCGAGATCGCGCTGCAGAACGTCGAGCCGCTTGTGAAGGCCGGCGTACTCCTCTGCGAGCCGGTGCCACGAACCGCCGACGGTGCGGTCGAGGAAGCGGATAAGTTCGATCGGCCGCCGGAGCTCGCCCAGCTTCTGGAGCAGGGCAGCCTGCTCGGCTCCCACTTCGCGCCAGCGGGCGGAGAGGCTCGGCGCGCACGTCTCCTCCGTGCCGAAGGCGCGTCGCATCGGCTCCGGAAGGCGCAGCCACGAGCAGCAAACCTGGAGCGCCGACCAAGCGTCGTATCGCACCCGGAGGATCGGGTTCAGGTGGAGCGGGTGCCCCTTGGCGGCGAGGATCTGGTGCAGACGACGGCTGTGCTTGACGTACCCGCTCGCGCCTTCGTGGAAGACAAAGACGTGCTCCCGGGCCAGCATCCCGATGAGCGCGACCGCCTTACCGACGACGACGCAGTTCGGGCCGAACTTCGACTCCACCATCGCGGCAAGCTCCGCGGCGGATTCGAGCGGCTTCCGCAGGGTGAGGAACTGCGGAACGGGGGTCATGATCACCACGCCGCGGTTCCCGATCCGGATGGTGCCTCGACCCTTTCCTGGAATCACCATGTCGAACGGGATCGCTCCGGTACCGAACTTCGCGAGCTCGTACAGCCCGGACCCGCCGCGGATCGCCTCGTCGTAAGCCGCCTTTGCCATGCCTCGGGTCGCCTGACTCACGAACAGATCGAACATCTCGAAGCGAGGCTGCCCCACCGTCTCGGAATTGAATCGAAGCAGATGGCTCGTGCGGGTCGTCTCCAGCGGGACGCGAGCGTTCGCGCAGAATTCGTAGAAGATCGGCAGAAGCCGCTCGTAGTAGTCGGCGAGCGTCCCTCCCTCCTCCGACAGGTCGCAGACGAACGTGCGGATCTCGTCCGCGAGCTCGGCCGCGATCGCCTTCCCCTCCCCCGCGAGAGCCTGCAGGCTCTCGTTCAGCGCCCAATCGAGGGTCGCCTTTAGCTCTGGGAGAAGCTGCTTCAGCGGGACGTCGGCGGAGATCGGCGCCTGCTCGTCCAGCGAGACGATGCCGCGCCAGCCCCAGGCCTCCGTCGCCTCGTCCATGATGCTTGGCCGCGCGCGCAGGAGCATGTCCAGGCGGAGACCCGAGGCTTGCAGGGTGTCGCGAGTGATGACGGTCTCGCTGCCGAACAGCGCGCTGAACTCCGCGGCGGCACTCCAAAGACCACGGGTGCTGGTGTCGTTGTGCGGGAGAGACTTGAATTTCCCCGGCGAGCGCTTCCCGCTGGCCAGCTTGGCGAAGTAATCCGTATCGTGCACGCCGGCGATGAGCCGCCGCTCCCGCCCAAGCCGCCGGGCCGCGAGGGCCACGCCCGCCTTCATCGGCTCGTCCCAGAACACGGTTTGGCCCAGGGCCAGGAACGGCGAGTCTCCCGCCGCCACCTGAAGGTCGTCGAGCACCTCGGCCAAGGGCTTACAGTTCGGTTCCATGTCGCAACTCGCCCATAAGCATACGGTCTTTGGACGACGGGTTACTGCGGGAGGGGCTTTGGGCGATCGGTGTTCGGTGTTCGGTGTTCGGTGACGGGACGCTGTCATCCCGAGCGAAGCCGAGGGATCTAACTGGAGACCCTGACTACTGCGGGTCAAGCCACCACCCAAGCACACGTACGCGCGAAGGCGCGTGTAGCCGGCGCTCCTCGCGCCGTCAGGTGAGTCTCCCGCCACGTCGCAACGGACGCAACGAGGTCGCGGCTCGACCAGGAGCAGTCAGTGCCTACGGTCAGGTCCCTCGACTTCGCTCGGGATGACAGGGGTTTTAGACTCACCCTTGCCACGGTTGCGAATGGGCATCTCGCTCTGCCGCCGCGTTTCCTCCGTTTAGTGCCGCAGGCCCAGCGTGTAATAGGCCAGGCACAGCACTCCGAGTACCACCGCGCCGGGGGTGATCTCCTTCCAGCGCCCGGCGGCCAGCTTCATGACGGGCCACAGGATCAGCCCGGCGGTGAGCCCGTTCGCGATGTTGTAGGTGAAGACCATCATCACGATCGTCGCGAAGGCGGGCACGACCTCGGTCATGTCGTCGAACTCGATGTGGCGCGCGGAGGGGAGCATGAGCAGCCCCACGAGAACCAAGGCCGGTCCGTAGGCAAACCCGAGCTGCTGCAGCGGGCCGATGAGCGGCACGAAGAAGAGGCTGAGCAGGAACAGCAGCGCGACCACGAGGGCGGAGAGCCCGGTGCGGGCGCCCTCACGCATGCCGGCCGCGGACTCGATGTACGCGCCCGAGGTGGAGGTGCCCACGAGCGCGGCGAACATGCACGTCAGCGCGTCCACGATCATCGGCCGGTGCACGTTCGGAAGGTCCCCTTTCTCGTCCAGCATGTTCGAGGCGGCGCCGAGCCCAACGAGCGTTCCGGTGGTGTCGAAGAACGCCATGATGAGCAGCGTGAGGATCACCGGGAGCAGGCTCAGCTGAAGCACGCCGGGGATGTCGAGCTGAAGGAAGATCGGCGTGATGGCGAACTCGCCGGTGAACGGCACCTCCATCACTCGCGCCGGCAGCTTGCCGTACCCTAACGCGATCCCGATGCCGGCGATGGCCGCGATGCCTAGCAAGATCGCTCCCTTGACGCGCCGATGCAGCAGGACCGCGGTGAGGACGAAACCCGTGATTGCCAGCATCACCTTCGGGTCGCCGAGGTTACCGATCTTCACCGGCACGTCCGGCGCACGAAGCGTGCCGTCCGGCAGCGTCAACGCCGCCGGCGGCATCCCGGCCCCACCGCTCGTGACGATCCCGGTTTGGTACAGCCCGATGAAGGCGAGGAACAGGCCGATACCGACGGCGAAAGAGTGCTTGAGACTCGGGGCGATCGACTTCGCCAGCCACTCTCGCGCACCGAATAGGGTCAGCAGGAAGAAGAGCAAACCGCCGACGAAGACGGCGCCGAGCCGCTGCTGCCACGTGATGCCGAGTGCCGCCAGCCCAAACGCCAGAAACGCGTTCTCACCCATGTAGGGCGCCACGGCGAACGGGCGGTTGGCGAAGAACGCCATCAACAGGCAGCCGAAGACCGCGGTGAGGATCGTGGCCACGGTACTCGCCCCGACCGGGATGCCGGCGAACGCGAGGATCGCGGGGTTGACGACGACGATGTACGCCATCGTCGCGAACGTCGTGATCCCGCCCACCACCTCGGCCCGCACCGAACTCCCGTGCTCCCGCAGCTTGAACAGTCGCTCCAGCATCGCGGATCAGATTGTAGATTAAAGAGAGTGGCGGAACCGAGCGCCGGCCGCGGCTCCCGGCGCGCATTGCGAGAGCCTCCCTCCAGGATCCTGAGAGGAGTTCAGTCGGTAACTGCCGAGCAGTTCGCGGGATCGCGGTCGATCATCTCGCGCACCTCGGGAGGCATGGTGACCGCGCGGCGAGTGGCTTGGCCCATGAGAACGTGCCACGTGTAGCCGGTCGTCGTGACCTTGCCCGTCGACTCGTTCACCACCTCGTAGTCGAACCGCATCGAGGCGCGCCGCTGCTCGCTCACCCAGACACGAATGACGATCCAATCGTCGTAGTGGACCTCGCCCTTGTACGCCGCCTGCGCCTCGACCACCGGCAGGAAGTAGCCCATCCCCTCGAGCTGCTTGTAGGTGAATCCCCGCGCCCGGCACCAAGCGCCGCGCGCTTGCTCGAACCAGTAGAAGTAGTTCGCGTAGTACGCGTGCCCCATCTGGTCCGTCTCGCCGTAGCGGACGCGAATCCTCTCCTCGGTCACCGTCATGCCCCTCAGTATGAAAGGTGGCCCGAAAGGAGCCGTGGTGCCGTCTACTTTCGCTGACGCAGGTACACGGCGAGGTCCGCCAGTCGATCGGTGTTGACGAGGTCCACCCCAGCGTCGACCATCAACGCCCAGACGCTCTCCCGGTCCGGATGGGCCCAGAACCGCATGCGCATCCCCTTCGCGTGCGCGCTGCGGACCAGAGCGTCGATGCGGCTCCGTTCCTCGGCCGGCATCTGGCCCATTCCGAGCCACTTGGCGTGATTGAAGTAGCTGTCGCTCACCAGCGGCATCAGCGTCCGCGGCCGATCCTCTCGGTTCAAGTCGTCCGGTCGGCCGTCGAGGAACGCCAGACGGCGCGTCTCCGCCGCGAGAACGTCGATCGGCCTCGAGCCCGACAGCACGACCGTCACCGCGCCGGGCACTACCTTGCCGTCTTCGAACCGCGTCAGCATCTCGCGATACCGTTCCAGACGGGGCCGCAACGCGGCGTACACCCCCGGACCGTCGCTCTTGATGTCGACCAACAGCAGCAGTTCACCCTTCTGCCGATAGACGCTGCCTCGGTTCGCCTTGACTCGGGCAAGCAGTGGGTCGAGATAGAGGCTCTCTAGGGTCCGCCCCTGTCGCAACTCCGCTCGGTCGTGGCCAACTCGCAACTCTCCGTCGACGAGGAAGATGTCCGCCTCTACCGAGGCGAAGCCCTGCTCCAACGCTTCGTGGAGCGGCCGGGCGTGGCGGTAGTCGTTGTGGGCGTGCGCGCGCCAGAGCGGTACCACGTCGCGCTTCACGGCCATCAGGGCGAACACCAACGAGACCATTGCATGAGCTTAACGCGCCAGCCGGCACCTTAACTTCATCAAAACGCAAAGGAACTGCGCGATCCGGTCGAAGAAGCCTCATCGAATGGGCCAGCCGGTTCGTCTTACTCTTCCGAATGAACGGCACCTCGCTCGAAGTCGGACCGTCGCCGCGAACGCGGCCGCTCGTGGCGCTGCTGCTGTTCCTTACCGTCAGCTACGCCGCCGGCTTCATCGGAGCGATCGCCACCAACTCGAGCCTCGCCACGTGGTACGTGACCCTGAACAAGCCGACGTGGACTCCGCCAGGCTGGCTCTTCGCGCCGGTCTGGACCGTGCTTTACGGCCTCATGGGTTACGCGGCGTGGCTCGTCTGGTCCTCCGCGCCCGGCGAGCAGCCGAGCGGCCGGCGCAGCGTCGCCCTGGGCCTCTTCTTCGCCCAGCTCGTGCTCAACGCCCTCTGGACGTGGCTCTTCTTCGGATGGCACCTCCTCTTTCCCGCGTTCATCGAGATCACGGTTCTCTGGTTCGCCATCCTCGGAACGATGGTCGCCTTCTGGCGCATCCACCCTCGGGCCGGGGCGCTCCTCCTTCCCTACCTCGCGTGGGTCGCGTTCGCCGCCGCGCTGAACTTCGCGATCTACCGGATGAACGGCCCGCGCGGCGAAAACGTCATCCCCGAGCTGCAGCAGTCGCAACCGAAGACACGGTAGCGGTCAGCTATCGCGACGGTACGCGTCGCGCAGCCATTCCTTCACTTCCGCATCGATCTCCTCCACGCTCGAAAGGGCAATCCGATGCGTGATGCGGTCACGCTTGACGGCCCCTCCGGTGTCGATGAGCCGCCCTCCGAACGGCGCGTCGCCCAGCGCCAGCCCCAGATCGATGCGGCTGTTCGTCGTCGGCTTGATCTGCGCGAACACACGGCTCCGGTAGAGCGGCACGAAGGTCGCGCAAGGACAGGCGCGCACGTCCTCGCCCAGTCCGAGGCCAATCTCGAGCAAGCGAGAGAAGACGGGTCGCAGCGCGGCCTTTCGATCGGGGTACTGCGCGTCCACGAGCGCTTCCGGATCGTACTGTTCCGGCCGGCCGCGCCCCTCCGCGTACTCCGCGACGACGGCGGCCTGCACGGAGCCGAGGCCGTGGGTGGCCTTGAGCCAGGCCACCCGTTCCTTCTCCGTTCCCGGCCCCTCCACCTCGACGAGCCGGATCCACTCATCGATGTCGCGCCCCGTCTTAGCCTCGAGATTCCGCGCGATCGCGGCGGCGTGCTCGTAAACGGGATGGAGGGAGTAGCGCGGCATCGGCCGATCATACGAGGCGCGCCCCCAACCGGTCAAGCGGGAACGCGGGCTGCGACAGCGGCTTGACGGCGAGCGACAGGAGCAACGCCTCGTTGTCGTCCGCCGCGATCCGATTGCTGCCCAGGTGACCACAGGCGCGGCACCGATGGATCACCGCCCACTCGCCTCCCTTGCGGACCCACACCGCCACCGGCTCCATGACGCCGCCACAGCAGGCGGCGCGATCTCCCGGCACCTGATCCACGTGAACCGAGTGCAGGCATTGGGGACAGTGGTTTCGATGCCGGGTCCCGCCGCCGGAACCGGAGATCTCCGTCCCGCAGTGCCGGCACTCGAACCGTTCGGGAGGTTCGTCGTCCTCCTGCCCGGCTTCCGGCACCAGATCCGAGAGCAAGCGGCGATAGCTCCGGTATCGAGCCCGGCTGATCTGCCCGACGCGCACCGCCTCGCGTACGGCGCAGCTGGGCTCCTCGAGGTGCAGGCAATCGCCGAAGCGGCACCGCCCTGCCTCTTGGAACTCGGTGAAGCAGTCGGCAACCTCGGCCGGAGAGCCGAACTCCACGGCGAACTCACGCACGCCGGGGGTGTCGACGATCCTCAGGCCGTCCATCTCGACCAGCGTCGAGCCGGTCGTGGTATGCCGTCCCTTGCCGGTCCCCTCGGAAACGGCTCCCGCCACCGCGCCAGACTGCGGAAGCAGGGCGGACAGGAGCGACGACTTGCCCACGCCCGAGTGACCAACGAACACTGCGGTGCGACCGTCCAGAGCCGCTCGCACCGCGTCGATGCCCGCGCCGTCGGCCGTCGAGACCGGCATCACGGGTACACCCATCTCCACGTAGGTGTCCAGCTGCCGCAGATCGGTCGCAAGATCCTCCGCAGTCTCGTGTAGGTCGGTCTTGTTGACGATCACGATCGCCTGGGCCCCGCCCCGGTGGATGGCGGCGAGGTAGCGATCGATGAGACGAGGGTGGAGCGGAGGTGCGACCACCGACACGACGATCGCCACGACGTCGACGTTGGCCACGATGGCTCGCTCCCGCTCGCGATGATGAGGATCGAGGCGTGTGAGCACCGTCCGTCGCGGCAGCACCTGGCACACGCGCCACGCCTCGCCGATCGGCTCCAGACGAACCTCGTCGCCCGGCGCGATCTCCGACTGCTGCCGTTCCGCGATCTCGCGGATCAGCGCACACGCCCGATCCTCGCCGTCCACTCGCACGGTGCACGCACCCTTGGTCACCGACACCACTGTGCCGATCGGCCCCTCCGGGGGGCTCGCCGCCTGAAGGAGATGGAGGCTCCAGCGGTCGACGCACCAGCGGGCACGCGGATCCTTCTTGTCTCGCTGCGCCTTCGCGCGGCTCTCGCTCGCACTGCGGGCGATTTCCTTTCTCTCTTTGGCCGAGATGCCGGCCATCAGTTGCTTAAGTTCGTTCCTCTGTTCGGAATTCAACGCTGCTGCTTCCTTCGAGGGGCGCCCAAGGCCGCGTTCGGCAAGGCAAACCCCAGGGGAGAGGCGCGCAAAGGCGCGCCTGATTAGGGGCGAAGGAGCCGCCAGGGACCGTCAGCCACGCACGACGGAGCGTGCAGGGCATTCCGCGAGGGGAAACGGCCGATCAGAGAGACCGAGCGAGGTTCAGGCCGTGGGGCCCGCGGAGACGGAGGCGGCGTATGCGACGGCAACAGCGGTGGTCTTAGACATAACGTTCCTCCAGAGTCTCCTTGAAATCTAACAATGCGCTCGGCGCGAACGCACTGTACCGCAACTCTTCCGCGCGTGCAAGGCACATCGGCCTAGGAAGACACAAGCGAGTCGGGCAGCGGATAGTTGCCGTAGGTCCGGTACGCGGCTTCCAAGTACGGGCGGCACGCGATCAGCGCGTCGACGACCTGGGGGTCGAATCGGGTTCCGCGTCCTTCCGCAACGATCTCGAGGGCATCTTCGAGCGTCATGGCCTCGCGGTACGGCCGGTCGCTCACGAGAGCGTCCAGCATGTCGCACACGGCGACGATGCGCCCTTCGATCGGGATCTGTTCACCGCGCAGGCCCAGCGGATATCCGGTGCCGTCCCACCGCTCGTGATGGGTCATCGCCACCACGCGGCCGAGCGTCAGCACGGGGTGCCCGGTGCCCGCCAACAGCGCCGACCCAAAGGCGGGATGCCGCTCCACCTCGGCACGCTCCTGAGGCGAGAGAGGCCCGCGCTTCTGGAGCACGCAGCGGTCCACACCGATCTTGCCGACGTCGTGCAGCACCGCTGCCTGACCGAGGATGTCGCACCGCTGTGGCGAGAGGCCGAGCTCCCGGGCGACCTCCCGTGCCAAGGGGCCGATTCTGTCAGCGTGCTGCCCCGTCTCGTGATCGTGAAGCTCGGCCGCCCGGGCGAGCCGGCGCGCGAGCTCGAGACTCGCCTCGCGTTCGCGTCGAGCCGCCTCTTGTCGGATCAGAATGGCGCGTCGGTCGATCACCCAGACCGAGGTGGTGAGGGCGACCACGAATGCCCCGTCCATAACGGCGTGCGCCGCCTTGCCGTGACCGAAGTAATCCGCAAAGACGTCGGCGATTGAAATCCAGCAGGTGCCGGCGATGAGCACCAGCGACGCGGGGCGTAGGCAGAGACGGAGAGCGCCGCGTAACCGTAGATGCCAAGCACGAGTCGACCGATCCGTGGTCATGGTGTTTATTCCCATTCCCGGTCAGGAATGGGCTTCGAGAGCATAGCGTGATGTGTCGGGCGCGGCGTCCTACATGTACGCGAATCCGCATCAATTGATGCCTCAGAAGCCTTCCCAACGGAAAAACCCGGCAATCGCCGAATCGACTATCCTGAAATCAAATGCGTCGCATGGGTACCCCGGTTAGCAGCCCCGGCCCAGAGGACCACGAGCTCGCCGTTCGCCCGCTGATCGCGGGCGAGACCGACTCGCTCCTTCGCGCCATTCTGCGCGCCTGCGACTACGGGGTCCTCCTCACCGATCTGGAGCACCGCAGCCTGGCCTGTAACCGGACGTTCGGCGAACTGTTCGCCGTCTCCCCGATGGACGCGGTCACCTGCGAGGTCGACGAGCTTCGGCGGCGGGTGCTCGCCCGGATCAAGGATCCCGCCGCCTGGCTCGCGGGCCTCCACGAGATCTACCGAGACCCTGAGCGCAGCCACGAGGACGACCTGCACCTCGTGAATCCCGACTGCGTCCTCCGGCGGGCGACGAACGCGGTTCGGAGTGCCGACGGAGAGATCATCGGACGTCTCTGGACCTTCCGCGACGTCACGCGCGAGCGCCGGCTCTTGCGAATCCACCAGGTGCTGCACGAGGTCACCACGGTTTACGACCCTGACCCGCATGCGGTCTACCGGCGCATCCTGGACGCGATCTCGAAGCTTTACGACGACTCCACCGCCATTCTCTCCATCCAGAACGGCGACTTCATGGAGTTCAAGGTCGTCGCGGGGCCGCGATCACGGCTGCACAAGCTGCCGGGGAATCCGGTCAAGGACTCCTACTGCCAGTTCGCGCTACAGTCGGTGCAGCCGAAGGTCGTTCAGAACGCTCGAAAGGACCCGGAGCTCGTCCGAATCCGCCCGTCACGGGCGGGCCTCACGCGCTACCTCGGCGTTCCCGTGCGCGACGAGGAAGGGGGCGCGATCGGAACCCTCTGCATCCTCGACGACAAGTCGGACCAGCCGCTCGACGAGCAGGACGTGCAGTTCATGTCTCTCGTGGCCGTGCGCGTGAACGCCGAGCTCGCCCGCGAGCGGCACCTGCGCGATCGATTGGCGGAGAAGGACGCCGCGATCCGGCAGAAGCAGGAGGATCTCTCCGCCACCGTCGGCGTGCTGGAGGCGATGAACGCCGCCTTCGCTCTCCTCGGCGTGGCTCGCAGCCCTGAGGAGATGCTCCGCGAGCAGGCGAGTCTGCTACGCGATCAGCTTGGATACAGCTCCGCGGCCGTCCTGGTCCGCCCGGAAGGCGCGACCGCGCTGCGCGGCTTCACCGCCGGCGCTCGGAGCCGCCGGGTGACCGCGGCGGAAATCTCCGTTCCCGACGTGCTCGCTGAGGGCCCGGTGCGGTTCGGTACCGGGCGAACCGCACCGCTGGGGGAGGTCCTCCAAGCCGATCACTTCGCCTACGCCGCACGCCACACCGATGGAGTGGGTTGGGTGCTGATCGCCATGGGTCGTCCCGATGCCCCGCCGGAGCACGACCGACGGCACACGGGCCACCTCGAGGCGCTCGTCGAGCAGGTCAGACTCCTAGTCTCGACCCACCGATTGCAGAGCCAGTTGCTCGAGACCCACGCCGAGCTCTCGTCGGCACAGGATCGCCTGCTTCAGAGCGAGAAGCTTTCGGTCGTCGGCACCCTCGCCGCCAGCACCGCCCACGACATCCGAAACATCCTCTCGTCCCTCTCGATGCTGGTCGCCCCCGGAATGGGGGATCCCGAGGAGGCGCTCGTCGCCGTTCGGGAGCAGATCGACCGGTTTAACGTCCTGGCGCATCGGCTGATGTCGTACGCCAAGCCGCGAATGGTCGACCGTCAGCCGGTCGCCATGCGGGCGCTCATCGAGCGCGTTCTCGCGCTGACCTCAGCCCAGCTCCGGGTGAACGACGTCCGGGTCACGGCCCGAATTCCAGCCGATCTGCCTGAGATCATCGGCGATCCACACCAACTCGAGCACCTGTTCGTCAACCTCGTCCTGAACGCCGTCCACGCCATGGAGCGGGGCGGGAGCCTCACCCTGTCTGGTGTCGTCCGCGGCGATACCATTCAGTTGCGGGTGAGCGATACTGGACACGGCATCCCTCGACACATCGCGGACCGGCTGTTCGAGCCGTTCGCGTCGTCGCGGGCGGAGGGGACGGGACTTGGGCTCTACAGCTGCCGACGCATCGTAGAAGCCCACGGAGGCACGATCGAGGCCCGGCGGAACCCGGTTCGGGGAACGACCTTCACGATTTGCCTCCCGACGGGAAAGAACCTATGAGCGCACGCCTGCTGTTGGTTGACGACGATCGATTCATCCTGGAGAACCTCAGCCGGGTCCTGCGCGCGCAGGGTTACGACGTGAAGACCGCCAGCAACGGGGAGGACGCCCTGCGCCACGTGCAGCGGGAGAAGCCCGATCTCGCGATCCTCGACGTGAACCTGCCGGACTTCGACGGACTCACGCTATGCCGCCGGCTTCGCACGGAGCACCGCTTCCCCATCCTCATGCTCACCGCCCGTTCGGACGCGATGGACAAGGTGGTCGGCTTGGAGCTCGGAGCGGACGACTACCTGACCAAGCCGTTCGATCCCTCGGAGCTCATCGCGCGGGTGCGAGCCCATTTGCGACGAACTCGCGAGTACTCGCTTGAAGCCTCCGCTCCCGCCCGTGTCGAGATCGAGGGTCTCGTGATCGACCATGAGGCACGCGACGCCTTTGTCGAGGGACGCGCCGTGAACCTCACGCGCAAGGAGTTCGAGCTTCTCGCCCACTTAGCCGCCAACAAGGGACGCGTGATTACGCGTGAGTCGCTGTTCGAGCGCAATTGGGGGTTCGACATCGCCTTCAGCAGCAACAGCCTGGACGTGCACATCTACCGCATCCGCAAGAAGATTGAGCCCGATCCGGAGCATCCGCGCTACCTGCACACAATGAAGGGGTACGGCTACAAGCTCGAGTTCAAGAGCTGAAGCGAGTTACATCTGGTTCAGGAAAATGTCATCTGCCGGTCACCGGCCTGCCAGAACAAGATCGGACACTCTCCTCGTCGGCCACGGCCGGCGAAGTAAGGAGAGCGAGCTCCGTTGCGGTTGGGTGTCTTGGTAAGTGAGACGCCCTCCGCACTCACGGAGCTACGACTCACCTAGGGACGCACCTTTGGGGTGAGGGAAGTCGCGGCGGCCGGTGCGTCGCTCTCATAACCACCTTCCCTGCCCCACCTTTTTGCGTCCGGTGAATCTCCGTCACGGAAACGCGCGACTAGTCACCCTTTAGCTCAGGACCGGAAGATATTAGGGGGCGAGTTCGCCCGCGTTCGCATGATTGTCGTCATTCTCGCCAGCGTCCTTTTCCTCGCGCTCCTTCCCGTGGCGTTCCGCTTCGTGACGCGCCGCGACGACGCAAATCAGGCGCAGGCGCCCGCTCCGGCGAGCCCCGAGATGACGGTTCCGGAACGACTGGAACGAGCTCGCGAGTTCCTCGCCGTCGGCGACCGACGTGGGGCGATCCGTGTGCTGACCTCCTTGCCGAAGGAAGCCCGGATGCGGCCGGAAACACTGTCGGTGCGTGCCGCGGCAGCGGGAGACGAGGAGAGCCGACGGCTGATCCTAACCTTCGCCAAGTCCGTCGCCCAACTCCAGTTCGACCCCGAGGCCCGGGCGCATCTCGCGCTCACCTACGTCTTGTGCGGCGACACAGACGAGGCGCAGCGAATCCTTCCGGGCGGCACTGGCCTCTCCCCTTCCGGCCTCCGGGCACGCGAAGAGGTCTCGCAGCGGCTGGCCACGCTGAACAAGCGGTCCGTGGGCACGAGTTAGCCGGAACCCATCCGTGATACGTCCGGTCCCGAACCCTTAGGGACCATGCCGTACGACGACGCCACTCTTCACGCCCTCCGCGGAATTGCCCGCCGCATCACTCCCGACGACCCGCTCGACGACCTGATCGAGCGCATCGGAGACGCCCGCATCGTTCTGATCGGCGAGGCGTCGCATGGCACGCACGAGTACTACACTTGGCGCGCGCGAATCTCCAAGCGGCTCATCGCCGAGCGCGGCTTCAACTTCATCGGCGTCGAGGGCGACTGGCCCGACTGCTACCGCGTCAACCGATACGTCAAGGGGTACGACGGCGGGGCCGACAGCGCTCGCGAGGTCTTGCACGCCTTCGACCGGTGGCCGACTTGGATGTGGGCCAATTGGGAGGTCGTCGCCTTCACCGAGTGGCTGCGGAAGCACAACGACACGCTTACGCCGGAGCAACGAGCGGGCTTCTACGGGCTCGATGTTTACTCCCTATGGGAGTCGCTCGAAGCGGTGCTGGATCACCTGCGCGAGTACCACCCTCAGGCCGTCCAGCCGGCGGTCGAGGCGATGGCGTGCCTCCACCCGTTCAACCGCGACCCGCAGACCTACGCCATGTCGATCCGCTACGTGCAGGAGGACTGCGAGGACGAGATCGTTCGCGTGCTGCACGAGCTCCGACACGCGCCCTCAGCCCACCCGGACGACCCCGAGGCCCACTTCGACGCCGAGCAGAACGCGCTCGCCGCCGTCGGTGCGGAGCGGTACTACCGGGCGATGGTTCGCAACGACGACCTGTCGTGGAACATTCGGGACACCCACATGGCGGACACGCTCGATCGACTGCTTGAGCGGCACGGGCCGAACTCGAAGGCGATCGTGTGGGAGCACAACACCCACGTGGGCGACGCACGCGGCACCGACATGGCGGACGCCGGCATGGTGAACATCGGCCAACTCGCACGCGACCGTCACGGTCGGGAGAACTGCTTCATCGTCGGCTTCAGCGGCTACGGCGGTTCGGTCATCGCGGGCGACGGCTGGGGAGCGCCGATGGAGCGGATGTCCGTACCGGACGCCCGAGAGCAGAGTTGGGAGGACCTCCTCCACGAGGCGGACTCCTCGGATCAGATCCTGTTCACCGCCGACCTCAAACCGCATCCGCAGTTCCGAGCCCGAAGAGGCCACCGGGCGATCGGCGTCGTCTACCATCCCGAGCGCGAGCGCTGGGGGAACTACGTGCCGACCGACTTGATCGAGCGGTACGACGCGCTGATCCACTTCGAGGACACGGGTGCCCTGCACCCGCTGCACATTGACCTAAGGGTCAGCCCCGAGCCCCCGGAGACCTACCCCTACGCCCTGTAGCCCTCATCAGACCGACGAGGGCTACTCGCGGCGTCCCTCAACGATCGCGGTCACCTGCTCGCGCACGCTCTCGGGCTCGAACACCTTCTTCCAGTCCTCCTGCACTACGCGACGCCGCCCGTACTCGATGATCAGCTTTGCCCCGTCCGAAAAGGGGTTGCCCGCCTCTCCGAACACGATGGCGAGCGGAATGTTGACGTGCCCCATCATGAAGTCGCGGGCGGCCTCGGGTGGCACCCCTCGGGCGATCGCTTCGTCCATCGCCTCGCGAATGATCGTGCAGCACATAGCGGTCACCGTCTCCGCCATCGCTGGCTCAAGGATCGCCATCTGCTCCACCGAGATGCGGTGGGAGCGGATAACCGGGGCGTACATGTCCTTGGCGACCTGCTCCCCCTGGGCGTAGTCCTCGTCCGTCCCCTTCATCAGGGCGCAGACGATGTTCTGCTTCGCCTTCACGCCGCCGAAGAAGTCGCGCCGGGCGTCTCCCTCCTCGTCGTTCCAGAGCGGAGGGTGACACGGATGGGTCACGAACATCGCGACGTCGTCTCGCTCGGCGAGGACCCCCGCATGAGCGGCCGCGGGATCGAGCGTCATGAGCATCGCGCCGGACTTCATCTTCGGCACCACCTCGTGGCTGACGGCGCCGAGGCGCGTGTCCGGTAGCGCTAGGATCACCACGTCCGCTTCCGCCAAGGCCGTGTCGGCCTCGACCGCGGAGAGGTCGCGCGTCGCGAGGTTCTGCCTTCCGGCCTCGCCGACCTCGACGGGCAGCAGCCGGTGCTCCGTCCGCACGAGGTTGTCCACGAGCCGGCAGCCCATCTTGCCGCCGGCCCCAAAGAGCGCGATCGTCGCCATACGGCTACGTTACACCCTGCCGAGGCGGCCGGAGCTTAGCGAACAGGAATCGAGAGAATCCCGCCGATCCCGAGCGTGAGCAGAAGGTGTCCGGCGAGGACGACCACGGGCTCGCGCGACTCCGAGACGCGGCGTGCGCCGAGCGCCTGCATTGCCAGCCCGGCGATCGTCGCCGTCCCCAGCCACCCCAGGAAGTTCGCAACCGGCGCTCCCCCTGGTAGGGGCCCCGGATCGAGCCAGCGCCAGTAGCCCAGCGGACCGGCCATCACCGGTTCCATCAAGAGATCGAGACCGGCCGCGAGCAGACCTCCGCCGAGGGGAGCCACCAGGGCAGGCAGTCGAGAAGCGGCGAGGTAGGAAGCGCCCGCCATGAGAAACCACGCGAACGGGACCTGCAAAGGGAAGTGGCCATCGCTCGGCAGAGGCACCGTTGGCCACCACGCGTCGGTGTAGGCGTACCGCCCAAACGGAAAACCCGAGGTGACGCCGACGTACTCGACGGCCGCTCCGAGAACGAGCACCAGCATCAGAGCGATCCACGCGCGGCGGCCGAGCTCCCGGACGAGCGGGCCAAAGGCCGCCGCGCACCCCAAACCGAGCGTCAGGACCGCGCTCACTGGCGCAATCGGCCCTGGGTCGAGCTTCGTCAGTCGGGAGAACAAGGAGCCCACGAGGGAGAACGCGACGAGTCCGAGGTAGAGCTTGGTCGCCCTCGAGATCCCCCTCAGGAGATCTCCTCCAGCTGGCCCTCTCGGACGGCGGCGATGAACGTGCTGGGGTTCTGCAGCCGTAGCTCCACGCAGTGACACCAGCCGTCTTCGCTCGCGTACTCGAATCGCACGTTCGCCCTTGGGCCCACCAATCGCTCCATCAAGTGGATTCTCCGCAATGGGACGCGGTGAACGAGGCCGAGGGCGGCCCCGACGGAGAGAAGAGGAAATCTCGGGCGCACCCAAAGCTCGTCGCGCGTGACGGTGACCACGAGTGCCCGACCGGCCTTGGCGAGCCTCAATAGGGCCGTGTCGCAGCTCCGCCCGGTCACGCCGTGCTCCTCATACGCCTGGATCCCGCTCGGGTGAAACACGAGCGCCCGCTCGCGACGCAGCACAAATCCCCGATAAACCAGCCAACAAATTGCGGCAAGTAGCAGTCCCACCAGGGTGATCGTGAGGGTTTGTGGCGTCATCGTTCGCAAAGGGATAATTTCCAAGTTTGCTTTGGCGTACACATACCTGGTTATAATGTTCAAGCGGCCCGGACAGATGGCTGAGTGGTCGAAAGCGCCCGCCTGCTAAGTGGGTGAGGGACCAAAATCCCTCCTCGGGTTCGAATCCCGATCTGTCCGCCACCTTATTCTTGGACATCGCACACCGGAAGGTTCCCCGATGCTGAGGCTCGCACCACTACTTTTTCTCGTAACGGCCAGCGCCCCCTCGGGCGCGCAGAGCCTCAATCAGTATCTGACGCTTCGAAAGCAGCATCAGGTGCAGGCGGCGACCACGCACGCCTCACTCGCCTCGCTGCGCGGAACACGCGTCGTCGAGCTCGCTGGACGCGTCAAGGGCAGCTTCAGCATGGGCAACCGAACGTCGCTCATGGTCGAGTTCCTGGGCGGCAACACGTCCGAAGTCGTCGAGGCGGCTGCCATCCCCGAGTGGCTTTTAGGTAACGACGTCCCCGCCCGACTCCTCGTTCGCGCCACCCGGGCCGACGAGACTTCCGGCCTGCGCCTCGCTCTCATCGGCGCCGCGCGGCACGAGGAAATGGCCGCGTACGACGCCAGGACGACGGCCGCTCCCGTGGCGCGGACCCGCACCGGAAGTCGGCAGCCCCAGGTCACCGCGACCGTCGGCAAGTCTGGCCGCGGCCTTTACGGCCCGATCGGCCGGCAGCCCGCCTCCCGCAAAGGAAGCAAGCGGCGCTGGTCGCTCCCGGCGAGCGAGGTCACTCCGATCTACGCCGCGTTCATCAAGAAGGTGAATCCGCGACTGGGCAACTCGGACGCCCTCCGCATCGCAGAAGCGGTCGTCGGATTCTCGCTCAAGTACGAAGTCGACGCTCGGCTCATCATGGCGATGGTCATGGTGGAGAGTGGCTTCGATCCCGATGCGGTGAGCAGCGCCGGCGCGAGCGGTCTGGGTCAGCTGATGCCGGGCACCGCGCGGTGGATGGGCGTCCAAGACCCGTTCGACACGACGCAGAACCTGTACGGCACCGTCAAGCTGATGCGCACGCACCTCGACGACTACAAGAAGAAGACCGGACAGGACTTCGAGTCGCTCGTGCTCAGCCTCGCGGCGTACAACGCGGGCATGGGCGCGGTGAAGCGCCACGGCGGCGTGCCGCCCTACCGCGAGACCCAGCGCTACGTGCGCAAGGTCATCGGCCTCTACTACCGCTTCGCGGGTCAGGGCTAGTCCCCCGGCCAAAGACCGACACGGCCTATATGCCGTGTCGGTCTTTTTCTTTCGGTGGGCCTTTCCCCCGTATGGGGACCCGTTTCTGCAACGTCTCCGCAACCCGGTTCAACGCGTAAGGTGTAGTCTCTAGCCACGTGAGTCTCGCCCGCATTGACAATCTGGTCGTCCGCTACGGCAGCTTCACGGCGCTGAACGGACTCTCCTGCGAGATCCCCGAAGGCGCCACCGGCCTCTTGGGTCCCAACGGCGCGGGAAAGACCACCCTCATCAAGACGCTCCTCGGTTTCGTCCGCCCCACCAGTGGCGGTGGCGAGGTCCTTGGAATGGACATCCGCACCGGCGGCAAGGCGATCCGCCAGCGCGTCGGCCTGATGCCCGAGCAGGACTGCCACATCCCCGGCATGTCCGCCGTGCAGTTCGTGGCGTACGCCGGCGAGCTTGCCGGAATGCCGTCAGAGCAGGCCCTGCGACGTGCCCACGAGGTGCTGGAGTACTGCGGCCTCGGAGAGGCGCGCTACCGGAACGTGGAGACCTACTCCACCGGCATGAAGCAGCGCATCAAACTGGCGCAGGCGCTGGTGCACGGTCCGAAGCTCCTGCTGCTCGACGAGCCGACGAACGGCCTCGATCCCGCCGGCCGGGAGGACATGCTGGAGCTCGTCCGTTCCGTCTCCCACGGCAAGGGCGTGAACGTCCTCGTCTCAAGCCACCTTCTCCCCGACATCGAGCGCACCTGCGACCGCGTCATCGTGGTCATGGGCGGCCAGCTCCGCGCCCAGGGCAACATCGAGGACCTGAAGCGAATCGAGGGACAGCCGATCGACGTCGAGCTGCGAGACGCCTCCTACGCCTTCGTCGACGCCATGGAGGCACGCGGCGCGACCGTGACCCCATTGAAGTTCACCACCTACCGGGTGCAGATGCCCGGCCGGCCGGAAGAGGCGATGCCGGTCGTCCTAGCTGCCGCCCAAGAGGCGGGTGCCCAAGTTCGCGGCTTTGCCCTCGCCGAGCGATCGCTCGAGGAGGCGTTCCTCCAGGCCGTCGGCACGATCCCCCCTCCGGTCGCCGGAGCCCAACCTCAGTCCCTTCCCTCCTAACGCCATGGCATCCCCCATTGCCGACCTGAGTTACCGCCACTACGACGGCCCGCTGGAGCCGCCGGCCTACCGCTGGTGGGCCATCGCCAAGCAGTCGATGCGCCTGTCGATCAAGAAGAAGGGCTTCTGGATCTGGGCCGCGCTCTCGGGCTGGTTCTACGTCCTCCTGATGGCGATCTTCTACTTCGTCGACACGCTCTCGCAGAACGTGCCGATCGGTCAGAAGAACCCGATCATGCAGCAGATCGTGTGGAAGGACCAGTTCCTGAACGCCTTCTCCACGAGTCAGCTGTTCTTCTTCATCATCGCGCTGCTCATCGGCGTGGGAACGATCGCCAACGACAACCGGGCGAACGCGCTGCTCGTGTACCTGAGCAAGCCGTGCACGCGGCTGGACTACGTCATCGGCAAGTGGATCGGCATCTTCCTCCCGATGACCCTGGTGACCGCGGTTCCGACGCTGCTGTTCTTCTTCTACTGCCTGATGAGCTACCGGGACTACGGCTTCCTCACCGAGGATCCGCGCCTCTTCCTCAAGCTCCTTCCGATGATCCTGGTGCCCGGAATCGTGCACGCGAGCCTCGCGCTCGGCATCAGCGCGATGTTCGGCCAAGGTCGCTTGGCGGGCGCGACTTACGCCGGCGTGTACTTCATCCTCGTCTTCTTCACGAAGGCGATGCAGCTCATCAACACGAGCTCGCAAGTCGACGGGCGAACGGTCTCGCCGATCGTGCAGAAGCTGTACTACTTCTCCATCGACGGCATTCAGATCGGTCTCGCCAAGCTGTTCCTCGGAACGAACGGCTCGCCGCTTTTCCCCACGGGCCCCGGCGGCAACAACCGGCGAGGACCGCAGCCGCTCCCGGTCGAGGCGCCCGACGCCTCGCTGATCTTGCCGCTCGCCATCGGCGTTTGCGCCCTCTCTCTCTTCATCGCCTGGAGCCGAGTGCGCGCGGTGGAGGTGGTCGGATGATCGAGATGACCAACGTCTCGCGTTGGTACGGCCAGGTCATCGGCCTGAACGACGTGACGTGCAAGATCGAGCCGGGCCTCACCGCCCTCCTCGGCCAGAACGGTGCGGGTAAGAGCACGCTGATGCGTCTCGTGACGGGACAGATCCGGCCCACGACGGGAGACCTGAAGATCTTTGGGCACGAGCCGTTCGCGAACGCGGAGGTTTACCGTCGGCTCGGCTACTGCCCGGAGATCGACAACTTCTACGAGCACTACACCGGCCGGGACTTCGTCAAGTTCCTCGGCCGGCTCGGAGGCATGAGCGCGGCGGAATCGAAGGCGCGAACCGAGGAAGTTCTCGAGGTCGTCGGCATGAGCGACCGCGCGCATCGCAAGATCGCGGGCTACTCCAAGGGCATGCGGCAGCGCATCAAGCTCGCGCAGGCGATGCTTCACGATCCCGAGATCATCCTGCTGGACGAGCCGCTGAACGGTCTCGATCCCGTCGGCCGGCGCGAGATCATCGACATTCTCGGCGCGCTCGCCGCCCGCGGCAAGTGCGTGGTCGTCTCCTCTCACATCCTTTTCGAGGTCGAGCAGATGACCCGCTCGATCCTGCTGCTGCATCGTGGCCGTCTCCTCGCGACGGGCGACCTGCGCGAGATCCGAGCGCTCATCGACAAGCACCCGCACCAAGTTCGCATCGAGACGGACGAGCCCCGGCGAGCCGCCGAGCTGCTCGCCGGACTCCCGAACGTCGTGAGCATGGAGTTCGACCGCAAGGGCGACGCCCTGCAGCTTCGCGTCCGCGAACCGGACACGTTCTACAGCGCCCTCTCGGGCCTCGTCCTGGAGCACTCGCTCCGCGTCCGCAGCTTCAGCAGCCCGGACAACAACCTGGAAGCGGTGTTCAAGTACCTGGTGGAGGCCTAAGTGGTGGAGTCGGCGATCTTCGGTCAGGCGATGCGCGAGTACCTGCGGCCCCGGCGGCTCCTGCCGTGGCTCGCCCTCGCCGCCGTCTGCCTCGTGCTGGCCTCTCTTTGGCGGCAGCTCGAGCCCGGCGCCACGGCGCAGCAGCGGTACATGAACGTGTCGAGCATTCTGGTGTTCCGGATTCTCGCCCTCGTGAGCGCGATCTTCACCACCGCCATCGTGAGCCAAGAGGTGGAGCAGAGGACCATCGTCTACCTGCTCACGCGACCCGTCCAGCGATGGAAGCTGCTCCTGATCCGCTACGGCGCTTCGGTGCTCGTGGTGGCTCTGGTGTCGCTGATCGCCGCCGCGTTGGCGTCGTTCGGCGCCTACAGCGGCCGTCCGCTCTCGAACCCTCTCTTTCTCAAGGACGCGGAGGCGCTCATCGTCGGCGCGTTCGCCTACGGCGCCCTCTTCCTGTTCGTGAGCCTGCTGTTCAACCGAGCGCTCATCATCTGCGCCCTCTTCGCCTTCGGCTGGGAAGCGTCCATCTCGAACATGCCGGGCGAGATGTACCGGATGTCGATCTTCAGCTACCTGCAGGCGATCGCAGAACACCCCAACACCGAGAGCAACCGGCTCCTCGGCTTTATCTCCGGGGCGCTCGGCGACAACGCGATCAGCCGAGGCTCGGCGTACACCACGCTCATCGTCATGACGGTGGTCCTTCTCGGCATCTCGGCTTGGTGGTTCACCCAGTTCGAGTACGTGCCGCGCGAAGACGCCGAGTAAACCATTGGGGGTCGGAGCGCCTGGGAGATTACGGGCTCGTTAAAGAGCTTGCCCTCCGGCCCCTAACGGCGTGATACTACGGCGTGCTCCGCCGCGCCTTCACCCTCATCGAGCTGCTGGTCGTGATCGCCATCATCGCGATCCTCGCCGCCATCCTCTTCCCCGTCTTCGCCCAAGCCAAGGGCGCGGCCAAGAAGAGCGCCTGCCTCTCCAATCAGCGCCAGATCGGCATGGCCCTGACCCAGTACATGACTGACTGTGACGGCGCGCTCTTCTTCTTCGGGCACGCGGTCGACACCTCGCGCGTCTCGCCCACCGTGCCGCTCGGCGCGACGCGCGAGAACCGCTGGTGGAATCAGATCCAGCCGTACATGAAGAACCTGGACATTCTGGTTTCGCCGAGCGACTCTGGCAAGCGGCCTCACGCGCTGGAAGACGGCAAGGACGGGCGGCCGCTGGTTCCTCGCTCCTACGTTGCCAACCGCGCCGCCGAGGGGCTGAACGAGTCCGCGGTGGATCGGCCGGCGGACATCGTCGTTGTCACGGTGAAGAACGGCCTGTACGACGACTCCTGGTTCGAGCCGCCCAAGAACCTGTACGACAAGGGTCCGGGGCAGCCGCCGGTGCTCGCTCTCGAGCTCCAGAGCGGGGGCGTGAACATGACGTTCTTCGACGGTCACGCGAAGTGGCACAGCAAGGGCAAGGTGCTCAGCGAGCCGTGTGGCAACCCGTGGTCGGGCGTCGACTTGATGCGCCAGTATCCCATCCCCCCAACGCCGGGCCGTCCGGATCGCACCCCCTGGCACCCCAAGTGCCCGAACTAAGGACTTTGTAATCCGCGTGGCGTGGGTGGAATGCCCGCGCCACGCGGTTGCCTACGCCGGCACTTCGCTCAGCGCAGGCTCGGCGGGCGGCTTGGCGGCGGACTTACGGGTCCGCCTCAGGCGCTGACGCCACATCACAAGTCCCGTCACCATCAGCACGGCCGGCATGAGGCCGAGCGCGGCGTGAAGGAGCTTAGAGAAGAGCCCCGCCCATGCCCCGATGTGGAGCGGATAGCGCGAGTTCATCGCCTGCTGGGCGGCACTTCCCCGAGAGTCGAAGTCGACTCTCAGCACCTCAGCCGAGCCGGGATCGACGTAGATGTAGTTCATCCCGTTCGGGTGGGTCTCGCCGTCCAGCCGCTTGCGAACGACGAGCGGATCGCCCGGCTTGGCTGGGAACGAGATTCGCCGCACGATGCCCTCCGGAAGGGCGGCGTTGGCGGCGGCAAACAGCCGCGCCGCCGGCTGCGCCTCGGCAGGCTTCGCCTTCGGCTTCTTCGGAACCTCGCCCCCGCCGGTCGCGCGGTACACGACCGCCTTGGCGGCATCGGGAAAGACGAGAGCGACGCCGGTGAGGGAGACCAGCACCAGAAGCCAAGAGGCGTAGAAGCCGCCCGCTCGATGGAGATCGTAGTTCGCCCGCTTTCGGCCCGCGCGCCACTTCACCTTCAAGTGGTCCTGCAGCCTCTGCCGACCTCGGGGCCACCAGACCACGATCCCGCTGAGGCAAAGGACGATCAGACCGATGCCGGCGATTCCGACGACGGTCTTGCCCCGCTCGCCCACCAGCAGTTCGGTGTGGAAGTCGAACAGGCGGCCCATGATCCCACCGTCGTCTCGACGCTCCCCGAGAACGCGGCCGGAGTACGGGTCCACGAAGACGCGGAGGGCGCCCTTGCGCATCCAGAACTCCGCGGCGTCCGTGGGGCCGGGCGGCATCATCAGGTGCTGCACCCGCTCCTCTGGGTACGCCCGCTCCACGGCGGCCAGCATCGCCTCGGGAGGCTGAGCATAGCCCACGGGCTCCACGCGGAGCAGGGCGGGAGCGAGGCGCGAGTCGATCTCGTGGCGGAAGACGAGCAGGCTGCCCGTCACGCCGATGACGGCGGCGAGCAGCCCCAACGAGAGACCCACCCAAAGGTGGACCACGAACACCGCTCGTCGGAGCCGCTCCCGCATCGCCTTACTTGATCCGGGCCTGAGCCGTGCGCAGAGTCGCCTGGCCCTGCGGCGAGAGATCCGAGGCGTCGCGGTACCAGTAGTTGCGCGATCCGAGCTGGTACGTCTGCGTCGGCCGCATCGACTTCACGTGCGAGTCGGCGAAGAGATAGTTCGTCTGCCCGGCGTGTCCGAGGAAGAGCGCGTTGCCGTAAACGTTCGTGAAGGTTCGGCCCCGGTACTTGCCGTACTCCCAGGTGACGCTCAGGTCGTTGCGGTCGACCACGAAGGTCACCCACGGAATCTTCTCGACCTCGGTGATCGCGATGAGCTCGGCGACCCGCTCGATCTCGCTGCCGTTGACTCCCGGTGAGCGGTGCTGACCAAACAGGCCCATGCCCTTGTCGGTAGGAGCGGCCGCGCCGACGGAGGTGAAGTTCGCCGCGTACGACACGCCGAACTCAGGATCGAATCCCTTGGCGTCGCGGTCCGGATTGGCCGGGCACTCGACGATCTGGGTGTTCTTCGCGTACGGCTGAATCACCGAGCGCCAGGAATTCTGATCGTAGTTCGAGAGGTCGGCCGCCTCACCGAACGGCTCGAAGCGGCGGTTCGGGAAGACGTCGTCGTGATCGTTCACGTACATCGTGAGAGACAGACCGATCTGCTTCATGTTGCTGACGCAGGTGGTCTTCTTGGCGGCGGCCTTTGCCTGAGCGAAGACCGGGAAAAGGATCGCCGCGAGAATGGCGATGATCGCGATGACCACCAGCAGCTCGATGAGCGTGAACGCGCTTCTTCTCATACTGGACAAAAGAGTAGATTTTGATTGACCAAAAACTCAAGCCTAACCAGACAAAAATGTGCAGATTGATTGTGGGTCCCGCAATTTGCCTCGGACGCAACGCGGTGCGACCCACGTCGTAGGCTAAGAACAAATGGCCGAGCGCAAGATCCTTACCGGCATCACCGCCGACGCCTTCACCTCCGACGCCGACCGATGGGCGTTGGACAAGCTGAAGCGCGTCCCGCTCCTGCCCCTGGTCGTGCAGAAGTTCTACGAGCTCGGCATCGACCGGTGGATGTACATCCACAACATGAGCTGGTCCGTGCGGTGCGGTCCCAACCAGTACGCCACGCTACACCGAATCCTTCAGGAGTGCTGCAAGGTTCTCGACATGCCGGAGCCCGAGCTGTACCTCAGCTCGAACCCGTTCCCCAACGCCTTCGCCGGCGGCGTCGAGCGACCGTACATCACGCTCCGCAGTTCCATCGTCAACACGATGGACGACGAGCAGCTCTACCACCTGATCGGTCACGAGCTGGGGCACATCAAGGCGAACCACGTGCTCTACTTCTCCGTGGCCAGCGTGATCGTGCCGCTGCTCGACGCGCTCGGGAAGCGGACGCTCGGCACGAGCGACTTGGCGACCTACGCCTTGGTCCTCGCTCTGTACGAGTGGTCGCGCCAGGCGGAGTTCACCGCCGACCGAGCGGGCCTGCTGGCGGTGCAGTCTCTGGAGACGAGCCTTCAGGCGGAGCTGGCCCTCACCGCCGGCCCCAACCGACTGCAGCACGAGCAGAGCATCGACGCCTTCATGGATCAGGCCCGCGCCTACCAGGAGGCCGCCCCGCTCGATCAGCTGGGCAAGGTGCTCATGTTCATGACGATGGGCAAGACCTACACCCACCCGATGCCGGTCCACCGCGCGCAGGAGCTCGAGCGCTGGTACCAGAGTGGCGCGTACGACCTCATCATGGAGGGCAAGTACGAGGGAGCACCGAAAGAGACGGCGACGCCGTAAGGGAGACTTCGCGGGAGCGATACGACGTATCGCTCCCGCGGGCTACCCGAGTTCTACTTCGTGGCCTGTCGGCGGCGCCACTGCGCCCTTCCGGAGAGAGTAAGAATTGTCAGCGTGATCGCGATCAGCGTGATCACACCGAGCACCTTCAGGACGTTCCGGATGACGATGCTCCGCTCGCCGGTGATCGGGTCGACGTGGATGCAGCCGAAGAACAGCTCCTGCACCTTCTTCCCCATTTGCTCGCGCCCCGCGACGTCCAGGTTCTTCGCGAGCTGGTCGCTGGTGTAAGTCGAGCCGTAGACGTAACTCGAAACGCGGCCGCTCGGCGTGACGAACATCAGGCCCGCCGGATGGTCGATCGCGTCCTTCGCCGCGTCGTAGGTGAACTTGAAGCCGAGCGAGTCCGTGACCTTGCGGATGTTCGCCTCATCGCCCACGAGGAACTTCCAGCCGCTCTCGGTGCCCGGTTGCCCGAGCGACTCGACGGTGGCCTCGTACTTGCCCTGCGCGAGGTCGGGCGTCTCCTTCGGGTGGATGCCGACGACGATCACGTTGAAGTCCTTCCCCAACTGGTGGGTCTTCAGCTTCTTAAGGACGTCGATCGTGCCGCGCAGCTCGAGGTTGCACACGCCGGTGCACTGGTAGAAGATGGCCATCACGACCGCGGGCTTGTTCTCCAGCAGCTCGCCGAACTTCACCTCCGCTCCCTTGCGGTCGCGGAACGTGGCATCGAGCGCCACGGGATTCCCGAGACGCTGATCGATCCGAACGTTCTCGCGGTCGACCGACCGAGTGCCGGCCCCCGGGGTGACGGTGATCTGAGACCCCTGAGCGAGCAGGAGCGCGGGGACGAGCAACAGCAGCGCCACGAGGGCACGACGGACGAGGCTCACATCTCATTGTACGCTCCCACCGCCCCTGGCGCTCGGGCCCCTTTCTAGGACGTAACGCCGAGATTCTCACAAGACCCGTAGTAAATGCATGTGTTACTCCCGTGCGGGATGATGCATAGTAGGTTCGGGCCATGGGCGGCATTCTCGGCATCCACCACATGACGGCGATCTCCGGACCGGCGCAGGAGAATCTGGATTTCTATTCCGGGGTACTCGGCCTTCGTCTGGTGAAGCTAACCGTCAATTTCGACGATCCTTCCGCCTACCACCTGTATTACGGCGACGGAGCCGGCACGCCGGGCACCATCCTCACGTTCTTTCCGTACCCCGACGGCTATCCTGGCCGTCCCGGACGCGGGCAGGCGACGGTCACCTCGCTCTCGGTGCCCGTCACGTCGCTGAACTACTGGGCCGACCGGTTCAAGCAGCGCGACGTCGACTTCGATCGTCCCGCCACGCGCAACGGCGTTCCGACGCTTCCCTTCCGCGCCCCGGATGGACTCCTCCTCGAACTCGTTGGCAGTGCCGACCACGTTCCGGGAGAGCCGTGGAGCGGAAGCCCCGTCCGGTCGGAGCACGCCATTGGCAAGATGCGGTCGGTCACGCTTTCGGAACGCGACCTCGAGCCTACCGAGCGCGTCCTCGTGGAGCAACTCGGATTCAGGAAGACCGGCGAGCGCGAGAACCGTCACCGATTCGAAGTCGGCGAGGGCGGCAGCGGCCGAACGATCGACATCGTGATCGACACCGATGGTCCCAACGGCCGCGGCGGACGCGGCAGCGTCCACCACATCGCCTTCCGCATCGCGGACGAGCAGGAGCAATCGCAGCTTCGCGAGCGACTCGTCGACTCGGGCTTCCACGTCAGCGCGGTCATGGATCGCGACTACTTCCGCTCGATCTACTTCCGGGAGCCGGGAGGCGTCCTGTTCGAGGTCGCCACCGATCCACCCGGGTTCACCGTGGACGAACCGCTCTCCGCGCTTGGCACGAGCCTGCGCCTGCCGAAGCAGTACGAGGAGATCCGCGGACAGATCCAGCGGGCCCTTCCGCCGTTGAAGATGCCCGTCGCGAAGTAGTCTGAAGCCATGAGCGGCTTCATCGAGATCCACGAGCCCGGAGACCCAACGCTCGTCATGCTTCATGGCACCGGCGGCGACGAGCGACAGATGCTTGATTTCGGCAAGCGGCTGAGCAAGCGCACGGGCTACCTCTCCCTCCGCGGCAAAGAGCCCGAGATGGGCGTCAACCGATGGTTCCGCCGATTCGGCGAGGGCGTCTTCGACGAACCCAACTTGCTGATGCGCGCCGACGAGCTCGCCAGTCATCTCGTGGAGAAGCTGCCGACCGAGAGGCGAGTCGCGGTCGGGTTCTCCAACGGGGCGAACATCGCCGCCGCCGTGATGCTGCTCCGGCCGGAAGCGCTGCACGGCGCCCTACTGATGGCTCCGATGGTGCCGTTCCAACCGGACACCCTGCCGGATCTCGACGGCAAGCCGATCCTGATGATCTGCGGGGAGCAGGACCCGATCGTTCCTCGCACGAACGCAATGGCCCTCGCGTCCATGTTCGAGACGGCCGGCGCCGACCTCAACCTGCACTGGCACTCCGGCGGCCACAACCCCGGTCCTACCGAACTCAACATCGCGGCCGCGTGGATCGCGAAGCAGCTGTGATCCAGGGATTGCTCGATTGCTCGATTCGGGGGTGCTGTCATGCCGAGCGAAGCCGAGGGATCTAACCGGAAGTCCTGACTACTTCTGCTCAAGCCCCCACCGAGGGAAGAGGTTTCGCGCGAATGCGCGTGTAGCCGGCGCTCCTCACGCCGTCAGGGAGAGACTCACGGAAAGGGGCGGTGTCTTGACCGTGGGTAGTCAAGGTCTACGGTCAGATCCCTCGGCTCCGCTCGGGATGACAGGGTGCGACAGAGGCGCGCCCCCCCCGCTCCGGCCGATCCATTCGAGCATTCAAGTATCCGAGCAATCCCCGTCGTGTCACAATCCTAAGAACCATGGCTGGCCATTCCAAATGGAAGAACATCCGCATCCGAAAGGGGAAGCAGGATGCCATCCGCGGCAAGCTGTTCACCAAGCTGAGCCGAGAGATCATCGTCGCGGCCCGGTCCGGTGGCGGTGACCCCGGGATGAACCCGCGACTTCGCGTCGCGGTCGAGAAGGCGCGCGAGGCATCGATGCCCGTCGAGAACATCAAGCGGGCGATCGACCGCGGCACGGGCGCCATCGAGGGCGCGGCGTACGAGGAGATCCTGTACGAAGGGTACGGCCCGGGCGGCTCGGCGATCATGCTCGAGTGCTACACCGAGAATCGGAACCGCACGGTCGCCGAGGTTCGCCACGCGTTCAACAAGAACGGCGGCAACATGGCGGAGAACGGCTCGGTGAGCTGGCAGTTCAAGCACGTGGGGCAGATCGTCGTCGACCGCGCGGGACGCGACGAGGACGAGTTCACCCTGCAGGCGATCGACGCCGGTGCCGACGATGTCGTCGTGGACGAGGAGACGTTTACCGTTCTCACCGCGATGGAAGACCTCCACCAGGTGAACAGCGCCCTTGAGAAGGCGGGCGTGAAGGCGCAAGACGTCACTCTCACCTACCTCCCCACCAACAAGGCGGATCTCAGCGCCGAGGACCAAGTCAAGCTCCTCAACCTGCTGGACGCCCTCGACGATCTGGACGACGTGCAGGAGACCCACGTGAACGTCGACCTCTCGGAGGAAGCGCTCCAAGAGGCGTGAGCGCGGAACGTCGCCTTCCTTTGGTTACGCTGATCGTGATCGGCGCGAACCTGCTGGCGGCGTTCGGCCTCCTGCTGAACCCCGAGCTGGCGTACGACCTCGGCTTCCGCCCGGATCAGCCGCGGCTCGGGGCGGCGTTCACCTCCCTCGTTCTCCATGCCAACGTCCTGCACCTGCTGGGCAACATGGTCTTCCTCGCCGCCGTCGGCGCGGCGGTGGAGCTCGCCACCGGCTCGGTGCGGTTCGCCCTCGTCTTCTTCTTCGCCGGCCTGTGCGGCGTGGCGGTGCACCACCTGGTGATGCGCGGCGTGCCAAATCCGACGCCGCTCATCGGCGCGAGCGGCTGCATCGCAGGGTGCGCGGCGTACTACTCCGTCCGGTACACGCGGTTGCGCGTTCCGTTGGCCCCGAAGCTCGCCATCAGCGTCGCCGCCGTCACCGCCATTTGGGCAGGGCTACAGTTGGTCGGCGCCTTCATCCGGATCGGGGAGTCCGGCGGCGTCTCGTACTGGGCGCACTTGGGCGGCTTCGCCGGTGGCATCCTCCTGAGCCTCGTTTTCCGCGCGCCGGATCTTGGCCAAGTGAAGCTGGGTCACGAGGTGCTCGAGCGGATGAACGCGCGCGGCCCGGCGGCCGTCGTCGCCGCGGCAAACCAGCACCTGGAAAAGCACCCGCGCGACACCAAGGCGCTCACCGAGCTCGCGGACGCCCACGGCCTCCTCGGTGAGCCGGAACAGGAGGCCGAAGCGATCCTCCGCCTGATGGAGATCGTTCCCGAGGCCGAGCAGCCCGACCTCGTACGGCGGCTTTGCAAGATCGGCCGCGCCACCCGACTGCCCACCCTTCGCCGGCTTCAGCTCGCCGACAAGTGCCGGCAGGAGGCGCCCTTCATTGCCAAGGCACTGCTGAGAAGCGTGGTGGAAGGCCCTGCCGACGACCCGCAACGTCCGGATGCCATCTTGGCCCTCGCCGGCCTGGAGCGGGACGAGAGCCCCGAGCGTGCGGGGGAGCTCTTGGGCGAGCTCAACGCCCACTACCCGCTGCACCCGGCGGCCGACCTTGCGAGGAAACGCGGATGGCTCAGCTAAAGTACCGCTGGCGCGCGGTGCGTCCCCGCGTCCTCAGCGGCCTCATCTACTCCGTCGTCCGGCTGGTGAGCTCGACCGTTCGCATGCGCGTCGTAAACGCGCCGGCAGACTTCTCCAAGTCCGTTCTCTGCGGCTGGCACGGTCGCTCCATGCTGTTCGCCGACCAATACCGTCGGCACGGGTGGTACGTGATCATCTCTCTCTCGAACGACGGCGAGATGCAGACCCGCATCTTCAGTCGCTTGGGATACCAGACGATTCGCGGCAGCACCGGCCGCGGCGGTGTCCGAGCCCTCATCGAGGCGATCCGCGTGCTGCGGGAAGGCGGCACCATGGCGATGACGCCGGACGGCCCCCGCGGGCCGAGCGGCGTCGTCCAGGGTGGCGTCATGACCATGGCCCAGAAGAGCGGCGCGCGTCTCTATCCGGTGGGAATCTCGTGCAAGCCCCGCGTGCTCGCGAAGTCGTGGGACCGTTACATGTTGCCAATCCCCTTCGGGAGGGGCGTGATCCTTTTCGGCGAGCCGATCACCGTTCCCAAGGATGCGGACGAAGAGACGGTCGAGGCGATCCGGCTACAGTTCGAAAAGGCGATTCATGCCGCGGAGGCGGAAGCCGAGCGCCTCGTTGGCCATTGAGCCGAGGCCTTGGCGGTCGGTAGTGATACCAGCAATCTGACTTTTCCCTGAATTCTCCATTAAGAATGCTCAACCCCTAACCGACGCCTAGGGTGTGATGTGTCAGCGACGATGCTGTCCGACACGCCTTCTGCTCGTCCTGATGGGAATCGGGACCCTCGCGCTTGCGCCGGGAGTCGCCCACGCCCAGTTCGTCTACGACGGACTCGCTCCCGCTGGCCAGCCGATCGGCGCCTTCTCCGTCACGACTCGCGTCGTCGTCCGAGCCGACGACGCACCTGCAGCGGCCTCTCACTCGAAGTGGGTTCCGCTCTCGGTCGTCGCCGGCCGTGGCCAGCTGACGTCGATTCGGCTGAACAAGCGGCGTCTCCAGAGCCGTGCACTCGGCGCGGACACCGATGGCCACCTTCGGCTCGAAGTCGAGATTCCGTCCGCGTGCGAATCCGGGCAACTGACGCTCACTTGGAACGCAGGACCAGACACGCACGTCCCGCTCCCTAAGGTTAAGCATTAGGCGAAGCCCGGAACCCTCGTTACAATAGGGGGACCCTCATCCTCGGAACAAGGGAGTTTCAGGAGATCTATGGAAAAGACTTTCGCGATCCTCGGGGCGGGCATGCAAGGCACCGCCGCCGCGTACGACCTGGCCAAATTTGCCCAGCCGGAGAACCCAATCGTCCTGGCGGACGCCCGCCTCGAGCAGGCCGAGCGCAGCTCCGCCCGCGTCAACGCCCTCGTGGGCTACCCGGCGACGACGCCGACCACCGTGGACGCCCTAGACCCCGAAGCGCTCACGGCGTTTCTCGAACCGATCGACGTCCTCCTCAGCTGCGTCCCGTACTGGATGCACCCCGAGATCGCGAAGGTGGCGATCCGAACGGGAACGCACATGTGCGACCTAGGCGGCAACACCGAGATCACTCAGCGGACCCTCGCGATGGACGCGGACGCTAAAGCAGCGGGGGTGACTCTGATTCCCGACACCGGCCTTGCCCCCGGACTCGTGAACTCCATCGGGCTGTATCTGATCGAGAGCCTCGACGAGGCGGAGTCGGTGAAGCTGTACTGCGGCGTGCTGCCGCAAAACCCGAAGCCGCCCTTCAACTACAAGCTCACCTTCAACATCGAAGGCTTGGTGACGGAGTACGACTACAAGGCGGTGGTCCTTCGAAACGGAGAGGTGGCGATGGTCGATACGCTCAGCGAGCTCGAGGACATCCTCATCGAGCAGCTCGGGCCGATGGAGGCATTCACGACTTCCGGTGGCACCAGTACCGCTCCCTACTCGCTGCAGGGCCGCGTGAGGAACTACGAGTACAAGACGATCCGCTTCCCCGGCCACTGCGAGCGGATGCGGATCTTCAAGGACTTCGGCTTCTGGAACGAGGCGCCCGTCGACGTAAAGGGCACTGCCGTCACGCCGCGAGACGTGTTCTGCAAAGTGTTCGGCGAGAAGCTGGCTAAGTACGAGGACCTCGACCTGTGTGTCGTGCGCGGCGTCGGCGTCGGCACGCGGAACGGCGAACGGACGCGCCTCCAGGTCGACATCTTCGATCGACAGTGCGAGGCGACGGGATTCACGGCCATGGAGCGCACCACCGGCTTCTCGATGGCCATCCACGCGAAGGCGATCGCCGAGGGCAAGCTGCCCGGCGGAGCGCTGCGCTACGAGACCGCTCTGACCGGCACGGATTTCGTGGAGGAGATCCAGCGGCGCGGCATCGGCGTGCGGTTCAGCGAAGAGCGTCTCCTGGACACGGCACCAATGGCCTGACGGTTCGGCGGTCGTTCGGAGGCCGCACGGCCTCCGAACGACCGCGTAACCAGGTGCCTTACATCGGCAAGCCGGCCCGCTTCAGAGCGGCAGCGATCCTGGCGTCCTGCCCTCCGCCGACGATGGTATCCACCATCTTCCCATTGCGGTCGATGATCACGAACGTCGGAATCGCCTCGACACCGAACGCGCTCGAAACCTCGCTGTTCGGGTCGAGGTACGCCGGAAAGTCGTAGCCGTGCTCCTTCAGGAACGGCCGCACCTTTGCCGCCGTCTCGTCACTCACCGTGAGCACCGCCAAGCCTTTGTCGGCGTACTTGCGGTGCAGGGTCAACGTGTTCGGCAGACTCTCGCGGCAGGGCGGGCACCAGGTCGCCCAGAAGTCGATGAGCACGACCTTGCCGCGAAGTTCCTTCAGGTCGACCGTGCCGCCGTCGAGGCCGGCCAGACGAAACGCCGGAGCGGGCGTCCCGGGCGCGATCTTGACCGTCACCTTCTCCGCCGGCATCGACTCCGCCGAAGCCTCCTTCGGCTTCGCGAAGAGCTTGGCGTCGATAGGCCGATTCACCACGATCCCCTCGTACGACTCCGTCGTCGTGCTCCCGTCGACCTTCGATCCAACCTCCGGGTCCTTGCGCATCTCCGCGATCAGAGGCTCACTGAGATAGCGAATTCGATGCACGAGACCCGAACGCGGATCGATCGACACGTCAGTGGTCCCGTAACTTCCGAGCGCTGAGAAGAACCGCACGGTGCGCAAGCGCCCGCCGGTGTTGACGAAGACCGGCTTCTGCTTCCCGTCGACCAGCTTTCCGTACCCATCGCGTCCCGCGAAGAACGCGTAGAGGGGGCTGCCACAGAACATCGGGTGGCTCATCTGCATCGATTTCGCTTGGTCCAAGCGCGCCGGAGCCGGATACGTCGAGCTGTTGACGCGCGACACTTCGTACAACTGCTTTCCATCCGAGACGCTCGTCATCACGAACCCGCCCGAAATGGAATTGACGATGCGGAACCGGCGCGGCGCCACGTAGTCGATCGTCCGGGTGGCGGGCATCGAACCCTCGCTGCCGTACTTCGCCGACCACTTCACCCGCGCGTGGTAGCTGCGCAACGCCCGATGGCGATCCATGCTCCACTTGAGGAAAGCGGCGGGGTCGGTCGGTGGCGACTGGAGGGCGAGGAGCGCGGCCATGGCAAGCATCGATGAATTCTATTGCAGGATCCACCATCAGGTTGCGCCCGGTCCCCCGGGCCCTCGGATCGGCTTCGTTGTAAAGTGCGGGAATGGCTGCAACCGAGGCCGTGACGCTCCGCCGCGCCGAGGCGCGGGACCTCGCGCCGATCACCGACATCTATAACCACGCCGTCCTTCACACCACCGCAACGGCCGACTACGACCCGATCACCGTCGAGTCCAGGCGCAAGTGGCTCACAGGACTAGAGGCCGCAGGACTCGTGGCGATCGTCGCGGAGAGCGGGGACGAGGTCGTCGGATGGGGAGCGCTCGTTCCCTACAGCGACCGAATGGGTTATCGCTTCACCGCCTACGACTCGGTCTACCTTCGGCCCGATTTTCAGGGCCGTGGGGTTGGCCGGACGCTTTTGTCGCACCTCATCCAACACGCGCAATCGGCCGGGCTGCACTCGATCATTGCGAGCGTGGACAGCGATAACACCGCGAGCATTCGGCTGCACCAGAGCTTCGGGTTCCAAGCGGTCGCGCACTTTCCCGAGCTCGTCTTCAAGTTCGATCGTTGGCTGGACGTGATCCACCTACAACTTCGTCTGTAAAGGAATGACCTTTGAAGCGCTGCGAGACCTCCTTCGCCGCGATGTCGTGGCCGCGGCTCCTGCGCTGCTGGGTGCCACCCTCGTTCGGGGCGCGATCCGAGCGCGAATCGTGGAGACCGAGGCGTATCGGGCGGCGGACGACCCCGCCTGTCACGCGTACCGCAAGACCACCATGCGCAACATGGTCATGTTCGGGGAGCCCGGGTACGCCTACGTCTATCTGAACTACGGCATGCACTGGATGCTCAACATTTCCGCGCATCCGGAGGGGGATGCCGCCGCCGTGCTCATCCGCGCGGCCGAGCCGCTGGCGGGGATCGAGGAGATGCGCGCAAACCGCCCCGGGATTGCGGATGCCGAGCTGCTAACGGGCCCGGGGAAGCTCTGCCGAGCGCTCGGCATCACGCGCGACGACAACGGCGTCGACCTACTCGACCCAAGCACTCAACTTCGCATCGAACCGGGCGAGCCGGTCCTGACGGTGGTGACGGGACCTCGCATCGGCATCGCCGAGGGGAAAGGACACGAGATCCCCTGGCGATTCATGGAGGCGGACCGAATGCAGTGGGTTTCGCGACCTCGACCGCGTCAACGTTGACCCAGTCACCACGCAGCATCGCGTACTCACGAGAGTCGGCCCAGGCACCCTTGTTCCAGAGCGCCTGCCGACGCTCCGCCTCGATCCGAAAACCTAGTCTCTCAAGCAGGCAAACCGACGTGGCGTTCGCCGGGTCGCACTCCGCCTGCACCCGGTGGAGCGAGAGCGTCTCGAAGGCAAACCGAATCACCGCCTGGACCGCTTCCCGGCCGTAGCCCTTCCCCGTGTGCTCTCGTCCCAACGAGTACCAGAGCAAGCCCTGCCGCCCTTCGTCAACCAGCATGAGGCCGACGCGTCCGATCGGCTCCAGCGCAACGATGACGAACTCGTAGACGCCCGGCGGATCCTCGACCTGAGATCGAAGCGCCGCTTGAACGTACGACTGGGCCCCTTCTGCCGTCCGAGGTTCGTAGCTCTGCCACCGTGCGTTCCAGGGATCGGACTCGTACCGGAAGAGCCATTCCCAGTCGCCCGCCACGAACTCGCGAAGAACCAGGCGATCGGTGTGAAGCGTCACGCGCTGCGGAGGCCCTTGCTCGGCCACATTGAGATCCTTTGGCAAGCGAAAGCTCCAGCGACCTCAGCCGCTTACGCGTTGAGCCCAAGTACGACCCGAGTCGCGAGACGGATCTTCTCCGCCTTCGTGGTTCTCGCCCGTTGGGTGAAGACGTCGTAGTCGTTCCGCTCGATCCGGTCGAGGATCCGCGAGTACAGCACTCGGGCGAGCCGGACCGCCTTGCGGGCGTGTGGCGGCAGCAGCGGAATGCCGGTGTCGGCGGTTTCATAGAGCCAACGCGCACGCTCGATCTCGAACTTCATCAGGCTCACGAACGCTTCTGTCTTGCGCCCCTCGAGGATGTCCTCCTCGGTGACGCCGAACCGCGCCATGTCTTCCTGAGGCAGATAGATGCGTCCGCGCTGAACGTCCTCGCCCACGTCGCGCAGGAAATTCGTCAGTTGCATCGCCTCCCCCAGCGCCTTGGCGGCGTCCAGCATCTTCGGGTCGCAACCCGCCTCGAGCACGCTGCACATCATCACGCCGACGGCGGAGGCAGAGCCGCGCATGTATCCGCGCAGCTCCTCGTAGGTCGCGTACCGGCCGACGGAGAGGTCCTGCTCCATCGCGTCGAGAAAGAGCAGCGGCTCCTCCAGAGGCATCCCGCACTCGCGAACGACGTCGCAGAACGCCCGCAAGACCGGCTCATCGGGCCGCACGCCGTCCAATCCTCGAATTAGCTGGCTTCGGTACTCCTCAAGCATCTGGCGCTGGCCTGCGGGGGAGGCGACTTCAGGATTGTCGACCCACTCGTCGGGAACGCGAACGAAGCCGTACAGCGCGTGAACGCGCCGCCGGGCGAGGCGGCCGAAGCGTCGGGTGGCGAAGTAGTAGGTGGTGCCGTACTTGCGGTGCAGCTGCCGACAGACCGCGTGATCCGCCGCAGACGCGAACGGCTGGAGGCTACGCCCCGGTTCTACTTCCGCCTCGATTCCCGACTGTCCGACCTGCATACCTACTCGCTACGAGACGAGCCATCCGGTCGGCGTCGCCTTCCCTCGTGAACTCACCGGGTGCGACCATCATCCACCCTTTTGCGGTTCCATGGCAAGCTCCGCATGTCCATTCTCTCGTTAACGTCGAGGGTTCCGCGGAAGACGACCTGAAACGCCTCGGGATCGGTCTTGAGCACATAGGCGATGCGGTCGAGCTGGCGCCACACCTCCAGGCGGGTCCGTTGCGCGAGGTCGGGGCCGGCGGGCACCGGGTCTCCAAAGAGGAGATAGCACTCCGGCCGCTCGTGCATCGACAGCTCGTAGCGGATGGCGACCGGAATCACCTTCGCGTCGGGCGCCTTCCCCGCCAGCAGGTCGAGCGACTTCCCGAAGGGCCGGAGCTCCGGGGGCCGATGCAGCACCGACTCCGCGAACAGCATCATGCTTCTGCCTTCGCGCAGGTAGCGGACCGTCTGCTTGATCGTGGCCGCACGCCGCGCGGAGTCGTTCGCCGGGAACGGCATGCCGCCGATCTTGCCGAAGAGGGGGAACGCGTCGTACTCCTGAATCCAGTCGTGGAACCGGTGCTTCAGCCCGAGTTCCGACATGGCGAGGTACATGACGTAGCCGTCGTGCCAGCCGTGGTGGTTGGGCACGTAGATGGCCGGCTCGGGGACGGGTCGCGCGGGAGGAATCCAGTACACGTTGCGGAACGTTCGGCGGACGGAGCGGCGGATCATTCCGTCCACCATTCGTCCGACAATCCCCTCGACCTGCTCACCCATGCGGCCCCTAGTTTGGCGTAATAATCCCGGTGATGCGCCGCTTTCGCTTCGCTCCCCTCGTGCTCCTGGCCCTCGCCGGGTGCGGCCACCCGAACGAGCCGATCGCGAGCAAGCCTGCGGTCGACACGACGCCCCCAACCTCGGCGCCCGTCTCGGCTCCGGTGTCTGCGCCTGTCTCGAGCACGGCGAGCGGCGAGGCGCCAGCCGAGAAGCCATCCTCCGACACCGCGGCTTTAGCGACCGGGACGGCCGCGCCAAAGCCTGCCCGCTTGACGCTCGAAGAGTACAACAAGGCTCTCACCGTTGCGCTCGCGGAGCAGAACGCCGCGTCGGAGCGGCTCGCCGGAAAGCTGAATTCCGCCAAGAAGGGCACGGACATCCCGAGCATGTCCGCCGCCTACCGCGAGTTCCATCAAGCGCTCGACCACACCTCGGGACACCTCGTCGCGCTGAATCCTCCGGCCGATCTCGTCGCCGTTCACCGAACGATGATCGAGGGGAACGACAAGCTCACGAAGAACACCGACGACATGCTACGTGCCCTCGACGCGAAGAACGACGCGGGCATCAAGAAGGCGATCGGCGATTCTGTTTCTGCGACGGGCGCCTTCGTCAAGAAGCTCGAGTCCGAGGTTCGGAAGGCGGGTTACGACTGGGAGACGTTCGCCAGCAACAACGTTCTCGTTCGCGCCGAGTGATCGTGCGTACGTTTTGAGCGAAGATGGTGCGATGAGAAGAAACCCGTTCCTGGTCGCGTCGGTCGTCCTCTTCGCGGTCGGTTGCGGTAAGTCGGAGACGCCGACCCCCGCCGCGAGCAACACGCCGCCAAAGGCCGCACCCAGCACCGGAACGACGCCCGCTCCTGAATCGGGAGTGACGGTCGTGGAGTACTCGGCGAGGATCAAGCCGCTTCTCGACGCCCGCGACACCGCGGTCAAGGAACTCGGGGAGACGCTGCAGGGGGCAACCACGACGCCGGGGGCTACGCAGGAACAGGCGCTGGAGACGGTGACGGCGGCCTACGAGAAGTACCTCGCCGCATTCACGGTCTTCGCGACCGAGCTCCAGAAGGTGGAGCCCGCGCCCGAGGTCCGAAAGCTCCACGACGTCCTGCTGCGCGGCAACGAGCGCGTGATGGAGAACGCCGACGCCCAGGTCGGGGCACTCAAGAGCAAGTCGCTCGAGGAGTTCTCGCGCCTTCAGCAGGAGGCGTCGCTCGTCGCCCAGGAATACGCGAAGGAAGTCGAGTCCGAGGTGAACGCCGCCGGGTTCGACTGGACCAAGTTCAAGGCGACGAACCAGCTCGAGAAGAAAGCCTGATCGTCGCAAGGTCGGGTCAGAGAGGGGGACCGTGCAACCGCA
>Ga0164290_1001123_pt1 | contig 51598 bp, 47 predicted proteins | sample Micstemetagenome_FD_108782 | JGI IMG/M metagenome (GOLD analysis project Ga0164290, IMG submission 108782) | Contaminated culture microbial community from soil near Moab, Utah, USA - Microcoleus steenstrupii SON62 (Illumina Assembly) | ecosystem: Environmental > Terrestrial > Soil > Soil crust...
CGCTTGCCAAGATGATCATCGACCGGGCGCCGGCCGGCATGAGCCGCGTCTATTTCGGCCTGTCGGGATCGGACGCCAACGAGACCAACATCAAGCTGATCTGGTATTACAACAACGTTCTCGACCGGCCGGAGAAGAAGAAGATCATCTCGCGCTGGCGCGGTTATCACGGCTCCGGCGTGATGACCGGCTCGCTGACCGGGCTCGCTCTCTTCCACAACGCTTTCGACCTGCCGCGCGCACCGATCCTGCACACCGAAGCGCCATACTATTTCCGCCGCGAGGACCGCTCGCTGAGCGAAGAGCAGTTCTCGCAATTCTGTGCCGACAGGCTCGAGGAGATGATCCTCGCCGAAGGTCCCGACACGGTTGCGGCCTTCATCGGCGAGCCGATCCTCGGCACCGGCGGCATCGTCCCGCCGCCTGCCGGCTACTGGGCGAAGATCCAGGCGGTGCTGAAGAAATACGACGTGCTGCTGGTGGCCGACGAGGTGGTCACGGGTTTCGGGCGGCTCGGCACGATGTTCGGCTCCGACCACTACGGCATCAAGCCGGATCTGATCACCATCGCGAAGGGCCTCACCTCGGCCTACGCGCCGCTCTCCGGCTCGATCGTTTCGGACAAGGTCTGGAGCGTGCTGGTCGAGGGGTCCGACAAGCTCGGCGCGATCGGGCATGGCTGGACCTATTCGGCACATCCGCTCTGCGCTGCCGCAGGCATCGCCAATCTCGAGCTGGTGGACGAGCTCGGCCTCGTCGAGAACGCCGGCTCCACCGGCGCCTATTTCCGCACCGAGCTCGCAAGGGCTGTCGGCAGTCATGCCAATGTCGGCGACGTGCGCGGCGACGGCCTGCTCGCGGCGGTCGAATTCGTCGAGGACAAGGACGAGCGCAAATTCTTCGACCCGTCGCGGAAGATCGCTCCGCAGGTGGCCGCCGCGCTACTGGAGCGCGGCGTCATCGCTCGAGCGATGCCGCAGAGCGACATTCTCGGCTTCGCCCCGCCGCTCTGCCTGAGTAGGCAAGAGGCGGATATCGTGGTCGAGAAGACAGCCGCTGCGGTGAAATCGGTGTTCGCGGGGCTGTAGAAAAGCAGCCCCACCGTGAGCTTGAAGCGCAGCGCTACCTGATCATCTCCCCCAGCGCCTTGACCGCGATCGGATACCCCCGCGGCCCGAGCCCGGCGATCACCGCGGTCGCCACCCGCGAGACCAGCGAGCGGTGATAGATTTCCTCGCGCCGGTGGATGTTCGATATGTGCAGCTCGATGATCGGCCCTGAAAACATCTTGAGCGCATCGAGGACCGGGATCGACGTGAAGGAAAGCCCGGCCGGGTTGATGAGGATGCCGGCACCTTCGTCGATCGCCTCGTGGATGAAATTGACGATCTCGCCCTCGATGTTCGACTGGTGGAAGCTGAGCGGCCGCGGCGCCGCTGCCTCGCGGCACATCGCCTCGATCTCGGCGAGCGTGGTGGTGCCGTAGATTTCCGGCTCGCGCCGGCCGAGCCGGTTGAGGTTCGGCCCGTTGATGACGAAAATCGGCTTCAACAAAACCTCCGCAATCAGCCCTGGTAGCCGGCGAGCCGCGGCAGCCACAGGACCACTTCGGGAACGAAGGTGATCAGGACGAGCGCGGCTATCATGGCGCAGAGGAAGGGCAGCACGTCGCGCACGATGTCCTTGAGCGGCACCTCGGCAATCCGCGTCATGATGAAAAGCAGCAGCCCGTAGGGCGGCGTGATCAGCCCGAGCATGATGTTGACCACGACCACCACGCCGAGATGCACCATATCGATACCGAGCACCTGTGCGGTCGGCACGAAGACCGGCACGATGACAAGCAGGATCGTGGTGCCTTCCAGCACACAGCCGAGCAGCAGCAGGATGACATTGACGAGGATCAGGAAGCCGGTCGGCGACAGGTTCCATTCGGTCAGCAGCGCCGCCAGCGCGTGCGGGATCTGCTCGACGGTCACCACATAGTTGAAGACGAGCGCGGCCGCGATCAGCATGCCGATCGAGGCGGTGGTGCGCGCGCTTGCAAGCAGCGAGCGATAGAGGTCGCGCCAGCCGACGCTGCGGTAGAGCACGACCGAAATCAGCAGCGCATAGGCCGCCGCGGCAGCCGAAGCTTCCGTCGGTGTCATCACGCCGCCGCGTATGCCGACGAGCAGGATGACCGGCAGCATCAGCGCCGGCAACGCCCGCAACGTCAGCAGCGGGATCTCGCGCGCCGGCGTCGCCTTCTCGACGGGGAAGTTCCGCCGCCGCGCGTCGCGCGCGACGATGCCCATCTGGGCGATAGCCATGATCAGCCCGGGGATGATGCCGCCGATGAAGAGGTAGCCGATCGAGGCATCGGAGACGAGCGCGAAGAGGACCATCGGGATGGATGGCGGGATGATCGGCCCGATCACCGCCGTGGCCGCCGTCAGCGCGGCGGCGTAGCTCGCCGGATATTTGCCGTCGGCCGTCATCATCGACTGCATCATCTTGCCGGTGCCGGCGGCGTCGGCGATGGCCGAGCCCGACATGCCGGCGAAGATGACGCTCTGCAGGATGTTGACCTGCGCCAGGCCGCCGCGGAAGCGGCCCACGACCGCGTTGCAGAAATTGAGCAGCCGCTCCGTCATCGAGCCGACATTCATCAGCTCGGCGGCGAGAATGAACATCGGCACCGCGAGGATGATGTAGTTGGAGTACATGCCGTTGAGCAGCTGCTCGGCGGCAGTGCCCATGTCGAGACCGGCGGTCCACAGATAAAGAATCGAGCCGGCGATCATGGCGTGGCCGATCGGCAGGCCAAGCAGCGACAGGAGCGTGATCGCGACGATCGACAGCGAGAAGGGGCTGGCGAGATTCATACGCCGGAAGCCGCCTTGGTCGGGTCGAATTCGGCCGCGTCGCTGCGTGTCAGCGCCGACCAGGCGAGCCACAGATAGCGGCCGATGATGGCGATCACGAAGATGACGTAGATCACATAGAGCCAGTCGAACCTGATCTTCAGATAGGCCGTGTGCTCGACCCGCATGAACGCGACATAGTCGACGACGGCCGGGAAGGACCAGGCGTAGAGCGCGATGAGCGCGATCGCCGAGACGAAGATCATCGCCCTGCGTGCCTGTTTTCCGACCGCTGCGTAGAGCAGTTCGAAGCGAATCTCCTCGTCCTCGCGCACGACAAAGGCGGCGCCGAACAGGACCAGCCAGACCCAGCAGACCACGGTCAGTTCATTGGTCCATCCCGTCGGCCACCCAAACACGTAGCGCGACGCGACCTGGATCACGAACGCGACGAACATCACTGCGATCATCACGACCAGCAGATGTTCGGCGAGCCGGCCGAGCCGGCGAGCAATGGGTTGAAGCGCAGAGAGCATCGGCCGCCGCTACCTCTTTCGCGAGTGCAGTCGGCCGGCCCGCAAATGGGCCGGCCAGTTTCTTGTTGTCGCAAATCCGGACGGAGAACCGGTGTCCACTTTCCTGGATTTGCCTTGCGAGCTTAGAGCGCGTTGATCTTGTCGACCATGCCGGCCGGCCAGTCTTTGGCCAGGTCGGAAGCAAGATACTGCTCCTGCACATGCTTGCGGAAGGCGGCGACATCCGGCTCGTAGATGTTCAAACCCTTGCCCTTGAACGTCTCGACCAGGTCCTTCTCGCGGGTCAGGTGCTCGTCGGTCGAGAACGCGACGGCGGCATCCGCAGCTGCCTGGAACTTCGCCTGCTTCTCCGCGCCCATATCGTCCCACACCTTCTTCGATACCGTGAGCAGGTCGAAGCCGACGAGGTGCGAGGTGAGCACGATCTGCGACATCACCTCGTAGAACTTCATGTTCTCGACGTTCGGCAGCGGATTGTCCTGGCCATCGATCGCGCCGGTCTGCAGGCCGGTGTAGACCTCGGCATAGGCCATCGGCGTCGGGTCGGCGCCGAGCGCCTTGCCGAGGAACTGCCAGGCGTCGCCGCCGGGCATGCGCAGCTTCACGCCGGCAAGGTCGGCCGGCGTCGCGATCTTCTTGTCCGGCTTGAGGCCGACCTGGCGCACGCCGAAATAGGTAGGTCCGAGCACCTTCACGCCAAGCTGGTCCTCGGTCATCTTCTTCATCTCGGCGCCGGCGTCGCTGGCGAAGAAGGCGGCGAGATGCCCGGAATCGCGGAAGAGGTAACCGGCGGTCAGGATCGACCAGGCGGGAATCTGCTTGGCGATGTCCTGCGGCGCGATGTTGCCCATCTCGAGATTGCCGCGCTGCAGCGCGACGAGCTCGGTGCCCTGCTTGAACAGGGTGCCGCCGTAATAGCCTTCGAAGACGAAATCGTCCTTGATGGCGTCGGCGAACATTTTCATCATCTCGGCGCGGATGTCCTGGTCCGAGAAGACGGCCGAGAAGCGCAGCGTCGGCTTGTCCTGCGCGAACGCCGGGAAAGCGGCGGCCGTGGCGGCGATGCCGGTTCCGATCAGGAACTGGCGACGGGTGGCGTTGATGTTCATGCTATTCCTCCCTGTTGAGACTACCTGCAATCAAAGTCCGTTGATCTTCTCGAGCATGCCGGCCGGCCAGTCCTTGGACAGCGGGGATTCGAGGTACATCTTGTTCGAGTAGGCCTGGAACGCCGCGACGTCGGGCGTGTAGACGTCGAGCCCGGCGCCCTTGAAGAACTCGACCAGCTCGGCTTCCTGCCTGATGTATTCGGCGTCGCTCCATGCGAACGCCTTTTCGGCCGCCGCCTGCATGCGCGCCTGCTGCTCCGGTGTCAGCGAATCGAAGAGCTGGGCGCTGACGAGCAGCATGCCGAAGCCGATATTGTGCGCGGTGAGCGCGATCTGGTCGGTCACCTCGTGGAACTTCATCAGCTTGTTGTTGGGCAGCGGGTTGTCCTGCCCGTCGATCGCGCCGGTCTGCAGGCCGGTGTAGACTTCGGCGTAGTCCATCGCGACCGGGTCGGCGCCGATCGACTTGCCGAGGAACTGCCAGGCCTCGCCGCCGGGCATGCGCAATTTCACGCCGGCGAGATCCTGCGGCACGTTGATCTTCTTCTCGCCCTTGAGATTGACGTGACGGGTGCCGTAATAGGCCGGCGCGAGGATCACGATGCCCATCTGCTCGCGCGCCATCTTCTTGAACTCGGCGCCGATCTCGCTGGCGAAGATCGCCTTGAGGTGGGCCGGATCGCGCACGAGGTAGGCAGCCGTCAGGATGCCGAAACCCGGCACCTGCTTGGCGAAATCTGACGGCGGCATCAGCGCCATTTCGAGATTGCCGCGCTGCACGGCCACGATCTCGGTGCCTTGCTTGTAGAGCGTCGAGCCGAAATAGGGCTCGAACTTGAACTCCTCGCCGAGCTCCTTGGCAAAAATCTCGACCAGCGCCACCGAGCGCGGCGCCTCGGCCGTGGTCGAATCGGCGAAGCGCAGCGTGATCGGTTCGGCCGCGGCAGCGCCGGACATGGCCAGGCAGGCGCTTGCGGCAAGCAAGAGACGTCGGGTCAGATGCATCAATTCTCCTCCACTATCCAAAACGGTTTTCCGGCAGCCCCTGCCCGAGACCCTCGATGGCAAAGAGCGAGCCGGCGAGCGGCTCCGCGGCCCTTTGCTCGGGCGTCAGGAACTTGGTCGCGCTGGTGACGAAAAGCGTTTTCAGGTCGGCGCCGCCGAAGCAGACGCAGGTCGGGTTGGTGACCGGCATCGCGACCTGCCGGTCGATCGTGCCGTCTGGCCGGTGGCGGACGATCCGCCCGCCGGCGAAGAAGGCGGTCCAGATGCATCCGTCGACATCGACGCAGGCGCCGTCCGGCCGCTCCCAGGTCGCCGAATAGTCGGCGAACAGGCGGCGGTTCGACACCGCGCCGTCATCCGGATCGAGGTCGCAGGCCCAGGTCCGGTGGCGCCGCGTATCGGTGAAGTAGAGCGTGCGGCCGTCGGGCGAGAAGGCGATGCCATTGCTCACGACGATGCCGGAGAAGATCGCCTCGACATGGCCGGAGGGATCGACACGGTAGAGGCTGCCGTTCGGCCGATGCAGCTGGTTGTCCATCGTGCCGATCCAGAGCCGCCCACGCGGATCGACACGCCCGTCATTGAGGCGATTGTCGAGCCCGGCCTCGACGGCCGCGAAAGGCTGCAGCTTGCGTCGCCCTGCGTCGAAGCGGAACAGCGACAGGTCGATCGCAAGCAGTCGCGAGCCGTCGCGTGTCAGCGCGTGCGAGCCGAGATAGGTGCCCTTCATCGGCACGATTTCGTGCTCGCCGGTGAGGAGTTTCAGGCTCTGCAGCCTCGGGCGCTCGATGTCGATCCACAGCAGCTCGCCGCTCTCCTGCGACCAGAGCGGCGTCTCGCCGAGCTGGTCCTCGCCGCGCATAACGCAGTCGATCCGAACCGAGGGTGTGAAGGCGTTCATGCGGCGGCCTCGAAGTGGCTCGCCATGGCGGCGCGGTCAGGCGCGATTCCGGTGAAAAGCTCGAAGGCGCGCACCGCCTGGTAGACAGCCATGCCGCGGCCCGGCAGCACGCGGCAGCCGATCGCGCGCGCTTTTTGCAGAAGCTCGGTGTCCTGCGGGAAATAGATGATCTCCGCCACCCACTGCCGTGCCGCAAGCAGCTCGGGCCGGAAGGGCGTGCCGGGATATTTCGCCATGCCCACGGGCGTGGTGTTGACGACACCGTCGGAATTGCGGATGTCGTCGGCGAGCTGGCCTGCCGGGCGCACCCGACCGGGAAAACGTCTTGCGAGGTTGCTCACCAGATCACGCGCACGCGCGGCATCGATGTCGTGGATCGCCAGGCTTTCGACGCCGAGCTCCATCAGCGCGCAGGCAACGGCAGCGCCTGCGCCCCCCGCGCCGAACTGGACGACCCACTGCACTGCGCTGCCGGGCAGGCCTTCGCGAAAACTCTCGGCAAAACCCCAGCAATCGGTGTTGTGGCCGACACGCACGCCGTTGCCCAGCACGACCGTGTTGACGGCGCCGATCGCTTCGGTGTCTTCGGCCAGCCGCGACAGGAACGGGATCACCGCCTGTTTGAACGGGTGCGTGACATTGAGGCCGGCAAAGCCCAGCGCCTCCGCGGCGTCGAGCACCGTGCCCAGCGCATCGTCCGGAAGGCCGAGCCGGTCGAAATCGATAAGCGCGTAGCTGTAGCGGATGCCAAGCCGGGCTCCCTCGCGCTCATGCATCATCGGCGAGCGGGAGGACTGGATGCCGCGTCCGATCAGGCCGATCGAAATCGCCCCGGCTTCGGCATCCTTCGGCAGCACCGTCTCGCGCAGCAGCGCCGCGATCTCTCCGGCAGAACGTCCCAACCATCCTCCCTCGGGCGCCTGCGTCGCGGCAATGAGGCGGCTGGCGATCGGCCGCTCTTGTCATTGCTCACGCGCCGCCGGTAAATGGCCGCACCCAACGGGACGCACAATGTACTATCTGGTTAGTTTAGTCAACGCCGGAATGGCGGGGGACCATTTTTCATGAGCGGGGAAAAGCGCCGGCGCCAGAAACCGGATGGGTCACCGACGCGGTCGCAGGATCCGGAAGGGACGCGCCGCAATATCCTGGAGATCGCTTCGGAAGAGTTCGCGCTGAACGGGCTTGCCGGCGCGCGGGTCGACGAGATCGCCGCGCGCACGCGCTCGTCGAAGCGCATGATCTATTATTATTTCGAGGATAAGGAGAACCTCTACCTCAGCGCGCTGGAGAACGCATACCGTATGGTGCGCGAGGGCGAGGCGAAGCTCGACATCGAGGGTTTGCCGCCGGTCGAGGCGCTGAAGCGCCTGGTCGAGTTCACCTTCGACCATCATCACCAGCATGAGGAATTCATCCGCATGGTGATGATCGAGAACATCCATCACGGCCAGTATCTCGAGCGCTCCAAGGTGATCCGCGAGCTGAACGTGACGGCGATCGACGCCATCGCGCGCATCTATGAGCGCGGCGTCGCCGACAAGGTTTTTCGCACCGGGCTCGATCCCGTCGAGCTGCACTGGCAGGTGAGCGCGCTCTGCTTCTTCAACGTCTCCAACCGGGCGACCTTCTCAAAAATCTTCGGCCGCGACATGGGCTCCGCCAAGGAACTGGCGAAGCTCAGGAAGAACACGGTCGACATGATCGTGCGGTTCGTTGCGCGCAGCGCGAAGCTGGCGGAGTAGTTTTCGACAGCTTGCCCAGCGCCAGCATTGCCGCGCTGCCGCTTTGCCCATAAACTAACGAACCAGTTCGTTAATTTGGACGGCCAGCATGAAAACCTCCATCGCGACGGTATCGATTTCCGGCGACCTGCCCGAAAAGCTCGCCGCGATCGCGGCTGCGGGCTTCGACGGTGTCGAGATCTTCGAGAATGATTTCCTCGCCTTCGACGGCTCGCCGCGCGATGTGGGGCGCATGGCGCGCGATGCGGGGCTCGCGATCACGCTGTTCCAGCCCTTTCGCGATTTCGAAGGCCTGCCGGAGCCGCAGCGCAGCCGCGCCTTCGACCGCGCCGAACGCAAATTCGACCTGATGCAGGAGCTCGGCACCGATCTGATGCTGATCTGCTCCAGCGTCTCGCCGGTCGCACTCGGCGGTATCGACCGCGCGGCGACAGATTTCCGCGAGCTCGGCGAGCGCGCCGCCAAGCGCAATCTTCGCGTCGGCTACGAGGCGCTCGCCTGGGGCAGGTACATCAACGATCACCGCGACGCCTGGGAGGTGGTGCGCCGCGCCGACCATCCCAATATCGGGCTCATTCTCGATTCCTTCCACACGCTGGCGCGCAAGCTCGACGTCGCCTCGATCCGCGCCATCCCGACGGACAAGATCTTCATCGTGCAGCTTGCCGACGCGCCGCTGATCGACATGGACCTGCTCTATTGGAGCCGCCATTTCCGCAACATGCCGGGCGAAGGCGATCTGCCGGTCGTCGATTTCATGCGCGCCGTCGCCGCCACCGGTTATGACGGCTACCTGTCGCTCGAAATCTTCAACGACCAATTCCGCGGCGGCTCCTCGCGCTCGATCGCCGTCGACGGCCGCCGCTCGCTGGTCTGGCTGATGGACGAGGTGCGCAGGCGTGAGCCGGCCGTCGCGATCGAGGTGCCGGCAATGCCCGACCGCATCGCCGTCGAAGGCCTGGAGTTCGTCGAGTTCACCGCCGGCGGCGAAGAAAAGGCGAGCCTGGAGAAGATCCTGGCCGGGTTCGGCTTTTCTGCGAAGGCTCGTCACGTTTCCAAGGACGTGACGCTCTGGCGGCAGGGCGGCATCAACATCGTCGTCAACTCCGAGCGCGAAGGTTTGGCCCGCTCCGCCTTCGTCATGCACGGCACATCGGTCTACGCGATCGGGCTGCGGGTCGAGGATGCAAAGGCGACGGTGGAACGTGCCCGCGCGCTTGGCGCGGAGCCGTTCGAGCAGCCGGTCGGCCCCGGCGAGCTTCTCATCCCGGCGATCCGCGGCGTGGGTGGTGGCGTCATCTATTTCATCGACGGCAAATCCGAACTGGCGCGGGTCTGGGATGTCGAGTTCCGTCCCTCACCCGTGGCGGAAGGCGCTGCTTGCGCAGGGCTGACCCGCATCGACCATGTCGGCCAGACGATGAGTTATGACGAGATGCTCACCTGGCTGCTTTTCTACACCTCGATCTTCCGGACGAAAAAGACGCCGATGGTAGATGTCATCGATCCGGCCGGTGTCGTGCGCAGCCAGGCGATCGAAAGTCCGGACGCCGCCTTGCGCCTGACGCTCAACGGGGCGGAGAACCGCCGCACGCTCGCCGGCCATTTCGTCGCCGAAAGTTTCGGCTCGGCCGTGCAGCACCTCGCCTTCGCAACCGACGACATCTTCGCCACCGCGGAAGCCCTGAAAATGAACGGCTTCCAGCCGCTGCCGATTTCGCCCAACTATTACGACGACGTCGAAGCGCGCTTCGGCCTCGACCCCGATCTCGCCGACCGGCTGCGCGCGCAAAACATGCTCTACGATCGCGACGAGCATGGCGAATATTTCCAGCTCTATGCGCCGACCTGGGGCGAAGGTTTCATCTTCGAGATCGTCGAACGCCGCGGCGGCTACAAGGGTTATGGTGCGCCGAACGCGCCGTTCCGCATCGCAGCGCAAAAGCGCTATCTGCGACCGAGCGGGATGCCGAAGGTGTAGGGAGCACATAAGCCGTGCCTCCGCACTGCTCTTCGCCGGACTCTCACCCAAACTGGGCAGGGGTTCGGAGGAATCAGCGCCGGCGCTGACGACCCCTCTCCCCGCGTGCGGGGAGAGGATACAGGTGAGGGGCTTGGCGAAGGCCGCGATCCTCAAACAAAATCGTTCTGCACTATCGGGGCAACTCTCCAGGCCCCTCGCCTTACCTCTCCCCGTAAGGACGGGGAGAGGGGTCGTCAGCGTTGCGCGTCGTACTGGAGCACCGCCACCAACCGCTCCAGAAACGCCCGCTGCCCCTCGTTGATCTTCTCGCTCGCTTCCTCCAGCCCAAACCACCCCGCCCTATCCACCTCCGGAAAAGTCACCCGCCGCCCGCTGCGTGGCGGCCATTCCGTCTCGAACGTGTTGCTGACCAGTGTGCTGACATCGAAATCGCCCTCGGCATAAAATCCGACCACCGTCTTCCCGCCCGCCTGCCTGACCTCCCCCAGCGGCTTGAGGTCAGCCTCCAGCGCGCACCCCGTCTCCTCTGCGAACTCGCGCCGGGCCACGGCCTCCGGCTCCTCTTCGTCGCCGTGTTCACCTTTCGGAATCGACCAGGCTGCCGCGTCGCGCTTCCTCCAGAACGGGCCGCCCGGATGCACGAGCAGCACTTCGATCGCCTGGCGCTGCCGGCGATAGACGAGAATGCCGGCGCTTCGTTTCTCCATTCCATTCGCCCCTGTTCGGCCGCAGCCTACCACCGATCGACCCGCTTTCACCGCTGTCCGGATCGGACGTTTTGAGCGAAATGCAAGAATTCTCCCACCGCCGCCAAAACGCCCTTGACGGGCATGTTTCAAAAATGGAATAGATATTCCATATCGCGCATACGGCAGTTCATTTATTCCGCGGCATGAAAAAATACTGCCGCAGCGCGAACCCGCAAGGGGCCTGCCCACCTGCAGGCTTCCGGAATTGGAGAAACGGTGCCGCCGGACACCATTCCTGGAGGAGAAACGCGCATGAAGAAACTTTTGCTGGGCGTGGCCGTCTCGGCCCTCATGGTCGGCGCTGCCCGCGCGGAGAACATCGGCGTCTCGATGGCGCTCTTCGACGACAACTTCCTGACCGTGCTGCGCAATGGCATGATCGACTACGGCAAAAGCCTCGACGGCGTGAATTTGCAGGTCGAGGACGCGCAGAACGACGTCGCCAAGCAGCTCGACCAGATCAAGAATTTCATCGCGTCGGGCGTCGACGCCATCGTCGTGAACCCCGTCGACACCTCGGCCACGCAGGCCATGTCGGATGCGGCCGCTGCCGCCAACGTGCCGCTGGTCTACGTCAATCGCGAGCCGATCAATGTCGACTCGCTTCCCGACAACCAGGCCTTCGTCGCCTCAGACGAGCGCGAGTCCGGCACGCTGGAAACCAAGGAGGTCTGCCGCCTGTTCAAGGAAGCCGGCAAGACCGAGGCGCATGTCTACGTAATCATGGGCGAGCTTTCGAACCAGGCCGCCGTGCAGCGCACGCAGGACATTCACGACGTGATCGCCACGCCGGAATGCTCCTTCATCAAGATCATCGACCAGCAGACCTCGAACTGGCGCCGCGACGAAGCGCAGAACCTGATGACCAACTGGCTGTCCTCGGGCACCAAGTTCGACGGGGTGATCGCCAACAATGACGAGAGCGCGATTGGCGCCATCCAGGCGATGAAGGCCGCCGGCATCGATATGAAGACGGTGGTCGTGGGCGGCGTCGATGCCACCCAGGACGCGCTTGCCGCCATGCAGGCCGGCGATCTCGACGTCACCGTGTTCCAGGATGCTGCCGGCCAGGGCAAGGGCTCGGTCGATGCGGCGCTGAAGCTCGCCAAGGGCGAGGCGGTCGAGCAGAAGGTCTACATCCCCTTCCAGCTCGTGACCCCTGCCAACATCGGCGACTTCCTGTCGAAGAACTGACGTTCTACGCTGATCGGCAGGGTGCGCGTCCCGCGCACCGCGGGCGCGCCTTGCGCCCAGGGCAGCGGGACGCCGCCCTTTTCCGAGGCAGCGCCCACGCGCTGCCTCCCACCGGGCGCCGTCAGCGCGGTTCCCGCGTTGAAAAGAGCGCCCGCAAATCGGCGGACCTGGAGGAGAAGATGGCGGAATCGACCCATGGCGTCGGCGGCGTGACGTTCGACACCTCCAGGCGCACCTGGCCGCCGGAGATGAACGTCTTCATCGCGCTGGTCGTGATCGTCGTGGCCTTCGAACTGCTCGGCCATCTGCTCGTCGGCGACAGCTTCCTCTTCAACACCCGCGACAATGTCGATTCGATCTTCAACACGCAGCGGCTCGAGATCATCATCCTGCAGGTGTCGATCGTCGGCATCATCGCCATCGGCGTGACCCAGGTGATCATCACCGGCGGCATAGACTTGTCCTCGGGCTCGGTCGTCGGCGCTACCGCCATGATCGCCATGAGCTTCGCGCAGGTCGCGGTGGTCAACGGCCAACCCAACCCGAAAGGCATCTTTCTCGATCAAGGCTGGGTCGACCTGCCCGTCATCGTGCCGATCCTGGTCGGCCTCGCCTGCGGCCTCGTCGCCGGGCTGATCAACGGCATGCTGATCGCCTACACCAAGATCCCGCCCTTCATCGCCACGCTCGGCATGATGGTGGCGGCGCGCGGCGTCGCCAAATGGTGGTCGAAAGGCCAGCCGATCTCCTTCCCGACGGAATCCTTCGCAGGCATCGGCGCCGGACTGACGCCGGTGATCATTTTCCTGGCATTGGCGGCGCTGTTCATCGTCATCCTGCGCTACACCAGATACGGAAAATATTGCTACGCCGTCGGCTCGAACGAGGAGGCGGCACGCATCTCCGGCATCAATGTCGAGCATCACAAGATCCTCGTCTATTGCATCGCCGGCGTGCTCGCCTCCGTCGCGGCGCTGGTCCTTTCCTCGAAGAATCTGACCGCGCAGGCCGGCATGGGCGTCATGTACGAGCTCGACGCCATCGCCATGGCCGTCATCGGAGGGACATCGCTGTCGGGTGGCCGCGGCTCGATCGTCGGCACCATCCTGGGTGCGCTCATCTTCGGCGTGATCATCTCGGGCTTCACCTTCCTGCGGATCGACGCCTACTACCAGGAGATGATCAAGGGCGTGATCATCGTCGCCGCCGTCGTGCTCGACGTCTATCGCCAGCGCCGGCGCGGCCGCCGCTGAGCCGGAGGAACGATCATGTCCGATTCCGTCATCCTGCGGACCGAGGGACTCACCAAGCATTACGGTGGCGTGAAAGCATTGGAGGATGCGAATTTCGAGCTGCGCGACGGCGACCACGTCGCCATCGTCGGCGACAATGGCGCCGGCAAATCGACCTTCGTGCGGCAGATCACCGGTGTCGAAATTCCGACTTCCGGCAAGATGTTCTTCGACGGCCGGCAGATGGAGTTCAAGAGCCCGATCGATGCGCGCGACGTCGGCATCGAGACGGTGTTCCAGAACCTCGCACTGGCCGACGATCTCGACGTGCCCTCCAACCTCTTTCTCGGCCGCGAGAAGGTCTATTTCAACCTCGGCCCGTTCTCGTTCCTGAATTCGCGGCAGATGGAGAACCAGGCACGCGAGGCGCTGCAGCGGACTGGCGTGAAGATTCCCAATCTGCGCAACAAGATCCGCAACATGTCGGGCGGCCAGCGCCAATGCGTGGCGATCAGCCGGGCCGCGAGCTTCGCCTCGAAGCTGATCATCATGGACGAGCCCACGGCCGCGCTCGGGGTGCAGGAGACGGCGCAGGTCGAGAACATCATCCGCAATCTGAAGCAGCGCGGCGTGCCGCTGATCCTGATCAGCCACAATCTGCGCCAGGTCTTCGACCTCGTCGATCGCATCTGGGTATTCCGCCGTGGACGCATCGTCGGCGCCGTTGACAAGGACAAAACGACCGGCAACGACATCGTGGCCATGATCACCGGCGTCAAAGGCGGCGCCGGCGAGGAAGCGACCTTCGCCTGAGGACCTGATTTTCACCATCGCGGGCAACAAGCCCATTTCGAAAGAGGCAAGCATGACTGTTCGTTTCGGGCTGCTCGGTGCCGGACGCATCGGCAAGGTCCACGCCAAGGCGGTCGGCTCAAACCCCGACGCAAGGCTGGTGGCGGTGGCGGATGCATTCGAGAAGCCGGCAAAGGATCTGGCAACGGCCTGGGGCGCCGAGGTGCGTTCCATCGACGAAATACTGAAGGCGAAGGACATCGACGCCGTCGTCATCTGCACGCCGACCGACACGCATGCCGACCTGATCGAGCGTTTCGCCAGGGCCGGCAAGGCGATCTTCTGCGAGAAGCCGATCGACCTCGACGTGAAACGGGTTAAGAAATGCCTGGCCGTGGTAGACAAGGAGAAGGCAACGCTGATGGTCGGCTTCAACCGCCGCTTCGATCCGCATTTCGCGGCGGTGCGCAAGGCGATCGACGACGGCGCGGTCGGCACGGTCGAGATGGTCAACATCACCTCGCGCGATCCCGGCGCGCCGCCCTACGACTACATCCCGCGCTCCGGCGGCATTTTCCGCGACATGACCATCCATGATTTCGACATGGCGCGTTTCCTGCTCGGCGAGGAGCCGGTTTCCGTCTCCGCGCACGCCTCGGTGCTGGTCGACAAAAAGATCGGCGAGCTTGGCGATTTCGACAGCGCCAGCGTCATCCTCGCCACCGCGTCGGGCAAGCAATGCGTCATCTCCAATTCGCGCCGCGCAACTTACGGCTACGACCAGCGCATCGAGGTGCATGGCTAGAAGGGCATGGTCGCCGCCGAAAACCAACGGCCGGTGTCGATCGAGATCGCCAATGCCAAGGGTTACACCCGGCCGCCGCTGCATGATTTCTTCATGACCCGCTACATCGACGCCTATGCCAACGAGATCGCCTCCTTCATCGCGGCGATGGGCAAGGGCAAGAAAGCTTCGCCCAGCGGCCGCGACGGCCTCGCCGCCCTGATGCTCGCCGACGCGGCGCTGCAGTCGGTGAAGACCGGCAAGGCCGTGCGCGTATCGCCGATCGAATAGTCCGGCAGGAGAGAGCAAAAATGCCGATCATGCCGGACAGGAACAAGGGAACGCGCGCGCTGGTCACCGGCGGCGCGCAAGGCATCGGGCTGGCGGTCGCCACCCGCCTGGTCGAAGAGGGCTGCAAGGCGGTCGTGCTCGTCGGCCGCTCGGAGGAGAAAGGCAAGCTTGCCGTCGCCGGGCTGCAAAAGCTCGGCGCCGAGGCGATCTTCGTCAGCGCCGACGTCTCCAGCCCGGATGATTGCGCCCGCGCCTTCAAGACAGGGCTCGGCCGTTTCGGCAGCCTCAACGCACTGGTCAACGCGGCCGCCACCTCGGCGCGCGGCTCGCTGGTCGACACCACGCCGGAGCAATTCGACTTCATCTACAACACCAATGTGCGCGGGCCGTTCTTCCTGATGCAGGCGCTGGTGCGCCACCTGCTGGCTGAGAAGAAGCCCGGCACCATCGTCAACGTGCTGTCGATGTCGGCCCACACCGGCCAGGACTTTTTGAGCGCCTATTCCTCGAGCAAGGGCGCGCTGGCCATCCTCACCAAGAACGTCGCGCACGCCTATCGCCGCCAGCGCATCCGCGCCAATGCGGTCCTGCCGGGCTGGATGGATACGCCGGGCGAGGCCGTGGTGCAGGCCAAATGGCACAATGCAGCACCGGACTGGCTGGAGAAGGCGGAGGCCGCCGCCCCCATGGGCCAGTTGGTCAAGCCGGACCAGCTCGCCAGCCTCGTCGCCTACATGATCAGCCCGGAATCGGGCGTCATGACCGGCTCGCTCGTCGATTACGACCAGAACATTGCCGGAGCATTGGACTGAACATGATCGGCGTTGGTCTCATCGGCACCGGTTTCATGGGCAAATGCCACGCGCTGGCCTGGACCACGGTCCGCACCGTCTTCGGCGACGTGCAGGAGATCCGGCTTGCGCATCTCGGCGAGGCCAATGACGAGCTTGCGGCGAAGCGGGCCAAGGAGTTCGGCTTCGCCAAAAGTTCAGGCGATTGGCGCAAGGTCATCGCCGATCCCGACGTGCACGTCGTGTCGATCACCACGCCGAACAAGTTCCATCGCGAGATGGCGGTCGCCGCACTGGAAGCCGGCAAGCACGTCTGGTGCGAGAAGCCGATGGCCCCGCGCTTCGAGGACGCCGAGGCGATGGCCGCGGCAGCCAGGAAATCGGGGCGCGTGGCGGTGCTCGGCTACAATTACATCCAAGGGCCGGCGATCCGCCACATCCGCAACCTGCTCGACGAAGGCACGATCGGCACGGTCAACCATGTGCGGCTGGAGATGGACGAGGATTTCCTCGCCGACCCGGACGCACCGTTCCAGCAGCGACACGAGGCGGTGAATGGTTATGGCGCGCTCGACGATTTCGGCGTGCACCCGCTGTCACTGCTGCGCGTGCTGCTCGGGCGCATCAAGAGCGTGGTGTGCGAGCAGGCGAAACCCTATCCGACGCGCGAGACGCCGCAAGGGCCGCGGCCCGTGGAGGTCTACGACATCGCCACGGCGCTGTTCCGGCTGGAAAGCGGCGTGACCGGCGCGCTGGCGATCAGCCGCTCCGCATGGGGTCGCAAGGGACGGCTCCAGATCCAGATTTTCGGCTCGAAGGGCTCGATCGTGTTCGACCAGGAGCGCTTCAACGAGCTGCAGCTTTTCGTGACCTCTGACCGGCCGAGCGAGCAAGGTTTCCGCACCATCCTGATGAGCGGACTGCACGAGCCCTTCGGCCGCTTCCATCCCGGCGCCGGCCACGGCCTCGGCTTCAACGAGCTGAAGGTCATCGAATGCCACGAGCTCTTGCGCAAGATCGCCGGGGAACCGGCGCATGTGATCGATTTCGATGAAGGACTGGAGATCGAGCGGACGGTGCATGCGCTGGCGCGCTCGTCGGATGAACGGCGCTGGGTGGATGTGCGGTAGCGTTGAGATGAGCGGCGCCATTGACCCCCTCTCAAGCAATTCTAAGACTTGGCGAAAAGCCAAGTCCAAGAATTGCTATCTCCCCCACCAGGGGGGAGATAGCGCGCGGCATTTAGCTTTCGGCAAATCACCAACGTCGACGGTTGGCAAAGGCCTCAGTGCCAGGCTCTATCTCCCCCCTGGTGGGGGAGATAGCAATTCTTTGGCTTGGCAAAGCCAAGCCTTAGAATTGCTTGAGAGGGGGTCTGCTCGGCGCCTTCGGTCAAAGGCATCCCACCCATGAACGCCGAGCTGCCGCGCGATTTCGACTCGCTCCGAACGCTCGTGCTGGAGCAGCGCGACGTGCTGCCGAAACGCATCGCCCAGGTCGCCGCCTATGCGCTCGACAATCCTGACGAGATCGCCTTCGGCACCGCCGCTTCGATCGCTGCTTCCGCCGGCGTGCAGCCTTCGACGCTGATCCGCTTTGCCCAGCATCTCGGCTTCGACGGTTTTTCGAGCCTCCAGAGCGTCTTCCGAGAGCGGCTGCGTGAACGTACCCTTTCCTATGAGGAACGCCTTCGCGCGCTGCGCAGCGACGGCCCCGGCCCGACCCAGAACCGCATCATCCTCGACGGCTTCGTCGCGGCGGCCTCGAAATCGCTGGAAAGCATCGCCCGCAAGATCGACGACGACCTGCTCGAGCGCGCCGTCGAGACGCTGGCGGCGGCCGAGACGATCTACGTGCTGGCGCGGCGGCGTTCCTTCCCTGTCGCCAGCTATGTCGCCTACGCGCTCGGCAAGCTTAAGGTGCGCTATCATCTGATCGAATCCGCGGCCGGGCTCGAGCCCGAGATCATCTCGCTCGCAACGCCGAAGGATGCGGTGATCGCGGTGAGCTTCTCGCCCTACGCATCGGGCACCATCGAAAGCGCGCGCACCTTGGCCGGGCACGGTGTGCCGGTCGTCGCCATCACCGACAGCGCCTTCTCCCCGCTTGCCCAGTCGGCCAAGGTCTGGTTCGAGGTGGCGGAGGCCGATTGCGCCGGCTTCCGCTCGCTCTCGGCCACCATGGCGCTGGCGATGACGCTTGCCGTCGCGGTCGCCGAACGACGCGGCGGTTGAAAGGGAACATGTATTCCACATTGACTATGATCTGGAATTTCTGTTTCATGAATGATCGACCTTGCCGCGGCCCTGCGGCGGGGCAGCATTCGGGAGGAAGCGGACAATGAGCGCGAAGGATGCCGCCGCGGCGCTCGACGTCATCACGATGGGCCGTTCCTCGGTCGATCTCTACGGCCAGCAGATCGGCACGCGGCTCGAGGATGTGACCAGCTTCGCCAAGTCGGTGGGCGGCTGCCCGTCCAACATTGCGATCGGCACGGCCCGGCTTGGCCTGCGCTCGGCCATCATCACCCGCGTCGGCGACGAGCAGATGGGCCGCTTCATCCGCGAGCAGATGCGGCGCGAGGGCGTCAACACCGACGGAATGGTCACGGATCCGAAGCGCCTCACCGCGCTCGCCATCCTCGCAGTCGAGAACGACCGCAGCTTCCCGCTGCTCTTCTACCGCGAGGACTGCGCCGACATGGCGCTGAGCGAGGAGGATGTCGACCCGGCCTTCGTTGCGTCCTCGCGTGCGCTGGTCGTCACCGGCACGCATTTCTCCCGGCCGAACACCGAGGCCGCACAACGCAAGGCGATGCGGCTGATGCATGAGTCGGGCGGCAAGATCGTGCTCGACATCGACTACCGGCCCAACCTCTGGGGCCTTGGCGGCCACGCCGCCGGCGACAACCGCTACGTCGCCTCCGACGCCGTCTCCACCCGCATGAAGTCGGTGCTTGCCGGCTGCGATTTGATCGTCGGCACCGAGGAGGAAGTGCTGATCGCCTCGGGCGAAAGCGAGCTCTTGCCGGCGCTGAAAGTCATCCGCTCGCTGTCGACCGCCACCATCGTGCTCAAGCGCGGGCCGATGGGCTGCATCGTCTATGACGGTCCGATCCCGGACAATCTCGAGGATGGCATTGTCGGGCGTGGTTTCCCGATCGAGGTCTACAATGTGCTCGGCGCCGGCGACGCCTTCATGTCCGGCTTCCTGCGCGGCTGGCTCGGCGGCGAGAGCCTGGAGACGGCGGCGACCTGGGCAAACGCCTCCGGCGCCTTCGCCGTCTCGCGCCTGCTCTGCTCGCCAGAGATCCCGACCTTCGAGGAGCTGCAATTCTTCCTGAAGCACGGCAGCAGGCATAAGGCGCTGCGCAAGGACGAAGCGATCAACCATTTGCACTGGGTGACGACACGGCGCCGCGACACGCCAGTGGTGATGGCGTTCGCGGTCGATCATCGTGCCCAGCTCGAGGAGGCCGCGCGCCGCGCCGGCGCCGACGTCTCGCGCATCGCCGCCTTCAAGGTGCTGGCGGTGAAGGCGGCTGCCAGGGTCGCTGCCGGCCGCGAAGGTTACGGCATGCTGATCGACGAGAAGCATGGCCGCGACGCGCTCTACGAGTTCGCCCGCCATCCCTTCTCCTGGCTCGGCCGGCCGGTGGAGCTGCCGGGCTCGCGGCCGCTGCGCTTCGAGTTCAGCCAGGACATCGGCTCGCAACTGCCTGAGTGGCCGGTCGATCACTGCATCAAATGCCTGTGCTTCTATCACCCCGACGATCCGGCCGAGCTGAAGGCCGAGCAGCAGCAAAAACTGCGCGCGCTGTTCGACGCCGCCCGCAAGGTCGGCCGCGAGCTCCTGATCGAGATCATCGCCGGCAAGCACGGCGAGCTAAAAACCGAGACGGTGCCGCGCGCGCTGGACGAGCTTTACGCGTTCGGCATCAAACCGGACTGGTGGAAGCTCGAGCCGCAGGCTTCGCCGGCTGCCTGGGCCGCGATCGAGGCGACGATCGTGAAAAACGATCCGTGGTGCCGCGGCGTGGTGCTGCTCGGGCTGGAGGCCCCGCAGGACGAGCTGGAGGCGGCCTTCGCATCGACCGCCGGCACGTCTATCGTAAAAGGGTTTGCCGTCGGCCGCACCATCTTCATGGACGCCGCCGAAGCGTGGCTCGCCGGACGCATCGACGACCAGACGGCCATTGCCGACATGGCAGGCAGGTTCGAAAGGCTGACGGACGCCTGGCAGGCCGTCCGCGGCCGCAAGGCGGCGTAGGGCATGATCCCGAAAAGCTGCAGACTTTTCGGAAAAAGATGATGCGGCAAACCAGGTTCGCTCGGGAGGAAGGTTGATGGGCACGAACACGATCCGCCTGACCATGGCGCAGGCGCTGGCGCGCTTCCTGTCGGTGCAGATGACGGAGATCGACGGCGAGAAATTGCCGCTGTTCGGCGGCGTCTGGGCGATCTTCGGCCATGGCAACGTCGCCGGTTTGGGCGAGGCGCTCTATCAGGCGCGCGATACGCTGCCGACCTTCCGCGCCCACAACGAGCAGGCAATGGCGCATGCCGCAATCGCCTACGCCAAGGCGAACTTCCGGCGCCGCGTCATGGCCGCCACCACCTCGATCGGCCCCGGCGCGACCAACATGGTGACGGCCGCCGCGCTCGCCCATGTCAACCGCCTGCCGGTGCTGCTCCTGCCCGGCGACGTCTTCGCCAACCGCCTGCCCGATCCGGTGCTGCAGCAGGTCGAAAGTTTCGGCGACGGCACCGTCTCGGCCAACGACTGCTTCCGCCCGGTCTCGCGCTATTTCGACCGCATCACGCGGCCGGAACACATCGTGCCGGCGCTGCAGCGCGCCATGCAGGTGCTGACCGACCCGGCCGAATGCGGGCCGGTGACGCTGGCGCTCTGCCAGGACGTGCAGGCCGAGGCTTACGACTATCCGGCGAGCTTCTTCGACGAGCGGATCTGGATGCCGCGGCGGCCGCGACCGGATCTGGCCGAGCTGAAGCGCGCCGCCGATGCGCTGCGCAAAGCCAAAAAACCGGTGATCGTCGCCGGCGGCGGCGTGCTCTTTTCCGGCGCTTCCGAGGCGCTGGCGAAATTCGCCGAGACGACCGGCATTCCCGTCTGCGAGACGCAGGGCGGCAAATCGTCCCTGCCCGACAAGAACCCGTTCAACATGGGCGCGGTCGGCGTCACCGGCACCTCGGCCGCGAACAAGCTCGCCGAGCAGGCCGATGTCGTGCTCGCGGTCGGCACGCGGCTGCAGGATTTCACCACCGGCTCGTGGGCGCTGTTCAAGAATGCCGACAAGAAGATCATCGGCCTCAACGTGCAGGCCTTCGATGCCGGCAAGCACCGCTCGCTGCCGCTCGTCGCCGACGCGCGCGAGGGCCTGAAGGAGCTGGCGCTTGCCGTCAAGGACTACCATGCGCCGGGCGCATGGACGCGCGATGCGCAGAAGGGCAAGGTCGAGTGGCGCCGCGAGGCAGCGCGAGCCACCAACCCGACCAATGTCACCCACCCCTCCGACGCGCAGGTCATCGGCGCGGTGCAGCGGGCGCTCGGCAGCGGTGTAATCCTGATCAATGCTTCCGGCGGCTTGCCAGGTGAGCTGCACAAGCTCTGGCAGGCGGGTGACCCAGGCTCGTACCACGGCGAATATGGCTACTCGACCATGGGTTACGAGATCTCCGGCGGGCTCGGCGCCAAGATGGCGCGACCGGATCGCGAGGTGGTCGTCATGGTCGGCGACGGCTCGTATCTGATGATGAATTCCGAGATCGCCACCTCGGTCATGCTCGGCCTGAAGCTGACGATCGTGCTGCTCGACAATCGCGGCTTCGGCTGCATCAACCGGCTGCAGATGGCGACCGGCGGCGCCAACTTCAACAATCTGCTGAAAGACGCGCGCCACGAGGTCATGCCCGAGATCGATTTCCGGGCGCATGCCGAAAGCCTCGGCGCGATCGCGGTGAAGGCGAAGGGGATAGCCGATCTCGAGACCGAGCTCGGCCGGGCCAGGAAGAACGATCGCACCACCGTGGTGGTCATTGACACCGACCCGCTCGTCTCGACCGATGCCGGCGGGCATTGGTGGGATGTCGCGGTGCCGGCGGTCAGCACCCGCAAGGAAGTCAAATCCGCCCGCAAGGCCTATGAGGAGAAACTGAAGCTGCAGCGGGTGGGCGATTAGATGGTCGGGTCGGTTTGCGCCAAGGCCCCTCACCCTTACCCTCTCCCCGCATTGCGGGGAGAGGGGCTTCGGAAATGTTGGCGCCAACGCTGACGACCTCTCTCCCCGCAATGCGGGGAGAGGTAAGGTGAGGGGCCTTGGCGCAGACCTATCCACGACACGAAAAACCGGAGCCACCACTTGAAAGCCAAACTCGGCATGTCCCCCATCGCCTGGTGGAACGACGACCTCGCAGAGCTCTCCGACGATGTGTCGCTCGAAGAATGCCTGCGCCAGTCACGCTCGGCCGGCTTCACCGGCATGGAGATGGGCCGCCGCTTCCCGCAGGACCCGAACGTGATGCTGCCGATCCTGAGGGCTGCGGACGTCACGCTTTGCGGCGGCTGGTTCTCGGGCACGCTGGTCAACGAGGACATGGCGAAGAACAAGGATCGCATCCAGCCGATGATCGATTTGTTCAAGGCCGTCGATGCACCCTGCATCGTCTATGGCGAGGTCGGCCGCTCGATCCAGGGCGACCGCTCCAAGCCGCTCGCCACCAAGCCCAGGCTGGCAGGCGACGAGATGAAGGCCTATGCGCGCCGCTTGACCGAGTTCGGCGAATGGTGTGCCGATCAAGGCATGCCGCTCGCCTATCATCACCACATGGCCGCGGTCGTGGAGACCGAGCCGGAGCTCGATGCCTTCATGAACCATTCCGGCAAGGGCATCCCGCTGCTCTTCGATGCCGGGCATATGGCCTTTGCCGGCGGCGACGTGCTGCGCGTCATCGACAGGCACCATGCCCGCATCAGCCATGTGCATGTGAAGGACGTGCGCATGGGCGTGATCGACAAGCTCGACCGGAGCAAGCAATCCTTCCTCGATGCCGTGGCGCTCGGCGCTTTCACCGTACCCGGCGACGGCTCGCTCGATTTCGCGGCAATCGTGCAGAAATTCGCCGATTACGGCTATGAAGGCTGGTTCGTGGTCGAGGCCGAGCAGGACCCGAAGAAGAGCCCGCCGCTCAAGATGGCGCAGATCGGCCACAAGGAATTGATGCGCGTGATGACGGCAGCCGGCTATACGGTCGAAACGCAAGGTTTTCCGAAGGGCTGAGCCATGGCCGTGCAGCAAAGCCAATTCCTGAACCCCCTCTGGCGGCGGGTTGCGATCGTCGCCTTCTGCTTCATCTGGAGCGCTTTCGAATTCTGGAACGGCGAAGCCTTCTGGGGCGTCATCGCCGGCGGCATGGGGATCTATGGCGCCTGGATGTACCTCTACGAATACAACAAGACGCCGCCGCCGGCCGCGAAAACGGACGAGGACAATCCATGACCTCCGATCTCCTGGTCAGGCCCGACGGCAAGGACGGCCTCGTCTCGCGCGTCACGCCCGAGAGCGCCGGCTGGACCTATGTCGGCTTCGAGCTGCATCGGCTGGCGTCGGGCAAGGCGGCCGCGGCGACCACCGGCGACCGCGAGGTCTGCCTCGTGCTCGTCACCGGCAAGGCGAAGGTTTCGGCCGACGGCAAGGATTTCGGCGAGATCGGCGGTCGCACCTCGCCTTTCGAAGGCAAGCCCTGGTCGGTCTATGTGCCGGGCGGCTCGCGCTGGTCGGTCGAAGCGACCAGCGCAGTCGAGCTGGCGGTGTGCTCGGCGCCGAGCCTTGGCGGCAGACTGCCGGCCCGCCTGATCGGCCCGGACGATGTCGGCCAGGAGGTGCGCGGCAAGGACACCAACACGCGCTACGTCACCAACATCCTGCCGGAGAATCAGCCGGCGGATTCGCTGCTTGTGGTCGAAGTCATCACGCCCGGCGGCCACACGTCGAGCTACCCGCCGCACAAGCACGACCGCGACGACCTGCCGCGCGAATCCTATCTCGAGGAGACCTACTACCATCGCCTCAACCCGCCGCAGGGTTTCGCCTTCCAGCGCGTCTATACCGACGCCAACGCCCACGGCGAGCGCGAGCTCGACGAGGTCATGGCGGTGTCGGACGGCGACGTGGTGATGGTGCCGAAAGGCTACCACCCGTGCGCCGCCTGCCATGGCTACGACCTCTACTACCTCAACGTGATGGCCGGGCCGAAGCGCACCTGGAAGTTCCACAACGCGCCCGAGCACGAATGGCTGCTGAAGAGCAGGTGATCGAGCCGATGCCGATCTCGATCGGCACCAGGAAAGTCGCTGCCGTCATCCGCTACAAAAGCACGACCTGATGCAGCCGGGCGAGAATGACTTCCTGCCTCAGTTCCGTTTCGAGCGCCTTCCGGTAGCTGCTCCACCACAGGTGATCGGCATCGTCCGTCATGATCTCGAAGACGGCGATCTGGTCGTGGACGACGGCACGGCTCAGCGGCTTCCAGCAGCCGTCGGCCGGAGACTGGAGGAAGGCCGTGACACCCCCGAAGCGGTCCGTCAGTTCTTCCTTGATCCGCTCCAGGGTCGATGCCGGCACCACGATGCCGTCGGGCGTGTTCAGCGGTATGAAAAGCTCGACGAGGAATTTCGGGACCATGGTTGCGTCTCGGCCGGCCATGGTTCTAAACCGTGCGGCCCAGCCGGGGCGGCGCAGAAAGTTCGGCGTTTCGATCGTCGATCGCTTGTGCGAGGCGCTCCAGGAACGCAGCTTCACTCAAGCCGGATACCGCGCGTGCGCTGAGCGTGTAGCCGAACCGCGCGATGCGTTCGTAGCGGGGCCGCCGCGCTTCGAGAAGACGCTTGAAGACCCAGCGGACGAACGCGTCGGGGTCGGCATCGTCAATGGCTGAGCATCGGGATTCGCAAACGTAGTCCGCCGCCGCAGCCTCCAGGAAGCGCGGCCGGTAGTAGAGTGGCTTTGGCGTCGCGACTGCCCGCTCCACCAGCGCCTGTTCCTGTCGCGCGTCGGCCTGAAGATAGACCAGCACGGTGTTGTCGGTGACCGCTTTCAGCACCGTGTCGTGCTCGACGTCAGGATCGATGATCTCGCACAGTGAGCCGCTCGAGTCGTTGATGAAATGATCGTAGCCGTAGATGTCGACTCCTTTGGCGATGAACTCGGGAATGTCGAGCATTGCCTGGACCTCGGCCCGACGGTGGCGTTCCTGTCGCGCCTCGAATTCGGACATCGAGAGTCCGCCGTCGGCTCGGCGCCCGACCTTGCCCAGGTAGTGGGACACCATCCTCAGGTTCGCCAGACTGACGTTCAGATCGATGCAGATCAGATCCTCGCGCAGGTGCCTGGCGAGATACGGAACCGTCATCATCTCCTTCTTGAGGACGTCGACGATCGCTTCCTTGAGATAGGCGGTGGCCAGCCGGTAATCGACCGAGTAGTGGAACCAGCGGTCCGCCGGCATCGAGGCCGCCAGGGTGGTCTTGCCGATGTTGGACATGCCCATCAGCGTGATCCGCTTGTGCTTTTGCGCGAGGAATTGCCGGCCGCTATCGAAAAGCATGGTCCATGTTCCTACAGCTCGTTACAGCATGTCTCCCAAAAGTGGTCCCGGTTTTGGGACGAAGACATGCGCAAAAACAAAGGCCTAAAGCATGTCGCGTGAATCCGGTTCACGCGACATGCTTTCGTCCCGAAGCTCTGCCGGCGTCGCGTCAGCCGTCGCTCGGCAGGCGGCGTTCGTCCGGCGCGCGGAAGCGCTGCCGCCAGGCCTCGACCTGCTCGTCGCCGATACGTCTGGTGAGGCCGTCCAGCGCCGTGACACGGCCATTCGGACGGATCGATTCCAGCCACGGCGCCAACGGATCGGGCCAGCTTGCCGGCGGGGGCTCGTCCGGTAGAAGCGCCGCCAATCTGGCCGCATGCTGGGGCACGATCGGCGACGCTGCGACCGTGATGATCTTCATCAGCGCGAGTGCCGTGCGCACGCTCAGCGCAGCCGCGTCCCGGTCGCGCTTGACCGTGCGCCATGGGGCGGTGTCGGTCAGGTATTTGTTGCCCGCGTCCCACAGGGCGCGTGTCGCCCGCGCAGCGGCGCGAAACTCCAGCGCCTCATGCGCGTGCGTCAGCGCCTTGAGCGCGGTCTGCACCTTGCCGCTTAGCTGCTGCTCGGCATCGCCGGGGCGCCCGCCTTCCGGCACGAGGCCGTCGAACGACATGACGCACAGCCTGGTCAGCCGGTTGGCGAAATTGCCGAGGCCGTTGGCGAGCTCGCTGTTGACCGAGGCTTGCAGCAACTCCAGGGAAAAGCTCGTATCGGAGCTTTCCGGGGCGTTCGCCACGAGCGCCCAGCGCCAGTCGTCGGCCGGGAGAATGTCAAGCGCACCGTCCATGAAGATGCCGCGATGCTCCGAGGTCGAGAACTTCCCCGAATACCAGGACAGCCAGTTGAACGCCTTCAGCCGGTCGACCAGCTTCCAGGGCTCTCCGGAGCCCAGGATCGTGGCCGGGAAGGAGACGGTATGGAAGGCCACGTTGTCCTTGCCCATGAACTGGACATAGGTGACATCGTCGGCTCCCTGGTCTCGGCGCCACCAACGCCGCCAGTCGCTGCCGGTCCGCATCGACCATTCCACGGTCGCCCCGATGTATTCGATGGGCGCGTCGAACCAGACGTAAAAAACCTTGTCCTCGTAGCCGGGCCGCGGCCTGCCATCGACGACAACCGGCACGCCCCACGACAGGTCGCGGGTGATCGCGCGGTCGCGCAGGCCCTCCTTCAGCCATTTGAAGGCGATCGAACGCGCCAGTTGCGGCCATTCCGTGCAGCCGCTGACCCAGGCGCGGATCTCATCTGCGAGCTTGCCCTGCAGCAGGAACAGATGCGTGGTTTCGCGCGCCTCCAGTTGCGTCGAGCCGGAGATCGCCGACCGAGCGTCGATCAGGTCCAGGGGGTCGAGGAGGCTGCCGCAGGCCTCGCACTGATCGCCGCGTGCGCGTGTGTGCCGGCAAACGGGGCATGTGCCCTCGACGTATCGGTCCGGCAGGAAGCGGTTGTCGGCCGGCGAAAATATCTGGCGGGTCGTTCGCTCCTCGACATAGCCGCGCGTCTCCAGGCGCTCGGCGAAATGCTGCGTAAGACGGCGGTTGGCTTCGCTGGACGATCGGCCGAAGATATCGAACGACAGGCCGAAACGATGCCCGAGCTCGGCCTGGATCGCGTGCTGCTCGTCGCAATAGCGCGCAACATCCATGCCTGCCTCGGCGGCCGCCAGTTCAGCCGGCGTGCCATGCTCGTCGGTGCCGCAGACCAGCAGCACCTCATGGCCCTGCAGACGCCGGAAACGGGCATGGACATCGGCCGGCAGCATTGACCCGATCAGATTGCCGAGGTGCTTGACGCCGTTGATGTAGGGCAGCGCCGAGGTGATCAGAAACCGGGCCATTGCTCGCTCCGTGACTTGGTTGCCAGGCCGCGCTGCACGCGCGGCCTTCGACGAGGTTCCGCGACCGCCGCGCTCAGGCGGACACTTCGGCGATGCGCTCCCACGGGAATTCGGGCCGGCCGTAGTGGCCGTAGGCCGCCGTAGCGCGATAGGACCAGCCCTGCGGGCGCCACAGGCCGAGATGTTCGCCGATCGCCGCCGGCGACAGGTCGCGGAAGCGGCTGCGTACCCATTCCGAGACGTCCTTGCCGGCATCGGTCACGGCAGTGATCATCTCGGGCTGCCGCGAGCCGATCGCATAGGCCAGGTGGACTGTCACCGCGCGGGCGTCGCCGACGCCGAGCGCAACGGCCGTCTTGGCGATATGGCGGGCCATATAGGCTGCCGAGCGGTCGACTTTCGTGGCATCCTTGCCGGAGTAGGCGCCGCCTCCGACCGGAACGCGCGGGCCGTAGGCATCGACCACGATCTTGCGCCCGACCACACCGGCATCACCGATCGTGCCGCCGACGACGAACGATCCCGAGCCGTTGATGACGACCGCCGACGGCGGGACCGCCCCGAGGACCGGCAGCACGGCCTCGCGCAGCAGCATCTCGCGGATGATCGCCTGGACATCGGCAGGCCGCGACTGGCCGTTGATCTCGGCGGCGTGCTGCACGGCGATGACGACGCGCTGCGCGGCCCCGTCCGGCCCCAGAGTCACCTGGGTCTTGGCGTCGGCCCCGATCCACGGCGCCGTCCCGTCCTTGGCCAGGTCCTGCACCTTGCGGCACAGCATTCGCGCCGCCTCGTACTCGGGCGGCATGAAGGTCGGAGTGCTGTCGGTGGCGTAGCCGACCATGATGCCCTGATCGCCTGCGCCGTCGGCATCGGCATTCACCTGAAGCTCCGGCGACTGCTTGCGGACGTGATTGATCACGGTGAGGTTGTCGGCGCCGGGATAGCCGATCTCTCGCCAGACGCCGCGGACGATCGCGTCGATGTCCAGCGCTCTCGTTACCTCCGGCCCGGTGCGGATCTCGCCGGACACCACGACGAGATGATCCTTGGCGAGAATCTCGATCGCGGCGCGCTGTCGGTTCGGCGCGTCCTGCGGATCGGTGCTGCCGCGGCGTGCACCGCCGGTCTTGACCTCATCGACGATCGCGTCTGCCATCTGGTCGCACGCCTTGTCGGGATGCCCGGGAGCGACGTGCTCGGCCGTGGCGGAAAGCGCGGTGCTGCCGGGCAGCGCGGAAAAGCTGGACATGGGGATTCTCCTTTCGGTTGGGTCGAGGTCGAAGTGTGAGCCGCCGGACGTCCGGCGGCGCGGGCCGCTACGGGTGCTGTTTCAGCCGCGCCTTGGCTTGCCGGTCGCGCAGGTTGAGCATCACGAGCGCCGCCATCAGCGGCACCTGCACGGCGCAGAAGAAAGTGAGCGCTGCGTAGCCGGTCGCGAGCCCGAAGATCACCCAGATGCCGTTGCCGATGCCGACGCAGGCGTCACGCCAGAGGTCTGCCGGGGCAAACGGTTCGGTGCCTTTTCGGGCGCGCTTGATCCTCGACCAGACTTTCGGGATCGCCGCGCCGGCAATGATCGCGCCGGCGACAAGCGCGATGATCTGAATGACGACGGGATCGAGCGCGACGATCGGCGTGAACGTCGCCTTGGCGAGATCCGGCAGCATCTCACCCTCCCACCTTCAGGCTGCGGATGAAGGCATGCGCCTTGCCCAGTGTCGCCGGCGTCGAGCGGAGCATGCGCGTGCGGAAGTGCAGCACGTCGCCGGCCTGCTCGCCGGAGGCAAGGAGGTGACGATCGCGGTCGTTGCCGAGGATGGGGATCGCGATGATCTCGTCGCGGCTGAAGCCGAACAGATCGAAGATGGCGAGAGAGCCGACATTCTCCGCAAGTGGCTTCCCGTCGCTCGTGCTGAACTGGCCTTCGGGAAACACGCGCGAGTCGGCCTGAAACGCCGCGCTGCCGTTGCCGGCTGCATCGACAAGGGCGATTGCGACGGCAAGGCGAGCGGCCTCGCCCGGCGCGGCGCGGTGCGCCTTCACCAATCCGCCGATTTCGACCACGCGATCGTCGGCGTGGCTGTTGCAGGTCGCCAGCGGCGTCCCCTCGGCGGCGCGCACGAGGTAGATTCGGGCGTTGACGGCGGCGAGCCATTCGACGGACGAGCGGTAGAGGCTTGCGGCCGAGCGCGGGCTGCGGGCGATCTCGGCGTCTATGAACTGGCTGTGGGCACGCGCGAAGTCTGCCGCTTCCCTTGCGGAAGCGATTTGGACGCGCCAATTGTTGAAAGGAGAGTGTTTGTTCATGACTGATCTCCCTCGCTCAGATGACGAGCGGTGTGCGGAGATCGAAAGCAGAATTCAGGCGCGCGGCCGCGGGGAGAAAAGTGGAGAGACCGGAGACAAAATCAAAAAAAAGGAAAAAAGGGCACGACTTCCGTCCGGCGCTGAAGGTGCTCAAGGAGCACGGCCTTTGCAAAGGATACCTGGCGGCTGCCAAGCGTGTCCACGCACGGTTGCTTCGAGGCGGTCGCGGCACGTCCTACGCGGTCAGTTCCATCTCCAACATGCTCCGTGGAAAAGACCCGATCAGCCCGATCGTGAAGAAGGCGTTGCACGCCGAATTCGGCTTTGCCGCCCGACATCTTCCCGACGATATCTGGGCCGACGCGGCTGCCATGAGCAGCGTATTGACGCGCCAGGCCGACGCGCCACTGCTCGGCCTGCTTCGCAAGCTGGCAAAGGCGACGCCGAAGAAGATCGCGCTGCGTCACGCGGGCTTGGCGACGATGCTTGGCGGGGCGCTGCGCGGCGGACCGTATCTTGTTCCCGGCAATCACCGGTTCGAGGTCGTGGACGGAACCCTCGAGCGCCCCTGGATCGTCGTGCTCGAGCACATGATGAGCGACGGAACATGGTGGTCGCACCAGGAGGCCGCCCACGCGCTTGTCGGCCGCGAGCTCCTGACCAGGAAGACCAGGCTCAGTCGCGAGGGCAAGGCCGCGCTTGACCTCCTCATCAACGAAGTCCCCGGACGCTTTGAGCTGTTCGTGCTCTTTTCGCCGCGTCAGTTCGAGCACGAATTCCACGCATGCCTGCATCAGGAAGGCGGGCCGATCAACCCGGCTCCCCTGCTCGATTGCCTTGAGAAAATGGACAAGGGCTGGGTTGAATCGCTCGGCGTGGCATCCTTCGCCTATTCGGTCAATCAAACCCCGGGCACGGCCCAACAGATGGTGGCATGATGGCGGAGGAAGCCATGCCGCCTGCCGACTCGGCAATCGAAGCGGCGGCGGCCAAACCGGACTCCGCTGAGCTGCGAAGAGCTGCGGCGCATTACCTGCGCGAGTTCGCGCGTCGCGACAACCGCGACCAGGTCAACCGGCTGCGGCGGGTGGCGCTGGCATGGAACAGACACCACGAGCTTCACAGCGATCCCAGGTCGGGGGCGCGCGCGCTGAGATATGTGATGCGCGCGCTGAAGACACAGGATCCGACCAGTCCCGCCGCAGAGCGGGTGCGCCTGCTCGACACCGCCGCCAACACCTATCGCGGCGTCGGCCGTTCACTCGGCAGGTTCACCGTGCTTGCCAAGGCGCAGGGCTTTTTCGAGCAGGCGCTGGATCTGCTCGGCGACGGCAAACCGGAGGACTGGTGCACAGTCGCCAACAGCCTCGCGACGGTGCACGAGGATCTGCACAATCTGGGCCGAAACGGGCACGAGCAGAGAGCGATCGAGCTGTATCGCAAGGCACGCGCCGTCGCGATTCGCAACAAGGTCTTTCGGCAGTGGGCGAACGCAGCCGTAAATGCGTTGCGCATGGAAAGGAACCGCGCCGACGCACGCCCGAATCCGGAAGCATTGAAACGTGCCGCGCGCCGCATGCGGCGGCTGCTCGGTGTCTTCGAGCGCGTTGGCGGGATCGAGTCGTTCGCCGCCCGCCACATGCTTGCGGTGACGCTCTGCAAGATTGCCGACCACCACTACGACCGCGGCACTTTGGACGAGGCCGCGGCACTTTGGCGAGCCAACCTTGCAGAATGGCCACAGTCGCGTTCGGCCCAGAGATGGGCAGAGATCATGAACAGCCTGGGTCTCGTCGATGCGACGATTTGCGAGAAAGAGGCATCGCTGCCTGCCGGCCGGCGGGCCGAGTCCATATTCCTCGACATTTGCGATTTCCCGTCGCGGTCCGCGTCACGGCGCCGGAGGGCGCCGCCGGCGTGGACGCATGAGCATCACTCGAAAAACTACATTTCCGCGTTGCTCAATCTATCGACAGTTCGGGAACGCATCGCCGACATGACCGGCACGATCGCGCCGATCCGGCAGAACTTGGAAGACATCAGCCACTTTCTCGACAACGCCGACACGAGCGAACCTGCCGTCTCGGCGCGCGCGAAATATGTGCTCGCCGGCAGCCTGATAGCGCTCGCACACCATCAGCCGGGCCGCGCCCAGATCGATGAGGCCGAGCGTGCATCGCTCGATGCCGCTGCCGAATTCGAGGCGCTCGCGAGCTGGAGCGAAGCAGTGCTGACGTTGACGGCGATAGGCGCCCTGATGCTGGATGCCGCCGCGGGCCCGCACGCACGTCAGACGCTCGAGCGGGCGCGCAGCCATCTGCGCCGCGCGCGCGACTTGTTCGACGGATCGGACGAGACGTCCGATCTTTATGTCTCGGCCTGGCGGCTGCACACCTTGGTTGAGCTGCGCCTGGCATCGGTCGATGGCGATGCAGCCGAGGCGCAATCCATCGCCGGGGATGTCGCGGCCTATCTGTCGCGACTTGGCGGTCTTGCGTCGCCGGTTCAAAGGTTGCTGCTCGAATTGCTCCGGGTCGATGCCGCCGCCGTGGTCGCGCGCATTCGCGATACGCAAGAGGACCATGCGTTGCTCGCCGCGCAGGCGGAAGCTTTCCTCACCATTCAGGCACAAGCGCTGCTCGACCCGGCAGCGTTGCGGGAGAGCGGCCGCCAGGTGCTCGCGGTGCGGGTCCTGGCGTTGATCGCGCTCGCTCACGCACGCAACGCCATGGGCGACGTCGGCTCTGCCATCGCACACTGGACGCAGGCGCAGAACCTGATCTGGCGCGGCGTCATGGCCGCCGGCACCGCCAACGTCGCGCAGCTCGCCATGTGCGCGGTCGGAGACACCCGAAAACACTTGCTCGCCGGCAAGGGCCTCTCGCTCGCCGACGAACTCGCCATGGCCCTGCTCAGCCGGGCCGGATCCGGCGACCTCGATCGTGCGCTTTCCGTCATCGCGCGCGGGCGATCGATAGCGGCTGCCTTGCAGCGCATTCCGGACGCTGACGTCCAGCGATTGCGTCAGCGGCTGCGCGCCATCGAGGACCGGCTTGAAAGCACGGATGCGCTGCGATCAAGCCGCCGGAGCCGCACGGCAAGCAGGCTATCGGGCCAGCGCGACCGGTTGCGCGCCGAAGTCGGGAGGCGCTGGCTCGACACCGCACCGTCGTCGGATGACGCGCTCGGCCTCGCCGCAAGCCTGCCTGAGGGCCTGGTCTCCTGCGTCGTCGTCCTCGCGGAACGCCGCGCCGCACTCGTGCTTCTCGGTCGCGACAGCAACCGACGTCCAATCGTCCATCCTGTTGTTCTGGAAGGCCTCGACAGGAGCTCCGTTGATCACTTGCTCGTCGACGACGACAAGGATTGCCCTGGGCTATTGGCCGCGATCGAAGGCCTGCAGGAACTCGGCGCCGGCTCACGACCGTCGCAGGAAGTTTTCCTCGAAGCTGTGACACGCTTCAACGCCAGCGTGGCACGCTGCACCGCCCGGCTGGTTCCGGCGCTCATCGATCCGCTCAGTTGCGCGCTCGCCCGGCATTTCGGAACGCATGCACGGCGATTGCGCTGGCACGTCCCGGGCGCCATGTGGCCACTGCCCCTGCACGTCATGTCGCCGACTGCCGGCCGTGAGCTGCCGGCGTCGAGCTACGGCCGGAGCTTGAGCGTCTCACCACCCGAGCAGGACGGTGCGACGGGACGGACGCGCCAGGTGCTCATCGTCGACAATCCGCGCGGAGACATCGGCGCGCCGACCCCCTTCCCCGAGGAGCTGCTTTCGGGCCAGCCCTTCACGTGGACGCGCCTGGCGGGAAAAGCGTCGACTCGACGAGCGATCCTGCGGGAATTGAAGCAGGCGGACCTGTTCCTGTTCAACGGACATGGCCAACACATTGCCGGCGAGCCGGATCGGTCCGGTTTGCAGGTCTGGAGCAGCCGCCCGCCGCACCGCATGGGAGACGGGCGTGACGGGCTGCTTTCGGTCGCGGCGATCCGGGGCCTCAGGCTTCACCGGCGCAGCCTTGCGGTGCTGTGCGCGTGCGATGTCGGCTCGATCGAGTTGCAGACGGCGGTCGATGAGTTTGCCGGCATGCCTGCCGAGCTTCTCGATGCGGGGTTCAATGCGGTGATCGCAGCAACGTGGCCGGTGGAGCAAAACGCCACGTCCATGCTGATCCGCAGTCTCGTCGCAGATCTGCCCGCCGCCGACGGCGATCCGGCGCCCGCGCTAACCCGGGCCCAGGCCTCCTTGTCGGCATCGTCGGCCAAGGTTTCTGCCTTGCAGACGCTGCTCGCCGGCGCAAGGCTCGACCGGGTGCCGACTGCAGGGCAGGTGCAAATCGATATGTCTTCGCCGTTTTGGTGGGCCGGTTTCCGGCTGATCGAGAACTGAACCTTCGGCAGCCCTGCCGGCCCGGCAGGAATAGACGGCCGCCACCACAATTGCGTAACGCGGGACGATGTCGATCGGCGGCTTCCTTCATCCGGTCGAGTGGGTTAGGGACGTCAAGGTTGGAGGAGTTCGCAATTTGGCCAGGAGAGCAGCGGTCGTCGGGACGGTGTTGGCGCTGCTTGCCGCCGGCACCTCTCCTGCCCTTGCAGCGGAAAGCCTGCCGGGCGCGACCATGTCGCTCATCTGGGCCCTTCCTTTCATCGGCATCCTGCTTTCGATCGCGACCGGGCCAGTGCTTTTCCCGCATGTCTGGGAGCATCATTACGGCAAGTTCACGCTGTTCTGGTCGCTGCTGGTGCTGGTGCCGATGTGGGTTTCGTTCGGCGGCGACGTCGCGCTGCCTGCCGTCGCGCACACGCTGCTGCTCGAATATGTCTCCTTCATCATCCTGCTCTTCGGGCTCTTCACCATTTCCGGCGGCATCCTCGTCGCCGGCAACATTCACGGCACGCCGTGGATGAACGTGTTCCTGCTGGTGATCGGCGCAGCGCTCGCTTCGTTCGTCGGCACGACCGGCGCCTCGATGATCATGATCCGGCCGATCGTCCGCGCCAACGACAACCGGCCGTTCAACGCGCATGTCGTCATCTTCTTCATCTTCCTGGTGTCGAACATCGGCGGATCGCTCACGCCGCTCGGCGACCCGCCGCTGTTCGTGGGCTTCCTGCGCGGGGTGGACTTCTTCTGGACGACCACGCACCTCTTGAAGGAGATGCTCTTCGTTGGCGGATTGGTACTGATCGTCTTCCTGATCATCGACCTCGTGCTGCACCACCGCGAGGAAGGGCAGCCGAAGATCAAGGACCCCACACCCGACAGCAAGGTCCGTATCCGCGGGCTGGTCAATGTCCTGCTGCTCGCAGGCGTCATCGCCGCGATCCTCGTTTCGGCGATGTGGGAACCGGGTGTTTCGTTCGAAGTCGCCGGCGCCAGGCTCGAGCTGCAGAACGTGCTGCGCGACCTGGCCATCCTGGTGCTCGCTTCCCTGTCGATGCGGCTCACCCACAAGGAATATCGCCGCGCCAACGGCTTCTCCTGGGGGCCGATCAAGGAGGTGGCGAAACTCTTCCTCGGCATCTTCATCTGCATCATCCCGGTGATCGCCATCCTGCACGCCGGCAAGGATGGAGCGCTGGCGCCGCTCGTCGCGCTGGTAACGACCCCGGAAGGGCAGCCGATCGACCTCGCCTATTTCTGGCTGACCGGCATCTTGTCGTCCTTCCTCGACAACGCGCCGACCTACATCGTCTTCTTCGAGCTCGCCGGCGGCGATCCGCAGGCGCTGATGACGACAGGGGCGCTGACGCTGACCGCGATTTCGGCCGGTGCCGTCTTCATGGGCGCCAACACCTATATCGGCAACGCGCCGAACTTCATGGTCTACGCCATCGCGCGAGAGCGCGGCATCGCGATGCCGAGCTTCTTCGGTTACATGCTGTGGTCGGGCGCCGTTCTGATCCCGGTCTTCCTGATCGCGGGTTGGGTGTTTTTTGCATGACTTCCCTTCTCCCCCCTGTGGGAGAAGGGAAGTGGCGCTCTACAGCACCCGCACTGCCACCGGTTGCGGCTTGGCAATCTCCAGCGGGTTCGCCAGCGGCAGGCCAAAGCCCGGCGCCTCGATCTCGAACACGTCGCCTGCTTCCGCCTTCACGCCGTCCGCAAATGACAGTGTAGCGGTGCCGAACATATGGACATGCACGTCACCCGGCTGGCGGAACAGCCCGTATTTGAAGTGATGGTGCTCGAGATTGCCGATCGCATGCGACATGTTCGCTTCGCCGGAGAGGAACGGCTTCTCCCACAGCACCTTCTCGCCGCGCCTGATGCGCGAGGTGCCGCGCACGTCGTCCGGCAGCGTGCCGACCAGGATCTCCGGCCCGAACGAGGCGTTGCGCAGCTTCGAATGCGCCAGGAACAGATAATTGATGCGCTCGGTCACGTGGTCGGAGAACTCGTTCGACAACGCGAAGCCGACGCGGAAGGGCGTGCCGTCGTCGCCGATCACATAGATGCCGGCGATCTCCGGCTCCTCGCCGCCGTCCAGCGCGAAATCAGGCGAGATGAGCGGCGCACCGGGGCGAACCGCCATCGTGCCGTTGCCCTTGTAGAACCATTCCGGCTGCACGCCGGGCCCGCCATTCTTCGGTTTGCCGCCTTCCAGCCCCATGCGGAACATCTTCATGGAGTCGGTCAACTGCTCCTCGCCGCCGGCGAGTTTCTTGTGCATGGAATCGCGCGTCGCGGCGGAGCCGAGATGCGTGAGACCGGTGCCGGTCAGGTGCAGATGCGCCGGGTCCGGATGGTTGATCGGCGAGATCAGCCGGCCCTGGCGGTAGAGCGCGTCGAGGTCGACGGCCTTGCCGTAGCCGTAGCGCTCGATCAGCGCCTCGAGCCCGGCGCCGCTGCGCGCCGCTTCGAGCGCCAGCGAATAGACGCTCTTGGCGCCATTCACGATCTTCGCCGCGCCGCCATTGCGGGCCACCACGCGGATCGAATCCGCACCGTCGAGGATCTGGGAAAGCAGCATGTCTGACCTCCATCCAATCGGGGCAACACCTCACCGTCCCACGGTGCGCACCTCGCACCGCGGGCATTGTCGCCACTCGTCTCTAGCTGCCACCCTCCCGGCGTTGCCGCCGCTCTGTCATGACCGGGTTTTAGCCTTGCGCGCCTTGCGGCATGTCGCGCCAGACATGCACTAGGCTTTCTTCTTGTTGTAGAGATCGAAGGCGACGGCACCGAGCAGCACCAGGCCCTTGATGACCTGCTGCCAGTCGATGTTGATGCCCATGATCCCCATTCCGTTGTTCATGACGCCCATGATGAAGGCGCCGATGACGGCGCCGGCCACCTCGCCGACACCACCCATCGCCGACGCACCGCCGACGAACACCGCGGCAATCACGTCGAGCTCCATGCCGGCGCCTGCCTTCGGCGTCGCCTGGTTGAGCCGGGCTGCGTAGATCAGGCCGGCGAGGGCTGCCAGCATGCCCATGATCATGAAGATGAAGAAGGTCAGCCGCTCGGTCTGGATGCCCGACAGCTTCGCCGCCTTCTCGTTGCCGCCCATCGCATAGATGCGCCTTCCGAAAGTCATGCGCTTGGTGAGGAAGACGAAAGCTGCGATGAGCACGCCCATCACGATCAGCACGTTCGGCAGCCCTTTGTAGGAGGCGAATTTGTACATCAGGAAAAGGATGATCCCCGCCATCACCAGGTTCTTGGCGATGAAGAAGCCGAAGGGCTCGGCGTCGTAGCCGTGGCTCTCGCGGTTGCGCCGGCTTTTCAGCGCGAAATAGAGCATGGCGGCGACGATCAGCACGCCGATCACGAGCGTGGTCGAATGCAGGACGAGGCCGGTGCCCTGCTTCGGCGCGCCGGAGGCGAGCAGCTCCGGCGGAATGATGGTGATTGGCCCCGTCCAGTCGGGAATGAAGCCGGCCGACAGCATCTGGAACTCGGTCGGGAACGGTCCGACCGACTCGCCGCCGAGCAGCCAGAGCAGCAGCCCCTTGAACACCAGCATACCCGACAGCGTGACGATGAAGGACGGGATCTTCATGTAGGCGATGAAATAACCCTGCGCGCCGCCGATGGCAGCACCGACGCCGATGGAGATGAGCGCCGCGAGCAGCGGGTTGAAGCCGTGATCGACCATCAGCACCGCGGCCACCGCGCCTATGAAGCCCGCCACCGAGCCTACGGAAAGGTCGATATGGCCGGCCACGATGACCAGCAGCATGCCGAGCGCCATCACGATGATGTAGGAGTTCTGCAGCACCACATTGGTGAGGTTCACCGGCAGGAACAGGATGCCGTTGGTGGTGAACTGGAAGAACACCATGATGGCGATGAGGGCGAGCACGAGGCCGTATTCGCGCAGGTTTTCCTTGATCACGGACTGTGCGGTCGCCCGCGCGGAATTGACCGTCGAGGGAGCGGTTTCGGTGCTCATGAGGCGGCCTTTCCTTCTCCGCGGACGATCGCCCGCATGATCTTCTCCTGGCTGGCGTCGTGCCCCGCCATCTCGCCGACGATGCGGCCCTCCGAAAGCACGTAGATGCGGTCGCAGATGCCGAGCAGCTCCGGCATTTCCGACGAGATGACGAGGATGCCTTTGCCCTCTTCCGCCAGCCGGTTGATGATGGTGTAGACCTCGTATTTCGCGCCGACGTCGATGCCGCGCGTCGGCTCGTCGAGGATGAGCACGTCGGGGTCGGAGAACAGCCACTTCGACAGCACCACCTTCTGCTGGTTGCCGCCCGAAAGATTGCCGGTGATCTGGTAGACGCTGGAGGAACGGATGTTGGTCTTGCGCCGGTATTCGTTGGCGACCTTGAGCTCGGCCATGTCGTCGATCACGCCCGAGCGCGACACGCCCGGCAAATTGGCGATGGTCACATTGTGCTTGATGTGGTCGATGAGGTTGAGGCCGTAGGTCTTGCGATCCTCGGTGGCGTAGGCGAGCCCGCTCGCCACCGCCCGTCTCACGGTCGAGGTGTCGGCCTTCATGCCGTGCAGCCACACCTCGCCGCTGACGTTGGCGCCATAGGTCTTGCCGAACACGCTCATGGCGAACTCGGTGCGCCCGGCGCCCATCAGCCCGGCAATGCCGACCACCTCGCCCTTGCGGACCGAGAGGTCGATGCCCTTGATGACCTGCCGGTCGGGATGCAGCGGGTGATGGACGCTCCAGTTCTTCACCTCGAAGATCACCTCGCCGATGTTGGGCGTCCGGCTCGGATAGCGATCCTCCATGGTGCGTCCGACCATCGATGTGATGATCCGGTCCTCGGTCGCCTCGGCGCTGTCCATGGTGGCGATGGTCTGGCCGTCGCGGATCACGGTGACGCGGTCGGCGACTTTCCGCACCTCGTTCAGCTTGTGCGAGATGAGGATCGCGGTCATGCCCTGGCGCTTGAACTCGAGCAGGAGGTCGAGCAGCGCCTGGCTGTCCTTTTCCGACAGGCTCGCCGTCGGCTCGTCGAGGATGAGCAGCTTTACTTCCTTGGAGAGCGCCTTGGCGATCTCGACCAGTTGCTGCTTGCCGGTGCCGATATTGGTGATCAGCGTGTCGGGATCCTCGCGCAGGCCGACTTTTTTCAGCAGCTCGGCCGCGCGCCGGCGCGCCAGATTCCAGTCGATCACCCCGAACTTCGACTGCTCGTTGCCGAGAAAGATGTTCTCGGCGATCGAAAGCAGCGGCACCAGGGCAAGCTCCTGGTGGATGATGACAATGCCCCTCTTCTCGCTGTCATGGATGCCGCCGAAGCGGCATTCCTTGTCCTCGTAAATGATCTCGCCGCTGTAGGTGCCGAAGGGGTAGACGCCGGAGAGGACCTTCATCAGCGTCGATTTGCCGGCGCCGTTCTCGCCCACGATGGCGTGGATCTCGCCTTCGCGCACATCCAGGTTGACGTTCGCCAGCGCCTTCACGCCGGGGAACGTCTTGGTGATGTCCCGCATCTCTAGGATGGTGGCTGCCATGCGACGCTGCCGTCTGTCTCCTCCGCTGCCCGGGAGTGTAGGTCACCGCCGGGGCAAGCGGAAGAACCCCGCGCTGTTGCGCGGGGTTCCCCGGGGAGGACAGGACCTATTTCAGATCTTCTTCCTTGATGTAGCCGGAGTCGACGACGATCGCCTTGTAGTTGTTGACGTCGACCGAGACCGGTACGAGCAGGTAGGACGGCACGATCTTGACGCCGTTCTCGTAGGTCTTCTCGTCATTGATCTCGGGCTTGCCGCCGGAGAGCACGGCGTCCACCAGGTTCGCGGTCACCTTGGCGAGCTCGCGCGTGTCCTTGAACACGGTCGAATACTGCTCGCCGGCGATGATCGCCTTGACCGACGGGGTTTCCGCATCCTGGCCGGTGATGATCGGCCAGGGCTGGTCGGCCGAGCCGTAGCCGACGCCGCGCAGCGAGGAGATGATGCCGCGGGAGAGGCCGTCATACGGCGCCAACACGCCATGCACGCGGCTGCCGTCCGAGTAGTTGGCCGACAGAATGTTGTCCATGCGGGCCTGCGCGACTGCCGCATCCCAGCGCAGCGTGCCGACCTTTTCCATGCCCATCTGGCCCGACTTGATGACGATGTCGCCCTTGTCGATCAGCGGCTGCAGGACGGACATGGCGCCGTTGTAGAAGAAGAAGGCGTTGTTGTCGTCCGGCGAGCCGCCGAACAGTTCCACGTTCCACGGCTTCTGGTCCGCGTAGCGCTCGTTGAGGCCCGCCACCAGCGAATCGGCCTGCAGCACGCCGACCTGGAAGTTGTCGAAGGTGGTGTAGTAGTCGACGTCGCCGCTTTCGCGGATCAGGCGGTCATAGGCCACCACCGCCGCGCCGCCTTCATGCGCCTGCTTCAGCACCGCCGACAGCGTGGTGCCGTCGATCGAGGCGATCACAAGCGCCTTGGCGCCCTTGGTCACCATGTTCTCGATCTGCGCCAGCTGGTTCGGGATGTCGTCCTCGGCATATTGCAGGTCGACGGTGTAGCCCTTGGCTTCCAACGCGGCCTTCAGCGAGTCGCCATCGCTGATCCAGCGCAGCGACGACTTCGTCGGCATGGCGATGCCGACCAGCCCCTTGTCCTGCGCGCTTGCCTGGAACGTCATGGCGGCAAGGCCAACGGCCAGCGCGCCGACGATCGTCTTCAATGTCTTCACGTCTCTCTCCCTTTGACAAAACAAGCCGTGCCTTGAGGAAGGCGACGGTGGGCGTCTGCCGCCGCTGGATGCGGCCGCTCAATTCGGGCTTTCCTGATCCTCCCAAACCGGCGGGAGCGGGCCGACTGGCGAGCAAGCTCGCCCGGCCGTAGCGCTCACGGCGGCCTGACGTTCTGCCTGCTTGGTATAACTGTCAAATTCATTGTTTGACGCTTGCCATCCCAATTATGGTATGGATCGATAATCGATCCGGAGGCAAGCATGGACAACCGCCTGAGGCCGCTCGAGTCCCGGCGCGAGGGCGACGACAGCGTCCTTCGCGGGCTGAAGCCGGCGCATTTCCGCATGATCACGGCGCTCGACGAGCACGGGCAGGTGAGCGCGGCGGCCAATGCGCTCAACATTTCCCAGCCCGCCGCCTCGCGCATGATCGCCGACATGGAAGCGATGCTCGGTGCGCCGCTGCTCGAGCGCCTGCCGCGCGGCGTGACGCTCACGCCCTACGGCCGCGCGCTGGCGCGCCGGGCCCGCACGATCCTGCTCGAGATGCGCGCCATAGATCGCGAGATCGGCGATCTGCGCGCCGGCCGCGGCGGCAGCGTGTTCCTCGGCACGGTCACCGCCCCGGCGGTCGAGCTCGCCATCCCCGCGATCCGCGAACTGCGCAAAACCCATCCGGGCATCGAGATCAACGTGCAGGTCGAGACCAGCACCGTGCTGGCGCGCGAGTTGCTTGCCTCGCGGCTCGACTTCGTCATCGCCCGCGTCCCGGACGACCTGAACCCGCGCCTGTTCGAGAGCCGCGTCATTGGCGTCGAGAAGGCCTGCCTGATCGTGCGCCGCTCCCATCCGCTCGCCGGCCGCCGCAACGTGCGGCTCGAGGAGACGGCCGACTACGACTGGGTGGTGCAGCCGAGCGGCTCGCCGCTCAGGCAGGCGCTCGAATATGCCTTCCTGAACCGCAACATCCCCCTGCCCGACCGCGTGCTCCACACGAGCTCGGTGCTGCTCACGCTATTGATGGTAGCGCAGTCGGACGTCATCGCGCCGATCTCCGTCGCGGTCGCGCGCTTCATCCAGAGCCGCGACGGGCTCGGCGGCGCAATCGACATCCTGCCGCTGGAAAACGAGCTGGAGGTTAGGCCGTTCAGCCTGATCATGGTCAAAGGCCGCACGCTCTCGCCGGCAGCGCGCACGCTGCACGACTTCATCATGCGCGAGATAAGGTAGCGCCGGTCACCTCCCCCTTGCGGAGAGGTCGGCGAGCCTGAGCTTGTCGAAGGCGAGCCGGGTGGGGGTCGGTCGGCAGCGCGTTGCCGACCGACCCCCACCCGCTTCGATCTCGGTCGCTGACGCTCCCTCGATCTCAGCGACCTCCCGCAAGGGGGAGGTAAAAAAAGCTAAAGCAGCGACTGCAGCGCCATGGCAACGGACATGTCGCCCTCGATTTTGATCTTGCCGCTCATGAAGGCCGAGGTCGGGCTTAGGTCACCCGAGATCAGATCCTCGAAATCCGAGAGCGACAGCTTGATGGTGCAGTCGGCCGGGCCGTCCGTGGTCGAGATCGTCGAGCCGTTGACGACGATCACGCCATCGCTGCCGGTGTCAAACTTCACCGAGCGCTCGAAACCGGCGCTTTCGACCCGCGACTTCAGCTTGGCGGCGATGTCCTGGATGCTCATGGTTCTGATCCCTCGTACTCGGATATGGTTTGGCTTAGCCCGGATTCGTGACGGGGACAAATCGCCGGGCGGGTCGCGGCGCATATAGCCGTCGATTGACGTTTACGTCAACGTTGTCTAAGCATGTCTCCCGAAAGTGTGCCGCGGTTTCGGGCCAAAGACATGCGCAAAATCAAGATGCTAGGGCAGGTCGCATGAACTTGTTTTCATGCGACCTGCTCGAGCGTTTCGATGAGGAGGAGAGCATGGACCATTGGGCCATGTTGCACGCGCACATGCTCCGCCGCCGGAGCTGACCGCATGCCGGCAATCGTCTCGGCGCTTTCGCCGCGCTCGGAAACCTTCCGCACCAATACCGAGGCCATGCAGGCCAAGCTTGCGGAGGTGCGCACGCTGGAAGCCGCGATCCGCCGGAACTCGGCGTCGCGCAAGGATCGGTTCACGGAGCGGGGCCAGATCCTGCCGCGCGAGCGGGTCGAGCGGCTGCTCGACCGCGGCCAGCCTTTCCTCGAGCTTTCCACGCTTGCCGGCTACAAGATGCATGACGACGACGGCGGCAGGAACATCATGGGCGGCGGCACCATCGCCGGCATCGGCGTCGTCGCCGGAAAACGCGCAATCGTCGCGGCGAGCGACAGCGGCATCAAGGGCGGCACGATTCCGCCGATCGGGCTCAAGAAGGCGCTGCGCCTGCACGAGATCGCCTTCGAGAACCGGCTGCCGCTGATCCATCTGGTGGAGAGCGGCGGCGCCAATCTGCTCTACCAGGCCGAGATGTTCGTCGAGGGCGGCCGTTCCTTCGCCAACCAGGCGCGCCTCTCGGCCGCAGGCATCCCGCAGATCGCCGTGGTGCATGGTTCGTCCACCGCCGGCGGCGCCTACCTGCCCGGCCTTTCCGACTATGTCGTGCTGGTGCGCCGGCGCTCCAAGATTTTCCTTGCCGGGCCGCCGCTGGTGAAGGCGGCGATCGGCGAGGAGGCCGACGACGAGGAGCTCGGCGGTGCCGACCTGCATGGGAGCGTGACCGGCCTTGGCGAATACATGGCCGAGGACGATCTCCAGGCGATTGCCTATGCGCGGGAAATCATGCGCAACCTTCGCTGGGACAGCGTCGGAGGGTACGCGTCCCGCGCACCTGGGCGGCGGTCCCTTCGACTGGCTCAGGACGCCCCTCCGACAGATGCGAAAGCTCCACTGCTCGACCCGGAAGAGCTGATGGGGATCGTGTCGCCGGACGGGCGCGCGCCGTTCGACATGCGCGAGGTGATCGGCCGCATCGTCGACGGATCGCAATGGCTGGAGTTCAAGGCCGAATATTCGCCCGACACGCTGTGCGGCCATGCCTCCGTCGATGGCCACACGGTCGGCATCGTCGCGAACAACGGGCCGATCATGCCCACCGGATCGGTGAAGGCGGCGCAGTTCATCCAGCTCTGCGACCAGACCGGCACCCCGCTCGTCTTCCTGCAGAACACCACCGGCTACATGGTCGGCCGTGCTGCCGAGCGTGACGGCGCGATCAAGCATGGTGCGAAGATGATCCAGGCGGTCGCCACGGCGCGCGTGCCGAAATTCACTTTCATCGTCGGCGGCTCCTACGGCGCCGGCAATTACGGTATGTGCGGCCGCGGTTTCTCGCCGCGTTTCATCTTCTCCTGGCCTTCGGCGAAGACAGCGGTGATGGGCGGCGAGCAGGCGGCGAAGGTCATGGAGATCGTCACCCGCGGCAAGGCCGCGCGCGACGGCACGCCGGTGGACGAAGCAGCACTGGCAAAGATGTCCGCCGGCATACGCGGCGGCGTCGAGGCACAGTCGGGTGCGCTCTTCGCCACGGCGCGGCTCTGGGACGACGGCATCATCGACCCGCGCGACACGCGGGCAGTATTGGCGCTGTGCCTGGCAATCGCGGCGGAGGGCGATCGGCGCGAGCTCAAGCCGAACAGTTTTGGAGTGGCGCGAGGATGATGAAGGCGCTCCTCTCCCCGCTCTACGGGGAGAAGGAAGAGGAGAGAAAAGGATGCAATTCACACCTGAACACGAGAGCCTTCGCCGCACCGTAGCGAAATTCGTCGCCGAGGAACTCAACCCGCATGTCGACGAATGGGAGAAGGCGGAGGAATTCCCCTCCCACGCCATCTTCAAGAAGCTTGGCGATCTCGGTCTGCTCGGCATCAAATACGATCCGGCTTATGGCGGGCTCGGCCTCGACTTCTCCTATTCCATGGTGATGGCCGAGGAACTCGGCACCTGTGCGGCCGGCGGTCCGCCGATGGCGATCGGCGTGCATACCGACATGTCTACGCCGGCGCTCAACCGCTTCGGCTCCGATCACGTGAAGCAGAATTTCCTGAAACCTTCGATCGCCGGCGACGTGGTGAGCTGCCTCGGCGTCTCCGAGCCGGGCGGCGGCTCCGATGTCGCGGCGGTAAAGACCACGGCGCGCAGGCAAGGCGACGACTACGTCATCTCCGGCACCAAGATGTGGATCACCAACGGTCTCAAGGCCGACTGGTGCTGCCTGCTGGCCAATACTTCGGAAGGCGCGCCGCACAAGAACAAGTCGCTCATCGCCGTGCCGATGGATGCGAAAGGCATCACCCGGCAGAAGATTCACAAGATCGGCATGCACTCCTCCGACACCGCGCAGCTTTTCTTCGACGAGGTGCGCGTGCCGGCGGCAAACATCATCGGCCAGGAAGGCATGGGCTTCACCATGCAGATGCTGCAGTTCCAGGAGGAGCGGCTTTATGCCTGCGCCAGCTCGCTGCGCGGCCTCGACCACATGATCGACCTCACCATCGAATATACGGGCGAACGCAAGGCTTTCGGCAAGCCGGTGCTCGATAACCAGGTGGTGCATTTCCGCCTGGCCGAGCTGCGCACCGAGGTGGAGGCGCTGCGCGCGCTGACCTGGAGCGCGATCGAGCAATATGTGGCTGGCGGCGACGTCACGCGGCTCGCCTCGATGGCGAAGCTCAAATGCGGCCGCCTGGTGCGAGAGGTTTCGGATTCCTGCCTGCAATATTGGGGCGGCATGGGCTACACCGCCGACAATCCGGTCAGCCGCGCCTACCGCGACACCCGCCTCGTCTCGATCGGCGGCGGCGCCGACGAGGTGATGCTCGGCATCATCTGCAAGCTCGAAGGCACCCTGCCGGGCACGAGCAACAGGAAGCGCGGCCCGGCGTGATCAGCAGACTCCTTATTGCCAATCGCGGCGAGATTGCCTGCCGCATCGTGCGCACCGCGCGGCGGATGGGCATCGCCACCGTAGCGGTCTATAGCGACGCGGATGCGGACGCGCTGCATGTGCGTTCGGCCGACGAGGCGATACGCATTGGCGGTCCGCTGCCTTCGCAATCCTACCTCGACATCGAGGCGGTCGTCGCGGCGGCCAGGAAGACCGACGCCGACGCGGTTCATCCTGGCTATGGTTTTCTGTCGGAGAACGCCGCTTTTGCCGAGGCCTGCGCCGCCACTGGCCTGACTTTCGTCGGCCCGCCGCCGCAAGCGATCCACGCCATGGGCGACAAGGCGCGCGCCAAGGCGCTCATGATCTCCGCCGGCGTGCCGGTGGTGCCCGGCTACGCCGGCGATGACCAGACCTTGGCGCGGTTCGAAGCCGAGGCCGGCCGCATCCGCTATCCGGTCCTGCTCAAGGCAGCGGCCGGCGGTGGCGGACGCGGCATGCGCCGCGTCGATCGGCCCGAGGCGCTGGCCGCCGCGGTGGAGAGCGCGGCGCGCGAGGCGCAGAACGCGTTCGGCGATGCCACGCTTCTGATCGAGCGCATGGTGACCGACGCCCGCCACATCGAGCTGCAGATCTTCGCCGACAGCCATGGCAACGTGATCCATCTCGGCGAGCGCGACTGCTCCGCCCAGCGCCGCCACCAGAAAGTGATCGAGGAAGCGCCCTCGCCTTTTGTCGATGCGGCGCTGCGCGCAGCAATGGGAGCCGATGCCGTCAAGGCGGCGCAGGCGGTCGGTTATGTCGGCGCCGGCACGGTCGAGTTCATCGTCGCCGCGGACCGCAGCTACCACTTCCTCGAGATGAATACGCGGCTGCAGGTCGAGCACCCGGTCACCGAGGCGGTCACCGGCTTCGACCTCGTCGAATGGCAGATCAGGATCGCCAATGGCGAGAGGCTGCCGATCGCGCAGGACGATTTGCGCCTTGCCGGCCACGCCATCGAGGCGCGGCTCTACGCCGAGGATCCGTATGCCGGCTTCGTGCCGCGCACCGGCACGGTGCTGCACTGGCAGCCGGAGGCAGCGACCGCGCGTGACGGCGTGCGCATCGACCATGGCATCGCGCAAGGCGATGCCATTTCACCGTTCTACGATCCGATGCTGGCGAAGCTGGTCGCGCACGGGCGCGACCGGGCCGAGGCGACCCAGCGGTTGCGGGCCGCACTCGCAGCCGCCCCGCTCCTCGGCGTGACCACCAACCGCGCTTTCCTGTCCGATCTCCTCGGCACGCCGGAGTTCACCGCCGGCTCGATGACGACCGGGCTGCTCGACCGCTGGCTGGACGCAAAGGCGCCGATCCTTTCCCCTGCCGCGCCCGACCCGCGCACCGTCGCCATAGCCGCCGCGGTGCTCGCGGCGGCGCCGGGCGGCGACTGGTTTCGTTCGACCGGCCTCGCCGAATGCCCGGTCACGCTCGTCTGCGACGGCGCAACCCACGACGCGGTGGTTCGCCTCGAGCGCGGCCGGCTGACCGGCGTCACGCTTGCCGGCGCGACCCTGGCGATCGATGCGATCGAGATCGATCTCCCGGCAATCCGCATCCAGCTCGGCCAAGCATGGCTCTCCGGCACGGCGCTCGTTGCAGGCCGCGACCTCTGGCTGGAAACAGGCGGCCGCACATTCCTTTTCTCGGAACCGGACGATCTCGTCCGCGGCCGACGAGCCGAGGATCCTTCGCGCATCACGGCCCCGGTCACCGGGCTGGTGCGCTCCGTCGCGGTCACGCCCGGCGCCGTCGTTCAGGAAGGCCAGATCCTGCTCGTCATCGAGGCGATGAAGATGGAGACGTCGCTTGCCGCCCGCATTTCCGGCACGGTATCGGCCGTGCACGTCGCGCCCGGCGAGCAGGCACAGATCGGGCAGCTGCTGGTCGAAGTGTCATAGTACCCCGAAGCGGCTTGAACCGGCCGCGGCCGATTGTTATACGAGATAACAATTGGGAGGAAGCCGTGCCGTTGATCGACATCGCAGGCATGCGGACGGTTCGCATGGGCGAGCTGGCGGTCGATGCCGAGCACGCGCCGGACGGCGTCGTGCGCATGCGGTCGCGGGCGCCGCTCGGCTCTTATCCGCGCGCCATCACCGACTGCCTCGTCGACTGGGCCGGCAAGGCGCCGGACCGGGTTTTCCTGGCAGATCGCGGCCGCGACGGCGAATGGCGCACGCTGACCTATGCGGACGCCCTGGCCAGGAGCCGCGCGATTGCCGCATGGCTGCTCCGCCAGGGGCTCTCGCCGCAGCGGCCGATCGTGATCCTCTCCGGCAACTCCATCGAGCACGGCCTGCTGGCGCTCGGCGCGATGCTTGCCGCAATCCCCTACGCACCCGTATCGCCTGCCTATTCGCTGATCTCGTCCGACCACGCCAAGCTGAAGCACATCTTTGCCCTGCTCACGCCCGGGCTGGTGTTTGTCGCCGAAGGTCGCCCCTTCTCGAAAGCGCTGGCCGCGGTCATGCAGGAAGGCATCCGGCTTGTCGTCGACAAAGACCCGCCCGACGGCGTCGAGGCGACGTCGTTCGCCGAGCTGCTCGCCACCGAAGCCGGTCCGCAAGTGGACGCCGCGCACGCCTCCGTGAGCGGCGACACGATCGCGAAATTCCTGTTCACCTCCGGCTCCACCGGCATGCCCAAGGCGGTGATCAACACCCAGCGCATGCTTGCCTGCAACCAGGCGATGATCGCGCATTCGCTCGCCTTCCTGCGCGACGAGCCGCCCGTGATGGTCGACTGGCTCCCCTGGAACCATACGGCCGGCGGCAACCACAATTTCGGCATCGCACTGTTCAACGGCGGCACGCTCCATATCGATGACGGCAGCCCGACGCCGGCCGGCATCGGCAAGACCGTGCGCAATTTGAGCGAGGTCGCGCCGACGCTCTATTTCAACGTGCCCAAGGGCTACGAGATGCTGTCGGCGCACCTTGCCTCCAACGCGGCGCTGCGCCAGCGCTTCTTCTCCGCAAGGCTGAGGCTCATGCAATATGCCGGAGCCGGGCTCGCCCAGCATGTCTGGGACGCGCTCGAGCGGCTGGCGCGCGAGACCACCGGCGAGCGCGTGATGATGATCACCGGCTACGGCTCGACCGAGACCGCACCTTTCGCCTTCACCACGACCTGGCCGGTGAACCGGCCCGGCGAGGTCGGGCTGCCGGCGCCGGAGCTCGACATAAAGCTGGTGCCGAATGGCGAGAAGCTGGAGCTCAGGCTGAGGGGCCCGAACATCACGCCCGGCTACTGGCGGCAGCCGGACAAGACTGCCGAATGTTTCGACGACGAGGGTTTCTATTGCATCGGCGACGCGCTGAAATTCGTCGATCCGGCCGACGCGAACAAAGGCCTGCTCTTCGACGGACGCGTGTCGGAAGATTTCAAGCTCTCGACCGGGACCTGGGTGAACATGGCCGCCGTCCGCGGCGCGCTGATTAGGAGCCTCGCGCCTTATGTGCGCGATGCCGTGCTGACCGGCCTCGACCGCAATCATGTCGGCGCGCTGCTGCTGCTCGATCTCGACGCGGCGCGCAAGCTCGCACCGGACATCGACAAGGCCGACGAGAAGGCGTTGGCCGGCCACCCGGCCTTGCGCAGCCTTTTCCAGGAGCGCCTCGACGTGCTCGCGGCAGCCTCCACCGGCAGCTCCAATCTGGTCGCCCGCGCCATCGTGCTCGATCGCGCCCCCTCCCCCGACGCCAACGAGATCACCGACAAGGGTTCCATCAACCAGCGCGCGGTGATGGCTGCGCGGGCGAGGCTCGTCGAAGATCTCTACGCCGACCCGCCTCCCGCTCACGTGCTCGTTGCGAGAAGATCATGACCGGCCTCCGCTACCGCTTCGACGATGCCTGGCTGCTCGACGGGGTGCGCACGCCCTTTGTCGACTACACCGGCGCCTTCGCGGAGGTATCGCCCATCGACCTCGGCATCAAGGCCGCCCGCGCGGTCATCGAACGGGCCGGCATCGATCCGCGCGCGATCGGCACCACCATTGCGGGCTCGATGGCGCAGGCCTCGTTCGACGCCTATGTCACGCCGCGCCATATCGGGCTCTATGCCGGCGTGCCGGTGGAGAAGCCGGCGCATCTGGTGCAGCGCATCTGCGGCACCGGCATCGAGGTGCTGGTGCAGGCGGCCGACATGGTCTGCGCCAAACGTGTCGACCTGGCGCTCTGCGTCGGCACGGAATCGATGAGCCGCAACCCGGTCGCGGCCTATACCCATCGCAACGGCTTCCGCATGGGCCAGGTCGAGTTCAAGGATTTCTTGTGGGAAGCGCTGCTCGACCCGGCCGTCTCCTGCACCATGGGCGGCACGGCCGAAAACCTGGCGCGTGACCACCAGATCAGCCGCGAGGAGGTCGATCGCTTTGCCGAGCGCAGCTTCGTTCGCGCCGTCGCGGCGCAGGAGGATGGCTTTCTTGCCGGCGAGATCGTCGCGGTGAAGACCGAGACTTTTGCGCAGGACGGTTTCAACCCGCGCGGCATCCGGCTGCCGCGCAAGGTCGAGGCTGTCGCGCAGGACAGCCACATCCGCCCGTCGCCTTACGAGGTGCTGGCAAAGCTGAAGCCGGCTTTCGGCGGCGTGCAGACCGGCGGCAATTCTTCCGCCGTCGTCGACGGCGCGGCGGCGGCAATCGTCGGCTCGGGCGAGCAGGCGCGGCGCGATGGGCGCAAGCCGCTGGCGCGGCTTGTCGCTTCCGTATCGGTTGGCGTTCCGCCGCATATCATGGGCATTGGCCCGGTGCCCGCGATCCGCGCCCTGCTGGACGAGGCCGGCCTCGGCCTCGACCGGATCGATCGCGTCGAGATCAACGAGGCTTTCGGCGCGCAGGCCATCGCCTGCGTGCGCGAGCTCGGCCTCGACGAGGAGAAGCTCAACGTCAATGGCGGGGCCATCGCCATCGGCCATCCGCTCGGCGCCACCGGCGTGCGCCTGACGGTGACCCTGGCGCGCGAGCTGAAGCGAAAGGGCCTGCACTACGGCATCGCCTCGGCCTGCGTCGGCGGCGGCCAGGGCATCGCCATCCTCGTCGAGAATCCGGAGGCCTCCAGCACGTCGCGTGAAAAGGGTTCACGCGACGTGCTGTAGATTCTCGATGTTGCGCATGTCTTTATCCCAAAACCGCTGCACACTTTCGGGAGACGTGCCGTGATGCTTGTCCATCGTCGCCAGGTCGAGATCGAGTGGGGCGACTGCGATGCCGCGGGCATCGTCTTCTATCCACGCTATTTCGCCATGCTCGACGCCTCGTCTGCCTACCTGTTCGAGGCAGCCACCGGCCTGAAACAGTACGCCTGGGCGAAGAAATACGGCGTCGTCGGCATCCCCATGGTCGACACGGGCGCGCGATTCATCATCCCGTCGCGTTACGGCGACGTCATCACCATCGAGACGCAGGCCACCGAGATCCGCCGCTCGAGCTTCGACATCGCGCACCGCGTTTTCAAGGGCGAAGCGCTGGCCATCGAAGCGCGCGAAACGCGCGTCTGGGTGGCCAAGGACCCGGACGATCCGGATCGGATCAAGGGCGTGCCGATTCCGGCGGAGGTCGTGGCGGCGCTGTCGGGGAAGTAGCAGCGCTGGCACCGTACCCCCTTGCCAAAAAAGTGTTTCAGAAAGCCGTTTTAGCTAGTTCAGCCGCATAGTAGATTCGCACGTGCATCCATGATGGCGCCGGCGTGCAGGCGCTGTGTCTTCGAAGAAAGAGCGGCACTGTCGCCGCGCCAAGTTCCAAGACCTCGGCGCTGCCCCTCATCCGCCTGCCGGCACCTTCTCCCCGTA
>Ga0164290_1001124_pt1 | contig 51577 bp, 48 predicted proteins | sample Micstemetagenome_FD_108782 | JGI IMG/M metagenome (GOLD analysis project Ga0164290, IMG submission 108782) | Contaminated culture microbial community from soil near Moab, Utah, USA - Microcoleus steenstrupii SON62 (Illumina Assembly) | ecosystem: Environmental > Terrestrial > Soil > Soil crust...
AAAAAAGGTACTTTTGCCCATAGTTAGTTGGGTTGTGTGGTAACACCAAACTAACGATAAAGGGAGGCCCCAAACCTCCCTTTATCATATTTATCCGGAACTTTCCCCGGACAACAGTGATTCGAAATTCCTTATTTTGTATTCTACAGCACCTCCCGCAGCGTTTCAATCACCTTATCCACTTCTTCCTTCGTATTGAAGCGGCTGAAAGAAAAGCGCAGGGTCACCCATTTATCGGTCTTTTTCAGGGCACGCATAACATGAGAGCCCACATCGGCGCCGGAGCTGCAGGCAGAGCCTCCCGACACACAGATACCGCGCATGTCGAGGTTCATAAGCAGGAACTCGGTCTTCTCGGTACGCGGGAAGCAAACGCTCAGCACCGTATACAGGGAGCTGTTGCTGCAATTGAAGGATACGCCATCGACCGTGTCGACGAGCCGGCGGCGCATATAGGACCGCAGTTCATTGATGTGCCGGCTATCGCGCTCGTAGTGCTCCATGGCCAGCTCGAGGGCTTTGGCAAAGCCGACAATGCCGTAAACGTTTTCCGTTCCTGCGCGCATATTGCGCTCCTGGCCGCCTCCCAGAATGAAGGGCTTAACCTGGATTTCTTCATTCACATAGAGGATACCGATGCCTTTGGGACCGTGAAACTTATGCCCGGCACCGGAGATGAAATGAACGTGGACCTCGCCCAGGTTGAGCGGGTAATGACCAACGGTCTGCACGCAGTCGGAGTGAAAAATGGCATCGAACTTCTTACAGATCTCGCCCACCTGCGCAATCGGTAACAGCAAACCGATCTCGTTATTGGCGTGCATCAGCGACACGAGGCAGCGGGTGCCGCGTTTGAAATGGTCGGCCAGCTGTGCTTCAAGGTCACCAAGGTCAACAGAACCGTCTTCATGGAGGCCTACCATGCTGTGTGTGACCTCCGGGCCTTCTCCCCAATACTCCACCGTATGCAAGACGGCATGATGCTCGATGGGTGAGGATATGATATGACGACAGCCCAGATCGCGCACGGCGGCAGCGATGGCGGTATTGTTACTTTCTGTGCCCCCTGAAGTGAAAAAAATGGCGCCCGGACGGGTGCCCAGCAGGCGTGCTACCGTTTTTCGGGCATTTTCGATCGCCAGACGGGTTTCGCGGCCATAGGAGTAAATGGAGGAAGGGTTTCCAAAATGGTCCTGCAGGTAGGGCAACATCGCTTCCAGCACCTGCGGATCGAGGGCGGTGGTGGCAGCATTGTCAAAATAGATTCGGTTGTCCTTCTTCACGGTCACCGGAGTTGCTGTGTGTACAAGCGTTTCTTCCATAAAGCAGTTTTTGGCAGCCCGGAGGGCAGGCAATCGTGCCGTGAAAGTAAGATTTATTGGTTTATTGGTCTGTTGGTCTGCTAATTTATCCGTCTAATCGCTACCAACCCTCAGAAACCCTCGGAAACCTTCAGGAACCTTCCTCCGCTTCGCGCACGGTGACCGTTCTGACAGGCTGAGCGCAAAAACCTCGACCCTTCTATCCCTCCGCGCTGCACTCGCGGATATCGTTCATCAGCTTGCGGGCGATGTTGTTGGCCGTGGTCTCGAAACTGCTTTCCGCATAAATACGGATGATGGGCTCGGTATTGGAGGTACGCAGGTGCACCCAATCCGTATCGAACTCGATCTTCAGTCCGTCTTCGGTATTGATCGGGTTATTGCGGTATTTCTTTTTGATCTGGTCGAAGATATTGGCCACATTGAGCCCCTTTTCGAGTTCGATCTTGTTCTTGGAAATGAAATAATCGGGGTAATTGGCGCGGAACGACTTCATGCCGCCTTTTTTCTGTCCGGCAAAATGCGACAGGAAAAGGGCTATGCCGATGAGCGCGTCGCGTCCATAATGGAAATCAGGAACGATGATTCCTCCATTTCCTTCGCCGCCGATCACGGCCTCTACCTCTTTCATCTTCTTAACCACATTCACTTCACCAACGGCCGAGGGGAAGTACTGTCCGCCCTTTTTCAGGGTTACCTCCTTCAGGGCCTTGGTGGAACTCATATTGGAAACCGTGTTACCCGGCCGCTTGCTCAGGATATAGTCGGCAACCGCTACCAGCGTATATTCTTCACCGAACATAGAGCCGTCTTCGCATACGAAGCACAAGCGGTCAACGTCCGGGTCTACGGCGATGCCGAAGTGGGCGTTTTGCTTTACCACCTCATTGCTCAGCTGGGCCAGGTGCTCCGGGAGGGGTTCGGGATTGTGGGCAAAGCGGCCATTCACCTCGCCGTTGAGCACGATGACCTCCGTCACGCCCAGTGCCGTAAGTAGCTGGGGAATGACCAGGGCACCGGTGGAGTTGATACAGTCAACCACCACTTTGTATTCCTTCTTCTCAATGGCTTTGGTATTGGTCAGCGGGTAGTTCAGCACCAGGTCGATATGCTTCTGGAGCCAGCTGTCGTCGCGGGTTACGGAGCCCAGCTTTTCCACGTTGGGGAAGCTGATGTTTTCCTGTGCGGCCCGCTCGAGTACCTGTGCGCCCAGCTCGCCGGAGATGAATTCCCCCTCGCTGTTGAGCAGCTTCAGGGCATTCCATTCTTTCGGGTTGTGTGAGGCGGTGATGATGATGCCGCCCGCCGCACCTTCGGCTTTAGTGGCCAGCTCAACCGTTGGGGTGGTCGAAAGGCCCAGGTCGATCACCTGGATGCCCAGCCCGATGAGGGTCTGTATGACCAGACCGTTGACGAGCTCGCCGCTCATGCGGCCGTCGCGGCCCACCACGATTTTTACAGGGCCCTGGCCACCGGCCGTTTCGATGATCAGGGAGCCAAAGGCAGCGGTAAATTTCACCACATCGATCGGTGTCAGGTTTTCGCCCGGCTTACCGCCGATGGTGCCCCTGATACCGGAAATACTCTTGATTAAAGCCACTACAAATCCGTTTTAAAGGGGGCAAAAATACAGGTTTCCCGCCAGCCGTACCGAACTCTTTCGCTGCCGATGAGCTCGGCGAACAGGAGGAGGTAGTGGTTTATTGGTAACAGGCACTATGTTATCCGGGTACCAATCGGCGCTGTTTCCGGTTTCGGGTCATGATTCCCAAGACCTGATTCCTCATTCCCATTCTCTCATCCTCTCGTTCTCATGTTCTCTTGTTCTCTCGTTCTCTTGTTCTCTCGTTCTCTCGTTCTCTTGTTCTCTCGTTCTCTTGTTCTCTTGTTCTCCCATTTCTCCATTCTCCCATTCTCCCATTTTCATTCCCTTAGCTTTGCCCAAAACCGAACGAATGGCCGACCGCGAATGGTACCGCAACTGGTTCAACTCCGACTATTATCACAAGCTCTATTTCGACCGCGATGAGCAGGAGGCCGAGGATTTCCTGGAGCGCCTTCTTGCCCACCTGCAGCCGACAGCCGGCAGCCGGATGCTCGACCTGGCCTGCGGAAAGGGCCGTCACAGCCGCTTCCTGGCGGCACACGGCTTCGACGTAACCGGCATCGATATCTCGCCCGAAAGCATCCACTTTGCGCAGCAATACGAAGGGGAAAGACTCCACTTTGCCGTGCACGACATGCGCCTCCCCTTCTGGGTGAATTACTTTGATTACGTTTTCAATTTTTTCACCTCCTTCGGCTATTTCGCTACCCGCCGCGAGCACGACGATGCCCTTCGCACCATAGCCCGGGCCATCCGTCCCGAAGGCAACCTGCTGATCGACTACCTGAACGTACACTACGTGGAAGACCGGCTGGTCCATAACGAGGAAAAAACCATCGACGGCACCCACTACGAAATCCACCGCTGGCACGACGATCATCATTTCTTCAAGAAGATCATCGTCAACGACCCGAAGCTGGAGCAGCCGATTTACCATACCGAGCAGGTGGCCAAGTTCAGTCTCGGCGACTTCACGGATATGCTGTCTTTCCAGGGCCTGCAGGTGCAGCAGGTATTTGGCGACTACAAACTGAACGCCTACGACGTGCGGCATACGCCCCGGCTGATCCTCCTTGCCCGCCCCCGCTAGTTTATAGGAATTCCCTTTCTGTAAACCTGTTCCGAAAAGGCTGAAAATGAAGGTTAAAGCCTTGCAGCGGCACCCGATGATGGTACGATGTTGGCTGCTGCATTCGCTTAAACGAATTAGCTATGGACATTATCATCCAATCGCTGGGCTTCAAGCACAGCACGGACCTGGAGGGATTTATTCAGGAGAAGCTCGAAAAACTGAAGCCTGGCGACCGGATCATACGGGCCAATGTGATGTTGTTTCAGGGTCCGGACCGGGCTACACCCGAAGATTACTGTGAAATCCGGCTCGAGGTGCCGGGGCCGGACCTTTTCGTTAAAGAACATGCCCTTAGCTTTGAGCAGTCGGTAGACGCCTGTGTGGAAAAACTCGCGGTGCAGTTGCGCAAGGCCCATGACAAGCAGATCGACCGTAAACACCGCAGCGAACCGAACGACATCCTGACCGACCAGTTGCTGCGGAGCACGGATGAGGACGAGGACAAGGCCGCCTACTGAAACGGCCGGGTTGGCGCAATTGTTGAGGACAGGGCTTGTAAACCGGTGTCGGGTAGCCGATGACGGCTGATTCCGGGGCCTGATGTATTGTAACGGATGAGGCCAGGCGCCCGCTACTATAAACGTATGGCTATGAAAACAGCAAATGTATCTTTCCGTTTCCGGGCGTTGCTCCTGGCCCTGTCGCTTTGTGTTTTCGAGACGGCCCTGTGGGCACAGGATGGTTCCGGCGGCAGTGAGGGGGGCGGCAGCAGTTCCTCCAGCTCCACCAAAACCGTAACGATCACCTCCGATAACGGCTCCGGCGAGTGGTACAATTCGCCCTGGGTGTGGCTGATCGGAGCAGCTGTGTTTATCGTGTTGCTGGTGGCCCTGCTGGGCGGCGGCGGCCGGCGCAGAACGACCATCACCGATACCACTACTACCGGAGGTGCGGGAGGACCGGTTCAGCGGACCGTGCGGCGCGATGATGTGGATGAAGTTTAAGCAAAAAAGGCCGCCGCAGGGCGGCCTTCTTCATCCGCTCCGGCCCCAAATCCGTATCTTTCGCGGCAAGACGCCCCAAACACCTTTCATGGACGAACAAGCTTTCCTGCAGTTGCTTTCCGAGCGCGCAAAAACCCTTCAGATCAATCCGTTCCTGTTGCTTTCAGGACTGGAAGCGCTGTACACCTTCCGCGATGTGCCGATGAACACGCTGAACCACGAAATGCTCGACAGCCTCGTGCTGACGCTATTTACCCTGCGCATCGGCGACCAGTTTCATGCCCTTGCGGAAGAACAGTTGTCCAAATCGAGTCCTTTCGGACAAACCGCGGCACACCGGGAGCTCGAAGAAATTCCGGAAAGGGAGCTGGAAGCATCCAACAATCCCTATCTCCGCTCCTTCGCGGGCATCATGCAGGGAAAGGCACCGATTCGCCGCTACCACGAAAAGGCGCTCGAGGCGGCGGCTCTGGAGGTGAACCAGGTGCAACTGCGCTACGGCAACAGCAGCATCGGCGCAATTATGATCGATGTGTGCCGGAATAACCTGAATGATGTGCTGCCCCTCGGCGGTCTGTTCAGTGCCTGAACAGCAGAAAAAAAAGACGGCACTTGCTGATCGCATTGCCGATCACTCCTATATTTGTCGGGTACACCCTAATCATACGCCATGCCCACACCTAAAAACCGCATCCTGCTGGTGGAGGACGATGCCGACGATCGCCACATCATGGAGCAGGCCTTCCAGGAACTTGCCTGCGATGGAAACATAAAGATGTTCCGCTCCGGACCCGAATTGCTCGACTATCTACGGCCTCTTGCCCTTCCCGCCCTGCCCGAACTGATTGTTCTTGACTACAACATGCCCTCGCTGAATGGCGCGGAACTCGCCCTGCAACTGAAAGCGCAGGAAAACCTGAAAAATGTGCGCATCGTGTTGTATTCGACCGGCATGAGTCCGAGAATGAAAGAAGAACTGCTGGAGGCGGGCATACTCCATTGTTTCGATAAAGGCATGGACTATCGCGAAATACTCGATCTGGTGCAACGGCTGCTCCTTCTTTCGGGCCAGCCGGCGAAAACAGCGGCTGAAGGGAGTTTGGCCTGAAGGGCTGTTTGTAGAAGCTCTTATACATTTCCCCGAAAACGCAGGCCCGGTCCTGCCGATCGTAGAAAAGTAGCGGCGCTTCCGGATGAGCGGCCAAACCCTCCGGAAAGATCCCGCAATCGGTTTGCGCTATAATTCAGGGAAATGCCGCCTGAAAAGTTGTGTGCGGTGCTCCTGCAACATCGGAGCCGGGAGCGAGGCACAGTTTTTTAGGAAAGGGGACACAGGTAGCACACCTTCAACCATTCAAAAACGCATAAACGTTTATTTTATGAACGAAAACAGAATCAACGGAGAAAACCAAGGTCAAAGAGAGCAAAACAATGGCGGCGAACGCAAGCGCTCCAATCGCGGTTTTGCTGCGATGAGTCCCGAACGCCAGCGTGAGATCGCCAGCAAAGGAGGCCGCGCCGCCCATGAGCAGGGCGTTGCCCACCAGTGGACCAGCGAGGAAGCGCGCGAGGCCGGCCGCAAAGGCGGCATGAACTCCCGCGGCGGCCGTCGCCAGCAAAATAATGGCCAGGAAGGACCGGCCCTGTAAGATTACCTGTTCTCGTTGCAGCTGATTGAAGCCAGGTGTATTCCTGGCTTTTTCGTTTTCTTTCGTGAGACGTGCATCGTGAGGCGTGATTCTCTATTATGCTGCAGCCTGCCGCGGATGTCAAAGCGAGGCGTCCACTCCAGGTAAACCGGCGTCAGCATTCACGACTCACGATTCACGACTCACGACCATCAAACTACACCCCCGCACATCGCTATGATCCATCCTCCCCAGCACTTCGAAGCGGCCATCGGGGTGCAGGCGTGCCACGTCTTCGGTGGCAATGAAACTGCAGGACCAGCGGTTGGCCAGATCCATGACGCAGAGACGCCCGGCCTTTCCGGGTCTTCGCGACAAATCGCCGGGATCGTCTTCTGCCGCCACCCACACCTGCATCCAGGGCGGACACTGAAAGAGGCCACCGGCAGGCGCATAGGCCTGCGACAGCAATTCCGTCATCCCATACTCCGAATGAATGTGCTCCCGGGAAAAGGCGGCGCATAACCGGTCGTGTACTTCGCTGCGCAGCAGTTCGCGGCGGCGCCCCTTCATGCCGCCCGTTTCCATCACTACGGTGTGCTTCAGGGGCATCGGGAAAGCAGCGGCGAAATCGAGCAGCGCATAGGTGACTCCGATGAGCAGCGTCTTTTGTCCTGCCGCTTCGAGTTGCGCCAGCTGCCGGGCAAGAGCCGCATGTTCATAGAGGTAAAAACCATTCAGCGGATGCCCGCTCTCGTTCATGAAGTGCTGTACCATATGCACCAGGGAGCTTTGTCCCCGTTCGAGGTAAGAGGGCAGCAGGGCCAGGATGCACCACCCGGAGAGCGAACCGTACTGTGCCTCGAAGCCGGCTTTGGACACGGCATCGTACCAGGCCCGCTCCCGCACCCGGTGTCGGCTGGTGCCGGCGCCGGTAGTACCGCTGCTCTCAAACACCAGCTCCGGCTCGAAGGCGGTGGTCTGCACGGCATGAGTCTTGAAAAAGGATATGGGCAGAAAGGGAAAACGGGCAGGGTCCTCCACAACAGAACCAGCCCCTACCAGCTCGCAAAAGCGATGGTAGAGCGGATTCCCGGCCCTCTGGAAACGGAAGGTCTCCGCGGCTGCCTCCGGGAAAGTTGTTTCGTTTATGTGAAATAATTTGCTGAACGCTGCTACTTCCTTCACAATGAATGGTGTGATCGTTTAAATTTGTTTGTATCAACCCCGTGCGATGAGATATACCCTGACCGCCTTTCTGTTGGCCGCCGTGATGGCCGGGTGCAACAAAGATAAATTCCAGACAAAGCCGCAGATCCGGTTGTTGTCGGTCAGCTCTATGGTGATCCCCGTCAACAGCGACATGCTGATCCGTATGGAATTCACCGATAAGGAGGGCGACATCGATGATTCGTTGTTCGTGCGCAAGGTACGCCTCAACCTGCGCACCCGCGATACGGTCCGGGATTCTTTCCGCCTGAAAGTACCCGACTTCCCCGACCGCTCCAAGGGCGAAATCGAATTGCGCCTCTCCTACCAGAACCTCATCTCCGCCGCCGATCCTCCGACCGTGCCGGGCACGAATCCGCCGCAGCGCGAAGCCGATACCCTGAATCTGCGCTTCCTGCTCCGCGACAAGGCCGGCAACAGGAGCGACACGCTCACGATCGAAAGAATCGTGGTGCGCCGGTCCTGATGTCTTCCCGGCATGCGAGTAACACGCGCCTTACTTGACTATTTCCTGTTTACCAGCAGTTTCATTGCCGCCCTTGCGGCGATCATGACCCTGCACGCGCTTCGTTTGTCGGCACAGCCGGTTTCTGCCGGCCTGATCGTTTTCGTGGTTTGCGGCACCCTGTGCAGCTACAACTTTCACTGGATGCTGACACCGGCCCTGTTCAGCGGCGGGTACAAGGCCGGATGGTCGGTGCGGCACAGGCGCCTGCACCTGCTGCTCTTCCTGTTATCGGCAGCAGGGGCGGCCTATGCCGGCTGGCAGTTGCGCAGCCCCCTGCACTGGCTGCTGCTCACGGCCTTTATGACCTTCCTCTACTCGGCACCCAAAATACCATTGCCGGTATTCCGTTCCCTGAAAAAGGCCGCTGTTGGCAAAACGGCTTTTCTGGCCCTGGCCTGGACGCATGTTCCCTACATGCTCCCACTGCTGCTGCGCGGTGGCGAATGGAGCCTGGCAGAATACCTTTTGGTCTTCAACCGGTTCTTTCTCATCTACCCGATCTGTATTCTTTTCGATTACCGCGACCGGAAGGCCGACCGTGCCGAGGGCATCCGCAGCCTGGCCACCGAGTTGCCGGAACAGGGTGTCCGCCGTTTGTTTCAGGGATGTTTGCTGGTTTTCTTTATCAGCAACGCGGCACTTCCTTTCGCGGGCATCCCGCTCAGCGAAAGCGCCTTTCTCCTGCTTCCCGGACTTCTGCTGGCCCTGGCCGGCAGGCAGGCACAAAGGCAGCGGTCCGATTATTTTTACTACGGCATTCTCGACGGGCTTATGGGTTTGTCGGCAGCCCTGTCGCTGCTCTGTTCCTTTACCTAAATTTGACGTTCAAACTACGATTATGGCAAAAGCTTCGAAAGCAAAGGCAACGAATAAATCACTGCTCGGCGATGACTCCATGAACTTCCTCGCCGACTATATCAACAACCCCTCCCCGGTAGGTTTTGAATACAGCGGACAGCGTTTGTGGCTGGATTATATCACCCCCTTCGTAGACGAAACATTCACCGACCCCTACGGAACCGCAGTAGGCGTGGTCAATCCCGGCCAGCCCTTCAAGGTGGTGATCGAAGCCCATGCCGACGAGATCAGCTGGTTTGTCAACTACATCACGGCAGAAGGCCTTATCTACGTAAAACGCAACGGCGGCGTCGACCACCAGATCGCTCCCAGCCAGCGGGTATGGATTCATGGACGGAAGGGACTGGTAAAAGCCGTGTTCGGGTGGCCCGCCATTCATACACGCATCGGCAATGCCGACAAAGAGCCTACGCCGAAAACGGAAAACCTCTGGCTCGACTGCGGCGCCCGGAGTAAGAAGGAAGTGGAAGACCTCGGCATTCACCCCGGGTCGGTAGTCACCTATGTGGATGGCTTTGACCAGCTGGCCAACGACTACTTTGTAGGCCGCGCTTTCGACAACCGGATCGGCGGCTTCATGATCGCGGAAGTGGCCCGCCTCCTGCGCCAGAACCGCAAGAAACTCCCCTTCAGCCTTTACGTCGTAAATGCCGTACAGGAAGAGATCGGCCTGCGCGGTGCCGAGATGATCGCGCGGCGCATCAAACCCGATGTGGCCATCATCACGGATGTTACCCACGACACCTCCACCCCCATGATCAACAAGATGATCGAAGGCGATACCGTATGCGGCCGCGGCCCTTCGCTCTCTTTCGGTCCGGCGGTGCACAACAAACTGTTGCAACTGGTGCAGGAAGTAGCCGAAGCATCGGAGATCCCGGCAACTGCGCGCCGTTTCGCGCAGCACCGGCACCGACACCGACTCCTTCGCCTATGCCAACGACGGATGCCCGTCCGTGCTGATTTCGATTCCGCTGCGCTACATGCACACGACCGTAGAAATGCTGCACCGGTCCGATATCGAGCAAACGATCCGGCTGATGTATGAAACCCTGCTGACGCTGACGCCGAAAACGAACCTGAGTTACTTTGCGTAAGGACAATTCAAAAGTCAAAATTCAAAAGTCAAAAAACAACTTCGAGGCACAACTTCGAACAGGAGGTACTGCGGATGCTAAAGGTTGTGACTTTTGAATTTTGACTTTTGCTTTTACACTTTACGTGTCAGCGGTAGCTGAATACCAAACTGATTATACGAGCGGCCACGCTGGTAAGCTGCGCGGGCATACTGAAACTGCAAGCGGCTGAACCGGGCGCGGAAGCCGGCGGAGAATCCGTTGAGTCCGTTGCCGCCGGAGCCGACATTGAGTTCGCGCCGGCGCAGGAAGTTATAGCCCACGTGCACTTCGAGGTTGCGCCCCAGGTACACATGGGTGGCCAGCACGATATGATTGGTCAGCCTGCGTCCGAAAGCAGAGCGGTGCGTGGTACCGTTTTCACTGACAAAAGAAGGATCGTTGAAATCGGTGTTGAAGCGATGGAGGTGCTGAAAGGTCAGCGAAAATCCGAATGGCGCCTTCTCCAGTCTTTTGCTTACGCCCGCCTGCAGGTCAAAGGGCAGGTCTTCGGCCGTGCCGCTATAGGTTTTTAGCTGTCCGCCCATATTTCGGGCCACGAGGCCCGCCGAAAAGCGGCTTGCGGTATCGTTGTAATGCAGCCCCACATCGAAAGCCAGGGCCCTTGAGCGGTAGATACCGTAGTTCGAGTTGATCAGCTTCGCCGTAACTCCGTAACGGATCCGATTCCCATAAGCCCGTGCTGCGGAGAGCTGGATGCTGTAATCGACCGGACGGAAGCTGCCGGTTTCATTGCCGTAGATATCGGTCTGCGTCAGGCTGCCGTAATCGAGATAGAAAATTCCGCCGCCGAAAGTTGTTCCCGACTGCTCATGATGCCAGACGCCACCGAGCTGGTAGGCCTTAATGCCGGCAAAAAAACTGTTGAAGTTGATGCCGAGCTGGCCGTGCAGCGACGATTTCAGCAGGGCCGGATTGTTCAGGGCCAGTCCGATATCGTCGTTTGCCAGCGATACGTTAACGCCGCCTACTGCCGTTTGCGCCGGCGTTGCCGGGAGGTGCAGGAAGTTATAGGCCGCCGCGCCGCCGATCGTCTGGGCCGCCAGCGGCGTCGTAGCCGAACCAAGAATGAGGCAAAACAAAAGTCGGGCAGTCAACGAAAACAGGTTTGGCCGTGAAGGTACGGATTCATCCTTCGACTCCGCTCCACCGCGCTCAGGGTGACAGGAAAGGCCCGGCTGTCAGGCTGAACGACACAGCTTGCCCCGCAGAGGCGGGGAAGTGCAGCCGAAGCCTGACCTACTTCTTCTCCAACGCCAGTTGCAGCACCTCTCCCATCGATTTCACGTAATGAAAGCTCAGCCCCTTGATGAAATCGGGATTGATCTCCTGCACATCCTTCTCGTTCTGCCAGCAAAGGATCAGTTCACGCAGTCCGGCACGACGGGCGGCCAGTACTTTCTCCTTGATGCCACCCACGGGCAGCACCTGGCCCCGCAGGGTGATCTCGCCGGTCATGCCCAGGTAAGGACGCACCTTGCGGCCCGTATAGGCCGAGGCCAGGGCCGTCAGCATCGTAACGCCCGCGCTCGGACCGTCTTTGGGAACGGCGCCTTCCGGAACATGAATATGCGCCGTTTTCTTTTCGAACACCTTCGGATCGATACCAAACTTAGCAGCGTTTGATTGCAGGTAGGACAACGCGGTAGTGGCGCTTTACTTCATTACCTGACCCAGGTTACCGGTCAGCTTGAGATCAGCCTTGCCCTCGCTCAATGTTGTTTCGATAAAAAGGATATCGCCACCCACATAGGTGTAGGCAAGACCCACTGCCACACCGGGCATGTTGGCGGATTTATAGAGCTCATTGGTGTAGCGCGGGCGGCCCAGAATTTCTTCCACATCCGCTACGGTGAGGCTCGCCTTCAGCTGCCCGTCCATAGCCAGGGTCTTGGCCTGGTTACGCATGATGGCCGCCAGTTGCCGGTCGAGCTCGCGCACGCCGCTCTCGCGGGTGTAGCTGGAGATGATGTGTTCCAGCACTTTATCGGAAATCCTGAACCTTGCGTTACCGAGACCGTGTGCTTCCTTTTGCTTGGGCAGCAGGTGCCTTTTTGCGATCTCGATCTTTTCCTCTACCGCATAGCCGCTCAGCTCGATGATCTCCAGGCGGTCGCGCAGTGCGGGCTGTATGGTTTGCAGGTTGTTGGCCGTAGCGATGAACAGCACTTTGCTCAGGTCATACTCCAGCTCGAGGTAGTTATCGTAAAAGGTATTGTTCTGCTCCGGGTCGAGTACTTCGAGCAGGGCGCTGCTCGGGTCGCCGCGGTGGTCGGCCCCTACCTTGTCGATCTCGTCGAGGATCATCACGGGGTTCGAACTCTGGATCTTGCGGAGTGCCTGCAGGATTCTGCCCGGCATGGCGCCGATGTAGGTCTTGCGATGCCCTCGGATCTCGCTTTCATCATGAAGGCCGCCGAGCGACAGCCGCACATACTTGCGGCCGATCGAATTGGCAATAGAGCGTCCCAGCGAGGTCTTGCCGATACCCGGCGGACCGTAGAAACACAGGATGGGTGATTTCATGTCGCCCTTTAGTTTCAGAACAGCGATGTATTCGAGGATGCGCTCTTTGATCTTCTCCATGCCGTAATGATCGGCATCGAGCACTTCCCGGGCATGCCGCAGGTCGTAATGATCGTCGGTGGTGCTGCCCCAGGGCAGATCCAGCATCAGGTCGAGATGATTGTAGACCACCGAATAGTCGGGCGTGCTGGGGTGCATGCGCTCCAGTTTTTCGACGCCTTTCCGGAACAACTCGCGGGCTGCATCGGTCCACGACTTGCTTTCGGCCTTCTTTTGCATTTCACGCAGCTCGCGTTCATTCACGTCGCCGCCCAGTTCTTCCTTGATGCTTTTCAGCTGCTGCTGCAGGAAGTATTCCCGCTGCTGCTTGTCGAGCTCGGCGCGGGTCTTGTTCGTGACCTTATTTTTCAGTTCCGCAAACTGCAGCTCTTTCTGCAGCATGTTCAGGAGCAGTTCGGCCCGCTCGCGGATATCGTTGATCACCAGCAGCCGCTGCTTCTCACGCAGGTCGGTATTGAGGTTGCTCGACACGAAGTTGATCAGGAACACCGGGTTCTCGATGCTTTTCAGGATCACCGAGGCTTCCGATGGCAGGTTGGGCGAAAGCTGGATGATTTCGGCGGCCAGGTCCTTGATGTTGGCCACATAGGCGCCAAAGTCGTTGTCGGTAGGCGCCGGCGCTTCCTCCACGATCTGTATGCGGCCACGAAACCAGGGCTCGTCGCTGGTAACCTGTCCGAGGGCAAAGCGGGCCTTACCCTGGATGATGATGGTAATGCCGCCGTCGGGCATTCTGATCTGCTTCACGATTTTGGCTACCGTGCCGATGGTTTCCAGGTCATTGGCCGCAGGATCCTCTACGTTGGGGTCCTTTTGTGCCACCACACCGATGAGGCGCCCCGAAGCATCGGGGGCCGAATAGGATTCGTTGACGGCCCGGATGCTTTTGTCGCGCCCAACCGTAATGGGCAGCACCACGCCGGGAAACAACACGGTATTGCGGAGCGGCAGCAGGGGCAGCTCGGCCGGTACGCTCGTAAGGTCAAAGCTGTCGCCATCCTGCTCGTTCAGCGGGATGATCGGCAGAAAATCCATTTCTTCTTCAGGGTTCAGGAAAACTTTCATGCAAACAAATGAGCACCTTTCCGGGGGCACCCCGCAAAGGTAAGGCGGATCGGCAGAGGGGAAAGATTAATGCGGACGGAGGGAAACGGCCCGGGGAGGCGGCAACCAGGTTCACCCCTACACAACAATGGGAATGCGCCGAAGCAGCCATTCCCATTTCCGAAAAATCAGCAGCGACGGTGCTCGTTCCATGAACGCCGGTCATATTGCCTACAGCGCGAGACCAACCGACAGCTGGATCGCCTGGCTTTTCCATTTGTTCTGATCCGTCACCTCATTGATATCGTTCAGGCCAACCGCATAACGGCCATTCAGGCGCAGCTTCCCCAGCGAAAGCTGGAGGCCGCCGAGCATCGACAGGTCGCCGCCACGGAAAGCCTGGCGCCCGTTCTGCAGCAGGTTCTGGTCTTTGTTGATCAGGATACCGAACTGGGGTCCGGCCTGCAGGGCGAAAGCCTTGCTCAACCTATAGTTAAGTAATACGGGGATAGAGAGGTAATTGAGTTTCACCTCACCCGATGCCGCGTCGGAGAAGGCGCTGGCATACACCTGGCGGAAGCTCGTGTCGGTGCGCGTCTGGTACTGGTTGAACAGCAGTTCGGGCTGCAGGCCGAAACGCTTGCCGAGGTCAATCTCTACGAATCCGCCGAGATGATAGCCCGTCTTGAATTCATCGCGAAAACTCCTGCCTTCAACTTTCGAAAGGGTGGCTCCGCCCTTCACACCTACCTTGATCTGGGCAAAACCGGTCGTGCCGAGCAGGAACAGCCCGGCGAGCAGCATCGATAGCTTCTTCATGATACACGTCATTTTGAGGTGGGCCACGCAAGAGTTATGCCAGAGCAGGCAAAAGCGGGTCCGGTTGAAAAAAAGGCGTCTAACGTATCAATTTTCCATCGGTCTAAAGCAACACGCCGATGTTCATGCGCAACACCCCGATGAAGTTCCGGCTGCCGGCCGGAAAGTAATACTGGGCCAGGTAGGCCGGCCGCACGAAGAGTTTCCGGTACGACCACTCCAACCGCAGGAAGCCCGACAGGGAAAGCGGCTGAAAATACAGCTGGTCGTCGAGCTGCTGGTTGCGCGAGCTTATGAGCTCGTTGAGGTTGGTGGCACGTACGGTGCCATAAGTATTGCTGTTCTGGTTGAAACCGAAACGTTGGGTGCCCGAGGTGAACACGATCTGCGGCGTCAGCCGGAGGCTGGAGCGTTTGCCCAGCAGGTTCAGCCAGTAAAAGTCGCGGCGCACCGAAAACGAAAGCGAGAAGTCGGAAATGCGTTCGTCGGTGCGGATCCGCGTAAAGCCATCCGGTCGAAGACGCAGCGACAGGATGTACGCCTCGCGTTCTTCGAGCTCGGAGCGGCTGCCCCAGCCATAGCTGGCAAACACGGAAGGCTTTACCCACCATTTCTTCCAGGTAAAATAAGCGCCCACCTCGTTTTGCAGGGGCGTGGTGTAAAAGGGCAGGTTGCTCTTCGTGAAAACCCGCGAGAAGTTGATGCCCGCCGTAAAGGCATCCTTCTTCATATAATCGTAGGAGCCGGTTGCCAGGTACTGAAAGGGCTGGAGCTGGCTGCCGTTCTGCACCAGGGTGCCCGATACATTAACTCCGAACCCGCTTTTGTGAAAATAGCCGACCGAAGGAGTGTACGTGAGCTGGCGTCGTTCGTCGATCTCGAAAGTTTCGGGATCCACATAATTGAAATAACCGCTGCTGATGCCCGCATCGAAAAGCCAGAAGGTGCGGGGTGCCGTGATGGAGTCGAGAAAACTGGTCATCTCGTCAAAGAGGGCGTCGTAGTAGGCAAGGCTGTCGGCCAGCTGCAGGGTATCGCGGCGTAGCGTATCGGCACGTGGCTTTTCCTGGGCGGCCACCTGAACAAGCGAACAAAGGCACAACAGCAACAGCACAAATTTTCCCATGAGGCGGCGGGCGGCTTTTTTACCGCATACAAAGACCGACCCAGGTAGCAATGGTTTAAACAAGCGCCTCAGAATGAAGCCGGAAGATAATCAACTCTTTCCGAAACCCGTTTTTTGACGTTGCCCCGGAAGGTAATTACGGATGCGTGCTTACACCAGTTCCAGCAGGGTGATCTCGGGAAGGATGCCCACACGTCCCGGGTAACCGAGGAAACCAAAGCCCCGGTTCACATACAGCTTCTGTCGGCCTTCCTCGTAAATACCGGCCCACTGGCGGTATACATACTGCACCGGGCTCCAGCGGAAACCGGGGATTTCGATTCCGAACTGCATGCCATGCGTGTGGCCGGAAAGAGTCAGGTCGATGTCGGGATAGTTCTGCCTGACCTCTGCATCCCAGTGTGAAGGGTCGTGGCTCATGAGGATTTTGAAGGGCACCTGTTCCGTGCCCGGGTGGGCTTCCTGCATTTTGCCATATTTCGGAAAGCGAGCCTTGGCGCCCCAGTTTTCGATGCCCAGCAGGGCGATCTGCTGTCCGCCTCTTTCAAGCAGCACATGCTCGTTCATCAGCAGGCGCCAACCCATGCGGGCCTGTCCCTCTTTCAGTTGCTGCAGGTTGGCTCTTTTGGCTTCGGCACTGGGCCAGGGAACATAGTCGCCATAATCGTGATTGCCCAGCACCGAATACACGCCCAGGGGTGCCCTCAGGCGGGCAAAGAGCTCCCAGTAGGGATCCATTTCTTCCGCGGTATTGTTGACCAGGTCGCCGGTGAAGAGGATCAGGTCGGGCTGCAGGGAGAGTACCTTGTCGATCCCTCGTGCCACCGCTTCCCTGTCGGTCAGCGATCCGCTGTGGATATCGGAGAGTTGCACCACCTTCAGTCCGCGGAAGGCAGACGGCAGGTTCGGAAAGCGCAGCTGCACCCGCCGCACGCGGTAATCGTATTTGTTGGTAAATCCGTAAAGCAGCGAGGTGAACAGGGTACCGCCGGCGGCAAGGCCGATCCAGCTGAGGAAAATGGACCGGGAGATTCCGCCTTCGCCGATCTGCTGGCCGCCGGCTGCCGGCATAATGACCCGGGTAGCCAGCCACTGCACGGCACGGCGGATATCGTCGATCAGGAAAAACACCGACGCCACGATCTTGGCAAAGAAAAGGCCCAGCAGCAGGGCAAATACGGTGTTACGGAAACCCTTGGGACCCGTGGCCGGACTCAGGGTGGGCAACACGATGAGCAACACCAGGGCGAGCACCGAAAGCGTCCAGTACGTGCTGAAAAGGATCGTGCGGTTGCGCGGGGATGCGCCCTGCGATACCACCTTGAGGATGGCAAAGATGTAAAAGTCAAGGGCCAGCATCAGCACCAGCATGATGCCAAGGAAAAGTGGACTACGCATGAACGGTGTTTAGTGGGTGCAAGTAACGGAGAATCCGGATAGGGTGAGCAGTCGGCGGTCAGCGGTGCGCCCGCGCCGCGAAACGGAGGGAGGAAAGGAAGGTTCCTGATGGTTCCTGATGGTTTGTGAAGGTTTGTGAAGGTTTGTGAAGGTTTGTGAAGGTTTGTGAAGGTTCCCGAAGGTTATGGAGGTTTCTGAAACCCTCCGGAACCCTCCTAAACCCCTACACCCTTTAACGGCCCGTTCGGCCACAATCCTGTATTTTTGCTTCTAACCCAGATTCTTATGCGACTGACCTATTACGGACATGCCAGCTTTGCCGTGGAAACGGGCGGAAAGATCTTGCTTTTCGATCCCTTCATCAGCCCCAACCCGGCTGCTAAGGACATCGACGTGAACACGATCCCCGCCGATTACCTGCTGCTGTCGCATGGCCATGGCGACCACGTTGCGGACGCCCCGGCCATCGCAAAGCGCACTGGCGCCACCGTCATCGCTTCGGCCGAAGTGGCCGGCTGGATGGAACAGCAGGGTGCTTCCGGGGCGATCGGTATGAATCATGGCGGAAAGAAAAGATTCGAGTTCGGTACCGTAAAATGCGTCAACGCCATCCACTCCTCCGGACTTCCGGACGGATCCTACGGCGGCAACCCGATGGGCTTTGTGGTGACGAGCGACGCGGGAAATTTTTATTTCAGCGGCGATACGGCCCTGACCCTCGACATGCAGCTGATTCCGCGCTGGGCGAAGATCGATTTCGCGGTACTCTGTATTGGCGACCATTTTACGATGGGCTACGAAGACGCCGTGGAAGCGGCCCGCATGGCCGGCACCAACCGCGTGGTAGGTGTGCACTACAATACCTTCCCTCCCATCGCGATCGATGTGGAAGCGGCGCGGAAAGCATTTGCGGCCGCCGGAATCGAGCTGCTACTGCCGGGTATCGGGGAAACAATAGAGCTGTAGGAAGGCGTGTTAGCGAGCGTTTAGTTTTTCAAAAGTTTCAAAAAAGGTCCGGAGAAACCGGAACAAGTATCAATCTTTATGGCAAGAATCATCGGTATAGCGAACCAGAAGGGCGGTGTCGGAAAAACCACCACAGCCATCAACCTGGCGGCCTCCTTCGGGGTGCTGGAATACAGAACCCTGCTCATCGACGCCGACCCGCAGGCCAACAGCACCTCGGGCGTGGGCTTCGACCTCCAGAACATTACACAGAGCCTCTACGACTGCATGGTCAACAGCGCGTCGGCACGCGACGTGATCCTGAAAACGGAAATCCCCAATCTCGACCTGATCCCTTCGCATATTGACCTGGTGGGTGCCGAGATCGAGATGATCCACTACCCCAACCGCGAAAACGTGCTCAAGCAGCTGGTGCAGGAAATCCATGACGATTATGATTTCATCGTGATCGACTGCTCACCCTCGCTGGGCCTGATCACCGTAAACGCCCTCACCGGCGCCGACTCGGTTATCGTGCCGGTGCAGTGCGAGTTCTTCGCCCTCGAAGGTCTGGGCAAGCTGCTCAACACCATCAAGATCGTCCAAAGCCGCCTCAACCCCGCCCTCGTCATCGAAGGCATCCTGATGACGATGTACGATGGCCGTCTCCGCCTCTGCAACCAGGTGGTGGGCGAAGTGCGCCGCCACTTCGAAGACCTCGTGTTCAATACCATCATTCACCGGAATTCCCGTCTCTCCGAGGCTCCTTCGGTAGGCAAGCCGGTTATCCTCTACGACGCCAATTCCAAGGGTTCGATGAACTACCTCAACCTGGCCAAGGAAATCCTGCAGAAGAACAACATGACGAAGATTCCGCAGGAGGAGCGAACACTGGAAGGGTAATTTCTGATTTCGAAACCAAGGTCGTTGATTTCATGCGAAATCACCAACGTTGGATATGCTCTTCCCACAACCCCTTCGCCTCTCCCAGAGGAAGAGGGGGGCTAATCCACCTCAATATGGGTGGGCTTTCCCCTCGCCCTCTGGAAGAGGGGTCAGGGGTTAGGGATCGCATCAATCTGCAATCCGAATTGGTTTTTAAGGGTTTCACAACCGTTTCACGTGAACTCCTTTCCGTACCTTCGTCGCCCATTTGTGACCGTGTATGAGTACTTCCAAGCAAAGCAATAAAGACGCCCTGGGCAAAGGCATCCGCTCCCTCCTCCAGAGCATAGACAGTGATATGAAGACCCCGGCGGGCGCCGTGAAGCCGGGCGTGGTGCAGGAAGTGACCGGGGTACTCCGCATCCCGGTGGAGTCGGTGGAGCCCAATCCCAAGCAGCCGCGTCGCGACTTCGACGAAACGGCCCTGCAGGAGCTGTCGGCTTCCATTAAAATGCATGACATCATCCAGCCCATCACCGTCAGCAAACTGGCCAGCGGCAAATACCGCCTCATTTCAGGCGAACGCCGCTGGCGCGCCTCCAAGCTTGCCGGTCTCAAAGACATCCCGGCCTACGTACGCCAGGCCAACGACCAGGAGCTGCTGGAGCTGGCCCTCCTCGAAAACCTCCAGCGCGAAGACCTGAACGCTATGGAGGTTGCCCTCTCCTACAAGCGCATGATGGAAGAACTGACCTACACGCAGGAGCAGGTGGCCGAGCGGATGGGCAAAGACCGCTCAACGGTAACCAACTATATCCGCCTGCTGAAGCTGCCTCCCGACATCCAGGTGGCGGTGCGCAGCGGCGAAATCAGCATGGGTCATGCCCGCGCCCTGATCAATGTAGACACCATCGACAAACAGCTCTATATTTTCGAAGAGATCAAGAGTAAGGGCTTGTCGGTGCGGCAGACCGAAAACCTGGTCCGCAATTTTTACAAGGAAGGCGAAGCCGCGAAGAAGACGAGCGAGGCGCCCAGCCTGCCGCCGACCTTCAAGAAAATCGAAGACAAGCTGTCCTCGCATTTCGCCACGCGCATCAAGATGCGTCATGCGAAAAACGGGTCCGGGCAGATCACCTTCGACTATTACTCGCTGGAAGAGCTCAACAAATTGCTGGAATTAATGAACGTGACCATTGACTAAGGCGCGTGCATACCTGCTCTGCCTGCTGCTGGCTGGCGGCACCCAGGTGTCGGCCCAGCGGATCAGCGACTCGGCCAACCGCCCGGTGGTGGTCGACAGCCTCGTGGCACGAAGGCCGGTAGACAATGATCGCCGGATCGATTCGGTACTCAGGCTGCACAGTCCGCGCAAGGCCGCCATCCGCTCGGCCATGCTGCCGGGCCTGGGCCAGATCTACAACCGCAAATACTGGAAGGTGCCGATCGTGTATGCCGCCGTCGGCATTCCGACCGCCATGCTGATCTATAACCTCAGCTGGTACCGCCGCACGCGCTTCGCTTATACGGTATTGGCGACCCGCGACTCGGGCCGCTATGGCCAGATCCACCCGAAGTTGCAGGGCTATGTGCAATTCGACAACCTCGCCGCCCTGCAAAACCTCCGCAATGAGTTCAGGCGCGACGTGGATTATTCGGTGCTCTTCGTTCTGCTGTTCTGGGGATTGAACATCGTGGATGCTTCTGTGGATGCCCACCTGAAGACCTTCGATGTGTCGCCCGACCTGAGCCTGAGGATCAAACCCGGCTACAGTGAAATGGCCGGCACCAATGGCATCAGCCTGGTGCTTTCGATCCGCTAGCGTAACCTTCAGAAACCTTCTAAAACCATCCCGGATGAAAATTGCTTTGATCGGCTATGGCAAAATGGGCAAGCTCATCGACCAGATCGCACAGGAACGCGGTCATGACGTCGTGCTCCGTATTGCACTCGAAAATGCCGGCGATTTCACCGAATCCAACCTGAAGGCTGCCGATGTTGCCATCGAGTTCACGGGTCCGGAAAGCGCTTTTGACAATGTGCGCCGCTGCCTCGAATGGGGTGTGCCGGTGGTCAGTGGTTCTACGGGCTGGAACGAGCGGCTGGAAGAGGCCCGCCGTATTTGTACGGAAAGAAAGGGCGCCTTCCTGCATGCCAGCAATTTCAGCATCGGCGTCAATATCTTTTTCGAAGTCAACAGGATCCTGGCGCGCCTGATGAAGACACAGGCACACTACGACGTGACCCTGAAGGAAGTACACCATACCGAAAAGAAAGACGCACCCAGCGGCACCGCCGTCACGCTCGCAGAACAGGTGTTGGCGGAACTGGGACGTAAAGACCGTTGGGTCAACGAGCAAAGCGCACAGCCGCAGGATCTCTTTATCGAAAGCCTGCGCATCGATCCCGCGCCCGGAACCCATCATGTCAAATACAGCTCGGAGATCGACGACATCGAGATCATCCATACCGCACATAATCGTAAAGGATTTGCCAGTGGGGCGGTTCAGGCGGCGGAGTTCATGGCAGGTAAGCAAGGCCTTTTTTCCATGCAGGATGTGCTGGGGTTTTGAGAACGTGAGGAAGAGCGATTGGGGGGATGGAGCCCGACGACAGGCATTAGTCACCGGTCGGGCGGCCAGATTGTTCGAGATGCCGGTCGCGGAAAAACCGGATGGCCGCCACCAGTTCCTCATCTGCCTTATCGAAGGTATTGGCCAGGGGAAAGCTGCGTTTGTAGAGGCCGCCTTCGCGGTGAAAGCGCACGTGCAGCATGAAATTATCGGTCATCTGCCGCCCCCCGGTCAGCTCCTCCTTCACCTGCGCGTCTTCAAAATGATCCCAGTCGGTGATCAGCTTCCCGTAATAAAAGATGCCCCTCCGGTCCACGAGGAAAATCATTTTCTGTTTGGCAGCACGATAAAAGCAAACGATTACCAGTGTTAGTACGACCGCCTGAAGCAGGTAAAACGAAAAGCCACGAAAGGACTCGCCATCGGCCTGGTACAGCATCAGCAGGCCTGCACCCACGCTGACGGAACCCAGAAAAAGCATCATCCCGCGCGAGTCGCGGATCACAAAAGGAACGTCGGGATGCAAGGGGGCTGCCATGGGCTGAAAGTACGATATCAGCACTACACCCGCAAAAGTCCGGCCTTCCAGAGCGTCGTCACGGGCTTGTTGTCCCAGAACAGGTCAAAGTCTTCAAAACCGGCTCCGGTGTAGCTGGCTTCCACCTGCCTGCGGGTCATGGTTGCAGGATTACGGACGGAAAGCAGCGGCAGTAGTTCTACAAGCCAGCGCCCTTTCTCGGGATCCACCTGCACAGAGAGTGTTCCGCCGGCGTTCGGAAAGGTCAGCAACAGCTGTTCCCACTGCTTTCCCTTCTTCAACTTCATGGATTTTTCCACGCGTGGTGACTTGCCCAGCCAGATGATTTTCGTGTTCGGATTGGTGCCTTCGAGTTCGGCCTCCTCCAGCACCCGGCGGATGTAATCGGGCGACACCGTGGTTTTCGGCACCCGGAACTCAAACCATTTCTGCAGGGGATGCTCGAAGCACTGTCCGTGCATGTAGTTGAACAGCGCTTTTTTTAGTCCGAAGCCAAAGGTTTCGTGATCGGCGCCGGTCGGATCGGTGTGTTCCACGTCGTTGTTGGCAAAGGTGCCCACGGCTTCGGTTACGCGTTTCACCTTGTATTTCTGCGGATCGAGTCCTACCGGACTGTGCGCCGTCATGGTAAACAGGTGCCAGAAAGCCGACTGCAGCACGCCCGTTTCAAAGAGCTGCCGCACCATCTCCAGCGAGTCGATGGTCTCCTGATCGGTCTGGGTGGGAAAGCCGTACATCAGGTAGGCATGCACCATGATGCCGGCATCCGTAAGATTACGGCAAACGCGGGCTACCTGCGCCACCGTAATGCCTTTGTTGATCAGCTCCAACAGGCGGTCGGAAGCTACTTCCAGCCCTCCGCTGACGGCAATGCAGCCCGAAGCCTGTAGCAGGCGGCAGAGGTCGCGCGTGAAGCTTTTCTCGAAGCGCACGTTGGCCCACCAGCTTACCACGATGCCGCGGCGCAGGATTTCGATGGCCAGTGCTTTCATCAGGGCCGGTGGCGCGGCTTCGTCCACAAAGTGAAAACCGTTCTGTCCGGTCTGCGCTATCAGTTCCTCCATACGGTCAACCAGCAGGGAAGCGGTGAGCGGTTCGTAGTTTTTGATGTAATCGAGGGAGATGTCGCAGAAGGTGCATTTGCCCCAGTAGCAGCCATGCGCCATCGTCAGCTTGTTCCAGCGGCCATCGCTCCAAAGGCTGTGCATGGGGTTTACGACTTCGATAGCGGAGATATACTGATCGAGCAGCAGGTCCGAATAGTCGGGTGTGCCCACCTGTCCCTGGCGATAGTCGGTGCAGGCCGTATTGTTGATATAGGTGACTACACCATTCATCAGGGTAAAGGTCCGCTTCAGGTCCTGCAGCTTTTTTTTACCCTGCACATGTGCAATGAGTTGTTCGATCGGCGCTTCGCCATCGTCGAGGGTTATGAAATCGAAAAATTCAAACACCCGCGGTTCCGATAAAGAACGCAGCTCCGTATTGGCAAAACCGCCCCCCATCACCACTTTGATTTCCGGGCAATGCCGGTGGATCCACTGCCCGCAACGCAGGGCGGTAAAGAGATTACCGGGAAAGGGAACGGAAAGGCAGACCAGCTGTGGCTGCACCGTGGCTATCCGGTCGGACAAAATCGTCAGCAACAAATCATCGATCAGCGAATAAGGCTGTTGCAAGGCCTGGTAGAGCTCATCGAATGAGTTGGCGGAGCGACCCAGGCTTTCGGCATACCGGCTGAAGCCGAAATGCGGGTCGAGTGCTTCCTTGATCAGGTCGCTCAGGTCTTCGAGGTAGAGGGTGGCAATGTGCTTGGCGCGATCCTGTATGCCCATGGAGCCGAAGGCCCATTGCAGGTCGTCGAGCTGGGCGAATCGACCGGCCTCAGGCAGAAAACCGCGCCGCGCGATGCGGTGCGCCAGCGTGGGGCGCTTTCCCTGCAGGAAGGCCACCACCTCGTCAATGGTGCGGATGTAATCTTCGCGGAACGCGAGCATCCGCCCGGCATTGCCCGACAGCACGACGCCCCGTTGATCGATAGCGGTAAACAAGCGGGTCAGCCCATCCCCGCAAAAGAGCGCCAGTGTCACCTCAATACCCAAATCGGCCTGCACGGAAGCGATGCCCCGGGTGTTCAGGAAACCCTTGAGGTAGGCCGTAGCCGGGTAGGGCGTGTTGAGCTGGGTAAACGGAGGCGTTATGAGGAGAACGGGAGCTTGCAAAGGGGCTGTTTGTGCCGCAAAAATACCGCATCGGCGTATAGGCATCGCCTTTGATTGCGTTAAAGCGGGCCCTCACCTTCTTTTCACCTCACGTTCTTTCTCCTCACGTTCTTTCTCCTCACGTTCTTTCTCCTCACGTTCTCCCTACTCTCCCATCCCATCTCCCTCCGCCGTCTTGCTGCTGTCTTTCAGCAAGCCCTGCAACGCCTCCAGTTCTGCCGGATTGAAGAGCCGCCACTTGCCGGGCGGTAATCCGCTGAGGGTGATGTTCATGATGCGGATACGTTTGAGCGAAGTGACCCGGTAGCCGAGCGCCTCGCACATCTTCCGGATCTGCCGGTTCATGCCCTGTGTCAGGATGATGCGGAAACGGTTCGGGGCTTCCTGCTTTACAAAGCAGGGTTTGGTCATGCCATCGGGAATGCGCACACCCGCCCGCATCTTTTTTACGAATTCAAGATCGAAAGGGCGGTCGGTGCTGACGATGTATTCTTTCTCGTGGTTATTGCCCGAACGCAGGATCTTATTGACGATATCACCGTCGTTGGTCAGGAAGATGAGCCCTTCGGAGAGCTTGTCGAGCCGGCCGATCGGGAAGATGCGCTGTTTGTAATTGATGAAGTCGATGATATTGGTCTTGTCTTTCCGGTCGGTGGTGCAGGTGATGCCTTTAGGTTTGTGGAGCATCAGGTAAACCGGCGCCTTTTTCTTCGGCAACGGCTCACCATCTACCAGCACCTTGTCGCCGGGCTTCACGCGGGTGCCCTTCCAGGCCAGCTCGCCATTGATGGACACACGGGCCTGTTCAATGTACTGATCGGCTTCGCGGCGGCTGCAGAAGCCGCTCTCGGAAATGTATTTGTTCAGGCTGGTATCCATGCGGCGCCAAAGGTACCGATTCGGGGAGAGCTCTTAAAAAACCTCACCCAGGTTCAAAGAGACGGCATGGGAGCCATTGACGCCGAAACCGTAATCGAAGGCCATGTTGGTACCCGAATACTTGTTGAGCTTCAGGCGCAGGCCCGCACCGATGGCCGGGAGCACCCGCGAAAGGCCTTTGAGCGGGTTATCGGGGTAGGCCTGGGTATTGACGAACACCACCCCGCCGAGAAGTCCGTTACGGCTGAATTCCATCCGGTACTCCGATTCGAGGTAGAGCATGTTGCGTCCGCGGTAGCGGCCCTGCACGTAACCACGGGCCGTGTTGTGCCAGTCGTCCCAGGCATTGCTGGGCAGGAGCAGGTAAGGCGGTCGCCCGCTGCCGAGGGTCAGCCAGTTATAGGTCCAGAAAGCAAGGATGTTTCGGGAATTGCGTGGGAAAGGAACATAATGACGGGCTTCAAGTACCAGCGAATTCCAGTTGGCGGTGCTGCCCAGTCCTTTATCATTGACCCGCATGGTAGCGCTGGCAAACCAACCGTTCACCGGTTTGATCAGGCTGCGCCGCGAGTCTACAAGCAAGCGAAGACCAAGACCGCTCGCCTGTTCGCTGGGCACCAGGCCATAACGCTGAAAATCGGTGACCTTGCCGGGCGGCGGATTCACCTCGCGCGTGCGGCGGTAGCCATCGTAGAAATACACGGGTCCGGCATAGAAATTCTTACGCACTTTCCATAAGAGTGCGGGATGCAGCTTCAGGTAATTGAAGTTGATGGTGTACTCATCCGACGGCTTTGTGTAAGGCCCCAGCCCCCAGGTTTTAGACGGGAAACGCATGTAGCGGCCGTTTAGAACCATGTTCAGCCGATTGCCTCTCGACCATAACACCACGTGCACGGGAAGAATGATCTGGTGGTATTGGGTATAGGAGATGCCCGCGATGATATTCGACATCTTCTGATCACGCGGCGCCTTCGGATTCCGGAAGGCCATAACAGTTGCCGCCGACAGCGCAAAACCGGTCTGTGGCGCAAAGCTCACCCCAGGTATGATTGAGAACTGCGCCTCGGCACTATCGCTGACCGGACGCTTTCGGTTCAGGCCCCGGTAGATCAGGTCCATGGCGTCGATTTGCTCTATCGCAGGCCTGGAAGGTGCTGCGGAATCAGCCACTTCCTGTGCCAGGGCGGTCAGCGGAGCACTTAAGACAAGCAGGGTAAACAGCGAGCGGTTGATCAACGATTGCAGCATAGGTGAATGGACATCCCCTTGCGGGAAGCCGGCAAGATAGGCAATTCGGCCCATAACCTCTTCCGCAAAAAACAGGAAAAGCACTCCCAAAGCGAGGTTGGGCTTACTTCTTCAGGTTTGCCAGCATATCCGCGGTCATCCGCTTCAGGTCGTATTCCTCTTTCCAGCCCCAATCATTGCGGGCCACTGCGTCGTCGATGCTCTGCGGCCAGCTGTCGGCGATTGCCTGACGGTAGTCGGGCTGGTAGGCGATCGTGAAGCCGGGGAGGTGCTCCCGTATTTCTGCGGCAATTTCGGCGGGCGAAAAGCTCATGCCCGAAAGGTTGTAGGAGGTGCGGGTGCGGATGTGCTCTTTCGGTGCCTCCATCAGCTCAATGGTTGCCCGGATGGCATCGGGCATATACATCATGGGCAGGTAGGTATCCTCTCTCAGGAAGCAATCGTAATGACCATCGGCCAGCGCCTCATGGTAAATTTCGACGGCATAGTCGGTGGTGCCGCCGCCCGGCGCCGACTTGTAGGAGATGAGACCCGGATAGCGCAGCGAGCGCACATCTACCCCGTATTTCATGAAGTAGTAGTTACACCAGAACTCACCGGCATATTTGGAAATGCCATAAACCGTAGTGGGCTCGATGATCGTTTGCTGCGGGCATTGTTTCTTCGGCGACGTGGGGCCAAAGACCGCGATGGAAGAAGGCCAGTATACTTTCGTGAGATGTTCTTCACGGGCGATGTCGAGCACGTTCAGCAGTCCCTGCATGTTGAGGTGCCAGGCCAGGTTCGGATTCTTTTCACCGGTCGCCGAAAGGATGGCGGCCAGAAGGTAGATCTGCGTCACGTTCTGGCGGATGACCTGCACATGCAGCATCTCTTTGTTCATCACGTCGAGACTGACATAGGGTCCCGTTCCTTCCAGCAGGGGGTTTTGTTCGCGAAGGTCGGAGGCAATGACATTCTGCGCGCCATAGCGCTGGCGAAGGGCCAGGGTGAGCTCCACGCCGATCTGTCCCGAAGCACCGATAACCAGTATTTTTTCCTGTTTCATATAGCGCTGCGAAGATAATGGCTGATTAGGTGATTAGCTGATTTGAAGATTAGCTGATTGGCTGAATTACGTATCATCCTATGCATCTTGTAAGCAGCCAATCAGCTAATCAGCTAATCAAACTTACCTTTGCCGGATGATGCCCTCCTACCTCGAGCGCCTTTTTGCGGGCCAGAAATATGATCCCCAGAATTTTTTCCTGATCGCCGGTCCCTGCGTGGTGGAAAGCGAAGCCAACCTCTTCGAGATCGGCGCGCACCTCACTGCCGTCTGTAAGCGCCTGGGCATTCCGCTGGTGCTCAAGGCTTCGTACCGTAAGGCCAACCGCACCAGCGCTACTTCCTTTACCGGGCACGGCGACCAGTTCGGATTGGAGATCCTGCAAAAGGCCGGACAGCACTTTGGCCTGCCCGTAACCACCGACATTCACTCGGAGGCGGAAGCGGCTATGGCTGCGGAGTTTGTGGACATCCTCCAGATCCCCGCTTTTCTTTGCCGGCAGACCGAGCTGCTGCTTGCTGCCGGACGCACCGGGAAGATCGTCAACGTAAAAAAAGGACAGTTCCTGAGCGGCCACTCCATGAAGTTTGCGGCCGACAAGATCCGCAGCACGGGCAATGAGCAGGTACTGCTCACCGAGCGTGGTACCACCTTCGGTTACCAGGACCTGGTGGTCGACTACCGCAATATTCCCTGGATGCAGGAAGCCGGCGCCCCGGTCGTGATGGACTGTACGCATGCCCTGCAGCAGCCCAACCAGGCAGGAGGCGTCACCGGCGGCAACCCGCAGCTCATCGGCACTATTGCCAAAGCCGCCATCGCTGCCGGAGCGGATGGCCTGTTTATCGAAACGCACCCGGATCCCTCCTGCGCCCTGAGCGATGGCGCCAATATGCTCCGGCTCGATCTGATCGAAAGCCTACTCGACCAACTGGTGCGGCTGCGCCGGGCACTCGTCTGAAAAAGCAGCGCGGGGCTTTTTAGCTTCCTCAGCCTGCCCTCGGCACAAACTGCAGCCCTTTGCAGGGCTCCAGGCGGGCTCCACACCATGCAAAAACCCCAAAACCTTACAAGACCGTTCAAAAGCCATCTTCGCTATATTTGCCGAACTTCAAACAACCCTACTATGGCGCAAAATATCGTTGAACTTCTCGGCGACAAGGCCGAATACCTCCTCAGCCACACGTGCAAAACCATCGATAAAAATTCGATTCATCTCCCTTCTCCGACGCATGTCGACGATATCTGGGTAAACAGCAACCGCAGTCCCCAGGTGCTGCGCAGCCTGCAGCAACTGCTGGGCACCGGCCGCCTGGCCGACACCGGTTTCTGCTCCATCTTCCCGGTCGACCAGGGCATCGAGCACAGCGGTGGCTCTGCCTTTGCGCCCAACCCGATCTATTTCGATCCCGAAAACATCATCAAGCTTGCGATTGAAGGCGGCTGCAATGCGGTGGCTTCCACCTACGGCGTGCTGGGCATCATGGCCCGCAAGTATGCACACCGGATTCCGTTCGTGGTAAAAATCAATCACAACGAGTTTCTCAGCATGCCTAACCGCTACGACCAGACGATGTTCGGCACCATCAAAAGTGCCTGGAACATGGGTGCCGTAGCCGTTGGCGCTACGATCTACTGGGGGTCTGCCGAAAGCGCCCGCCAGCTGAAAGAAGTGGCTGAAGCTTTCGAATACGCACACGAGCTGGGCATGGCCACCATCCTGTGGTGCTATACCCGCAATAATTCTTTTAAAGTGGACGGGGTGGATTACCACACCTCTGCCGATCTTACGGGCCAGGCCAACCACCTCGGCGTTACCCTGCAGGCCGACATCATCAAGCAAAAGCTCCCCACCAACAACGGCGGCTACAATGCTACCAAGCATGGCAAAACGCATAAGCTGGTGTACGAGCAGCTCAGTTCCGATCACCCGATCGACCTGACCCGCTATCAGGTACTGAACTGCTACAATGGCCGCGTCGGTCTGATCAACTCCGGTGGCGAAAGCAAGGGCGAGAGCGACCTCGTGGAAGCCATCACCACGGCCGTCATCAACAAACGCGCCGGCGGTATGGGCCTGATCCTCGGTCGCAAGGCCTTCCAGCGCCCCTTCGAAGACGGTGTGCAGATGCTGCGTGCGATTCAGGATGTATACCTCGACGAAAGCATCACCATCGCCTAAGAGGTGGTACTATGATATCTGCAAAGCCCATCCTCGTGATGGGCTTTTTTCATGCCGCCACGGCCGAAACAGCCAGACTTCGCGCGGCTGCCGGATCATGGAAGATGCAGATGCTGCAAAAAGTGCCGGCCGGGTGTCCCTGCCCTTGCTGCCTGACTCCGCGAATGAAACCCTGCCTCCCCCCTGCGTGCTGATTTTGGTACGGTTTTTCGCAAACATATTACGAATCACAAATATGTATGTTATGAAAGGAGCCAGATCCCAGAACAATATGCAAAGCAAGCAGTTCGCCGGCCATCGCCCCCGCCCCGATATCCGGGACGATATTGACAGCCGCAGCAAGGAAGAGCAGTTCATGAAAGGGGATGATGAATCGAACAATGCGAAAGACGTACGGAGCCAGCGCCCCGGCCGGGGCCGGAAAGGCTCGCGCAAATAAGTGAAGGTGCCCCGCCTGAAAATGGGGACCTGACCGGGAATGCCCGCGGAATTACTGCCCGTGGGCATTTTTATGCCTGCCGCCGCACCGCATAAATCAACTCATCCTCGAAAACACCATTCTTGAAAAAAGTCTTCTCCAGGCGAGCCTCCAGCCGGAAGCCGGCCTTCTCCAGGGCCTTCTGCGAACCGATATTGCTGCCGTAGGGACGGGCAAAGATGCGGGTGAGCTCCGGCCAGTTCTCCCATCCATAGTGCACCATCATGCCGATGGCGCGGCTCATGATCCCCTGCCCCCACAAGGGCTCGGCGAGCCAGTAACCCAGTTCCGCATTTCTACGGTACACGTCGGTCTGCGGATGGATACCGATGGCGCCCACGGCCTCACCGCCCCGACCGATCGCCAGGATATTCGGAGGATTTGAGCTGCCCACTTTTGCCAGGAATAGCTCCGACGCTTCTTCCGTAAAGGGATAGGGAAAGGCATCGGTCATGTTGCCCGCAATGGCCGGGTTATTGGCATAGCGCAGCAGGGCCTCCCGGTCGTTTTGTGTCCAGGGACGCAGTTGAATTTCCATGGATGCAAGAAAACAAAAAAAGCCGATGCCGGTATCGGCATCGGCTCGAATGAACAGTTACCCTTAAAAAATCGCGCGGCGCCGAATCCGGATCTACTGATGCAACACCGGCACCACGGCGCTTCCGGCTTTGCCTTGCACGTGCAGAAAATATATCCCCGCAGGCAGGTTGCCCAGGTACATCTGCCCCTGCAGCGCCGTATCCGGTGCCTGTAGCCTTTGCTGCCGCAGCACCTGTCCGCCGGCATGCAGCAGGCGCAGGTCTATCGTTTCAGCGGGGCGCAATCCCTCCACCTGATAGCGTACCGTGTTACCAGCCGGGTTCGGGAATACGCCGACCCGGTATTCGTTTCGCCGCAGACGGGGCACCGCGGTCACCAGGTTCGAACGGAACGTGGAGAGCGCCGTGTTGGTCACAATGGGTGCCTCATAATCGAAGTAGATAGATACGTTATTCCGGATCGAATCGCTGACCGACATCGTATGGTAGGGACGAATGCGGAACTGCACGAAACCATGGCTGCGTGGCTCGTTTACATTGGAGTCGGGCAACTGGATATTATGAAAATTGAAGTACAGCACATTAGGGCGAAGCCATTCCGCCTCAACCGGGTGGCTCGAACCGATCAGCTGCAGCGTGGCAGGGTCGAGCAGCGGAGAAAGGGTGTCGGCGATCCGCACATAGAAGGCGGTATCATTCCCGGTATTCTGGAAGCGAACGGTGTAGTCGAACTGGTAGTGGCCCGCCTGTGCCGAATCGATGCGGAGTACATGCGAGGGCATCACCTGTTTGTCGTTGGGGTCGTAGGGGCCGCGTAGCTGCACCAGCACCGTATCGAAGTTATCCGCACGTACCGTGTCGCCAGCCAAGGGAGTAACCGAGACGCTCAGGGGTATCCAGCCCGAGCCCGTACCCTGTGCGGGTAAACGGAGCACCGCCAGCGTACGGAAAGACGCCTGGGCTTCCAGGTTGCTGTACGTCCAGGCTACCGAGTCGTCCTGGGCATATACCGGTGTGCTGTCGCTTTGCGCAAACTGAAAGGGAGGTGGTAGTTTCAGCGAATAGGTTCCCGATGCGGGGAGCACGCCCTTATTGCGTACCGTTATCCAGACATAAGACTGCGAAGCGGGGCGGCTGGGACCAATATGCACAACATCTACCGCCACATCAATAACCGACGAATCGGGGCGCAGGCCAAAGTCACGCCCCACGAGCGTCTGGCCCCAGCCGTTGAAGGTCACCTGATGTGCGGCAGGAACCAGGCGGTGATAGCTGCGGCCGGGTATACTGATTTCGTGATCTCCCGAGTCGAGCAAGAGCAGGTAATTGCCCGCGGCGTCGGTGAAGGCATGCTCGGTTCCATCCGCCGTTCGCAGTGGCATATTGGTCAGGGCGCGGTCGGTGGCATCGAAAACACCGTTGCTGTTGCGGTCGATGAAGACGCGGCCGCGTACGGCGTTGGAACGGCCACCCATGGTTGAAACCATCGCAAATGAGCAGGAAGAGCAGGCGGTGGGAAGCTGAATGGTGTCGGCCCCGAATACGGGCCGCGAGGGGCCGCCCACCGTAGTGAGCAACACCGGGTAGTCGGAAGCTGCCGCCATTACCGGAGCAAAAACCCGCAGGGAATCGCCGCCGGAGCCCCATTGCACCCATTGAATACGTGCATTGGCATCCGCCTTGTACCAGATGGGCACAAAGCGTTCGTTGCCGGCACCGTTCATCACCGACATCGAACCTCCGAAATACAGGGAGCCCTGCCGGTCGGCAACAAGCCGGGTGCCGCGCGGTAACACGCGACGGGTAAGAACGGCGGAGGTCCAGCCAACAAGACTGCCGTCGATACCGGTTACAAACAGGTGCGGATTTTCATTCACTGCCAGCAGGTTGAGGGTTACCGTATCGCGCCCGAAGATGATCTGCTGGGCGGGTTGTCCGGAAGAAGCCGACGACACATTGTAGAGGTAACCAATACGGCCGGTTCCCGTAAACTGGGCGTCCAGCGAAGAATGGGAAACATTTCCGATCATCCGGACACTTTGGATACCGATGCGGCTGAGATTGGCCCCATTGAGCAACAGGTGAAAGGTTCCGGGGTAAGATGCGGAGCCCATCGTCAGCGTCGTATCCATGATCGTAGGCGTGCCGAACGCGCTGCCGGTCAGCAGCACACGGTCCTGGGCGTCCACATCGAGCCCTCCATACACACTGCTCGAGCGTGTATTGGGCAGCTTGACGTCGCGCTGCACGCGGCCGGCAGAATCTACCCGAACGAGGACCATACGTGTGGTGGCGGACGGCTGGGTATAGATGGAATCGAGGAAGCGCATGGATGCATACCGGTTCTCGAAGTACACGTAGAGATGCGGCGCCGAAGGATGGGTGGCCAGCCTTGCAAACTGGGGTGCACTGAAACCGTCTTCGAAGGCCCCCACCGCCCGGCGCCAGAGCAGCCGCCCCTGCGCATTCACCTTAACCAGCATGTTTTCCGTAGAAATACCATCGGAGATGGTGGTGCTGTGAAAGCGGCTCAGGTTGCGGGCAAGCAGGTACACGTTGCCCCAACGGTCACACTTCAGGTCATAGCAATGGGCCTTGAAGGAGCCGCTATTGGCGTTTGCAGGCGTATCGAAGTAACGGCTCCAGAGCAGGAGGCCTGATTCAGAGTACTTACGTAGCAAAAGGTAAAAGCGGGCCTGGGAGCCACTTCCCGTTTTGAATCCGACCGCGATCAGTACGTTGCCGTTCGGATCGGTATCGATACAGGTGGCATCCACCTGGTGCCCCAGGAAGGCATTGCTGTTGGCATTGATCAGCGAGTCGGAAATACGTTGGGTGCGCAGCCAGGCCTGGGCAGAAGAAGACAGGGAAATGCCCAGTAGGAGCAGCAGGCTTAGGATCGTTTTCATGAAGGCCGTTTTGGTACCGTAAAAGTACGGAACAAGATCGGATTTCAGCCTTACGGAACGGAAGGTCATGGCCTGTTAAAACCTTGCCAACGGCGCTAAATTCCTTAGGATTCTCCGTTTATATTATGTAAATTTATACTTTGAAATAGGGACAAAAAAACGCTGTGAACACTATGAAAAAACGCCTCGAAAAAGAGTTTTACTTTCTCTATCCGCTGAAGCATAAAGTGGTGCGCGACCTGAAGATCGTTACCGAGCATGTGGGCGATCTGCTGATCGAAGGGAAGGGCTATTTCAACCCGGAAGCCTCCCCCATCGATGTATTCGACCGCTATAGTGTCGACATCGACTTTGTTCGCTGGCAGGGCACCGATATCAAGCCGGTGCTGGAAGTAAGCGGACAGCTCGGGGACCTCGAAGAAGCCGCGATCCGGTATTTCGCGCAGCTACTCGAGAGCGGGCAGGCGAAGGCAGCATGAATCACGGAATTGGGTATTTGGAATCAGGAATTGGGGTACAAATCACATAAACCCAATACCAAATACCTAATACCAAATTCCCTCAATCAAGAGTACGATAAACACGACATAAAATGCATTTACGTAAAGCAACCAGAAAACAAGCAAAAATCCGCCTCGGCCTCAGTGCGGTATCGGGTGGCGGTAAAACCTATAGCGCCATACTGGTGGCCAGGGGCCTGGCAGGCGGCGACCTCTCGAAGGTGGCCATCATCGACACCGAAAACGGCAGTGCCGACCTCTACGCCCACATGGGCGACTTCAATGTGCTGCCCCTCTCCGCTCCCTTCGCCCCGGAGCGCTATATCGACGCTATCCGCGCCTGTGAAAAGGCAGGCATGGAGGTGATCATCATCGACTCCATTTCCCAGGAATGGGAAGGAAAGGGTGGCTGCCTTGAGATTGTGGAAAGTCTTGGCGGGAAGTACCAGGACTGGGCCAGGGTAACACCGCGGCACCAAAGCTTCATTGAAGCGATCCTGCACAGTCCCTGCCATATCATCACCACCGTGCGTCGCAAGCAGGACTACGAGATGACCAGAGACAACAGTGGAAAGGTGAAGGTGGAAAAAGCGGGCCTGCGGGAAGTGACGCGTGAAGGTTTCGAGTATGAGCTCACGATCAACCTGGAGCTTGACATCCGCCACATGGCCACGGCGTCGAAAGACCGGACCAACCTGTTCATGGGAAAGCCGGCCTTTACACCTGATGAAAAGACCGGGCAGCTGATCGCGCACTGGTGTGAACAGGGCGAGGAAGCCTTCCACGCCATAAAGCCCGGCAGCGACTGGTACCAGCGGGTAGAAGCCTGCGGCAGCCAGAAAGAACTGGTGGAACTGTATGCGAAGAACAAGGCCGAAGTAGACGCCAACCCGCTGCTGCAGCAGCTGATCGCGAACCGCAGAAACGTCATCAATGGAAAACTCAATGCCGCATAAAGGGGCTTTACCCGCCATACAGGAAGGTCTGTCCAAAAAGCAGATCCGTGACCTCGCCGACAATGCTGTGGAGCACGTGCTCGAAGAAGGGCATGTGTTCCGCGTGGCCGAGGCCCTGGCGGCCATGGATGAATTTGTAAAAACGATGCGGAAGGACGAACGCTACATCCAGTTCCTGCGCGACGAGCTGGCCAAGCACCAGGGTCGCCTGGTAACCGGCTCGGGCGCAAAGATCGAGCTCTGCGAAGCGGGTGTCAGCTACGACTACAGCACCAATGCCGAATGGCGGGTGCTGGATGCGCAGATCCGCCTGCTTCAGGAGCACAAAAAGCAACTGGAAGAACGCCTGCGTTCCCTGCCCCCGGGCCGGATGGACATAGACCAGGAAACCGGCGAGGTGATCGAAGGGGCACTCAGGGCATCGCGTTCCACCTACCGCATCACATTAGCGCAGAAATGACACCATCGCTCTTGCGGGATTGCCTGGAGCTGACGCAGCAACTGGCAGGCAGCGAGCCGCTTTACTTCGATAGCGCGCTTCAGGTAAAAACGTCCCCACATGCCCATCCCTTCGCTGCCTGGGCCGTTTGCCTGCACCCCGGTCCCCAGCTGCAGGTGATGGATGCCGATGATCAATGGCATTGCTTCGACATGCAGGACCGCGACGCGGCCCTGTTACTCGGAAGCCTTTACCAGCGGCTCCGCCTGATGCATGCGCAACGCCGCAAGGCCAGCTGAAGATCCTAAAACAAGAAATCATGATTCGAAAAATAAATTACTCATCCACCCCGCCATCGGCTTCTTCCCAGCCGCAAAAGCCCCGCACACGCAGACGGGTATCCACGGTGGAGTACGGGCTGATCACCAGTCTGGTGCTCCAGCAATACCGCTCCGGAGAGGAGGTACTTTTCGACCGCCTGCTGGCCTTGCCCCTCGATGGGCGGATTCCGGCAATGATGGAACAACATGGAGCAAAAACCGTACACCGCCTCCTGCTGATGCTGATACAGGAGTTCGTGGCCTCACTGGAACTGCCGGCCTACAAGCGCCCCAGCGAAACCCGCATGCGCGTGGCCGTATGCGAACTGATGCTGATCGCACAGGAAGACTACCTGGGCGTGGAAGACCTAATCGTGTTCCTGGAGCGGGCCCGCACAGGAGCCTATGGACCCATCAAAACCCTGGTGAACATGAATGCGCTGCTGCACCTGCTGGAACAATACCGGCAGGAACGCCATACTGTATATATACGGTTGAAGCAGGAACAGGAAGACGCCTGGAAGCAACTGGGGCCTTCAGAACGCAGCGCGCCCCGGCCAACACCGGTCGGCGATCTGTTTAGCCAGGCATTGGTGCTGGACCTGAACAGGAAAATGAGCGGCTAGTAAACGCGTACCCAACAACGAAGGGGCTACCGCAAAACGGCGCCCCTTTTTCTAGGTAAAACCCCGTTTACGCCACTACCCGTCAACGGGCGGCCGTGGCCTTGGAAGGCTGCCTTTCAGGGATCACGATCATCGAAGAAACATACACCCGGCGCCCCTGGCTGACCGCTGCTCCGGATTGCACCACCCGGGTATCTTCGTCGCCATTGCAGTTGAGACAGCTGAAGAGAATACCGAGCCGGTTGAAATCGATCTTGCCTTTGTTGCCTTTGCTCAGCATACCTCCCTGCTCGCTGCCAAAGCCATGAAACTGAACTTCGCCTTCATTGATACGTTGCAGCTCTTCGAGCCCCATACCCACACGCACGCCCTGCCGTGATGTCCACTCACTCTCCAGCATCGGGTTGCTGCCGCTGGTGCGCTCGCGGGTCATCATCTGCCCGCCGATGATCAGGAAAGAAATGTCGCGGTAGTTGGCTTCATCCTCCCAGATAAAAATGACTTCGCGAGGTGTATTGGGAAAAAGCACACTGCAGCGGTTGGTCTCCTTTTCTGAATAATGAAAAACATCCTGCCGTACATTATTCTCGCCGAAAGTGGCAGCCAGCAACTCATGCGAGCGCAGCGGCAGCAAGTCTTCGGCATAAGCAATGTCCTTAGGGCGCGGCAGACGCTGCTTTTCAACCACCAGTGTGAAGTACTGCTTCCCATCCCGTATTTCTACACTGCTGCTCACCGTCAGGCCTTCCTGCTGATAAAGGGCGGGGCGAACGGGATCGTCATCAGGTGTATGCACCCGGAAGCCTCTTGCCTTTACCTCCGAACGCAGGCTGTCGAACTCGCCCCTCGCGGTCGTCTGGTAACAAACGGCAGCACCTTCCGGCTTTTCTTCGAGTGAGAGCAGGCGCACCTGGGCACCGGCCGACGCAGGCAGTTGCTGAACGTAATTGTAGGGAGTTGTGTTTTCGCGGGGCGAAGAAGCATCGCGACGGAAAGACTTTTTGGCGAGGGCCGCTTCGAGACGCCCGGGAGCCGTTTGCGTAAACTGGAGCAAATCGCCCAGGCTGATTTGCTGGGAAAAGCAATTGCCGGAAAGCAGCAGCAACAGCGCGCATGCATAGATCCTGATCATGGGGTTAGGTTAGCACCGCAGTCAGACGTGTTGCACTCCGGACCGGTTCAACGCCGAGGCACCCGCACCGACTACAGAAGGTTAGCCCCCGCATTAGGGCGGGGAAAAAGGTGTTTTCACCTATACCCCATACAAAGCAGATACCAGCATGGACCAGTGCAGAGCTATATGTCAAAAAAGAGTTAACGGGAGCTTTGATGGCTTAAAGCGGGCTGGTTGATGATCTGTATCCGCATCCCGGTATCCTGAGCTTCGGGGAGCTGGATAACGAACGTAGCGCCCGCGTTCAACTGCCCCAGGGCCCTGATATTGCCTTTATGCCGGTCAACGATCTTCTTACAGATAGAAAGACCGATACCGGATCCTTCGAATTCGTGGTAGCTATGAAGGCGCTTGAATACGACAAAAATGTCTTCGGCATATTTCGGATCGAAGCCGATCCCGTTGTCGCGAATGGTTATACGGTGCTGCCGCTGAACCGGGCCTGCCGCCTCCTCCAACATCTCGAATTCACTTCGTACTTCGATCTGTGGCGGAACATCCGGGCGGCTGAACTTCAGCGCATTACCCAGAAGATTCTGAAAGAGCTGCCGCAACTGGCTCGGAATACCCTGAAGCAACGGTAAGGGGCCGCATTCGATGGAAGCGGATTTTACCTGGATGTCTGATTCAAAGTCGCTGACCACCTCGCGGAAAATATCGTTCAGGTCTACCAGGGTAAAGTCTTCACTGTTATTGGCATGGCGCGAAAACTTGAGCAGATCGTTGATGAGCTTCTGCATGCGTTCGGAGGCACGAACGATCTTATTCAGGGAACTCTGCACATCCGGCTCCAGTTTTCCGCTGAGCCTGGTGTTCACCACATCACTGAACACCATGATCTTCCGGAGTGGTTCCTGAAGGTCGTGCGAGGCTACATAGGCGAAGCGGTCGAGCTCTTCGTTGATGGTCTTCAGTTCGTCGTTATTCTGCGTCAGCTGGTAATTGAGCAGGCGCACTTTGTCTTCACTGATCTTGCGTTCTTCGATCTCCCGCTCCAGGTTCGCCTTCGCCGCCAGCAGGTTTTTCTCCTGCTGCATCAGCTCATGGGTCTTACGGTAGAGATCGGCGAAAACGCTGACCTTGAACCGCATCAGTTCAGGGTTGATGGGCTTGTAGATAAAATCTACAGCGCCCATCTTGTATCCCTTGAACATGTATTCTTCATCCTTGTTGTGTGCCGTGATGAAGATGATCGGTATGTTTTTGAGCTTTTCGCGCTCATAGATCAGCGAAGCGGTTTCGAAACCATTCATGTCGGGCATCTGTACGTCCATGAGAATGAGCGTGAAGTCCTGCTCGCTGAGCAGGATCTTCAGCGCCTGACGGCCCGAGCTTGCCTTACGGATATCGTAGCCGTCACGCTCCAGGATGGTTTCAATCGACAAGAGGTTGTCCTCCCGGTCGTCTACCACCAGGATCTTCACATCCGACTTTTGAGGCTGTCCTTCTTTCGTCACTTCCATGGTTTCGCCTGCTGGGATCATTTGTACAACCACACGCGCATCAGCGAGAGCAGCTGGTCAATTTTTACTGGTTTCGTGATGTAATCCGAAGCTCCGGCCTCGATACACTTTTCCCGGTCGCCCTTCATGGCCTTTGCCGTAACGGCGATGATCGGCAGGTTGGAGTTCTTGTGTTCGCGGCGGATCTTCTGCGTGGTTTCGTAGCCATCCATCTCCGGCATCATGATATCCATCAGCACCATATCGATCACGTTGCTTTCGCTCAGGATGTTGATCGCCTCCTGTCCGCTTTCGGCCGTAATTACATTGATATTGTAGCGTTCGAACGCCGTGGTGAGGGCAAACAGATTCCGAACATCGTCATCCACCACCAGCACCGTCTTGTTCGCCAGCACGTCTTCACGCGAGCGCAGGTCCTCGATGATCCGGCGCTTCTCGGGGAGCAGATCCTTATGATCGATATGCAGGTGCAGGACCACCTCTTCCAGAAGCAGTTCGAGTGACTGCACATCCTTCAGCAGGATCCGGTTGGCAAACTGCTTCAGCTGGGTCTTTTCCTTCGGTGCAAAATCCTTGGCCGAATAGATAATCACCGGTGTCAGGGCCAGCTTCTTGACGTTATTGAGCTCGGTAACGAACTCCATGCCTCCGATATCGGGCAGCATATAATCCACAATCACGCTGTCGAATTCATGTTCCTTCACCATTTCCAGTGCCTTGCGGCCGGTATCGGCCAGATGAATAGACACATGCTCGTCGTGCTGCAGGATCTTGACGATGCCGGAGTAATCGAGTTCATTGTCTTCCACTACCAGCACGTGCTTCGGACGGTAGTCTTTGTAGCGCACGATGTCTTCAAACAGCGTGTGAAGCGCCTCGTTCTTCAGCGGCTTCAGGCTGAAGCTGCGGGCACCACGCTGCATCGCGAGCAGCCGGTTCTCTTCGCCCGAGATCAGGTGCACCGGGATATGACGGAAATTGATGTCGTTCTTGAACAGATCGAGGATACGCCAGCCACTGGCATCGGGCAGCTTCACATCGAGCGTCACCGCGATGGGCTTGAACTTGTTGGCCAGCTCAAACACATCTCCGAAGGAAGTGGCCACCACGGCCTTCAGCCCCATCTCATGTGCCTTGTCGACCATGATCTTGGCGAAGCGGAGGTCATCCTCCACCACCATCACCACGCGGTCATCGGCACTGATCATGTTACGGTCGTCGCCGGTTTCGTTGATGATCTCGTTGAATACTTCCAGCTCACGGGTGTCCGGCAGCTTTACCGTAGGCACCGACTGGATCGTGGCATCATCATCCTTCGACACCTCGTATTCGGAGATGGTCAGCGAGGAAGGCTTTTCCTTCTTCACCAGGTCTGGATTGTAATCGATCGGCAGGTAGAGCGTGAAGGTAGAGCCGGTGCCGGGTTCGGACTCGAGCTCGATGACACCGCCCAAAAGGTCGGCAAGGCCACGGGAAATCGAGAGCCCCAGGCCGGTGCCCCCATACTTACGCGAGGTCGAACCTTCAGCCTGCTGGAAGGCTTCGAAAATGATGTTCTGCTTGTCTTTCGAGATACCGATACCTGTGTCCCTGATTTCGAAGGCCACCACGCGGCGGGCCGTTTCGAGGCTCGGCACCTGCGATTTCCAGGCCTTGCGGTTCGGTTCGTAGATCTTGAGCGAAACGCCACCCTTCTCGGTAAACTTGAAGGCATTCGACAGCAGGTTCTTGAGGATCTGGTTGAGGCGCTGCACGTCGGTTTCGAGCACATCGGGCAGGCGCTTGTCCATCTCGATACCAAACTTGAGGTTCTTGTTCTCCGAAACGTGCTTGAAGGTCGTTTCCACAAAGGACGTAATCTCGTGGAAGCGCACGTTTACAAAGTCGGTGGAGATATATCCCGACTCGATCTTCGACAGGTCAAGGATATCGTTGATGAGCTGGATCAGGTCGTCACCGCAGCTATGGATGGTGCGCGCATACCGCACCTGCTTTTCGGAGAGGTTGCCGTCGTGGTTCTCGTATAGCTGCTGTGCCAGGATGAGCAGCGAGTTCAGCGGCGTACGGAGCTCGTGCGACATGTTGGCAAGGAACTCCGACTTATACTTGGAAGTAAGCTGCAGCTGCTCGGCTTTTTCTTCGAGTGACCGGCGCGCTTCTTCCACTTCCTTGTTCTTGGCTTCCACTTCCTCCTTCTGCTTCACCAGCAGGTGCGCCTTGTCCTGCAGCTCTTCGTTGGTACGACGGAGCTCATCAGCAAGGCTCTGCGACTGCTCGAGCAGCGATTCGGTACGGCTGTTCGCTTCGATGGTATTCAATACGATACCGATCGACTCGGTCAGCTGGCCCAGGAAGTCGAGGTGGGTCTGCGAAAACTGCTCGAAGGAGCCCAGCTCGATAACGGCCTTGATCTCGGTTTCGAACAACACCGGCAGCACGATCACATTCTTTGGAACGGCCTGTCCGAGGCCGGTGCCGATCTTGAAATAGGACTTCGGCACGTTGGTCAGCAGGATCCGCTCCTTCTCGACGGCGCACTGGCCTACCAGTCCCTGTCCGAGTGCGAACTCCTTCTGGATATTCAGCTCGTCGTTGTAGGCATAGGCCGAGAAGAGCTTCAGTTTCTTGTTGCGGTTGTCTTCGTCCTGCTCCAGGATGTAGAACATGCCCTGCTGGGCGTTTACCACCTGCGCCAGTTCGGAAAGGATCCGGCGGGTTACCGTGGCCAGGTCTTTCTGGCCCTGCAGCATCTGGGTAAACTTGGCCAGGTTGGATTTCAGCCAGTCCTGCTCCTGGTTACGCAGGGTCGTTTCGCGCAGGTTGGCGATCATCTGGTTGATGGTATCCTTCAGCTCTTCCAGTTCGCCCTTCGCTTCCACGCGGATGAGTCGGGTGAGGTCGCCCTTGGTTACCGAGAGGGCCACCTCCGAGATCGCACGCACCTGGATGGTGAGGTTCTCCGCAAGCTGGTTTACGTTCTCGGTGAGGGTTTTCCAGATACCGGAGGCGCCAGGTACAACGGCCTGTCCGCCCAGTCGTCCTTCCACACCCACCTCACGGGCCACCGTGGTTACCTGGTCGGCGAAGAGGGCAAGCGTATCGATCATTTCGTTGATGGTCTCGGTCAGCTGGGCCACCTCGCCACGCGATACGATCGAGAGTTTCTGTTTCAGGTTACCGGTGGCCACCGCGGTTACTACCTTGGCGATACCACGTACCTGGTTCGTGAGGTTGGAGGCCATCATGTTCACCGAGTCGGTCAGATCCTTCCAGGTACCGGCAAAGCCCTGCACCTCGGCCTGTCCGCCCAGTTTCCCTTCCGTACCTACTTCACGCGCCACGCGCGTTACCTCGAAGGCGAAGGAGTTCAGCTGGTCCACCATCTTGTTGATGGTATTCTTCAGGTCCAGGATCTCCCCTTTTACGTCGATGGTTACTTTTTTGGAAAGGTCACCGGAAGCCACCGCCTTGGTTACCTCGGCGATGTTCCGCACCTGCAGGGTCAGGTTACCCGTCATCTGGTTTACGGAATCGGTCAGATCTTTCCAGGTACCGGCAACACCGGGCACGAAGGCCTGGCCACCGAGCTTACCGTCGGTACCTACCTCACGGGCCACACGCGTCACCTCGGAGGCGAAGGCGCGGAGCTGGTCCACCATCGTGTTCAGCGTTTCCTTCAGCTGCAGGATCTCGCCGCGCACGTCCACCGTAATCTTCTTCGACATGTCGCCGTTGGCCACGGCGATGGCCACTTCGGCGATGTTTCGTACCTGGGCCGTCAGGTTGGAGGCCATCTGGTTCACGGAGTCGGTCAGATCCTTCCAGGTACCGGCAACACCCGGTACGTGGGCCTGTCCGCCCAGCTTTCCTTCCGTACCCACCTCACGGGCCACACGCGTTACTTCCGATGCGAAGGCGCGGAGCTGTTCCACCATCGTGTTGATCGTGTTCTTCAGTTCAAGGATCTCGCCTTTTACATCCACCTCGATCTTGCGCGACAGGTCACCGTTGGCCACCGCGGTCGTTACTTCCGCGATGTTCCGCACCTGCGCGGTCAGGTTCGAGGCCATTTTATTTACCGAGTCGGTCAGGTCCTTCCACAGGCCCTCCACACCCGGAACATCAGCCTGGCCGCCCAGCTTACCTTCCGAACCTACTTCCCGCGCTACGCGGAATACTTCGGAACCGAAGGAGTTCAGCTGGTCCACCATCGTATTGATCGTATTCTTCAGCTCGAGGATCTCACCCCGCACGTCCACCGTAATCTTACGGGACAGGTCACCTTTCGCTACCGCCGTTGTTACCTCGGCGATGTTCCGTACCTGCGCCGTCAGGTTCGAGGCCATCTGGTTTACGGAGTCAGTCAAATCCTTCCACGTACCACCAACGCCCTGCACCTTGGCCTGGCCCCCGAGTTTACCCTCTGTACCCACTTCAAGGGCCACACGCGTTACTTCCGATGCGAAGGAGTTCAGCTGGTCCACCATCGTGTTGATGGTCTTTTTCAGCTCGAGGATCTCGCCCTGTACGTTTACGGTGATCTTCTTCGAAAGGTCGCCGTTGGCCACCGCCGTCGTTACTTCGGCGATATTACGTACCTGCGCAGTGAGGTTCGAGGCCATCTGGTTTACGGGGTCGGTCAGATCCTTCCAGGTACCGCCTACGCCCTGCACCTTGGCCTGGCCACCGAGTTTACCCTCGGTACCCACTTCAAAGGCCACACGGGTCACCTCGGAGGCGAAGGAGTTCAGCTGGTCCACCATCCGGTTAATTACGTCCTTGATCTGGAGGATCTCTCCTTTTACGTCCACCGTAATTTTCTGGGTAAGGTCACCGTTCGCGATGGCGGTTGCCACCTTCGATACGTCCCGTAATTGTACGGTAAGGTTACCGGCCAGCAGGTTTACGTTATCGGTAAGATCTTTCCACACACCACCGACGCCTTTTACCGTAGCCTGGCCACCGAGCTTACCTTCGGAGCCTACCTCACGGGCCACACGGCTTACCTCGGAAGAGAAGGAGTTCAGCTGGTCCACCATCGTATTGATGGTGTTCTTCAGCTCGAGGATCTCCCCTTTTACGTCCACCGTAATCTTACGGGACAGATCTCCCCGCGCTACCGCCGTGGTTACTTCGGCGATGTTCCGCACCTGGCCGGTGAGGTTGGAGGCCATCTGGTTTACGGAGTCGGTCAGATCCTTCCAGGTACCGGCAACACCCGGTACTTCAGCCTGTCCGCCCAGCTTACCTTCCGTACCTACCTCACGCGCCACGCGCGTTACCTCGGAGGAGAAGGAGTTCAGCTGGTCCACCATCGTATTGATCGTATTCTTCAGCTCCAGGATCTCGCCTTGTACATCTACGGTGATCTTTTTGGAGAGATCACCCTTGGCCACCGCGGTGGTTACTTCGGCAATGTTCCGCACCTGCGCCGTCAGGTTACCGGCCATGAGGTTTACGGAGTCGGTCAGGTCTTTCCACACACCGGCTACACCTTTTACACGGGCCTGTCCGCCCAGCTTTCCTTCGGAGCCCACCTCACGCGCCACGCGCGTCACCTCGGCCGCGAAGAGGTTCAGCTGTTTCACCATGTCGTTTACCTCGCGGGCGATACGGGCAAACTCGCCCTGAAGCACGTGGTCGCCGATCTGCAGGGTCATTTCCTGCGACAGGTTTCCTTTGGCCACCGACGAGATTACGTGGGCGATTTCAATAGTGGGATGCACGAGATCGGAGATCAGGCCGTTGATGGCATCGACGCCCTGGCCCCAGGCACCACGCGCATAGGGCAGTTCCACGCGATGGGTCAGCTTACCCTGCTTGCCAATGGTTTTACCCGCCTTGGTCAGCTCGGTCATCAGCTGTTCATTCAATCCGATGATCTCGTTAAGTGTATCGCAGATTTTACCGGTGATACCAACCTGGTCGACCGGCATTCGCATGGAGAAGTTGCCGTTACGCACTTCCGACAGCACTTTCAGCAACTGCCGGGGGTCGAGCATATCTTCATTTTCGGGGGGAAGCTCTGCTTTTCCTTTCGGTTTCCGCGATGCTTTTCTGGTGGCTTCTTCTGAGACAATATTGACAGGAACTTCCGGCGCAATGAATGCAGGAGGATCAATAGGCTCATGGGAAGAGCCAGTACCGTTTGGCATTTCCGTATTCATGGTCAAGGGTGATTAGTCCCCAAACTTAAAGGAATTCCATGGATAAAACCTGAACCGTATGGCGTTTCTTTTTTGTGAAAAAAATTCCGAAGCGGAGTAACGAGTTGACCGCTTTTAAAATCCGGATCAGCTTCTAAGCAAAAACCCTGATGAGGAATAATTTTTGAAAAGACTAGCGCTTACCGCTACCTTTAGCGTACAAGACAACACCCTTATGACCAACGGAAACGGCACCTACACACCCGGTAGCGGGAAGCCTGCTTCTTCGCCCTTGATTTTTCTGGCAGAGGACGATACAGACGACCAGGAACTGCTCATCGAAGCGATTACCATGCATCTGCAAACTGCCCGGGTGGAAACAGCCTCCAACGGAAAGAAGGCCATCACCCAGCTGATGGCCCTGCCTGCGCACGACCTTCCCTGCCTGATCATCCTTGATTATAACCTTCCTGAGGTGAACGGGGGCGAAATCCTCAAACTGCTGGCTTCAGAAAGCCGTTTTAGCAGCGTGCCTAAGGTGGTGTGGAGCACGTCCAACTCACCGCTTTACCGCCAGATCTGTATGGACCTCGGCGCCAGGGCCTACTTCGTCAAGCCTTCCGACATCCGGGGCATCGAGCGGATGGCCCACGAGATGCTGGCCTACTGCGACCTCGTGCCCGCCAACTAGACTTGCTACCTTAAGCAGACTTGTTTCCAAAACCATCCTGCCCGGCAGAATTTTTGCAGGCTGACCGTTTAAAAACAGGTATGCACCCGATTCGTTTAGCCCTGCCCATGGCCATGCTGACCACCTGCCTGCTCCCCTCCTGCAGCGACGAAGCTCCGAGGGGCGACAACGCGACAATCAGCGAGAAAAAAGCCCCGGCTGATGTGGCAGGCACCTCCTTTGTGGTCGACACCACGGAATCACGGATCCGCTTCACCGGTCACGGTGTTGGCAAAAACCATCCCGGCGTTTTCCGGCTCTCCTCCGGCACCGTTTCGGTAAACGGAAACCAGATCACCGGCGGCCATTTCGTGATCAATATCCGCTCGATGGAGCTGGAAGAAAAGGGCGGGATCTTCGATGAAAAGCTTCGCCCGCACCTCATCAGCGGCGACTTTTTTGATGCCGGTAATTTCGGGTCCGCCCGCTTCGAAATCACGGGCATCCGTCCCTACCAGCGCGGCAGCGGCGACAGCTCCATCATGGAAGGCGCCAACTTCACGGTCAGCGGCAACCTCACCCTCAAGGATGTCAGCAAGAACCTTTCCTTCCCGGCGCGTATTGAACTCGACGATCGGCAACTGAAGGCAAAAGGTAATTTCGACATCGACCGCAGGCAGTGGAACATGAACTATGGCAACGACAAGACCCTGGGCGAAAAATTCATCTCCGAAAAGGTAAACATCAGGCTCGACCTGGAAGCGCGTAAATCTTGAGACGCAGAAGTGACATCCGGCTGCATGCCGGATTGCTGCCGGAAAACCCGAACTTAGCAGGTACCGTATCCTGAAACAACATGGAGATCCGTGAAGCTTACGATCAATGGGCCGGTCAATACGACAGCAATCTCAACCGCACCCGCGACCGGGAGGCAGAAGCCTTGCGCGAATTATTGGAGCCTTATCGCTTTGATCGCTGCCTGGAAATCGGTTGCGGCACCGGCAAAAACACCGTTTGGCTGGCCGCACGCAGCCACGCCGTAGTGGCGGTCGACTTTTCGGCATCGATGCTGGCCCGAGCCCGTGCCAAGACCTATCCGTCGGAGGTTCGCTTCGTGCAGGCCGATGTGCTGCAGCCCTGGACCTTCGGCGACGGAAGTTACGACCTCGTCACGTTCAGCCTGGTGCTGGAACATATCGAAGATCTGCACCGGATGCTTGAGCATGCCGCAACCGTACTGAAACCGGGTGGCCGGATATACATCGGCGAACTGCATCCATTCAAGCAATACAGCGGAAGCAAGGCCCGTTTTGAAACAGCGGAAGGCACCCGGGTGCTGCGCTGCTACACCCACTCGGTTTCCGATTACACCCGCGCCGCCTTTGCGGCCTGCCTACAGCTCGAAACACTGTCGGAATACTCCGACCTTCACGAGCCGGGCACCTTACCACGCATCCTCGCCTTCATCTTCCGTAAGCCAGGTAATTAAGCTTACCTTTACGCCATTCGCCAGTGAGCTAGAAGCCGGGCGGATACCCATCAACTAATGGCTTAACGGAGCTCCCGTGAACTTTTCGAACCCGATGATCCTGTTGTTTCTGCTGCCGGCACTGCTGAACGTGGGCATTGTGGTATACGTTTACCGGAAGCTTCCCCGAAGCAAGGTTACCGACCTGTTCGCCCTCTGTGTGCTGGCGCTGGCCATCTGGCAGGTCGAAGACAGCCTGTATCTGGCAGCCGAAACCCGGGAGGCGGCTTACTTTATCGACAAGATATTTGCGTTCAGTTGGATTGCCGTCAATCCGCTGGCGCTGCATTTTGCCATCAGTTATACCGGATTGGCAATTGAACGCAAACGCTGGTTTGTGGTTGCCAACTACCTGCCCTTCCTGTTGCTGCAGGGGCTCTACATCAGCGACAACCACAATTTGCTCGTGGCTGACCCGATGTGGGGCTGGGTAGTCACACCCAGTACCGGATGGGTGGATGCGTTGTTGCTTTGGGTAATGGCCGGCTCGATGCTGACCGTGGTGGGTCTGCTCGTTCGCCATGCGATCCGGATGCGCACGAATCCGGCCAAAAAAATGCAAACCATGCTGGTGGCGGCCGGTGTATTGATTCCGACCGTTGGCGGTATCATTACGCAGGTTGTGTTTCCGTTGGTGCTTAACCGGAATGAGGTGCCGCTGACCTCGCTGCTGATCACTTTTTTTTCGATCGGCACCATCACAGCGCTTAGCCGTTACCGTTTGTTCGATGCCCTGGACGCGCTATCACTGGAGGCGGTGCTCGGCCAGCTGCGCAACCTGGTGCTGGTGGTACATCCCGACCGCACGGTACACTGCCTCAACGAATATTCCCGTGAGGTGCTCCTGGCACCCGGCAAACAGTCGTGCTTCGCGACACAACTGTTCGAAAACGCCGAAGCAGCCATCGCTTTCGACAGGGAGGTAATTGAACCCGCCCTGAACGGACAGGCGGTGCGGAATTATACCGTTGTGCTCCAGACGGGGCGGCAACAGCCACTGCAGGTGCTGATGACGGCAGAGCCGATCCGGACCCAGAACACCATTTCGGGACTGCTGCTGGTGGCGAACGATGTTACCGAATACCTGCAGGTGGTGGAAGAACTGAAGCGGAGCAATGAGCGCTACCAGTTGATCAGCAAAGCCTCGAATGATATGGTTTGGGATTGGGATGTGGTATCAGGAAAAGTATACCGTAGCGAGGAAGGATGGCAAAAAATCTTTGGACAGCGCCCACGCGCTGCAAACACGACGGTTCAGGAATGGGCGATCCGCCTCCATCCCGAAGACAAGTGGATCGGAGATCAGCTGATGAGCAGCGTGTATGATGGCAGCATCGGCGAATCATTCGATCTTGAATTCCGGGTGCTGACGGATGAAGGCGCGGTGCTCTACCTGCGCGACCGTGGCTACGTGGTGAAAGACGCCGGAGGCAAACCGGTGCGGCTGCTGGGTGCGACGCAGGACATCACCCGCCGTCGCCTTGCCGAAAAGCAGCTGTAAGAACAAAGACAACAGCGCCACCGGGAGATTACCGAAGCCGTACTGGCTGCCCAGGAAAATGAGCGGAGACTCATTGGCGCGGAGTTGCATGACAATGTAAATCAGATTCTGACCTCTGCCCGCCTTTACCTGAACCTCGCACGCACCGAACCCGAACAACGGGAGAAGTTCATCACGCTGTCGGAAGAGATCCTGGCGCGCGCCATGAACGAGGTACGCAAACTGAGTCACACGCTGATACCCCCCACGCTGAGCGGCGAAACACTGGTGGAAGCACTGCATCACCTTTTCGAAGCCTCCGAAAGGACAGGCCTTTTTGAAGTGCAGCTCGATGTGCAGTACTTCGACGAAGAAGTTCTTTCCCCGAAATTGAAACTTAGTTTGTACCGGATCGTACAGGAACAATTGAGTAACATCATCCGGCATGCGGGTGCGCGAAAGGTTCAGGTTACACTGCGGCAACTGGAATCGAACCTGTTGCTGGAGGTGCGCGATGATGGTTCGGGCTTTGACAAGGCCATGCGGGCGCTGGGCGTAGGCATGAAAAACATGGAAACACGGGCGGCGCTGCACAACGGCCAGTTTATCGTGGAATCTGCGCCTGGCGCGGGCTGCCTGCTTCAGGTGTTGTTTCCTTTTTCCCAGATGCAGGCCGCTCAAAGCGACTGATCCCGGCATATGGCTTTCCCACTGAGAAAAAGCCGTCTGGCTCCTGCGCAGCCGGAATTGCCTTATCTTCCAACAAACAATAAAGCAAGAATTATGTTATCGCAAACCATGCAGGCGGCCCTGAACAAACAGGTACAGCTTGAGGCAGCCTCTTCGCAAGCCTACCTGGCCATGGCCAGCTGGAGCGAAATCCAGCCCGGTCTCGACGGTGTGGCCGAGTTCTTTTTCCAGCAAAGCGAGGAAGAGCGCGTGCATATGCTGAAGCTGATGCGCTTCATCAATGAGCGGGGTGGCTTCGCCGTTGTGCCGCCACTGCCGCAGCCGATCGTTACGTTCAAGAGCCTGAAGAACCTGTTTGAAGAGTTTCTGAAACACGAAATTGAGGTATCGGCAAGCATCAACGAGCTGGTGCATTTAGCCCTTGCGGAAAAGGACTATGCTACCCACAACTTTTTGCAATGGTATGTGAGCGAGCAGATCGAAGAGGAAAAAAGCGCCCGTATTCTTAACGACAAACTCGAACTGATCGGGGAAGACAAAAGTGGCCTCTATCTATTCGACCGCGATATCATGAGCACGCGTGCTGCCGGCGGAAAGGGCGGCAAGGGATAGAAGAGACCGATTTTGCGGCAGAACGAGTGCCCGCGCACAAACAAACTTCCAGGGTCGACGGGAAGCCGTTGACGGGTTCAGCCCCTTGTTGTGCCGGCGTAAGCGATCATTTGGCAGGGCTGTTTCGGATCAATCTCAAACTTTGGGGGATTTGTTTGATCAGGCATAGAGTTTTGCGATTCTGTACAGGAAGAACCACTTGTCTTTTACTCCTCGGAACTGAGCGCGGAAGTGTTTGACTTTAGCATTGAAGGATTCTGCTGCGGCGTTGGTGGTTCTGTTATTGAAGAAGTTAAGGATGTCGATGTAGTGGTGTTGTATGGATCGGGCTACGGTTCTGAACGAAGCAATGCCCGAGTCCTCGACCTTGTTGTACCACAGCGCCAGGTGTTTGAAGGCTTGTTCTTTTGAGGTACACTTTCGGTAGATGTCGCCCAGGTCCGTAGCTAGTCCGTAGGCTTTCTCCAGTTCCGGATAGCGTTCAAAAAGCAATAAGGCCCGTGCTTTTTGCTCCTCGCTCCATAAGCGGGGATGCTTGAACAACAGGTAGCGACTGCGCACTAGCAGCTGCTTCAAGGTGTCGCCATTAGGGAGTTCTTCCGGCCGGTAGGTGTAGCCTTCTTTTTTTGATCGGCTGATCGCTTCGTTTTCCGCTTCCAGCACCTGCCAGCGCAGGGCGATGCGCACTTCCTGTACCGCATCAAAGGCCAGTTGCTGCACATGGAAGCGGTCCACTACCCGGTGTGCCTGCGGGAAGCACCGGCGGATGACGCTGTGCAGGGGCGCTGCCATGTCCACACTAACCTCGCTGACCGCCCTGCGGGCCTTTTCCGGCACCTGCTCCAGGACACGGGTAATGTTATCGGCGAGCGTTCCCTGGACCATAGCTACCAGCGCACCTTTTTTGCCTTTAGCTTTTTTGGAAGTGACGATGGTGTAGAGTTCGCCACCGGAGAGCGCCGTTTCATCGATGCTCAGCTCTCCGCCCAGGTTGTGGGGGAAGAGCAGGTGGTCCTTGCCCTGATGTTGCTCTTTGAACTGCTGGTAATCTGAGAAATGATTGCGGTAGTGGCGCTGGAGTTTCTTTGCATCGAGGCCAAAGATGCGGGCCAGGGTGGCGGTGGCAATGGCGGTATCAGCCAAGCACCTGTTTTAAAAAAGCTGCGAACTCCGCAGTCATTTTGGT